>Ga0207656_10000497_pt1 | contig 13011 bp, 13 predicted proteins | sample KBSCornC12_FD_184297 | JGI IMG/M metagenome (GOLD analysis project Ga0207656, IMG submission 184297) | Corn rhizosphere microbial communities from Kellogg Biological Station, Michigan, USA - KBS Corn C1-2 (SPAdes) (version 2) | ecosystem: Host-associated > Plants > Roots > Rhizosphere > Soil ...
GCGACCGCTCAGTATGGGTAGTTGATCACATCGACCAATATGGCAGCGCTTTCTTTCTCAAGGGCGTCGGCCTGGTAACTGCGGCCCATTGCGTGAAGGGCTTGAGCGAGGTCGAGATCCTTCACCCATCCAAGCACACGACGACCTTTTCGGCAAAGGTACTCAAACGTCACGACCATCGCGACCTGGCGTTACTTGACACCAGCACCATCCCCGCGACCGAATATTTCGAGTTCGACGTCGCCAACACGCCGCCGCTAGTCGGCGATCCCGTCACCGCCGTCGGCTATCCCCATTGGGCGCCGGGTGATCGGCTCAACCATCGCCCCGGTTTCGTCAGCCTGATCACTCCGCAGGCCGGCGTCCGCAAAATCGAAGTGAGCCAGATGCTGACTCAGGGCATGTCGGGTGGACCGATTCTCGATGCTAATGCTGGCGTAGTGGGGATAATTCACAAAGGGGGCCCCGGCGAGGGGCGCCAGCTAGCCATCCATCTGAGCGTGCTCCAAGAATGGCTCAAGGAATGATATCCGTCGACGCCTTTCGCGCCTCGGCAATTAAGTTGGGCCTCGGCGCCGCACTACGACCAGCTTAGAGGCGGCTGCCGCTAGGCTTTTTTCCGCCGCGTGGACGCCGGCTTTTGTCCGCAGCAATCGTTCCGTGAATAGCTTGGTACCGCCGGGTCTGGTCGACACCTGCCGGATTAGCGGACGTCTGCACGTGGGAAGCGGGATTTGAGCGCTGAGAGACTGCAAAGGGTCGATGAATTCTAGCCTTAATGCGCTCACCATTGCAGCAGGCGTGCGTGCGGGGATTTGGCCTCACTGACTAGAAATCATCAGCGCGTCCAAGGTCCCGGGCGTAATAGTGCCGGATACATCGAGCCCCCGATCCTTCTGGAATTTCCTGAGCGCAGAGCGGAGTGCTGGCCCTACCGAGCCGTCAATTGCACCCGAGTAATAATCTTGCGCCAGCAACGCGATCTCAACTCTCTGAACAATTGATTTGAATCGCTTGGTTCGCCCCGAGAGAGCGGGAAGACCGTCCGGAGGCGGAGCGGGCGCCCGGTTGCTAGAGCCAAAGAGGGGCCGCGCCGTGCTTTGCGTGACGGATGGCACGGGCTGTGTCGGCCGAACCGGCGGTGATGGAGGTGGTGGGGGTGAGGAGTAAACAGGCTGAGGATCGTAATAATATCCGCCCGAACTTGACCGATGGCTGGTGTGGCTCGAATGGCTGTAATGACCGCCCCCGCCATATCCGGAACTGTGGCTGGAATGGCTGCTGTGACTGCTGTGGCTCCTATGACTGGCCAGGGTAACATAGTGATCCTGGCTGAATTGCCTTAGCAGATTGCTGGTATTGGGATCGTCCGACCCGCTTGAGGTAGCTTGTATGAAATCTGCCTGCGCATGGCTGGGCACGCCGAACCCCGCAGCCAATATGCTCGAAATTAAATAGCTACGCCGCTTCATAGGGGCTCCACGCAAGTTTCGGCATGCTCATCAGGATGCCATTCAAAAAAGCCGCTGCAGCTTTTCTGTTCAGTGCAACCGGTGCAAGCTGCGGCATATTTCCTCTTCCAGTCCGAGATCGAGGCAACAGCAAATGCGCGATAGGCCGCAGGAACGGTGCACCGCGGAAAATTGAATAGCTGCGCTCTGACGCCGTGGAGTGCGGCATGGTTCAGGGCCTCTGCAACAGGTTCGAAATGCCGCCGGTGATCGACGTAGAGTTCAGACCAGCGCCCTTTTGCAAAGCCGATATGTTCAAGTTGCATGATCGACCAGACCTCAACAAAATTGAGGCGGGATGTCACATAGCACGCGAGCGTCGGTAGTTCGCCCATATTTGGCTGGGTAATCACCGTCCGCAATTCTACGCGTGCCCCGGCCATGATGAGATGAGCGAAACTCTCCTCAAGTTGCATAAATGCCCCTGCCTTGCCGACTATCTCGTCATGGAGAGCCGCACCGACTGCATAGAGGGGGATGCCCCAGCTTACCTTGGCGTAGAGCGGCTGACGGAGGCGGGCCACGTCGTCGCGATCGAAATGTTGTCCATTGGACAGTATGTGGAAGCTCAGATCGGGACGCGCCACTAGGACGCGTTCAACCATGGTTAGCAACCGTTCCTTATAAAGCGTGGGTTCGCCGCCAGATATGCCGATCAACGTGCCCTCATTTGCAAGAAGGCAGGCTTCTTCAAGGAGGTCAAAGCGGTCGACATGCGTTTTTTTGGGGGGCTGCGAACACATCACGCAGAGCTGATCGCAGCGCTCCGTCACCAGAAGGGTATTATGGTCCGAGCCCGCGCGCAGCAGTCGCTCGATGCGTCCCGCTTCAGGCCGCACAAGCACTATGTCGCCATTGAGGTCGGTGGCTGTCGCACCATCGACGGCTATTAGGCCTTCCTCGCCGGCATATGTCGCACCCGTCGCATCCATATCGAGCAGGATGGAGTCGGATTGTTTCCGTTCACCGGTGTCTGCGCGCAACCGCGTCACAAACGGCTTGAGGGCTTCGCTCTCGGCAGGGAGGACCAGCGGAATCATGGGATGATCTGCCCGATGGCTAGCGGCGTCGTCGGTAGGCGCAGCCAACGGCCAATCGAATAGCGGATCTTCGGACAATCGGAATATATCAGCTCGAAGATGAAGTCGAAGAGATGCATATGGCGACGGCAGAATTCCGTTTCATGCCGCGGTAGACCGATCCGCCCATAGCGCGCCAGGTCATCGACGATGTCGCGTCCACAAAACGGCTGGTAGACACATTTCTGGCAGTCGGGATCGAATTGATTGGTCGCGTGCTGGTTAAGCAGCGTGCGTGTTTCGCTGTCCCATCCGTCCTGCACGGTGCCAATAGCAAGGTCGACAACGCCCGAGCGCGCCAGCATTCTGGCTTCATCGGTCGGATAGATGGTGCCGTCATAGTCGATAACAATGTAATCGTGACCGGCTAAATTTGGGTTGCGAAGGTCAACATGGCGCTCAACACCGGGACGAAATATGCGCCTGAGGCCTATGCTGAGATAGGTTTCTTCAAAGACGCGGTCGCGATCCTCCCAATTTCTCTCAATGATCCGGCGAACGAAGCTTTCATAGTAAGCGCGCCACTGAGCGCCTTGCTCGCGCGAGCTTTTGTGCCTTTTCCGCGCAAAACCCTGATAGTTTATGGGCCGAAGGAAAATGCTATCTAGCCCATATTCCAGATAGGCATCGATAATGTCGTCGACGGCGGGCGGCGCTGAACTGTCGATGGTCGGCAGTGCCGACACTTTGCGTGGTCCATAGCGGTCGACGATGAAGCGGAGATTATAGAAGAATTGATCCGTCTTTTCGGAGTGATGCGTGCGATTGCGGTGATGCGTGGCGCTATCGCCGTCCAGCGACGTGCTAATGAAAACCTCAGGACAATCGAAAATCGCGAGAACTTCGTCGTCGATGCTCTGAAGATTGGTGCAAATGACGAATTGCCGCTCGCGAAAGCGACTGGTGCGCTCCATAACGGCGCGAATGAGATCCGGCCTGAGTGTTGCCTCGCCGCCTTGGAATTCTATCTTGATGCGTTCGGCGGGCAGCTGGTCCAAGCAATGCAGGACGGCCGCCAGCGTTTCTTCGCTCCAATCAAAACCCTGCTGTTCCGCGTTCACCCGCGAAACCTGGCAGTAGCTGCAACTGAGGTTGCAGCGCAGCGTTGGCACCAAAATCAAATAATCGAGCGGCCCGGCGATGGTGAAACGTCGAGCCACGCTGCGAGAATGGGCTGCGCGTCCCAGCGCGTCGTCGTCATCCAGCCAATGTCCTTCTGATCGAAGGAAGGCGAACTCAGCGTCGCTAGGCTCATTCTGAAGAAGGCGCTCCACAAACGCATCGGAACCGGCGAAAAATCTGCCGCTGTCATTGACGAACAATGTTTTGGGCTGCGTCCCCAGCGCTCGCGCCCGCATGGGAACAAAGGTCATTTCACAAGCTGTCCCAGAATTGCTGCACGTTCAACGCTTGCTTCGGCAACCAACCGTTCATTCAGCAATGCTGCGTTCCATATGCGCCGCAACTCGCCTTGGGGGCGCGAACCGCCAATCTCGGTCGCTGCTTCGGCTGCCGTGATAGCGACCCCTTGGTGAGTATTGGTCGCCCATTTCGCAGCTTCCCGGGCTAAACAGCGATCTCGCTCCGACAGCGCTATAGCTACGACTTCGTTCCCCATAGCGCTCCCCCAAACGCACCCGTGTTTTGGGTAAGAGACATCCTTCCGCGTAACAAGAGAAAAATTGTAGAAATATGAGGGAAATACGAGTTTGCGCGGCTCACTCGGGGGGCTATTATTGATCACGAGTTCGGGGGGAATTCACGATGAATCAACACGGGCGCGGTTCGCCGCACAATAAGCAGGGCGAGCATCCAACCAAGTTTGATACGTCGCCATCGAATGGGTGGACGGCATTTTTAGTGATTGCAGTGATCAGCATTCTTGTGCTGGCGTCGAGCAAATGCTCATCAGACCAAGGAACATCGGGCGCCGCATCGTCCGAGGCATCAAACGCCGCGCAGCAGGCAATTGGATCAGCTATCGCGGCTCAGGCACCTCCATCCGTGGAACCGCTGAATTTTGTGAGCGTGAAGAAAGCGGGCGTACATTTGAAGGCCGTTCAAATTGAAGGCCTGCCTGGCGAGATGATCTACAGTCAGAATTGCTACGATGCACTGTCGCGCCAATTCAGTTGGTCGAAGCTCGACGCTTGCGGCGCGTTCGACATGGGCGCGGTTCAGGCGCTGGGTGACGACGAGGCGGCTGGGAATGAGAAGGAGGTCGAGTGGTTTCAGAGTGAGACGGCCGCCGGCCGATATCTAAAGGCGGCAGTTTCAGCAGGCGAAGATGCTGATGAAGCAGATGTTCGGCTCAGCGACCTTCAAGCCCGCGTTGCCAAGGTCCAGCCTAAACCGACGAAGGAAGCCACGCCGGATGTTACAGGTGAGAACCCAGATAATGCTGTTTCAAATACCGAAGCGGCTGGTCAAACCGAGGAAGGCTGAATAGCTGCCGTTCCGGACCTGGGAACCGAGAATTGGCTCCTGAGCGGCGAAGAAGGGTCGGTTTCGCCGGTGGCAAATGCCGCATTGTGGGACAAACCGGTCGTTCCCTACTGGCATGTAGAGCGGCAGGTTCCCTTCCAAAACCCGACCCTTAGCGCTCGCCGGATTGGCTAAGCACAGTGATAGTAAACCGGGCCTCTGCCGCCTATCCAGTTCCGAACATAAAGATTGAAAGAGCAGATGCTTTGTACCCTCGCGAAGGTCGTATGCAGGCATCTGGATAGCGACGGTTCGACGGAGCCGAAGAGTTCGAGTCCTCTCCGATCGTACGTCTTTCGATGCAGCGCACGGGAGTTGGAAGATTAACGCAGTGCGTTTGCCGCTTCGGCCCGGCGCTTGATGATAGTCAGAATGTTGCTTTCGATATCGCCCAGCAGGATCTCGCCCCATAGTTGCGCGTAAAGATTGACATGCGTCTTGGCGATGTAATTGGTCCGCAGTGTGAGCTTGGTTGTGCCGTCATTCAACGGTGTCAGCGTGTAATCGCCAGTGTCGATCTTGAGGAACTGCCCGTCGGGCGAGATATGTCTGTCGGTGTAATCCTGAAGTGAGCTGTTGCTAAAAACAAAGACCCAGCCAAGCCGTTGGCCCGGTTGCCATTGGGTGATCCTTTCCTCGAAATTGATGTGATCGCCCCAGTAGGCTTTGCGCACCACGCCCACACCATGCCCGCTGATAGTGGTAGCGCGTGGGCGCGGTATACCGACAATGCTCTGCGCGAAATTCCATTGACCTTCGTCCGGGCTGATATGCGCATTGGCCACCGCGTAGGGCCAGATTTGAACCGGGGTGGCGTGGATCACGATGGAGCGCGTTAGGGTCACCTGCTTTTCGGGGATCGGAATCTGACTTTCCAAGCTGCCGCACATCAGGGGTAGGAAAAGCAAAGAGGCGTGGAACTTTGCGGGATCGGTCCGCCCCTTCCGCACGCGCCGCAAGATGAAAGCACCGGCATAACCAGAGCACAGCCAGATCGGGGCGAGCATGATGATGCAAATGACCCCTTCGTGCAGAAACACTACCGAGCCCATTACCACGAGCCCGCCGAAAATTGGCGGGACAGACCAATAGAAAGACGACGGTTTGTCGCTCGCCGGATCCCCCACATAGCAAATAAGCGCGCAGAGATAGGCGGGTAGAACCGCGAGAAACCAAAGGCTGGCAAAGGCCACGTTGTTGGCCTTGCTGGCGCTGATCAGGATGTAGGCGCTGAGCGCGATAACCAGGGCAAGGGTCATGCCACCGATCACACGTCCGCGGAGCAGATTAGGCCCGTTCATCACAAGACTCTTTCCCCATATTCGGCAGCAGGCACCCAGCAGGTCTCGCGCCTGCCAAAAAGCCGGTAGCGATTGCGAGCGATCCAGTGATAAACAGGATCGCGCAGGGCTCTCGGCACGAGCAGTCCGAGGCCCGCAATGCGCCAAGGCCAGCCAAGCCCCGTGTAGATCGCGATCACGGCCTCGCTGTCACGTAGTACCCGGTCTCCCTCAATCAGCAGGATCGTATCCGGATTTGCCGGATCTATCCCGTGCCGCCGAAAGAGTGCAGCGCCGACCGCCCCTTGCATCGAAGCCAGGCGATAGCGGGCCGGCCGATCATGCTTCAGGATGAACTGTGCGTTGGCAGAGCACAGCACGCATTGGGCGTCGAAGAGAATGATGGGGCCTTGTTCAATCATGAAGCTCCTCCATCAAGCCGGTGTAACGGATGGCAAAGCCCAAGAAGGGCAGGGAAATTGGCACGTCAAAACGATAGCGCCCATCCACTTCACTTTCAGCAGCGGGACACTGCGGACTAAGCCATGACGGAAACGGCAGCCCGAAAAACCGGAAGGCCACCAGATCGAGGCGCAGCCTTCCGTCTTCCACGCACATCCGAAACCGGTTGGTAGCAGGTCCCATCTTCTCCACAATCAGGCCGTCGCGCGCGACCAACCGGCTATGGTAGGTTCGGCCCGCGAAGTCGCGACGCCACACTTCGGCCTCCCCGTGTCGCTCGAACACCAGGGTTACAGGGATTTCGTTTCCAGCCTTCGGCAAGCCCATCATCCAGCACAAGGCGCGGGCGATCAGATTGCGGCTAGCTACAACTTGCGCCTTTCCAATCCATCTCTGGCAGTCATTGGAATCGTGGGCACGGCGCAGCACTGACGGCAGGTCATCGATGGCGTCTCCCAGCAGACGGCGGAATAATGGTTCGGTCACAATGCGAGCTCCGGTTTGGCAACCATTAGCCAGAAAATGATGATGACTCCGATAAAGGCCGGCCATCCAAGTGCGAACCACCAGCGCGCGAGGCGGTGATAGTGCAGCGGCAATTCTGCACCGTCAGGGGTAGCCTCGGCGATGCTGCGCATCCGGATCTGGATCGCCACCACCGGTAGCCAGCAGGCTCCCACAAGAAGGTAGAGCACAATGGCAGCCATCAACCACGGCGTTGTCAGTGGGTAACCGGCCAAGTTCGCCAACCAAACCCCCGTCACCGGCTGCACGATCACGGCGGGTGTGGTGAACAGCCAATCAGCCAGTTCCACGTTGCGATTGACCACCCGACGAGCCGCCAGCACGCCCGAACGATTGGCCATCCAGCCATGGAACGCGGTGCCGAGCCCTGTGCCGAACAACAGGGTAGAGCTAAGGATATGGACGGTCTTGAGGATCAGATAATCATGCATGGGGCCTCTCCATCGCATGGACGGCCAAAGACAGGCCCAGAACCGCGAGATTTTTGACCAAGGCGCCAAAAGGATCGGCCAAGAGTTCTGGCGCAATGGCGCAGAGGATCAGGCTGTAGACGCTCATCAGCACCACACCTGCCAAGGCGGCCCAGCGCCAGTGCAGGAAAAGCGCCAAACCTATTGCGATATCAGCCAGCGATCCGGCCCAGACGGTGCCCACTGCCCCATTGCCTGCCAGCCCAAGGCGAGCGAGCAATTGGATGTTCTGGGTCATGGGGGTGAGCAGCAGTGGTACCAAGCCGCCAGCCAGCCACACTGCCGCCAGCAAGCTCCGCAAAGCGGGCGCGAGTGGCAACAGGCGGGTCGCCAGCGTATCGCTCGGCGTTGCTGGGTAACGGGCCAAAGCTTGCGCAACAGGCTGAGGAGCGAAACCGAGTGTGGCTACGAAAGGCTCGACTGCCGCTGAATTGCCCGCCTCCAACATAGTCAAGCTCTCGAGGGTCATCGGGCCAATGCCAAGTCTGGCGACCACGCGAAGTATCCAGCGCGGCATCGGAAGGCTGCGCGCCGCGCCAAGCCCCTGCCAGCGTCGCAAAATTCTGATCAGGTCTACGACCCTCATCCTTTCGGGCCCGACTGCATCCACCACCACAGCCATGGGCAAGGGGCGCTGCAGCAAGCGCCAAACCGCTTCCACAAGATCGTCGATGGCGATGGGAGCGACCGGCCCGCCGCCGATATCCGGCAACACCGGCAAGACTGCCAAAACGCTGAACAGCGTCGTGCTGCCCCCGCCGCGTCCCACCACCAGCGAGGGGCGCACAATTGCCCAGCCCAACTCCAATGTGGTCAGATGTTCGTCTGCAGCGCGCTTGCTGGAATGGTAAGCGGTAGTGCCATCCTCAGCCCCCAGGGCGGAGATCTGAATCACGCGATCCACTCCGGCCTGCGCGGCGCCATCGAACAAGGCCATCGCACCGCGCGCGTGCAAACCGTCGTAATCGGCCCCTCCAGCCAGCGCGCCCGCGCAGTTTACCACAGCGTCATAGCCATGCAGCCGCTCAGCCCAGCTGGCGTCATCGTCACGGGTCAGATCACAGGCTACATCATGTCCTCGCCTCCCGGCGATCTTCACCTCGCAACCTTCGGCGCGCAGCCGTCCAGCCAGATGCCCGCCGATAAAGCCGCCGCCTACGATCATCACACGCATCGCGACCTCCTCAATTATTGTTGGACTGCGGCACGCGGCGCCAAACGGCCAGTCCCATGCCGGCCATCGCCATAAGGATACCTGCCAGGGTAGCCGCCACCGTGCCTTGGATCAGTGCGGTGGGATCCGTGGCAATCCGCGCCATCGAGACGAACAGCAGCGGCAGCGCGATCATCATCACCATCGACCACACCGTCCAGAACGAGGACCGCTCTTCAGTTCCGCACAGTTCAGACAACAGGATTGAAAGCGGGCGGCGCAACACAAAGGCGGCCAGTCCCGCTAGCGCCAGAGTCACAGCATAGGTGAGCAGCAGGGCGACAATCGGGATCAACATGGCTTGGCTCCTTTCACGAGGGCGGTCGAGATGACCGTGTCCTGCCACGTGTTTCGCAATTGGCATGCCAATTGCGAAGACTGCTGGAAAACCAAGGTTCCGGGCTGCGAACGGACCATCTGAATGTTAACGACGTGAACAGAAACGGATGATATGCTATCAACGATGGATACAGCTCTTGGTATCATGGCGTATATCGGCGCGCTGGGCCTGACTGCGCTGGCGAGCTTTTTGCTGGCAGGCTTTGTCGCGGCCAAGGCGCGCGGCCTGCCGGGCGCGTGGACGCTGGTGGTGTTCCTGTGCGGGGTTGCACTGTGGAGTTTGGCCATGGCCGCGCCGGCAATGCTGGGCGCAAAGGCGGCCTTATTTACGTTGACGGTGATCGCACTTTCCCCCTTGCCGGCGGCCGCCTTCGTGCATCTGGTCTTTGCCTTTGCACTGTGCGGTGCGCTGCGTCCGGTGGCATGGGTCAGCTATGGTGTGGCTTGCGTGGCGGCACTTGCGGGACTCGTGCTGGGCGTGGGGCAGATCATGCCTTGGCATGGCTTTGCCGGAGCTTTTACGCCCTCGTCGGTGGGCTGGGCCGTATTGACGGTTGCGGCGGCGCTGTCGGTGGCGGGGCATCTGCGCCTGCTCCAGACGTGGCGTCAGCAGAGCGGACTGCATCGCGATCAGGCGGGCGCAGTGTTCCTTTCGAGCGGGATTGGCCTGCTCGCGCTCACCGGATTCGCCTTCCCGGCGCTAGGGATCAAGGTCTATCCTTGGCCAGTGCTCGCGCTGCCACTCTATTCGGTGGCGCTGGTTTATGCGGTACTGCGGCATCGTTTCATGGCGGCGGACATCTGGGCGCGGCGAGGCTTGGTGTGGATATTGCTGCTGGCGGGCGCAGGTGGCGCATCCGCGCTGATAGCCACTTTGCCACTTGCGCTGGCCGGGCGGCCAGAGGGCTTTGTGGCAACATGGGCGGCCTTGGCGGGCACGATGGCGCTTGGACTCCTGGTAATGGCGCCGCTCAAACGTCTCGCCGACAGGTTGGTGTTCCCCGGGGCTAAGCTAGATGTGGAACCGTGGCGTGATGCCTTGGCGCAGGCCGCAGACGAGCGGGCGCTTAGCGAACTGGCTAACGCCATGCTGCGCCAGCACCTAGACTTCGGCGCTGATGGGCCGGGATTGGCGGTTGTGGGCGAGGCCGTGACGCTGATTGGATGGGAGGATGCCCCCACAGCCCTGCGTCATACCGCCGCTCGCATCGCCGCGCTGGTCGAGGAAGCCGCCCGCCGCCTCGTAAGCGCTCGCCGCATTGTGGAGGCCGAACGCGCAGCAAGGCTGGCGGAACTGGGCGCGCTGGCCGCGACGATTGCCCATGATCTGCGCAATCCTCTGGGCATTGTGCAAATGGCAGCCACCGGCGCTCCGCCCGAGGTGCGCGCCGAGATTGGCGAGCAGGTGGGGCGCATGAACGCGCTGGTCACCGACATCCTTGACTATGCGCGAGCGTGGACGGTTTCGCCGCGCCCCATTGAGCTGACGTCTTATCTGGCCGGATTCGGCGTGCCTTTGGAGGTGCCCGAGGGCTTGATCCTCAATGCCGATCCCACAGCCTTGCGCCGCGCCCTGGCCAATCTGGTAGACAATGCCAAGGCGATGGGCGGTGATTGTGCGATCATTGCCAATGGCCGCTCCGTCGACATTTGCGACAATGGCCCCGGAATTGCGCCCGAAATCGCAGACAGCCTGTTCAAACCCTTCGTCTCTCGCCGCCCAGGCGGCACTGGCCTTGGCCTTGCGATCGTCCGCCGCATTATGGAAGCGCATGGTGGTACGGCCACCCTCGCCAAGCGCGAGGGATGGGTAACCTGTTTCCGCCTGACTTTTGGAGAAAACCCATGATCCTTCTGGCCGATGATGAGCCCGCCTTTCAGCGGCTGACCGGAGACTGGCTGCGGGCGCAGGGCCATGAGGTGATCGCAGTGGGCGATGGTGATTCCGCCTATGCCGCCTTTTTGAAGCACAGGCCGAGTGTCGTGCTACTCGACCTCGCAATGCCGCCGCATCATGATCCGCAAGGAGGGATCGCTCTGATTTCCGCGTATGCTCCTGCGCCGGTGGTGGTGATGACTGGTCACGCCGATCAGGCGCTGGCGATGCAGGCAATCGAGGCGGGGGCGTGGGACTTCCTTGCCAAGCCGGTCGATCCTGATCTGCTCAAGGTCGTCGTCGCCCGTGCCGTGGAGCGGGCCAGGCTGGCGCAAGAACTGGCTGCGCTTCGCGCACGCGATGAGGCAAGCGAGGATATGGGCCTTATCGGACAGTCCCCGCCGATGGTGGCATTGCGTGCGCTCATACGCCGGGTAGCCCCCACCGGTCTGCCAGTTATGGTGCTGGGGTCCAGTGGCTCGGGCAAGGAACTCGTCGCCCGTGCTGTCCATGCCGCTTCGCCACGGGCCAAGGGGCCCCTGATACCAGTGCACTGCGGAGCAGTGCCGGCAGAACTGTTGGAAAGCGAACTTTTTGGGCATCTCAAGGGGAGCTTCACGGGCGCCCATACAGACCGCGCAGGCCTGGTCGAGACGGCGCATGGCGGAACGCTGTTTCTCGACGAGATCGGCGAAATGCCGCCTGCCATGCAGGTCAAACTGCTACGTTTCCTCGCCGATGGGACCTATCAGCCGGTAGGAGCTCGGGAGATGCGCCATGCGGATGTGCGCATAGTTGCCGCCACTCACCGCGACCTGGGTGCTGCTGTAACGGAAGGATCGTTCCGGGAGGACCTGTATTACCGGCTTAAAGGCGTGATGCTTGCCACCCCAAAGCTGGACGAGAGGGGACAGGATAAGGCTCTGTTAGCGCAAATGTTTCTGCGGCGCGTCTCAGATCAGACCCGTTTTGCACCCGAAGCGTTGGCGTGGATCGCCCAGCGACCTTGGCCTGGTAACGTGCGGGAGTTGCGGGCAGCGGTGGAATGCGCGGCGGCGCTGACTGAAGGGGCTGTGATCAGCGTGCAGGATATGGTCTTTGCCACCGGAGCAAGCGAACCGTTTAATGCACTACCCCAGCCGCAGACTCTCGAAGAGGAAGTTGCTGCGCTGGAGCGCAGGCGCATTGTGGAAGCGTTGGAGCGAACGGGCCACAACCACACTCATAGCGCGCGCGAACTTGGCTTATCGCGCGTAGGGCTGCTGAAGAAGATGGATCGGATGGGATTGCGGTGATTGCTGCCGACGCTGCTGTCGTTCCGATCCGCCGATTAGGGGATGGGACGCTGCCAGCCTTGGCGGGTCCGTATAGCCCATGCCTTCATTTTTGCAGTGGCAAGGCTCTTCGCTAACCAATCGGCAGCTTCTGTTTGAAGCTGACGTTCGTGTTGGCTGATCTGAGCGACCGGGTCTGGTCGACAGCCGCTGGGATAGCTGTCCGTCCGCACCTGGGAACGAAAAATCGGCGGCTGAAGGACCGCAATGGGTCGACCTCCCTTCGAGCGTTATTCCTCCGGGCCATTGGGCCCCGAAGAGAAGTGTCATGGGATTATCAGAATTTGATCCCGCCGCTCGCGAGCGAGTATCGTGGAAAGCGGGGCGCAAAGTCGGCGCGAAGCGCGCGCTAAAGCCCCGCCAGATCTGGGCAATCCGCTTCTTTCTTGATCAGCATGGGCGGACCCGGGATCGGGCGCTTTTCGACCTTGCGATCGA
>Ga0207656_10000498_pt1 | contig 12967 bp, 11 predicted proteins | sample KBSCornC12_FD_184297 | JGI IMG/M metagenome (GOLD analysis project Ga0207656, IMG submission 184297) | Corn rhizosphere microbial communities from Kellogg Biological Station, Michigan, USA - KBS Corn C1-2 (SPAdes) (version 2) | ecosystem: Host-associated > Plants > Roots > Rhizosphere > Soil ...
ACCGGCCACAGCCGGAACCTTCCGCAACCGATCCAACGTTGGGCACATGGCTGGGTGTGCCAGAAGATAATGATGTAATTGAGGCCGTTGCACGATGGCGGGGCTTACAGGACGATGGAGGTAAGGTAAATGGTTGAGATGTTTCCCGTTGCATCTTCGCGAATCACAGAGATGGGTTATGACAGCGATAATGTCACCGTTTACGTAAGGTTCACCGATGGAACTTCCTGGTGCTACATGAATGTTCCTATTGATGTGTGGGAGCAATTCGTCGCTTCATCATCAAAAGGTCGTTTCATTAAGGAGACACTTGATGGCTATCCGAATGGGCCGTCAGGACTCTGACAGCTCAATGCAATTCCGCCATAAGTTCCATCGGTACATGCAGGTTTGACACGTCGATCGCCGAGAATAGACTTCACCCCTCGCGCGTCCCAGGCCCCAGCAGTCCCTCAGCACGGCAGGTCAAAGACGCCAACACCAGAGGAAGAGGTTATCACTAATGTTTCAACTCATTCTTTTCAATGGATCAGATGATCCGGCCGCTGCAATCGTCAGCGTGGTAATTGTCTTGACCATGTGTGTCATTGGCTTGGCCATCTACTTTCTTCCAACTGGCCTAGCCATGCTGCGGAGTCATCCAAACGTTATGCCGATTTTCCTGATAAATTTCCTTCTCGGTTGGATCTGCATAGGCTGGATCGTTGCACTAGTTTGGTCGGTGACGGCCATCGACACGGACAAGAGCTATCGTTAGCAAGCAAAAAGCAAATGGGAGGTTCAAGAAGAATGCGCAATGGTATAGCAACGGCGATCCTTATTCTTGCAGTCGCTGTGACAGCAAACGGCGAGAACTCGGTGGTCCTAACCCAAAGGGCTGCGCCGCTCAAGATCACAAGGTACAAAGCCACCTACGAAGAGGAGTACAGAGGTACTTACAGCAGTCATCCGGACCAGATTAGGCATACGGTCTTCTGTCAGAATATTTCCGGGAAAGTCGTTGTAGCATACCAAATCGGGTTAGTTGCTTTCGACGCCTTTAATAATTTAATGGATAAATTCAACGGGTGGTCTATTAAAACCATTAGTATCGACGGAAGTGCCGATGGCGTGTGGACACAAAGCCCGTATGCCGCATTCTCATTCCAAGGATACGGAACAGGTGTGGCGTATGTGAATGCAGTCCGATTCGAAGACGGATCCATTTGGCGAGCAGATCTGGCTGAGGTGCTGCTCGAACTTCAGAGGTTTGAAAAAGATCTAAAGAAGGAAGATTTACAAGAAAAGAAAAAACCGTAGGGAAATGACCGCTGATTAACTGAATATCATCAATACTCGTGTTTTTTGAGGATGCTCAAATTAGCACCACTACCGCGGCGGTTTCTTCGAAATCTCCAGACAGCGCCCGGAGATCGCGAACGTGCCCGTCGCGCGGAGGGGTTTGTCGGGGAGTTGGTTGGCGAGCCAGAGGCTTTTTACGAAGTCGTCGAGCGCGAATTCGCGGAAGACTGTCTCCAGTGTCGAACTGCGCATCTCGTAGGCGGCGTGAATGGTGAAACGGTCCGTGCCGATGCGGCGGAAGATAGCCGTCGACGTTAGATCGGGTTCGTCGATCTTGCCGATGATGTTGATCGCTTCGCCAAGAATTTCAAAAGCACGAGAGCGGTCAAACTTCGCGTAACTCGACGTCAAACCCAAAAGCGTACGCGCCTTTTCGCTCGTGTTCGGAGCCTTGAGCGCCGTCTTCACGACATCTTCCAACACCTGGATTACCAGCACTGAGTCTTTGATCTTTTTCGTACTTTCAGACGCCAGCAAGTACGCCAGAAACGCGCGGTGGTCCACCCGGCCAACTTTCGGTATCAACTGCGCCGCTTCGTCGAGCCTGCCATCGCTAACCAGCTTCTGTACGCGTTTGAAGTAGAGCCAATCGAGCAACTCGCCGCGAAACTTCAAATCGCTGACTCTCTCGACAAAGCTCTCCACCCGCTCAAGCTCTTCTATACTCTTCGACGCCAAAACAGCACGCGCAATCAGTCGATCTCTCTTTTCCGGAACCTTCTCGTTTTCGATCCTGTCACCAAGCTTTTCGAGAGAAAGATCGAGATCCTGATGCCACCCCGAAATATCTGACGCTTCCCGCCTCGCATGTGCCGACAAAAAGGGTTCAATTGTTGCCAGTAGACTGATGACACGGTCCGCATAGGCCGGCTCCAAAGTCCGCAGCCCGTTCAACGCAACATAGATCTGAACTATTTCCGGCTGCGCGGCTGGACCACTTACCGGCTGCTCAGTTCTCGCCGTTGTTTCCTGTGCGCGGCGAAGAACGACGTCCATGAAAGCGCTCTGCGCAACAGCGTCTGAACTAAAATTCGGCGGCACCGTGAAAAACGTAGACTGCATCTCTGGTCCAACGACTCGATTCATCCCAAATGCATAAGCAGAGAGATACAACAGCTCGTTTACCGGTGCATTCGCGTATGCGTTCAATGCTTCCTGGTAGAACTGGTTGCTAACGCGCTGGTCCACGATCCACAACTGGAATAAAAACCGCGCCAACGCAACGGAACCGGGATACCTCAAACTCGCACGCGCAAATGTAACGGCCGTCTTCGGGTCATTTTTCAATAGCGTGGCGGCGATGTTCAGCAGCGTCTCTCCCTGATAACGGTGATCGGTGGACGCGCCTGCCTCTTCATCTTTTTCGTTCTCGTCGGCAATCGCTTTTGCAAGACGTCGCGCCCATTCGGAATCGCGTTGCGCGATGGCCCGGATCACCACCAAACGTTGGTCCGGCAAGTTCCCGGCATGAGCCTGCTGCTTTTCGCTCGACCGGAAGTCCTGAGTTGCGACTTCAAAAGCCTCTGCAAACGTGGCACGCGCCGCCGCCTGACGGTAAGGCCAAAGTAGATCCGCACCCTGCGTGAGGATCGATATGCGCGCCGCGGTATTATCAACCGTCTTTGACTGCGCGATCTGTTCCTGAATCAGAATAAACGCTTGTTCTCGATCGCAGACGGGTCGCTCAGCTTGTTTTTGAGCGACAGTGGTGGAACCGAGCAGAATGAGCGCCAGCAAAACGCGCATCAACTTCATTGGACCTCTCACAACTAAATCAATTTCCATTGGGATCGCAGGCTTCGGTGATGCAAGTATCACCCATTGACCCGCACCGTACATTCTGCGAGTCGGCGACGCACGCGTAAGCCCCGGTCTCAGCAATAAATCGGCAACTAAAACCGCACCCCTGAGCATTGGCATGAGCGTACCGCACTTTGATCTGCGTCACATTATCAGGATGCGTGAACTTCCAGGTTGGACCATCCTCGTAGACAATTTCCGTCACAGCTACCTGCACACTGAAGTCTCCCTCGAGTGTGTTTCCCTTCACGACGGGCTTCAGGATTTTCGCAAGCGAAACCGGCGACAGACGCAACTGCAAACTCTCGTCTGCCTGAAGAGCTTGCGGCAAGGCGATGAGTGGAGATTCACCCTTAGCCAATATCGTACCTGGTCCATCCTCAGTCGAGACGTACCATCCGATCTTTACGGCAGTAACTGCTTTCACAGATCGATTGCGCAACGCGACGTTCGTGAGTCCTTTATTTCCCTGCGACGTGATGCCGGTTATGCGCACAGGAAGCGAATCAAAACCTTCGGCCTGGTATAAATGGAACCCGACGGTCCAATCTCCCGCGGGCAATTGGTCTCCCTGCACTGTCTGTGTTCTCTCAAAGCCTGTAGCAACAGCCAGACAAGCAAAAAGCCCAAGAAATGCAATCATCTTGATAATAATCATTCTTCCTCCTGCACACGCCGAAGGCTGATTGCGAGGCTCAGCAAATCAGAGCCTCGCCACCAGTTAATTCAGACGCGCCGTGAAGCAATTAATCGTTCAAATGCTCGCATGCTGACGACGTGCAAGAGGTACCTTCGTTTGTACACAACTCACCGATCGCGCCCTCGCATTGATAAGCGCCGAGATCTGAATGCCACCGGCAGGATTGATTCGCACAAGCCGGCATCGCGTGTGAGTAGTTGATTTCGATTCGAGCGACGTTGGCGGGCTGCGAGAACGTCCACTTCGATCCATCTTCGTAAACAACTTCCGTTACCACCACCTGAACACTGAAGTCGCCACGGAGTGTGTTTCCCTTGACCACTGGTCTGAGGATCTTTGTAAGAGAGACTGGAGGCACATTAAGCTCCAGATTTTCCCTGGGATTGAAATTGTTGGGAATGGCGATGAGCGCAGACTCACCCCTGGTTAATATCGTCCCTGGTCCATTTTCAGTCGAGACATACCAGCCGATCTTAACGGCCGTAACTGTCTTCTCAGTGCGATTTCGCAGCGCAACATTCGTGAGTCCCCTGGTTCCTTCCGATCCGACGCTGGTGACGCGCACGGGAACTTCATTGAATCCGGCCGCTCTATATGGATGGAAGCCGACGGTCCAGCCAGTGCGGGGCAGTTTATTCTCAGCATTGTTTCGAACGTAACCGAACGCGAGAGCCAAACAGAACAAGGTAATCGGGATCGCAAGGATCCGTGATTTCGATCTAGACATTGAGGTCCTCCATAGGTGACTTCTGTATCAGAGGTTTAAGTTGAGTCCTTCCCGTAGCGGAGTGAGAAGGGCGGTAAGAGAGGAACTAGCTGGTCCAGCAATCACCATTGGACGATCCTATCGTGAGTGTCGCCGGCGTCAGGATTATCAGAGAAACAACATCTCGCTAATCGCATTTTCAATTCCTCCGGACGTTCGTGTATGCATTCGCCGTGCAACAAAGATCCGTTAACAATCTTGCAATTCAGTGACTACGAAGCGCGGTGTATTTGCCCTTGGTGATTTGGACCATCAGCAGAATCGTGGCGCGTTTGGCGAACTTACTCGCATGGCAAACTTGCCCACGTCGAAATCCGAATTGCCCACGCGTGGACGTTAAAGTTTTAAGCCACAAAAAGGCACAAAAGGAACAAAAGTGGGTTCTTGTTGGTGTTCCTTTTGTGCCTTTTTGTGGCAAAAGAAAAGCCCGTGAAGGCGGGGCTATTGCTCGCCTCACGGGCTAGATATGTGTTTTGGTATGGACGCGTGGCTTACGTTCCGGGCTTTATCACGGCGGTACTCCTCCTTTTCCGGGTCCCACTCCTGCTATCTCCTCGGCCACTTCGTGGACTTTGATTATCCATGGCGGCAGTCCTACATTGTCGGGTCCTGCTCCGGGTTCGTCGCCCCCTTCATGGACTCTAATGATCCATGGCGGTAGTCCTTTCCCCGGTGCCCCTCTTGCCATACCCTCGCCCACTTCCGTACCTCTAATCATCATGCAGTTCTCCTCCTTTCTGCGTGCCGCTTTGGAACCCCTCGTTCACTTCGTGGCTTTAGTTGTTGTTGTTGTTATTGTTTAGATTGTTGTTGTTGTTGTTGTTGTTGTTTAGGTTCATAACTCCTCCTTTCTGGCGTGCTGCCTGGAAGGTGCAGCGTCAACAGCCACCATCCGCAACTCGCACGTATAGACGTTTCCATCCGCGTCCGGCAGCCAACACTGGTCCAATCCCGGAAGCATTTCCGACATTGAAACCAACGCGTCTGAAGGACTGTTATCGATCGTTCTGCGCACCATCTTCGACAGGATCTCGACGAAGATTGGACTGTCAAAATCGACGAAGAAAGGTTTTTGCTCCACCGGCACTTTTACAAACACGAAGCGCGGCAGTTGCTGTTCACGCGCCCACCGGCGGGCGTCGATGAATCGCGCGCCTTCATCGTGATGCGAGGCAAAGGTGAGATCGACGGCGGTGAAGTGCCACTCCTCCCTGCATGCCACGAGCCGATCGAATTCGACTCGTGGCGTGTGACGCGCGAAAGGCAGCATCTTGAACTCGTTCGCGATTACGGTCGTCAGAATGTCTCCATAAGCCTCGACGATGTCGAATTGCAGCGAGTGATCCCGTGTCGTGACACATAGTCCGTCGCTGCCATCCTCTTCAACTATTAATCCGGATACCGGCAGAACGTTGGCCCTGGAGGCACCAGTTGGATCGGGACTGAGCGCGAGGCGATAGTCCCTTTGTGAAATCAATGCAGGCATCACTCGAGCGACTGGGCCAAACATTCGCTTCGGGATCACGGGCACCAGCCGCGGCGCCGTAAGATCTTGTTCGAGTGCATCAAACAGTTCTCGAGGAGATTCATGCTGTTCGATGAATAGCGGCCATCCGAGTGTGTTTGCAGCAACATGCAGTTCGCCGAGCACAACCTTGAAATCGCCTTTAGCCAAAGCTTCAGGACTCTCGGCAAACAACAACACGTCCGGACTGTGATACCTCGCGTACGCCCATCCGGGATTCGGTGCATGAAATGCTTCCTCAACTCGAGAACGCAGCTGCTCGACCGCGAAGTGTGCGACGCGATCCTGGTTATCGAGCTTCAGCACTTCCGCCCAACGTTGCTGAAACTTCGCGGCTATCGGAGCTCGCAGTTTTTGTGGATCTCCGAAAATGATTGGTTGCGTGTGTTGCCAGAAAGTAAGGAAGTCGATTTTCTGATGTTCCGTGGATCTCCCGAGCTGGAAATAGATCTCACGACAGATCTGTTTGAAGTTTCTGGCCAGTTCAAAAGTGAGCCAACGCGCGGCCGTTAATACAAGCGACAGCGGTGCGTCCAAACTGTGAAGTGCGCCTTCACCGATACGCACGTCCATGGCGCGCCGGCAATCTTCATAGACCAGCGTTCGACCTGCGTAGGTCTTCCCTGCTGCCTTCGTCGCCGCGCGACTCGTGATAGTGGTAAATGTCGACTCGAGCTCTTTCATCGCCTGATCGAGTTGCTGCGGATTGCCGGCCGCACGACGTATCGCCATGCGACCTTCTTCCAACTCGCGCAAGCGTGAGAGCCCCCACTCCTTCAGCTCCGCGTCACCGATCCGTTCGAGCAAGCGCTTAAGATCGCGTTCGGGATAAGGGCTTATGGGAAGATCGAGATCCCACGAAATGAAACCAGCTTCGCGGAGCTCTTCGAGTCGTTTGAGCACTGCGGTTTCGGAGTGTTTCAAGGTTGCGGCCAAATCAGCCGCCGCCCGCTCTCCGTCACACGCTGCAAGCAGGGAGGCATCGTGTTCGGAGAGCGGAAGCGGCGGCATCTGCGGGCGCATCAGCGATGCGCCTTCGATGCGCATTGTTGGATTGAGTCGCGGCGCGACCCAGCGCCGGATGCCGCGCTCGTTCAAAGTGTCGACGAGCGCGTCGATGCACCAGTTTTCGAAATAGACTGTGCGCTGAGCGAGGAAATCCGAACCGCCTGTGGTAGTGATTGACGAATCTGGTCCGTCAATTTTGGCCCAGCCTACCGGTCCAAAGAAGCCGATCGTGTCGTTCTTTGCACAGTAGCGCTGAGCATAGTTGCCGATCAGTTGTTCGTGCTGTCTCTGTTTTGAATTCCGGTTCGCGCCGTTGGACTGATGACGCAGAAAACTCTCGACGCCGGTGTGAAACGCGCGCCGGTTTTGCCAGATGACGGCTTCCTGGAATTTGTCGAGCTCGGCGAGTTCGCGAAGCGCGCGGCCAGTGTCGTCGGAAGCCTCGGAAAAGTGTTTTTGAAAGTTCTCTTGAGCGAGGGCTCGCCTGGTCTTTGCGCGCTCTAACTCTTCGAGCAATAGCTTGTGCTGCGGCAGACCGTCTAAAGGTTTGCCTTTCTTCAGTTGTTGAATCGCGTCGGTGAGCCGGTAGCGATCTTCAGCAGACGAGGCGGCGTCGAGTTCGAGACGCACGGCATCGAGCGCTGCGTGCAACGCACGATGCGTCTCGGCTTCGGCGGCGAGATATTCTTCGGCTGCGGCAGCGCAAGGCTCCGACGAGAGTTTCAAAAGTAAATTCGCGGGGAAGCCTGCGCCGCGCAGACCGATGCATCTCCACAGAAACCATTGTCCCCGATCGAGAGCGACGAGGTGCTGTGGAAAGACGGCGTTATCGCTGACCGTTTTGGCTAGATTTTGCATGGCTTTTATAGGTATGGAACACAAAGGGCACAGAGAGGCCGCACAAAGAAAGGTGTCGTTACTTGCTCACGACCCAACCGTATTGCGTGTTGGATGGAGCGATGTTGCTGGCGGTGTATTGTTGCTTCAGTCTTGAGATTGCGTCGGCGGGAATGCTGTTCAACTGAGCGTTTACATCGACGCCGTAGACGCGTGCGGCGTTGAGGCCGAAGATTTTCGCTTTGACTTCATCGGTGATTGGTTTGTAACCGAAGCGAGTCATCAGCTCCTGCGGCATCTGGAAACGCCGGAACGCTTCGATCTGCCATTGCGGCGATCCCCACCAAATGGAATCAGTGCCCCACAGAACATGATCTTCGCCAAACGCCTGAATGATCATTCCGAGCACGTGGCCGCACAGTAGCGGTTCTGTGATCACCAACTGTCCAAACGTCGATCCCAATTCCATGTAGACGTTTGTCATCTTCGGATTCTTTTTTCTCGCCTCACAAAGATCGCTGACCCACGGCACGTATGAAGACGTCTTGAACCCGTCCGCCGTGGCCATCATCGAATCCTGCAACGACCTAAAACCCGAGTGGTAGACGATGAAAGTCAGATCAGGAAAGTCCATCGCGGCCTTCGGCACATCACGTGGGCTACAGTGATCGACGTCGAATCCCGGCAACGGCAAACCCTTGTGAACGCAGATCGTCTTGATGCCGCACTTGCGCGCGTACTCGTAAGCCGGATACGCGACCTGCTCGTCGTCCATCCACCAGCCTTCTCTGCCTGGCCCTAAAGGCTGTCCGGGATAACCCTTCCACGCTTCGATCTTCAACACCTCAGCCTGCCGGTGCATTGCCTCCAGATCTTGTGCGCCGAGATCGGGGGAGAAAAGTCCATGACTGATGAGACGTCGTGACTTCGCGAGACCGTTGATCTCGGTTCGCGTTCCAATCATCTCCGCCGCCGGGAGAATGTTGGCCCCGTCGGAAGCTGCGGGATAACCGGTGATCACGGCGACAAGGGTATCGCTGTCGAGAAAGATCTCCTTGATGTAGTTGGCGAGGTAGAGATCTTCCATCTGATGGTTGCGGCCGGCGAGTGCGGGGTTGAACTTCTCACCCATGCGCCGGAAACTCAGTATGGGCATTGCCTTTCGACCAGCGGCGACGTGATGTGTCTGGATGTCGAAGATGAATTCTTTCTTCGGCCACTTTTCCGCGTAGGCTGCGGGCTCAAACATTTCGTGAGCATCAACCTTGAAGAAATTCCCGAAGACCGAGTTGAGAGCCACAAATGCGGCCGCCGTGCCGCCCGCACTCAATAAAAAATCTCGCCGCGTGACGCCGAGTCGCTTCGCGTTGCGATCGGCCAGCTCAACCAAATGCGATTCGACTTTCTGTTGCTTTGTGGTTTGCGCGATCGGATAAAACTCTTCGTTGGAAATAACCTGCGTCGGTAACGGAAACACATTTCCAGCGTTGTCGTCGGCGTCACTCTTTCGTAGCCAGCGCTTCATAATTCAACTCCTGATTGGGCACACAAAGGAGCGCAAGAGGCACTTGACTGTGCCTCTGGTGCGTCCCTTTTGTGGCGGATGTTTTAGTTAGGGGCGGGTTTATTCCGAGCGGAGCGCGACGAGTGGATCCACCTGGGAAGCCCTTCGCGCCGGGAAGAAGCAGGCAAACACCGCAATGACGGCGAACACCATTGGAACGATCACGAAGATCGCCAGGTCGAGGGTGCCGACACCAAAGAGGAGACTCCTGACCGCTCGTGTCAGTGCATACGCTCCCGCAACACCTAACACGATACCGATTGCGGTAAGCATCATTCCCTTTGAAATGATCAGTTTGAGAATTTCGGTTTTCGAAGCGCCAAGCGCCATGCGAATACCGATCTCACGCGTACGTTGCGTGACGCTGTAGGACAGCACGCCATAAATACCGACGGCCGCCAGGACCAATGCGACAGCAGCGAACAGCGTGAGCAGGATCATGCTGGACCGTTGCTGTGAGACTGATTTGGACACAAGGTCGTCCATCGAATTCATCTCCGCGACGGGCAGTTCGCGATCCAATTCCCACACCTGGCGCTGCGTCGCATTGATCAGCGTCTTCGGAGCAACGTCAGTCCTCACGACCATTCTCATGTAGCGCGAAGGCGACTGCCCGTAAGGCACATACATCTCCGGCTGCGGTTCCTGGTCCAATGCGAAGTGCTTGACACTCTTCACGACGCCTACTATCTCGCGTGCATTCTGTTCGTTCCGTACATAGACTCTTTGCCCGAGCGCACCCTGCGGGAAGTATTTCCGCGCCATGCGCTCGTTGATGAGTAGAACTGGAGCAGCGCCCTGCGTATCTGCATTCGTGAACATGCGTCCACTCTCCAACGGAATGTTCATCGCCGGAAAATATTCCGGCATGGCAACGCGATAGTTCGCTGCCGGGCGCTGTGCAACCTCAACTGCCGGCTGCCCTTCAATGCGGAAAGAGTAAATGCGGTTGTCGCCGCCCAGCGGAAGCATGGTTACGCCACCGACAGCTCGAACTCCCGGTAATGACTTCAACCTCGTGACGAGACTCTCGTAAAACGAAGCTGCCCTCGGTTGATCCGGATAACTGGTGTTCGGAAGATCGACTTCAAACGTCAACACGTTTTGCGCCTGAAAACCGAGATCGGTCTTTAACAGCGACGCAAAACTCTTGATCATCAACCCCGCACCGATCAGCAGCACTAACGTCAACGCCACTTCAAACACGACCAGCACTCCGCGCGTTCGTGCACCACCCGACTCGCTCGAGCCTCTGCCGCCGCCCTCTTTCAACGTCTGGTTCAAATCAACCTTCGTCGTTTGCCAGGCGGGAATCAAACCAAACATCACACCCGTCACCACCGAGATGACGAAGGTAAAAATGAGCACCTGCACATTTAACCCGACTTGATCCGACAGTGGCATATCACTAACTGTAACTGACGTCAGCAAACTCACCGCCGCGGCCGCGAAGAGCAGACCGAGGATGCCGCCCGCGATCGCGAGCACAAGACTCTCTGTGAGCAGTTGCGAGATCAGACGTCTTCGCGTGCCGCCCAAAGCGATGCGAACGCTCATCTCTTTTTGTCTCGAGAACGCGCGCACCAACAGAAGATTCGCGATGTTTGCGCACGCAATCAACAACACGAACCCCACCGCCATCACGAGAATCACCAGCGCGGTTTTCACCTTGCTGACCGCGTGTTCGTGCATTGACACCACGCGCGTGCCGAGATCTTTATTCGTGCCCGGGTACTGCTGTTCCAATCGGGCCGCGATCGTGTTCATCTCAGACTGTGCCTGTTCCGGCGTGACACCCGGTTTCAGACGCGCGACGATCTTGAGAAAGTGACCATCGCGACTGATCGTAGGTTTAGTCGTAATTACTAACGGCGCCCAAAGCTGAGTCTTCTCCGGGTAACTAAAGCCTTCGGGAGCTACGCCCACGATGGCGTACGACCCTCCGTCAAGTTTCGCACTCTGACCGACGATACCGGGATTGCCGCCAAACTGTCTTTTCCAGAGTTCGTAGCTGAGTACGATCACGTCTGGAGCCTTCAGGTCGTCCTGGTTCAACAATCGACCGTAGACCGGAGTAACGCCCATGACGTTGAAGAACTCGGGCGACACGACAGCAGCATTGACCTTTTCCGGTTCTGTTCCGGAGGCCAGACCAGTGCCGCCGGTGCCGAAGGCCGCGATGCCTGAGAAAGATTGCGTCTGTTCTTTCCAGTCGTAATAGTTGGCCGGCGCGATGTCCGCTTCTCGATCCTGCGGCTCGCTACTCTTCTTCCAGTGATCGAAGATTCGCACGAGCTGTTCGGGATCTTTGTATGGCAGCGGTTTGAGTAGAACGCCGTAGACGATGCTGAAGATCGCCGAGTTGGCGCCAATACCTACCATCAGCGTGAGAAGAATAATCGCGGTGACGCTCTTATTCCTGCGCATCATCCGGAGTGCGTAAACAAGGTCCTTACGAAGGGTTTCCATGAAACCTCCTCCTCAGAGTGAATTTATAGTTCTTAGATCTGCATTAAATCGTGATGCTGGTGGGGGCACGTTTTAATACGGTGGGGGCTAAACCCTTATGGTCTAACGAATTTTCTTGAACGCACGGAGTGAAGAATACATGAATTCTACCTTGCCGTCTTCCCCCGTGATCATTTTCAGTTCGATTGGCCCAGCCGCAGAAGGCGGAACGATTTGGAAGCGCTCGTCACCGATTTTCGAAATCGGCAGCTCCATGCCGAGTTGCTTGAACACCAACTGCCCGTTCTTCATCGCGATTTCGATCTCATCCGGCGGATTGAAATACTGGCCGACGTACTTCTGTGATTCTGCTTCATCGATCTTGATCGCCGTTTTCGGCGACACTGGCTGGCGAGGTTTGACCGGCATAACAGTCTCGAATGCCTTGTCAACCGTGTCGTGGAATCCACCTACGTTGCTGTTCGCGAGGATGATGACGGCGAAGCGATGCTCGGGCACCATTCTGAACCTGGCGCTGAAGCCAAGCCAAACGCTGTCCTGCTCCATTACTTTCACGCCACGGTAATCGTAAATAAACATGCCATAGCCGTATTCGCCTTTTTCCATGACGTTGGTGCCATGCACTCGCGCAACGGGCGTCGACATCTTTGCGATCACGGACGGTGAGAGAATTTGGCGTCCCTCGACTTTACCGCCGTTCATAAAAGCGATCGCGAAACGTGCCATGTCGTTGAGCGTGGAAAACATCATGCTGTCCGCACGGAAGATCGCGTTGTCCATGAATGGCCGGATCACGATCGGCGCTGTGAGTCCGGAAACTTCGTGACCCTGGGCCAGCGGGTACGTCATCGCCACCTCGGCAAGCAGGTCGTCGAACGTGCCGGTGTGATCGAGCTCCTGCGGGTTCTGCGAAAGAGCGCTCTGCTCGGACATGGCAGTCCCTCCTCTTCTCTCTCG
>Ga0207656_10000502_pt1 | contig 12890 bp, 13 predicted proteins | sample KBSCornC12_FD_184297 | JGI IMG/M metagenome (GOLD analysis project Ga0207656, IMG submission 184297) | Corn rhizosphere microbial communities from Kellogg Biological Station, Michigan, USA - KBS Corn C1-2 (SPAdes) (version 2) | ecosystem: Host-associated > Plants > Roots > Rhizosphere > Soil ...
TCCATGACAGAACACATAAACAAGCAGTTCGACCAGGATCTCGAGGCCATCCGCTCGCGCATGCTGCAGATGGGCGGCCTCGTGGAGTCCCAGATCCGCGATGCGATCGCGGCCTTCCTCGATGCCGCGCCCGAGCGCGCTGCCAGGGTCATCGCTGGCGACACCAAGGTGAACGACCTCGAGCTGCAGATCGACAACGAGCTGGGGCAGATCATCGTGCGCCGCCAGCCCGCGGCCTCGGACCTGCGCCTCATCCTCGCCGCGAGCAAGATCGTGACGGACCTCGAGCGCATCGGCGACGAGGCGGCGAAGATCGCCCGCATGGCCAAGGACGAGCAGGCGCCCGCGGGCAACCACCACCGCATCGTGCCGCTGCACCACATCTCGGAGGTCGCGATCGGCATGCTGCGCAAGTCGCTCGACGCGTTCGCACGCCTCGATGCGGCCGCCGCGGCGCGCGTGGCGGCCGAAGATGTGGCGATCGACGAGGAATTCCGCTCGATCATCCGGCAGCTCATCACGTTCATGATGGAGGACCCGCGCACCATCACCGCCTCGCTGCAGGTGGTGTGGGTGGCGAAGGCCTTCGAGCGCATCGGCGACCACGCGAAGAACATCGCCGAGTACGTGATCTACATCGTGAAGGGCCGCGACGTGCGCCACATCCCGCTCGCCGAGCTCGAGAAGGAAGCGCTCGGGCGATGACCGCGTCGATCCTCGTGGTCGAGGACGAGCCGGCGATCCAGGAACTGGTGTGCGTGAACCTCGCCCGCAACGGCCACCACGTGCGCCGCGCCGCCAACGCCTCGGAGGCGGAGAGCGCCATCGCCGAGGCGTTGCCCGACGTGATCCTGCTCGACTGGATGCTGCCCGACGGCAGCGGCCCCGCGCTCACGCGCCGGCTGCGCGGCACGCCGCGCACGCGTGAAGTGCCCGTCATCATGCTCACGGCCCGCGCGAGCGACGACGACAAGGTCGCCGGCCTCGAGGCGGGCGCGGACGATTACGTGACCAAGCCGTTCTCGCCGCGCGAGCTGGAAGCGCGCATCCAGGCGGTGCTGCGGCGGCGCGCGCCCCAGCTTTCCAGCGAAGCGGTGGAGATCGAGGGCCTCATGCTCAACCCGGCCACGCACGTCGTGAGCGGCAACGGCCAGGAGCTGCGCATGGGTCCCACGGAGTTCGACCTGCTGCACTTCCTCATGACGCACACCGACCGCGTCTACAGCCGCGCGCAGATCCTGGACCAGGTCTGGGGCGACCATGTCTTCATCGAGGACCGCACGGTGGACGTGCACATCCGGCGGCTGCGCGATGCGATCCGGCCTTCGGCGCACGACGACCTGGTCGAGACGGTGCGCGGCGCGGGCTACCGCTTCCGCTCGTCGCGCTGAGCCATGGCCGCGTGGATCCTCGCCGCGCTGTGCGGGGTGCTCGCGGCCTTCCTCGCCTACCACCTGCGGCAGCTCCGCGTTCTCATCCGCTGGCTCGAGCGCGGCGACACGCCCGATCCGCCACGCGCCCGCGGCCTCTGGGACCTCCTGCACGCGGCGATGCATCGCGGGCGGCGCGAGAGCGCGCGGCGCGAGGCGGACCTCGTGCACGCGCTCGCGCGCTGGCGGGACGCGGCACGCGCCCTGCCCGACGGCGTGGTGCTGCTCGATGACGACCGCATCGAATGGTGCAACGACATGGCGCGCGTGCACCTCGAGCTCGACCCGGTCCGCGACGCGGGACTGCCGCTCATGCACCTGGTGCGCATTCCGGAGTTCGTCGATTACCTTCGCGAGGGCCGCTTCGACCGCGCGGTGACCGTGCGCACCGGCGCGGGCGCCTCCGAGCGCGTGCTGTCGATTCGCGTGGTCGTCTACGGGCACGGGCAGCGGTTGATCCTCACCCGCGACGTGACGCAGCTGGAACGCGTCGAGCGCATGCGCAGCGAGTTCGTGGCGAACGTCTCGCACGAGCTGCGCACGCCCCTCACGGTCATCGCGGGTTTCCTCGAAACCCTCGACGACGAGCCCGACGCGGCCGCGCGGCATCGCTACATCGAGCTCATGTCGGAGCAGTCCCGGCGCATGCTGCGGCTGGTCGAGGACCTGCTCACCCTCTCCGCCCTGGAATCGGCGCCGCCCCCGCCCATGGAGGAAGTGGTCGACATGGGCGGGCTCGCCGCGCGGCTCGCGGCGGAGGCGCGCGCGCTCTCGGGCCGCCGCCACCGCATCGAGGCCGAGCCCGCGGCGGCGATCGACCTCATCGGCAGCGAGAAGGAGCTCGCGAGCGCGTTCGGCAACCTGGTGAGCAACGCGGTGCGCTATACGCCCGATGGCGGCGTCGTGAGGCTCGCGTGGCGCGAGACCGACGAGGGCGCCGAGTTCGCGGTCGAGGATACGGGCATGGGCATCGCCCCCGAGCACATCCCGCGGCTCACGGAGCGCTTCTACCGTGTCGATCGCGGCCGTTCGCGCGAGAGCGGCGGCACGGGCCTGGGGCTCGCGATCGTCAAGCACGCGCTCATGCGGCATGGCGCCACGCTCCATGTGGACAGCGTCCCCGGCCAGGGCAGCCGCTTCCGTGCGCGCTTCAGCGGCGCGCGCCTGCGCGCGCGGCAACAAACCGCACTCTCCTGACACGATTTCGCCACGATTCGAAGCTAAGCTCCAGGGTGTGCGCACAAGGCGCACGAATCCTGGAGGTCGTGTGAGCAGCTTCGCCATCGATGGACGCATCGTCTTCGATCCCGCGGAAGGATTGAGCGCGCTGGCGCGCGCCATTCCGGCCGGCGTGGAGCATGGCGTCGCCGAGATCCGCCGCCGTGTCCTGAACGAGGATGGCGATGCGCGCGTCCACCTGCTGGAGCTGGTAGGTGCGCTGGCCCGCGAAATTCGCGGACGCGGCGACCGCGTCGAGACCGTCGAGGTCGACTGACCGCTCCGCCTGTGGCCGCCGCGCCACGGGCTGTCGAATTCCCCCGCGACCCCCGTTCCTGCCGAGGGATTTCCCGCTCCGCCTTCTCGCGCGATCCTCATCGTCTTGCCGACGACGGGGATGATGCCGCATGCCGATCGCGCGACTCGCAACGCCTGCCGGGCCGGCGTCGTCCATTTCCTGTCCGCTGATTGTCACGGGGCTTGCGTAACGTGATGGCCATGAGCTCCTTCCACATCGCCACGAGCGACCCGCTCGAGCCGTTGCTCGCCTTCCATCGCCGCACCGAGAAGCACCTGGCGCAGCTCGCCACGCTTGCGGCCGAGCTCGAGGGCCGCGGACCCGGCCCGCGCACGAGCGCCGCCGCACTCTCCATCCTCGACGTGCTCGGGCGCTCCACGGCGGAGCATCATGCGATCGAGGAAGCGCAGCTCCTTCCGGCGATCGAGCGGCGCATCGCCGATGCCGGGGCGCTCGCCGAATTCCGCGAGCTGCGCGTGCTGCTGCACCACGAGCACGCCCGGATCGCGCTCGCCTGGCGCCCGCTGCGCCGCCCGCTCGAAGCCGTCGCCGAGGGCCTGCAGCGTCCCCTCGACCACGAGGCGATCGCGGACTTCCGGGCGCTCTGCACGCGCCACATCGTGACCGAGGAAGCGGCGCTGCACCGCTTCACGTTGCGCTACCTGCCCTCCTTTCGCCAGCGCGCCGCCGCCTGATTCCCACCGCGGTCACGAAAGCGTCACGGCGCTGACACGCGCATGACTTGCCGCGCAACCACAATCGGTTGCGAATGGACGCTGCCATCCCGCGTGAAGTCGCGAAGATCGAGGAAGAAGACACCGAGCCGCGGCTGCGCTTCCGCACGATCTTCATCTCCGACATCCACCTCGGCACGCCGGGCTGCCAGGCGGCGGCGCTGCTGAGCGTCCTGCGCCACACCGAGAGCCGCGAGCTCTACCTCGTCGGCGACATCATCGACGGCGACCTCTTCGACGCGGTGGTGCAGGGCGCCCGCTGGCTCGCGCACGAGGCGCGCCGACGCGGCTTCGACGGCGTGGTGTGCGGCCACATCCACAAGGCGGAGATCCGCGACATCGGCGGCGTGCGCTATTGCAACGACGGCGACTGGGTCGAAAGCCTCACCGCGCTGGTGGAGCACGGCTTGCGGCACGGCATGGCATTCACCACGGCGTACCACACCTGCTTTCCCGAATACGTGAAACCGCGCTTCGGCGTCCCGCTCTCGTGGACGTACGCGTGGCGGTGGAGAAGAACCTCGCCGCGTTCCTCGCGCTCGACCTGCCGGCCAGCAAGGTCGTGGTGGGCGACGGGCCGCAGCGCCGCGAGCTCGAGCAGCGCTTTCCCGAGGCGACGTTCGTGGGCCTCAAGTCGGGCGCGGACCTCGTGCCCGCGCGTTTGCCGGAGGCGCGCCTTGCACGAGCTGCCTGACCCGGCCGACGGAGCTGCTGCTGGGACATCGGCAGCGCGGCCGTGCTGGTCACCCTGGTGCTCCTCGCCGTGGTGTGGGCCGCGATCCTGCTGCCGAAGCGGGGCTGAGGCGAGGCCGGGGCCACCGCGCGCGGCGCCTTGCGCACCGATTTCGAGCGCCGACACGTGCCGCCGATCCGCATTTATCCCCAACGCCTTCGCGGGGTAAGCCGTAGCCGCTCGCCCGGGCGCGGTCCGAAAATTGCATCGTGATCCGCAATCGAATCCTTCGGGGAGCCGTCATGATGCGCATTCGCCGTACGATCGTTTCATCATGCGTCGCGTTGTTTTGTGGCGCGGCGTCGAGCCAGCCCTTCCAGCCGGCGCTCTACCTGCCGATCGCCGCGAGCGTCGTGCGCGTCGAGGCGCTGCTCGAAGGCGGGCGGCTCTCGGTGGGAAGCGGCGTCACGGTGGCGCCTGCCATCGTCGCCACCAACTGCCACGTCGTGCGCGACTCGGCCAACATCCGCGTCGCCGGCGGCGGCGTGATGTGGGAGGTGGATGGCGAGGTGGGCGACGCGCGCCACGATGTCTGCTTCCTGCGCGTGCCGGGATGGAGCGGACATCCGGTGGCGCTCGCGCAGGCCGATGCGCCCGAAGTGGGTGCGACCGTGGTGGCTCTCGGCTTCACGGCGGGCGCGCCGATCAGGCCACGCGTGGGCAACGTGCGCGCGCTGCGCGAGATCGACGGCGCGCAGGTGATCGAGGCCGACGCGCAATTCAACTCCGGCTCGAGCGGCGGCGGCCTCTTCGACGAGGACGGCACGCTGGTGGGGCTGCTCACGTTCCGGCGCCGCAACTCGACCACGAGCTACTACGCGCTTCCGGTGGAGTGGGTGCGCCAGGGCATTCCGCGCGAGGACCAGTGGGGAAGCGTGAAGCCCATGGAGGGCGCTGCTCCTTTCTGGGACGGGGAGGGTGCTGCGTTCCTGCCCTAGGCTTCGCTAGATGACGGCCGCCGCCGCGAGCTGCTGGCACGTGGCGGCGATCAGCAGCAACAGGGACAGACCCAGGGCGAAGAGGCGGATCTCGAGTTTCATCGGCGTAGACTACCGCGCAAGTAGGGCGTAACCCGCCCTAGTTCGTGAGTATCGTGGCGCTATGTCGCAACCGACCACCCGGGTGCTCGCGGTCCTCGAGCTGCTGCAGTCGCACGGCCAGATGAGCGGCGCGGAGCTCGCTCGCCGCGTGGAGGTGGATCCGCGCACGCTGCGCCGCTACATCGCGACGCTGGAGGAGATGGGCATCCCGATCACCACGGAGCAGGGGCGCTACGGCGGTTATCGCCTCGTTCCGGGCTTCAAGCTGCCGCCGATGATGTTCACCGAGGAGGAAGCGCAGGCGCTGTCGCTCGGGCTGCTCGCCGCGCGCGGCCTGGGGCTCACCGATGCGGCGCCTGCGATCGAGAGCGTGCAGGCCAAGCTCGATCGCGTGCTGCCGAGCGCGCCCCGCAAGGCGCTCGCCGCGATGCGTGAGAGCGTCGCCCTGCAGATGGGCGATGCCGGCACCCATGCGGACGTGCGGCTGCTGCGCATCCTCGGCGAATCGGCCCAGCAGCGGCTCACCGCTTCGATGCGCTACCGGGCCGCGGATGGTGCCGCCACGTCGCGCGAGTTCGACGTCTACGGCCTCGTGTTCCGCGCGGGGCGCTGGTATGTCGTTGGCTACTGCCACTTGCGCCTGGGGCTGCGCACGCTGCGGCTGGATCGGGTCGCGCATGCGGAGGTCACTGCGAGGCGCTTCGATCGGCCCGGGGATTTCGACGCGGCCGAATACCTCGCGCGCGCGATGGCCACCCTGCCGCACGCGATCCCCGTGGAGGTCTGGCTCGCGACCGACATCGATTCCGCGCGCCGCGAGCTGGGTCCGGCGATGGGCGTCGCGCACGAGCGGGACGGCGGCGTGCTCCTCGCCGGTTCGGTGGACGAGCTCGACTGGTACGCACGGGAGCTCATGCGGCTGCCCTTCCGCTTCGAGGTGCGCGCTCCCGACGCACTTCGCACCCGTCTCGGCGCGCTCGCGCGCGCCCTCGCCTCGCGCTTCCGCCCCTGAAATCGGGACGTACCCCATTTCCCATACAGCGGAACGCTGTTCCTGCCCGCAGTAAATCGGGTACGTCCCCATTTTCGGTATAGCGGAACCACGTTCCTGCACGCGGGAAATGGGGTACGTCCCGATTTTCGGGGTCAGCCGAAGCGGCCGGTGATGTAGTCCTCGGTGGCCTGCATCCGCGGCTTGAGGAAGAGCTGGTCGGTCTCGCCGAACTCGACCAGCTCGCCGAGGTACATGTAGGCGGTGTAGTCGGAGACGCGCGCGGCCTGTTGCATGTTGTGGGTGACGATCACCACCGTGTAGTCGGTCTTGAGCTCGCTGATGAGCTCCTCGATCTTGGCGGTTGAGATGGGATCGAGCGCGGAACACGGCTCGTCCAGCAGCAGGATCTCGGGCTTCACCGCGATGCCGCGCGCGATGCACAGGCGCTGCTGCTGCCCGCCGGACAGGCTCAAGCCGCTCTGGTTCAGCTTGTCCTTCACTTCCTTCCACAGCGCCGCCTTGGTGAGCGCCCACTCGACGCGTTCGTCCATCCGTGCCCGCGGCAGGTCCTCGAAGAGGCGCACGCCGAAGGCCACGTTGTCGTAGATCGACATCGGGAAAGGCGTGGGCTTCTGGAACACCATGCCGATCTTCGCGCGCAGCAGCGACACGTCCATCTTCGAGGTGAGCAGGTTCTCCCCGTCGAAGAGGATCTCGCCCTCGGCGCGCTGCTCGGGATAGAGCTCGAACATGCGGTTGAACGTGCGCAGCAGGGTGGACTTGCCGCAGCCCGAGGGACCGATGAACGCGGTGACGAGCCTCTCCGGCACTTCGAGGTTGATGTGCTTGAGCGCCTTGAAGCTGCCGTAGTAGAAGTCGAGGTCGCGAACGGTGAGCTTGGGTTCGGGGCCGGGGATGGCCTGGGCAAGGGCGTTCATGGGTTCTTCCGGAAGAGCAGGCGGGCGGCGATGTTGATGCCGAGGACCAGCAGCGTGATGAGGCAGGCACCGCCCCACGCCAGCCGTTGCCAGTCGTCGTACGGGCTCATGGCGAACTGGAAGATCACCACCGGCAGGTTGGCCATCGGGGCGTTCATGTCCACCGCCCAGAACTGGTTGCTGAGCGCGGTGAACAGCAGCGGCGCCGTCTCGCCGGAGATGCGTGCGATGGCGAGCAGGATGCCGGTGAGGATGCCCGCGCGCGCGGCGCGATAGGAGATCATCGTGATCATCTTCCACGTCGGGCACCCGAGGGCCACGGCGGCCTCGCGCAGGCTGTTGGGCACGAGCTTCAGCATGTCGTCGGTGGTGCGCACCACCACGGGCACGACGATGATCGAGAGCGCGATGGCACCTGCCCAGCCGGAGAAGTGCCCGATGCGCGCGACGTAGACGGCATACACGAAGAGGCCGATCACGATCGAGGGCGCGGCGAGCAGCACGTCGTTGATGAAGCGCGTGGCGGGCGCGAGCCAGCCACGGCGGCCGTACTCGGCGAGATACGTGCCGGCGAGGATGCCGATCGGGGTGCCGATGAGCGTGCCCGCGCCGGACATGAGCACGCTGCCGAAGATCGCGTTGGCGAGGCCACCGTTGCCGCCCGGGGGCGGCGTCATCTGGTAGAAAAGCGAGGGACGCAGCGCGTTGGCGCCCTCCCAGACGAGCACGGCGAGGATCCAGACGAGCCAGAAGAGGCCGAAGGCGAGCGCCACGGCCGACAGCCCCATCATCACCTTGTTCACGACGCGCCGCCGGCGGTAGGTGCGGTTCGCCCGCGTGGCCGTGGCGGGCAGCGCGCTCACGTGCGCTCCCCCTCGCGCTTGCCGAGTTGCAGCAGCAGCAGCTTGGACAGCGCCAGCACGATCGTCGTGATGAGGAACAGGATGAGGCCGAGCTCGACCAGCGCGGAGGTATAGACGTCGCCCACCGCCTCGGTGAACTCGTTGGCGAGCGCCGAGGCGATGGAGTTGCCCGGCGCGAAGAACGACTTCGAGAGCTGGTGCGCATTGCCGATGACGAAGGTCACGGCCATCGTCTCCCCCAGCGCGCGGCCCAGGCCGAGCATGATGCCGCCGATCACGCCCACCTTCGTGAACGGCAGCACGATGCGCCACACCACTTCCCACGTGGTCGATCCCAGCGCGTAGGCCGATTCCTTGAGCATCGGGGGCACGAGCTCGAACACGTCGCGCATCACCGCCGTGATGAAGGGAATCACCATCACTGCGAGGATGATGCCCGCGGTCAGCATGCCGATGCCCATGGGCGGGCCGGAGAAGAACGCGCCCAGCATCGGCACGTGGCCGACTGTCGCCTGGATGGCCGGCTGGACGTATTGCTGGAACAGCGGCGCGAAGATGAACAGGCCCCACATGCCGTAGATGATGCTGGGGATGGCGGCGAGCATCTCGATCGCGGTGCCCAGCGGACGCCGCAGCCACACGGGCGAGAGCTCCGTGAGGAACATGGCGATGCCGAAGCTCACCGGGATCGCGATGACGAGCGCGATGGCGGAGGTGGCGATGGTGCCCGCGATCGGCACGAGCGCGCCGAAGTCGTCCTTCACCGGATCCCAGCTCGCGCTCCACAGGAAGCCCAGGCCGAACTTCTTCAGCGACAGGGTGCTGCCGATGAAGAGCGAGACGACGATGGCGCCCAGCAGGCTGAAGACGAAGAACGCGAAGAACCGCGTGAGATTGCGGAACAGCAGGTCCATCAGCGCGTTGTTGCGCATCATGGGCGGCCTGGGGGCGTGGACATGGGCGAGGCGGCGGGAATCGAAGCCCGCCGCCTGCCTATTATCCAATGCCATGCTCATCGCTTCCTCCCGGGTCGTGAATGCCCTGCGCGAAAAGGGGCGGCACGCGGACCGCCCCCTTGCCTGCCCGATCGACGGCGCATCAATAGATCGATTTCCCCGAAGGGTCCTTGATGTTCGATTTCCACGATGCCTTGACCTGGTCGACCACCTTGTCGGGCAGCGGCACGTAGTCGAGGCTGGAGGCGAGCTTGTCGCCCTCGGCGCCGTACGCCCAGTCGAAGAACTTGAGCACTTCCTTGGCGATTTCCGGCTTGCCCTGGCTCTTGTGCATGAGGATGAACGTGGCGCCGCTGATCGGCCACGCGCCCTTGCCGGGCTGGTCGGTGAGGATGAGGTAGAAGCCCGGCGCCTTGTTCCACTCCGCATTCGCGGCCGCGGCCCTGAAGGCCTCCGCGTTGGCCTGGACGAATTCGCCTTCGCGGTTCTGCACCGAGGCCGTGTTCATCTTGTTCTGCAACGCATAGGCGTATTCGACGTAGCCGATGGCGCCGGAGATGCGCTGCACGTACGAAGCAACGCCTTCGTTGCCCTTGCCACCCACGCCGGTGGGCCAGTTCACCGAGGTGCCCTCGCCGACCTTCGTCTTCCATTCGGGGCTCACCTTGGAAAGGTAGTTCACCCAGATGAAAGTGGTGCCGGAGCCGTCCGAGCGGTGCACCACGGTGATGGCCTGGCTCTGCAGCTTCAGGTTCGGATTCAGCTTGGCGATCGCGGGGTCATCCCACTTCTGGACCTTGCCGAGATAGATGTCGGCGAGGACCGGGCCGGTGAGGTGCACCTCACCCGGCTTCACGCCCGGCAGGTTCACGACCGGCACATCGCCGCCGATGACCGTCGGAAATTGCGTGAGCCCGCCCTTGTCGAGATCCTCGGGCTTGAGCGGCATGTCGGAGGCGCCGAAGTCGACGGTCTTCGCGGTGATCTGCTTGATGCCGCCGCCCGAGCCGATCGACTGGTAGTTCATGCCCGTGCCGGTGCTCTTCTTGTACGCATCGGCCCACTTCGCGTAGATCGGATACGGAAAGGTGGCTCCCGCGCCGGTGATGTCGGCCGCGATCGCCGAAGTGGCCACGGACGCCGCGAGCGCGAGCGGCGCGAGAATCCTTGCAAATGCCATCGTCACTTCTCCTGTAGTCGTGCGCCGACTATAGGAAGCCTGGGTGACAATTCCGTGACAGGCGTTGCGCTGTCACGAATCCGCCTCCTGGTTGCTGCGATAATCCTGCGCTCACCGACACCTTCGCCGGGATCGCGCCGGCGAACGTCCCGCTCTTCCTCACCGCGCAGGCGGCGGGACTCGCGCTCGGGATGGTGCTGAAGCGCTATTTCTTCGGAAAGCAGTAGTCTCCGGTTCCGGGCGGTCCGCTTCGCGGCTTGCCAAGCCGCGCCCGATTGTATACAGTATCCAGTCTATGACCCAGATCAAAGGAGACTTGCCCATGGCCGCCCTGATGGACCGCGACGAATTCCGCACCGCCCTCGAGAAGGCCATCGCGGGGAAGAGCGCCAACAAGTCTCCCTTCAGCATCGCGTGGGCGAGCGGCAAGCTCTCGCGCGCGCACCTCGCGCGCTGGTGCGAGAACCACTACCACTATGTGGGACCGTTCGCCGACTACCTCGCCTACATCTACGGGCGCACGCCGGATACGATGACCGAGGCCAAGGACTTCCTCCTCGCCAACATGTACGAGGAGGAGATCGGCGGCGACCGGCACACGGACCTCCTCATCCGCTTCGGCGAGGCGTGCGGCACTACACGGGCCCGCATCGAGGATCCGGACAACATGTCGCCGACCACGCGCGGCCTGCAGAGCTGGTGCTACACGGTCGCCATGCGCGAGGACCCGGTCGTGGCCGTCGCGGGCCTCGTGGTCGGGCTGGAATCGCAGGTGCCGTCGATCTACCGCAAGCAGACACCCACGCTGCGCGAGAAGTACGGCTTCACGGACGAGGAGGTCGAGTTCTTCGACCTGCACATCGTCTCCGACGAGATCCACGGCGAGCGCGGCTACCAGATCGTGCTGGAGCACGCGACCACGCCCGAGCTGCAGCAGCGGTGCCTGCGCATCTGCGAGATCGGCGCCGAGATGCGCCTGCTCTACACGACGGCCCTGTATCGCGACTACGTCGAGAGCGAGCTGCCGATCCGCGAGCTCGAGCCCGCGCTCGCCTAGGAGCCTTCGATGTCGCAGATAGCGGCCGCCCCCGCAGAGGCGAAGGCGGCGGTGGAGGAATTCCGCAACCACATCGGCGGCGAGTGGGTGCCGTCGCGTAGCGGCCGCACGTTCGACGACGTGAACCCCGCGGATACGCGCGAGATCGTGGCGCGCTTCCCGGCCTCCACGCGGGAGGACGCGCAGGCGGCGGTGGACGCGGCCGCGCTGGCATTCGAGGGCTGGAAGGGGACGCCCGTCGGCAAGCGCGCGAAGATCCTCACCGATGCCGCAGCGATCCTCGAGGCGAACGTGGATCGCAATGCCCGCGAGCTCACGCGCGAGGAGGGCAAGTCGCTGGCGCTCGCGAAGGACGAGTTCCTGCGTTCGGCGCAGACGCTGCGCTTCTACGCGGTCGAGGGCCAGACCTTCACCGGCGAGACCTATCCGCAGGACGACGCGGACATGCTGGTCTACAGCGCACGCGAGCCGCTGGGCGTGGTGACCGCGATCAGCCCGTGGAATTTCCCGGTGTCCATTCCCGCGCGCAAGATCGCGCCCGCGCTCGTGACGGGCAACACCGTCGTCTTCAAGCCGTCGTCGGACGCGCCGCTCTCGGGGTACCGCCTGGCCGAAGCGCTGGTCGAGGCCGGCCTGCCGAAGGGCGTGCTCAACTTCATCACCGGACGCGCGAGCGAGGTGGGTCCGGTCATCACGCAGGCGCGCGCCGTGCGCGCGATCACCTTCACCGGCTCGACCGCCGCCGGAGAGCAGATCCATCGCTGCGTGCCGCTCACCACGCGCACGCAAATGGAGCTGGGCGGGAAGAACCCGCTCATCGTGATGGAGGACGCGGATGTCGACCGCGCGGTGGACCTCGCGGTGAAGGGCGGCCTGTCGCTCACCGGGCAGGCGTGCACGGGCACGAGCCGGCTCATCGTGCACTCCGCCGTGAAGCAGGCATTCACCGACAAACTTGTCGCGAAGGTGCGCTCGCTACGCATCGGCAGCGGGCTCGTCGCCGGCATGGACGTGGGTCCGCTCGCGACGAAGAGCCAGCTCGACACCGTCCTGATGTACATCGAGATCGGGCGCCAGGAAGCGAAGCTTCTCTGCGGCGGCGAGCGCCTGGCAGGCGAGGGCTTCGAGCATGGCTATTACGTGAGCCCGGCAGTCTTCACCGATGTGTCGCCGGCGATGCGCATCGCGCGCGAGGAGATCTTCGGCCCCGTGCTGGCCATCATCGAGGCCACCGGCTACGCCGATGCGATCGCCAAGGCTAACGACACCGAGTATGGCCTTGCGGCCGCCATCGCCACGCGCAACCCGCGGTACATGCACGATTTCGCGAACGACATCCAGGCGGGCAGCGTGAAGATCAATCGCACGACGACGGGCAATCTCGTGAATGCGCCCTTCGGCGGGGTGAAGATGTCGAGCACTTCGACTTTCCGCGAATCGGGGAGAGTG
>Ga0207656_10000505_pt1 | contig 12881 bp, 12 predicted proteins | sample KBSCornC12_FD_184297 | JGI IMG/M metagenome (GOLD analysis project Ga0207656, IMG submission 184297) | Corn rhizosphere microbial communities from Kellogg Biological Station, Michigan, USA - KBS Corn C1-2 (SPAdes) (version 2) | ecosystem: Host-associated > Plants > Roots > Rhizosphere > Soil ...
GTCGGCCTGTGCGACCTCACCGCCGGCGAGATGGGGAGTAACGGTACGGTCGACGAGCGGCTCGCCGAGGCCGAAGCGGCGCGCGGAGTGCTCGGGGCCACGTGGCGCACCAACCTGCGCCTGCCGGATCGCGCCATCGGTTCGAGCCCGGCGCATCAGCGCGCCGTCGCCGGCTTGGTCCGCTGTGCACGGCCGCGGGCGGTGGCCGTGCCCTATTGGGCCGATCGGCATCCCGATCATGTGCGCGCGAGCGAGCTGCTCACCGAGGCGGTGTTCAGCGCGGGGCTGCGGCGGTTCGATGCTGGCGGCGGCGCGTGGAAGCCCGACGCTGTCTTCTACTACTTCATCAACGATCACGTCGTTCCCTCGTTCGTCGTGGACGTGAGCGACGATTACGACACGAAGCGGCGCGCGCTCGCCTGCCACGTCTCGCAGTTCACGCCGTCGGGAGGCGACGCCGTGTCGACGCGGCTCACGTCGAGCCGGTTCCAGCAGCTGATCGAAAGCCGCGACGCGCAGTTCGGCGCCCAGACGCAGGTCGCGTTCGCAGAGGGATTCGTCACGCGGAAGATGCTCGTACGAGCCCACCTTCTCGCGGACTAGGGGCCGAGGACCAGGGACCCGTGAATATCGGCATCATCTGTTACGCCTCCGTTGGCGGCAGCGGCATCGTCGCCACCGAGTTGGGCAAAGCGCTCGCGGTGCGCGGCCATCGCGTGCACGTGATCAGCACGGAGACGCCGTTCCGCTTCGGCGACTACCAGGCGGGGCTGATGTTCCACCAGGTACTGACGCCCACCTATCCGCTGTTTCGCGAGCCGCAGTACCTGTTGTCCATCGCCAACAAAGTGGTGGAGGTCGCGCGCGACTTCAGCCTCGACATCGTCCATGCCCACTACGCGGTGCCGCACGCCACCGCCGGATTTCTCGCCAAGCAGGTGCTGGCGTCGAAGCTGGCCAGCCGGGCGCCGCGCGTGGTGACGACGCTGCACGGCACCGACATCACGCTCGTCGGCAACGACCCGTCGTACTCGGAGATCGTCGCGTTTTCCATCGACCAGTCCGATCACGTCACCGCTGTGTCGCGTGCGCTGCGCGATCAGACCTACGACGAGCTGCCGGTGAAGCGCGAGATCGAGGTCATTCCGAACTTTCTGGATTGCGGGCTGCACAAGCGGCAGCAGGTGCCGGCGCTGCGCGACCGGTTCACCGACGGTGATCCGAACGTGAAGATCGTCGCGCACATTTCCAACTTCCGCCCCGTGAAGCACATCGATCACGTGGTGGCGGTGTTCGACCGGATCCGCAAGAGCGTCGACGCCCGCCTGCTGCTCGTGGGCGACGGTCCGGAGCTGCCGGCGGCGCTGCGCACCGCGCGCGAGCTGGGGATATCGCAGCTGGTGCACGCCGTGGGCGCCCAGGAGGAAGTGCTGCCGCTGCTGTCGGTGAGCGACGTGTTCCTACTCCCTTCGGCGGAGGAGAGCTTCGGTCTGGCGGCGCTCGAAGCGATGGCGTGCGGCGTGCCGGTGGTAGCGTCGCGGGTCGGCGGCGTGCCCGAGGTGATCGAGGACGGCAAGAGCGGCTACCTGCACCCGTCCGGCGCGCTCGACGAGATGGCGGCAAGCGCGGTGAAGCTGCTGTCGGACGCCGCGCTGCACAAGATCACCGCCGAAGCAGCGCGCTGCCGCGTCACCGACGCGTTTTGCGCCGACAAGATCGTGCCGCTTTACGAAGCCGCCTATCGGCGGCTGCTTTAGGTCAGGTGGGTCTGGTAGGTCAGGTGGGTCTGGTAAGGGCGGGTAGGTAAGAACTCTTTTACCCACCTGACTTACCTGACTCACCTGACCCAAACGGCACCAGCTTTTTGAACGTGGCCAGCACCCAGCGGTAGCCGTCGGGGTCGGTGACGACGGCGGCGCGGTCTCCCCACGCGGTGTCCTCAGAATCGCCCACGCCGGCGCCGGCCTCGCGCGCACCGGCCAGCGCGCGATCGACGTCGTCGACGTAGGTGTAGAGCGCCGCGGCGCCGCCGCCGGGAGAGGTGACGTCGCCTCGGCGCGTCAGCATCACCACGGCGCCGTCACGCTGCATCTCCGCATAGCGCGGCTGTCCGTCGGGATCGAGCAGGACGACACCCGGCGTGAATCCGAGCGCGCGCTCTAGAAACGTCATCGAGGCGCGCACGTTGGCCACCGCGAGAAACGTGTTGATCGGCTGCATGCCTGGCGCGATGCCGCTCGATGACGGTTTTGTGACCGGCGTGCGGGCGGCAGGCCTCGCCGTGGGCCGTGGGCGGCGCCGCGCTGTCTTGGTGCGCTTCGAGGCCGGACGCGTGCGGGCGGTCGTTTTCGTCGTTTTCTTTCTGGTCGCCATGTGCCGGGATGAGCCGGACTAGGATAGCGCGCCGGAGGCCGAGTGAGCGTATGATCGGCCACCCGCCTTCGCCCTTCGGGCTACGGCGTGGCATTTTCTCGGAAGCAGCGATGGCAGTCGACCACGAACACCTGGGACATGTGCTGCGGCGCGCGGGCTTTGGCGCGAGCGCCGCGGAGCTGTCGGCGCTCGACGGGATGTCCACGTTCGAGGCGCTCGCCTACGTGCTGAACGTGGACGATCAGCCCGACGACGTCGACAGCAAGATCGGGCAGCCGGATTACATCAACGTCACCGCACGCGGGCCGTTCTCGCCGGACTCGGTGATCGACGACGCGCGCCAGCGATGGCTGTTCCGGATGGTGCACTCGCGCCGCCCGCTCCAGGAGAAGATGGCGCTCTTCTGGCACAACCACTTCGCCACCGCCTACAGCAAGATCGCCGGCACCTTCGGCACCATTCAGGGCGCCAAGATGCTGGCCCTCAAGGAGGGCGCGCTACCCGGGCCGCAGGGGCAGATCGAGACGTTCCGCGAAAAGGGGCTGGGCAGCTTTCGCGACCTGCTGGTGGAAGTGGCGCGCGACCCGGCGATGCTCGTCTGGCTCGATGGGCGGACCAACACGCGTCAGCGCCCGCAGGAGAACTTCGGCCGCGAGGTGATGGAGCTCTTCACGCTCGGCGTCGGCCACTACGTGGAAGAGGACGTCTACGCCGCCGCGCGTGTGTTCACCGGGTGGAACCTGCGGCTGGTGGGCGATCCCAACACGACCGCCGGCTACTACGAGTTCGCCTACGTTCCGGGCAATCACGACACCACGGCGAAGACGTTCACGTTCCCGATCTACAGCGACGGCTCGAAGACGATTCCCGCGCGCGCGGCCAGCGCCGGCATGCAGGACGGCATCGACTTCCTCACGGCGCTCGCCACGCATCCGGCCACGGCGGAACGGCTCGCGCGCCGCATGTGGAACTTCTTCGTCAGCGAAGTCATTCCGCCCGATCCGGAGTATCTGCGCGGCGCCGCGAGCATCTACTTCGGCAACGACACGCGGATCAAGCCGCTCGTGCAGTACACGCTGCAGTCGCGATGGTTCCAGAATCCGGGCAACTGGCACTCCCGCTATGCCTGGCCCGCGGAATTCGCCGTCCGGGCCGTGAAGGAAGTGGGGTTCCTCGGCTTCTCCGTCGACAACATGCGTGCGCCGCTCACCGCCATGGGGCAGACGCTCTTCGAGCCGCCAGACGTTGCCGGCTGGGAGCTGGCGCAGGGTTGGTTCTCCACCGGCGCGATGCTGTCGCGCATGAACTTTGCGGCGACGATTGCAGCCAACCAGCGTTTCAACCTGGCGTCGGCCGCGGCCTCGGCCAAAGACTCGCCCGACACGTTCGTGCAGTACTTTCTCGACCGTCTGACGCCGGCGCCGTTCGACGCCGAATCGCTGGACACCATGAAGGCGTATCTCGTGGACGGCGGACCGTGGACGGGTGCGACGGCGCAGCTGCAGACGAAGGGGGCTGGCCTCGCGCGGCTCATCGTCGGCTCGGCCCAGTATCAGGTGATGTAGGGGGCGCGCAGACATGCCGAATCCGAGTCGCGCTTCGCGTTCACCTCGCCTCTCGCGCCGCACCTTCATCCGCGGCGGCGTATCGGCATTCACGCTGTCGTTTGCCGCGCCCGCGTTCCTGTCGGACATCGCTCAGGCGCAGGGCGCGCGGGCGCGCAACCTCGTCGTCGTGTATCTCGCCGGTGGCAACGATGCGCTCAGCACCGTAGTGCCGTATCAGGATCCGTTTTATTACAGTCGCCGGCCGACCATCGCGGTGCCCGCCGGCCAGGTGCTGCAGATCGGGTCCGACTCGGCGGGTCGCGCGCTCGGCCTTCATCCCCGGCTCACGGGGCTGAACGAAATCTTCAAGGCGGGCCGGCTGGCCGTGATCCAGCGCACCGGTTACGCGAATTCCAGCCGGTCGCATTTCCAGGGCTCCGACATCTGGGGCACCGGGGATCCGGCGCTGAAGGTGAGCGACGGCTGGCTGGGACGCTATCTCGCGACGCTGCCCGACGATGCGCTGCTCGGATGGTCGGCGACGCAGGAGCTGCCGCGCGCCCTCTCGTCGCGCGACGTCAGCGTGCCAGCCATTCCAAACGCCGCCACGTATGCGTTCGCGAGCCCGAACGTCGGCGCCGAGGCCGTGCGCGAGCGCACCGCGGCCACCGCGATCGCGTCGCACCTGCCGGACGACCGGCCGCAGCTCGCGTTCGTGAATCGCACCGCGCAGAGCGCGTTTGCGACGCTCGATCGCGTAGCCTCTGTCGCCACTTACGGCGGCACCGTCACCTATCCGAACAACGGGTTCGCGACCGCGCTGCGCACCGTGGCCGGCGCCATCGTCCGCGGCGTCGGCACGCGCGTGTTCTGGGTGCAGACCGGCGGCTACGACACGCACTCCGGTCAGGGGGCGGCTGGCGGCGGTGCCTACGCCACGTTGATGAGCACGCTGGGCGACGGCTTGCTGGCGTTCTACAACGACCTCAGGAACCAGGGCGCCTTGAACGACACGCTGGTCCTGCAGTTCTCGGAGTTCGGGCGCCGCATCACCGAGAACGGCAGCAATGGGACCGACCATGGCGCCGGCGCCGTGATGATGGCGCTCGGCGGCGGGGTGCGCGGAGGCATCTATGGCACCGCGGCGTCGCTCGATCCGGCACCCTCCAACCCGACCCTCGAGAACGGCGGCGGCGACGTGACGTACCAGACCGACTTCCGGTCCGTCTACGCCAAAGTGCTGGACGACTGGCTCGGTGCCAGCTCCCCGGGCGTTCTCGGCGGCGACTTCCGTGTGGGCGCTCCGCCCATCGTCTGATCCGCGCCCGCCAATCCAGATGCTGCTGGCGTCCGTAGAACGTCTTGGACCAATGGTGATCTGGCTGTTCGCGGCGGTCGTCGGCTTTCCCGGCCGCTCGTCCGAATCCCAGCTCGAGGATCAGCGAACGCTGGAACGCATTGCCGCCGGCGACTCTGGTGGGCTGGCCGCCTTGTATGACCGTCATGGCCGGTCCGTGTACTCGTTGGCGCTGCGGATTCTCGGCGACGAGGGCGACGCCGAGGAGGTGGCGCAGGACGTGTTCGCGCAGGCGTGGCGACGGGCCGGCCAGTACGACGTGTCGCGCGGGACCGTCGCCGCGTGGCTGCTCGTGATGGCGCGCACCCGCGCGATCGATCGCTTCCGCGCGCGGCGCGTGCGCCCCGAAGGGCGCGTGCACGAAGACGACGGTCTCACCCTGCAACAGCTGCCAGCCACCAATCCGGATGTGGCCTCGGAGATGATGGCGGCCGAGCGCGGCCAGCGCGTGCGGCGCGCCCTCGAGGAGCTGCCGCTGTTGCAGCGCGCGGCCATCGAGCTCGCCTATTTCGAAGGCCTCAGCCAGCGCGAGATCGCGGAACGGCTCGAGCAGCCGCTGGGGACCGTCAAGACGCGCATGCGCCTCGGCCTGTTGAAGCTGCGCGACGCGCTCGCGGAGGTGCGGCCGTGACCCCGGCGCACGACGATTTGAAACACGACGCCGCGGCATATGCGCTGGGCGTGCTCGAGCCCGTCGAGCGCGCCGCCTTCGAAGCGCACCTGGCCGAATGCGCTGAATGCACCGACGACGTTCGGCAGCTGCGCATGGCTGCCGCGGCGCTGCCGCACCTGGTGCCGCAGGTGTCGCCGCCGCCCTCGCTGCGCGCTCATATTCTCGGTGAAGTACGTGGGGTCGAGTCTTCAGACTCGGCCGCGACGGGCATGAAGCCGGTGGCGCAACAGCGCGGCCTGCCCGCCTGGCTGCAGATTGCCGCGCTGCTGGTGATCGGGGTGGGGCTCTTCTTATACGCGCAGCGAATGCAGGCGCGCGTCTCGAATCTCGAGGCGCGGCTCGCGCAGGCGCAGGCGCAGGTGGCGATCGCGGACCGCCAGACGGCAGAGGCCCGCACGGTGGCGCTGCGGGCGCAGTCGGCCATGGGCGTGTTCGCCGCGCTCGACGTCGCGCGGATCGATCTCGCGGGCCAGCCCGTGGCGCGGATGGCGCGCGCCCGCGCGTTATGGAGCCGCCAGCGCGGCATGGTGTTCACGGTGTCGAACCTGCCGCCGCTGCCGCCCGGCCGCGTGTATCAGGTGTGGGTCGTGACGGCGCAGGCGCCGGTGAGCGCCGGGCTGCTCACGCCCGACGCACAGGGCGGCGGCTCGGTGTACTTCGAGACGCCGGTCGACATCCTGCCGCCGACCGCGGTCGCCGTGACGCTCGAGCCGGCGGGTGGGGTACCCGCTCCCACAGGTGCCATGTACCTCGTCGGCAAGCCGTCGCCTTTGTAGAGGGCGGTCTTCGAACCGCCCTGCGCAGGCGGGTCTAAAGACCCGCCTCTACGTACGCGGTACGGGCGCGCCGTAGATCTCATCCAGCGCGGCGTCGATCGTCTCGTAGCGGAATCTGAAACCGCCGTTCATTGCGGCGCGCGGAAGCACGCGCTGGCCATTCAGGATCAGCGCGTCGGCCATCTCGCCGAGCGCGATGCGCAGCGCGAACGCCGGCGCCGGCATGAACGACGGACGATGCAGCGCGCGGCCGATCGCGCTGGCCATCTCGCGATTGGTGACGGGCACGGGCGCCGTGAGGTTGATCGGCCCGTGCACGGTGTCGGTCGAAAGCGCCCAGCGCACCATCGCCACCCAATCGTCGCGATGCATCCACGACATCACCTGGCGGCCCGAGCCCACCGGACCGCCGGCGAAGAAATGAAAGGGGAGCGCCAGCTGCGGCAGGGCGCCGCCGTCGCGCGCCACGACGAAGCCGGTGCGCAGGAGCACCACGCGTGCGTTCGCGCTGGCGCGAAGCGCTTCCGCCTCCCATTCGCGACAGACCGAGGCAAGGAAGTCGTCGCCCGGCGACGACGACTCGTCGAGCGGCTCTCGACGCTCCGTGCCGTAGTAGCCGACCGCTGATCCGCTGAGTAGGACCGCCCCTCGCGTGCCCGTTTCCCGAAGGGCGGTAACCACGGCGCGCGTGGCGTCCACGCGGCTGGCGAGGATGCGGCGCTTGCGCTCGTGCGTCCAACGGCCTTCCGCAATCGGCTCGCCCGCCAGGTTGACCACCGCGTCGGCATGCTCGAAGGCCCCAATCCATGGCCCGATGCCGGACTCCGGCGTCCATTGCACCTCTCCTGGGGTTCGCGCCGGGCGGCGGGTCAGGACGGTCACCGCATGTCCGTCGGCGCGCAAGGACTCGAGCAGTGCCTTCCCGAGGAAGCCGGTACCGCCTGTGACAACAACTTTCACGGCAATAAGTTAACAGGCCTTGATCTGGACCGGCCGATCGGTTATTAACTAACTGGTTGGTTAATAGATGAGCCGAAGCAAGAAACGCTCGAGCGAGGCGTCGCATGCCGCCATCTTCGCGGCGGCGGCCGACGAGTTCTCCGAGCGCGGATTCGAAGCGGGCGGCGTGGACCGCATCGCCGGCCGGGCGCGCGTGAACAAGGCGATGCTCTACTACCACTTCGGGAGCAAGCGCGCGCTCTACATCGAGGTGCTGCGCGACATGTTCCGCGCGGTCAGCGCGAAGGCGCGCGCCATTGCCGACGGTCCGGACACGGCGCCGGAAAAGCTGCAGCGCTGGATCGCCGCGATCATTCAGGAGGCGGCGGCCCGACCCTGGTTCCCGCCCATCATGCTGCGCGAGCTCGCGTCCGGCGCGCCGCGCTTCGACCCCGATACGTTCGCGCTCATGAACGGCATCTTCGGCGCCGTGCGCGACATCCTGGCGCAGGGGTACCGCGAGGGCAGCTTCGACGAAGTCGATCCGCTGCTCACGCATCTCACCATCATGCCGCCCATCCTGATCTTCTTCGCGCGGCAGCGCGTGCTCGCCTCCAAGGAGATGGACACCGGACTGCTGGAACCCCGCCAGATCGACGCGTTCGTCGCCCACATGCAGCGAACGGCCCTGCGGCTCGTTCAGAAGGAAGGATCAGGCCAGTCATGAGCGCTCTCACTCGTGCCCTTCTCGCCCTGTCGGCAGCCGCGTTCGCGGCCGCGTGCTCAGCGCCGCCGCCGTCGAACGCGCTCACCGCCTCGGGCAACGTGGAAGCTACCGAGGTGCAGGTGTCGCCCGAAGTCGGCGGACGGATCGTCGAGCTGCGTGTGGCCGAAGGCGACCGCGTCAAGGCCGGCGACGTGATCGCCACCCTCGACACGAAGGACGCCGAGCTGCAGATCGGTCGCGCCCGCGCGGACCGCGCCGCCGCGGAGGCGCAGCTCCGTCTGTTGGAAGCGGGCGCCAGACCGGAAGACGTGCGTCAGGCGCAGGCGCAGGTGGAAGCCACCAACAGCGAGATTGCCGCGATCGACGTAGAGATCCAGAACGCGCAGACCGATCTGGGTCGCTTCGAGGCGCTGCTGACCGCGAACGCCGGCTCGCAGAAGCAGCGCGACGATGCTCGCGCGCGGTTGGACCTCGCGCGCGAGAGGAAGCGCGCCGCCGAAGAGCGCGTCCGCGTGTCACGCACCGCGCTCGACCGCGTCCGCGCCGGCGCGCGCAAGGAGGAGCTCGAAGGCGCGCGCGCGCGCGTCGCCACGGTGGACGCGCAGCTCGCCGTGCTCGAAAAGAGCGTGCGCGACGCGCAGGTGCCCTCGCCCACGGGGGGCGTGGTCACGCAGAAGCTGGTGGACGCCGGCGAGATCGTAGCGCCGCGCGCGACGCTTGTCGTGGTGACCGATCTCGATCATGCGTGGGCCAACGTCTTCGTCCCCGAGCCCGCCGTGCCGCGAATCAAGCTCGGTCAGGGCGGTACCGTGCGCACCGACGCCGGCACCAGCGTGCCGGGCACGGTCACGTTCATCTCGCCGCGCGCGGAGTTCACGCCGAGGAACGTGCAGACGGCCGACGAGCGGTCGAAGCTCGTCTATCGCGTGAAGGTCACGGTGGACAACTCCGCTGGCGTGCTGAAGCAGGGCATGCCGGTAGACGTGGACTTCGTGCTGCCATGAGCCCGGCCGTCCAGTTCACCGGCGTCGAGAAGCGCTTCGGCGGCACGGCGGCGCTCGGCGGCCTGACGCTCGACGTGCGCAAAGGCGAGATGTTCGGCCTGATCGGTCCCGACGGCGCGGGCAAGACCACCGCCATCCGGCTGCTTTGCGGCCTGCTGCACGTCGACGGCGGCACCGTCCGTGTGTTCGATCGCGATCCGGTCCGCGATCACGCGTGGGTAACCGCGCGCGTGGGCTATCTGTCGCAGCGCTTCAGCTTGTACGGCGATCTCACCATCGACGAGAACATCGAATTCTTCGCCGAGATTCACGGCGTTCGCGACTACCGGACCCGTCGCGACGCGCTGCTCGACATGACGCAGCTCACGCCGTTTCGCGATCGCCTCGCCGATCGGCTGTCGGGCGGCATGAAGCAGAAGCTGGCGCTCGCGTGCACCCTCGTCCACGAGCCCGAGCTCATTGTGCTCGACGAGCCGACGACGGGCGTGGATCCGGTGTCGCGCCGCGAGTTCTGGAAGCTGCTGTCGGAATTCCTGGCGCGCGGCATCACCATCGTCATGTCGACCCCGTATCTCGACGAAGCGGAGCGATGCGGGCGAGTGGCGCTGCTGCACGACGGTCGCACGCTCGCGGTGGACGAGCCATCGCGTCTGCGCACGCTCATCACCGGCCGCATCGTCGAAGTGATGGCGCCGGGACGTACAGACGCCGCCGCACTGGCGCGAACGCTGCCCGGCGTGGCCGACGTGCAAGTGTTCGGCGAGCGGCTGCACCTCACCCTCGAGGGCACGACCGACGACGCGGTGGGCGCCGTGGCGCGCGAGATGGCGCGGACGCCGCTGGCGGGAGCCAGCGTGCGCGAGGTGCCGCCCTCGCTCGAAGACGTGTTCATCGCCACGCTGGCGCGAAAGGAGCAAGCCAGTGCGTAACGATCGCCAGGGCGGTCTGAAGACCGCCCTCTACATACTTTCGGTCTCACTCGCGCTGGCGGCGCCGGTGAGCGCACAGGATGCGCCGGCCGTGCGACTCACGCTCGACGACGCGCGTGCGCGCGCGGTCGAGACGAGCCATCGCCTGGCCGAAGCGCGCGCGCATGAAACCGTGGCGCAGGCCGTCGTGGCGGCGCGGCAGGCGGCCGACCGCCCGTCGGTCACCGGCTCGGCAGGCTATACGCGCACCAACCACGTGGAGGCGTTCTTCGTGCCGGGCCCGCTCGGCCTGCCCCGCGTCATCTATCCCGACGTGCCCGACAACTACCGGACGCGGCTCGATCTGCAGTGGCCCATCTACACCGGCGGCCGCACCGATGCACTCGAAGCGTCGGCGCGCGCGGAGGCGAGCGCCGTCGCCGCCGACGTCGAGACCGCGCGTGGCGATCTGCGCCTCGAGGTGGCGCGCGCGTTCTGGGCCGTGGTCACCGCGCGGGCGGCGGTGGCTGTCGTCGACGAGGCGCTGCAGCGTGCCGCCGTCAACGTCTCCGATGCACGCCAGCGGCTGAACGCCGGTCTCGTTCCGCCCAACGAAGTGGCGTCCGCCGAGGCGCAGCAGGCCAGGCAACGGATGCTGCTCGTGGAGGCGGTCAACCAGCGCGATGTGGCGTCGGCCGATCTCGCGAGGCTCGTGGGGCTCGACCCCGGACAGGCGGTGGAACCGGTCGCGGAACTGCAGCGCGCGTCGTCGGTCGATCAGACGTTCGATGCGCTCACTCGCGCCGGGCTGGCACAGCGGCCGGAGCGCAAGGCGCTGGAGCTGCGCATCTCGGCCGCCGATCTGCAGAAGGCCGCAGCCGCGTCCGGGCGTAAGCCCGTCATCACGGTAGGCGCAGGCGTCGACTACGCGAAGCCCAACCCCAAGATCTTTCCGCGCGCCGATCATTGGGACGACTCGTGGGACGCTGGCGTGAACCTCGCCTGGTCGCTCTGGGACGGCGGGCGCGTGGCGGCCGACGTGGCGCAGGCCGCCGGTGCCGCCACGGTCGTGCGCGAGCGGCTGCGTGAGTTCGATTCGGTGCTCGCCGTGGAAGTGCGACAGCGGTCGCTCGAGATTTCGTCGGGGACTGCGGCCGTCGCGGCCGCCGACGAAGCCGTGCGCGCTGCCACCGAGGCGCGCCGTGTAGTGGGCGAGCGTTACCGCGCTGGCGTGATCGCGCAGAGCGACGTGCTGGAAGCGGAACTGGCGCTGCTTCAGAGCCAGCTCGATCGGACGCGCGCGCTCGCGTCCGTCCGGCTGGCCGAGGCTCGTCTGGACCGGGCGGTGGGCCGATGAGCATCGCGATCGAGGTTCACGATCTCAGCCGTCGCTTTGGCGCGTTCATGGCGGTCGACAAGGTGTCGTTCGACGTGAAAGCCGGAGAGATCTTCGGCTTCCTCGGCAGCAATGGCGCCGGCAAGTCCACCACCATCCGGATGCTGTGCGGCCTCTTGAAGCCGACGTCGGGCACGGCGCTCGTCGGCGGCATCGACGTCGGGCGCGACCCCGAAGGCGTGAAGCGGCGCATCGGCTATATGTCGCAGAAGTTCTCGCTCTACGAGAGCCTGACCGTGGACGAGAACATCCGGTTCTTCGGTGGCGTCTACGGCCTCGACCGCGAGCGGCTGGCGGCGCGGCGCGAGTTCGTCCTCGACATGGCGGGTCTCCGCGGCCGCGAGTCCACGCTGACGCGGACGCTGTCCGGCGGCTGGCGGCAGCGTCTCGCACTGGGCTGCGCCATTCTCCACGAGCCGTCGATCGTGTTTCTCGACGAGCCGACGGGCGGTGTCGATCCGTTGTCGCGCCGGCGATTCTGGCGCCTCATCGACGGTCTGGCGCAGGCGGGCGTCGCGGTCCTCGTCACGACCCACTATCTGGACGAGGCAGAGCACTGTCATCGCATCGCCATCATCCAGGCCGGCACGCTGGCGGCGCTCGGCACGGTGGCCGAACTGAAGCAGACCTTCGCCGGACGTCCCATCGTGGAGGTGCACGCCACGCCGCCGGTCGAGGCGATGAACGCGCTCGACGCCATGCCGGAGGTGGAGAAGACGAGCATTTTCGGCACGGCTGTACACGCCGTCCTGCGGACGCCGCAAGCCGATCTGGCCGCCATCGCGGCGCGGCTGCGACAGGCCGGCTTGACCGTCGGCTCGTGCGCGGTCGTCGAGCCGTCGCTCGAAGACGTGTTCCTGGACGTGGCGGAGCGGAAGGCGGCGGCGTAAATGCGCAAGGTGCTCGCCGTCGCGATGAAGGAGCTCCGGCAGATCCGCCGCGATCGGCGCAGCTTGCTGATCCTGCTCTTCGTCCCAGCGTTCTTCCTGCTCGTCTACGGCTACGCGCTCAACTTCGACATCCGCAACATCCGCCTGGCGGTGCAGGACGACGACCGCAGCAGCGCGAGCCGCGACGTCATCTCCGCCTTCGTCAACTCGAACTATTTCGATTTCGTGGTCGACGTGACTGACGGCCATGACGTGCTGGGTCTTCTCAATCGCGGCGACGTTCGGGCGGTG
>Ga0207656_10000514_pt1 | contig 12807 bp, 10 predicted proteins | sample KBSCornC12_FD_184297 | JGI IMG/M metagenome (GOLD analysis project Ga0207656, IMG submission 184297) | Corn rhizosphere microbial communities from Kellogg Biological Station, Michigan, USA - KBS Corn C1-2 (SPAdes) (version 2) | ecosystem: Host-associated > Plants > Roots > Rhizosphere > Soil ...
CGATAACTTGTCGATTCGGATGGCGCCTGAGACGACCCTGCAGATTCCCGCTGAAATCAAGCCGGCTGACGGCCGTTTCGGCTGCGGCCCTTCGAAGGTGCGCCCGGAGGCGCTGGCGCACCTCGCCGAGCGCTCCGACCTGATGGGGACCTCGCACCGCCAGGCACCGGTGCGGGACCTGGTGCGGGAGGTGCGGACCGGCCTCGGCGAGCTCTTCTCGCTGCCTGACGGCTACGAGATCGCCCTCGGCAACGGCGGCACCACCGCCTTCTGGGAGGCAGCGACCGCCTGGCTCGTCCGCGAGCGGGCGCTGCACCTCACCTACGGCGAGTTCTCCTCGAAGTTCGCCAAGGCGACCGCCGCGGCACCCTTCCTCCAGGACCCGATCGTGGTCGAGGCCGAGCCCGGCGACGCGCCGGAGCCGACCGCCGACTCCGCCGCCGACGCGATCGGCTGGGCCCACAACGAGACCTCGACCGGCGTGATGGTCCCGGTCCAGCGCCCCGAGGGCGCGGCCGAGTCGCTGGTCCTGATCGACGCCACCTCGGGCGCCGGCGGTCTGCCGGTCGACCTCACCCAGTGTGACGCCTACTACTTCGCCCCGCAGAAGGGCTTTGCTGCCGACGGCGGCCTCTGGCTCGCCGCTCTCAGCCCTGCGGCGATCGCCCGGATCGAGGAGCTCGACGGCGCCGGCGACCGCTGGCAGCCCGCCTTCCTCTCGCTGCAGACGGCGCTCGACAACTCGCGCAAGGAGCAGACCTACAACACCCCGGCCCTGGCGACCCTGCTGCTGCTGAATGACCAGGTCCAGTGGATGCTCGGGCTCGGCGGCCTCGCCGGCTGTGTCGAGCGCACCTCCGACTCCTCCGGCCGCCTCTACGGCTGGGCCGAGCGCAGCGATTTCGCGACCCCCTTCGTCTCCAATCCGGCCAAGCGCTCGCTGGTCGTCGGCACGATCGACTTCGACGACTCCGTCGACGCCGCCGGCCTGGCAACGGCGCTGCGCGCCAACGGCATCGTCGACGTCGAGCCCTACCGCAAGCTCGGGCGCAACCAGCTGCGGATCGGGATGTTCCCGGCGGTCGATCCGGACGACGTCGAGGCACTGACCGCCTGCATCGACTGGGTCGTCGAGAACGTGGACGGTGTGAGAACCGCATGAAGGTCCTGGTCAAGGAGAAGATCGCCGACTCGGGCGTCGAGCTTCTGCGCTCGCAGTTCGACGTCGACCTCGGGCTGGAGATGTCCGACGAGGAGCTGCGGGAGAAGATCGGCGACTACGACGCGATCCTGATCCGCTCGGCGACGAAGATGACGCCGGAGCTGATCGAGGCCGCCGCCAACCTGAAGGTGATCGGCCGCGCCGGCACCGGCGTCGACAACGTCGACATCCCGGCCGCGACCCGCCGCGGCATCATCGTCGCCAACGCGCCGGAATCGAACTCGGTCGCCGCCGCCGAGCACACCCTCGCCCTCGCCCTCGCCCTCTTCCGCAACGTCCCGCAGGCGCACGGCTCGCTGGTCGAGGGCCGCTGGGACCGGGCCAAGTTCAAGGGTTCCGAGCTTTACGGCAAGACGCTCGGCGTGATCGGCTTCGGCCGCATCGGCCAGCTCGTCGCCAAGCGCGCCCAGAGCTTCGAGATGGAGGTCGTCGCCTTTGACAAGTTCGTCTCCGCCGAGCGCTTTCGCGACCTCGGCGTCGAGGGCGCCGAGAGCGTCGAGGAGCTGCTGGGCCGGGCCGACCTGATCACCCTGCACACGCCGAAGACGCCGGAGACGATCGGGATGATCAACACCGAGACGATCGCGGCGATGAAGGACGGTGCCCGCCTCGTCAACTGCGCCCGCGGCGAGCTGGTCGACCTCGACGCGCTGACCGCGGGCCTGGAGTCGGGCAAGCTCGGCGGCGCCGCCCTCGACGTCTTCCCCGACGAGCCTTTCACCGAGCACCCGATCTTCGCTCGCGGCGACGTCGTCGTCACCCCTCACCTCGGCGCCTCGACCGCCGAGGCCCAGGACCGCGCCGGGGTCGTCACCGCCGAGCAGGTCACCGCCGCGCTGACCGGCGGCGTCGTCACCAACGCCGTCAACATCGCCGCCGTGCGCCCGGAGGCGATGGAGGCGCTGGCGCCCTTCGTCCCCCTCTGCGAAAAGCTCGGCCGCCTGGCCCAGGGCCTCGGCAGCGGCTCGATCGAGCGCGTCAGCGCCGAATTCCGCGGCCGCATCGCCTCCCACGACACCCGCCTGCTGGGGATCGCCGTCCTCGCCGGGATCCTCTCCGGCCACACCGAGGAGCCCGTCAACCTCGTCAATGCGCCGCAGATGGCCGAGGAGCGGGGGATCGAGCTCTCCGAGACGACCGACGCCAGCGCCGAGGACTTCACCGAGCTCGTCCGCGTCCGGGTACAGACCGCCGACGGCGAGGTCGAGGTCGCCGGGACCAGCGTCGGGCCGCGCAACGAGCCCTACCTCGTCTCCGCCTGGGGCGAGAGCTTCTACCTGCCCTTCGCCGAGCACATCGCCGTCTTCCGTTACGCCGACCAGCCGGGGATGATCGGCCGGGTCGGGACCCTCTTCGGCGAAGAGAGCGTCAACATCGTTTCCGCCGCCGTCGGCGCCGAAAGCGGGGGGGAGCGTGCGGTGATGGCGCTGACCACCGACGCCCCGGTGCGCGGCGAGACGATCGAGAAGATCCTCGCCCTCGAGGGCTTCTCCAATGGCCGTTCGGTCGATCTTTAGGTAACCAGCACCCCCTTCGGCCGCAACGTCTGGCGAAACCGCTTGTTCCTGTGGGAGGGTCCTTCGGACCCGCCAGGGAATGATGAAGAAGTCGATCCTCATCGCACTGACGCTGTTCATGGGCGTCTTCGCCGTTCCGGCTCACGCTGAACCGGGACCGCTGACGCTGCTCCTAACCGGCAGCGGCAAGAGCGATTCCTTCCGCATCTCTCTCAGCGCCGACGGCCGCGAGTACCAGATCTTCTCCGCTGCCACCCTCGAAGCGGGCGGCGACATCTGTTCTCACCCCGAAGAAAGGTCGAACGAACTCACCTGTAACGCACCCGCCATCTCCGGCTTCGAAGTCAATGCCGGGGGAGGATCGGACAGGGTCGTCTTCACCAGCGACATCCCGGTCCCGGTCACGGTTCGAGGTGGCCCGGGCGGCGATCATCTGACCGGCGGTGCGGCTTCGGACAAGCTGATCGGCGGTCCGGACCACGACGTGTTGATCGGGCGCAAGGGGGACGACTGGCTCGTGGGGGGTCCCGGGGACGACGGGCTCCTGGGCGGTCAGGGAAATGATCAGCTGCGCGGCGGGCCCGGCGAAGACAAGCTAATCGGCGGCCCCGGGAACAACACGCTGATTCAGTAGCCGTCCGCCGACGAAGCCGATCGCGATCAGCAGCCCGACCAGCGAGAGCGCCGCGTCGAGCCGGAAGCCCGCCTGGACCCCGTCGACGAAGGGCGGGATCGCCGCGGAGAAGACCGTCGTCGTCAGGCCCAGCCCGATCGAACCGCCGGCGATCTGGAACATGTAGATGATGCCGCCGGCGAGACTGGTCTGCGATTCGTCGACCGAGGTCACCCCGGCCGTCGTCGCCGTCGGGTAGAAGCTGCCGATCCCGATGCCCAGCACGACCATGCCGACGATCAGCGAGTCGTAGCCGGAGCCTTCGTCGGCGAGCGAGAAGAGGAAGGGGGCGACGGTGATGCAGGCCGCCCCGAGGACCACCAGGGCCTTGGCGCCGATGCGGTTGTAGAGCGGTCCGGCGACGAAGGAGACGAGGGCGAAGGTGGCGAGGAAGGGGAGCATCCCGACCCCGGCTTCCAGTGGCGAGTAGCCGAGCTGCTTCTCCATGAACTGCGGCAGGTAGAGCAGCGCCGCGAAGAAGGTCGCCGACATGAAGAGGATCGCGACGCAGGAAGCGGTGAAGCTCTCGTTGCGCATCACCTCGCGGGGGACGAGCGCGTGTTTGCCCGCGCGGCGCTCGATCGGCAGGAAGGCGATCAGCATCGCCACCGCCAGCGCCAGCAGGCCGATCACTTTCGGGTCGCCCCAGCCCCAGTCGTCGACCTGGTCGAGGGCGATCAGCAGCGAGACGAGGCCGACCGAGAGGGTCGTGATCCCGGCGTAGTCGAGGCGGCGCTCGCTGCTCTCGGGCTCCTTGACGTGAACCAGGAGCCAGGTGACGGCGACGGCGAAGATCGAAACCGGGACGTTGAGGAAGAAGATCCAGCGCCAGCTCAGCTCCTGGGTGAGGACGCCGCCGATCAACGGGCCGACTGCGTTGCCGAGCCCGGCCGCGCCGATGATGATCCCGCCCGCCAGGCCGGCCTTCTCTTCGGGAAGGAGCTCGTAGGTCATCCCGAGGATCGCCGGCCACATCAACGCGCCGCCGATGCCCATCAGGGTGCGGGTGGCAATCAGCCAGGTCTCCGACTGGGCGGCGCCGCCGAGCGCCGACATCGCGGCGAAGATCGCGGTGCCGAGGAAGAAGGCGTTGCGGCGGCCGAACATGTCGGCGAGGCGGCCGCCGGTGACGATCATCACCCCGAAGGTCAGCGCGTAGGCGTTGACCACCCACTGGATCGTGTTGACGTTGGTGTCGAAGTCCTGCTCCATCGTCGGCAGGGCGACGTTGATCGCCGAGAAGTCGTTGGCGATGACGACGACGGCGGCCCCCATCGCGAAGAGGGCGAGCCAGTTGATCCGATCGGGGCTGCTGGTCGGCTGCGGGCTTGCGATTCGCGCAGCCTACGCTAAGGTTCGGAGCCGAATGGACCACCGGTTCGACAGCCTCGCGCTACTCCTTCTCCTCCCCCCTCGGGGGGAATAGCGCTGGGCGGCGCGATAGCCGCGAGAGACAAAGGCCATTCGAAAGTAAGAGAGAAGGAGAGGTCCGATGGGACCGCAGAACGACACCAAATCCGACGCCAACCGCGTCCACATCTTTGACACGACGCTCCGGGACGGCGAGCAGTCGCCCGGCATTTCGCTGAACACGGCCGAGAAGGTCGAGATCGCCCAGCAGCTCGCGCGGCTGGGGGTCGACGTGATCGAGGCCGGCTTCCCGATCACCTCACCCGGCGACTTCGAGGCGGTCCAGAAAATCTCCCGCGTGGTCGAGGGACCGGTGATCTGCGGCCTCGCCCGCACCCACAAGGCCGACATCGACGCCGCCTGGGGGGCGGTGAAAGAGGCGGTGCGCCCGCGCATCCACACCTTCATCTCGACCTCCGACATCCACATCGAGCACCAGCTGCAGACCGACCGTGAGGACGTCAAGGGTCAGGCGCGGGCGGCGGTGGCGTTGGCCAAGAGCTACTGCGAGGACGTCGAGTTCTCGCCGATGGACGCGACCCGCGCCGACATCGAGTTCACCGCCGAAGTCTGCGCGATCGCGGTCGAGGAGGGGGCGACCACCGTCAACATTCCCGACACCGTCGGCTACACGACCCCCGAGGAGTACGCCGACTACTTTCGGCGCCTGTACGAGCTGGTGCCGGCGCTGCGCGAGGTCGAGACGTCGGTCCATTGCCATGACGACCTGGGCCTGGCCGTCGCCAACTCCTACGCCGGGGTGCTGGCGGGGGCGCGGCAGGTCGAGTGCGCCGTCAACGGGATCGGCGAGCGGGCCGGCAACTGTTCGCTGGAGGAGATCGCGATGCTGGTCGGCGTCCGCGAGGACGTCCACGGCCTCTGGACCGGGATCAACACCCGCGAGATCGTTCGCACCAGCCGCATGGTCAGTCGCCTGACCGGCTACTCGGTGCAGCCGAACAAGGCCGTGGTCGGGCGCAACGCCTTCGCCCACGAGTCCGGCATCCACCAGGACGGCGTCCTGAAGGAGCGCAGCACCTACGAGATCATGGATGCGACCGAAGTCGGCCTGGAGTCGAACTCGATCGTGCTGGGCAAGCACTCCGGTCGCCACGCCCTGCGGGACGCGCTGGAGCAGCTGGGCTTCAAGGTCGAAGGCCAGGCGCTGAACAACGCCTTCAAGGCGTTCAAGGAGGTCGCCGACCGCAAGAAGCAGGTGACCGCGCTCGACTTGGAGGCGATCGTCTCCGACGAGATGCGCGAGCGCTCTGACGCCCACGAGCTGGCCTGGTTCGAGGTCGAGGCCGGGAGCCGCAAGCCGCCAGTGGCGAAAGTGGCCGTGACGCGTCCCTCGGGCGAGGAGTCGGTCGGCGAAGCCAGCGGTGACGGCCCCGTCGACGCAATCTTCCACGCGATCCAGGACGCGGTCGAGACCGAGTGCGAGCTGGTCGAGTACAAGGTCGAGGCAGTGACCGGGGGAGAGGACGCCCTCGGCGAAGTGACCGTGCAGCTGCGGGCCGCGGGACGCTTGGCTACGGGCCAAGGCGTGGCGACGGACATCCTCGAGGCGAGTGCTCGCGCGTACGTAAGGGCGATCTCGAATGCGCTGGAAGGCGCCGCGACGCGCGAGGCCGAGGCGGCGACTGCTGAGGCTGTGGTGGAGCGGACGCCTGGGCCTTAGGGGCCGGGCGCTTGGGGCAGTCCTAGGAGGAGAACCCCGGACCGCATCAAACCTCCCTTTCAGGTGAGGAGGTTGATGCGGTCAAGGTAGGGGGAGGGAAGTCACGCTTCCGCCACACCCTCGTTTGAGAATTGCTCCACCGTGCGCGTCACACGTGCGCTTTTGCCGGGCACGATCGGGGCATGGCCCGCGAGTCCGCGAAAAACCTTGTAGAGCAAGGAAAATCGCGGACTCGCGGAGACGATCGGCCGCTTTCTGAGTTGGCGCGACGCCAATACGGGGCGGTGAGCCGGGTCCAGTTGCTCCATCGAGGATGGACGAAGGAAGAGATCGACTGGCGAATTCGCAACGGCCGGTTGCATCAGGTTCACGCGGGCGTCTACTCGCTAGGCCCGCGCCAGCTGCTCACCCGGCAGGGCTGGTGGATGACGGCCGTACTTGCCTCGGGGCCAGGGACCCTTCTCAGCCACTGGTCCGCCGCAGAGCTCTGGCTCATCAGGCCGAACTCACGGTCCCGAATCGAGGTGACGGTGCCGCACCGAAGTCGCTCATCGAAGGCGATCTACAGGCATGTCTCCTACGTGCCACCCGATGAGCGCTCAGAGAAGGAAGGGATACCGGTGACCTCGGTGCACCGGACGATCTACGACTTGGCGGCCACCGCTTCGGTCGACGACGTGGTCGCGATGATCAAGGAGGCCGAATACCGGAACCTCTGGGACCGCCTCTCGCTCTGGGATCTCTTGGAGCGCTATCCGGGCAAACGAGGCTCCCGAAACCTCCGCTTCGCCCTGAAGCGCATCACCGAAGAGCCCACCGGGCGCAAGCGCAGCAAGCTGGAGGAACGCTTCGCACCCTTCCTGCGCCGGTACCGCCTGCCCCTACCCCGCTTCAACGACTGGGTCTTCCCCGGCGGTAAGCGCTACCGGGTCGACTGCCACTGGCCGGACACGCGCCTGATCGTCGAGCTCGATGGCTGGGAGGGGCACTCGACTCGCTCGGCCTTCCAGGACGATCGCGCTCGCGATCGGGCGCTCAAGGTTGCCGGCTATTCGGTGATCCACCTCACCTGGGCGCAACTCGATGACGAACCCGAGGCGATTGCCTCTGATCTTCGTTCGTTGTTGCTGGAATAGATAAATAACTTCTATATACAAACGTCCGTGATAACGTACACGCATGGCAGCCGTCGCCACCAAAGCTGAGAGCGCCACCACTGTCGGCCCTCGCATACGCGCCCTGCGCGACGCGATGGGGCTCTCCCTCCGCGACCTCGCCGAGCGCTCGGGCGTCTCGGCGCCGATGCTCTCGCAGGTCGAGCGGGGTGAGACGAGCCCGACCCTGGCCGTCGCCGGCAAGATCGCCGCCGGGCTGGAGCTGACGCTGTCGCAGCTGCTGCGCCTCGACGAGGGACAGCACGTGGTCGTCAGCCGTGCCGCCGAGCGCCGCCACTCCGAGCGGGGTGGGCACCGGTTCGAGGAGCTGACGCCGCCGCTGCCGGGGCAGCGGGCTGACGTCTCGCTGCACGTGCTGGAGCCCGGCGCGACCACCGGTGGCCGTAAGGACCCGCCGATGCACGAGCCGGGCAGTCGCGAGACCGCGGTCGTCCTCGGCGGCACCCTGGTGCTGGTCGTCGACGGCACCCGCCACGAGCTTCAAGAGGGGGACAGCGTCACCTTCGACGCCGACCTGCCACACCATTTCGAGAACGAAGGCGCGGAGGCAACCCGCTTCCTCGCTGTGATCGCCGCCGGCCTCAGGAGGAGCTGACGCATATGCCAAAAACGATGTTCGACAAGATCTGGGAGCAGCACGAGGTATCGCCGGGGCTGATCTACATCGACCTGCACCTGGTCCACGAGGTCACCTCGCCGCAGGCCTTCGACGGCCTGCGCCTGGCCAACCGGCCGGTTCGCCGCGCCGACAAGACCCTCGCCACCGCCGACCACAACACTCCGACTGACGGCACCATGGCGGCGCGCCTGATCGCCGACCAGCTCTCCCGCGTCCAGGTCGAAACCCTGGAGCGCAACTGCGAGGAGTTCGGCATCCCGATCTACTCGCTCGGCTCCGACCGCCAGGGCATCGTCCACGTGATCGGCCCCGAGCTCGGCGTCACCCAGCCGGGGATGACGATCGTCTGCGGCGACAGCCACACCTCCACCCACGGCGCCTTCGGTGCGCTCGCCTTCGGCATCGGCACCTCCGAGGTCGAGCACGTGCTCGCCACCCAGTGCCTGGTCCAGAAACGGCCGAAGACGATGCGGATCTCCTACACCGGCGAGCTGCGCCACGGCGTCACGCCCAAGGACCTGATCCTGGCGACGATCGGCCGCCTCGGGACTGGCGGCATGACCGGCTATGCGGTCGAGTACGCCGGCCCCGCGATCGAGACGCTCTCGATGCCGGGCCGGATGACGATCTGCAACATGACGATCGAGGGCGGTGGCCGCGCCGGGATGATCGCCCCCGACGAGACCACCTTCGAGTGGGTCAAGGGACGCCCGGCCGCCCCTGCCGACTTCGAGGCGGCGCTGGCGCGCTGGCGCGAGCTACCGACCGAGCCCGGCGCCAGCTTCGACAACGAGATCGACGTCGACGCCTCGGGCATCTCGCCGATGGTCACCTGGGGCACCAACCCCGGCCAGGTCGTCGAGGTCACCGACCGCGTCCCCGACCCGGCCGCGCTGGAGACGCCGGCCGACCGCGAGGCGGCCGAACGCGCCCTCGCCTACATGGGCCTGAGCGCCGGCACGCCAATGACCGAGATCGCCCCCGAACGCGTCTTCATCGGCTCCTGCACCAACTCGCGGATCGAGGACCTGCGCGAGGCCGCCGAGATCATCGACGGCCGCAAGGTCGCGAGCGGCGTCAATGCAATGGTCGTTCCCGGCTCCCAGCAGGTGAAGAAGGCCGCCGAGGAAGAGGGTCTCGACGAGGTCTTCAAGAGCGCCGGCTTCGACTGGCGGGTGGCGGGCTGCTCGATGTGTCTGGGGATGAACCCCGACACCCTCTCCGAAGGCGAGCGCTGCGCCTCGACCTCGAACCGCAACTTCGAGGGGCGCCAGGGCAAGGGCGGCCGTACCCACCTCGTCAGCCCGAAAATGGCTGCTGCCGCCGCCGTCGAGGGCCACTTCGTCGACATCCGAGACTGGAGCTGAACATGCGACCGATTGACGTAATCGAGGGCAAGGTGTCGGTGCTGGACCGCGCCGACGTCGACACCGACCAGATCATCCCCAAGCAGTTCCTCAAGCGGGTCGAGCGCACCGGCTTCGGCGAGTTCCTCTTCTACGACTGGCTGCGCGACGGCGAGATCGAACTCGAGCCGAACCCGATCCTGGTCGCCGGGGCCAACTTCGGCTGCGGCAGCTCGCGTGAGCACGCACCCTGGGCGCTGGAGGACTTCGGCTTCCAGGCGATCATCGCCCCCTCCTTCGCCGACATCTTCTACTCGAACTGCACCAAGATCGGGCTGCTGCCGGCGATCCTCGACGGGGAGCACTGCAAGGCGGTCGCCGAGGCGGGGGAGGCCCGCATCGACCTCGACGACGAGACGGTCAACTGCGCCGCCGGCGTCTTCCAGTTCCAGATCGAGCACGACGTCAAGCACCGGCTGCTGAACGGGCTGGACGACATCGGGATCACGCTCGAAAACGGGGGCGCGATCGATCAGTTCGAGTCCGGCCCGGCCGCCTCACTGGGCCCGGTCACGACCAGCCTGTAGAGGCGAGAGGAGGCCCGCGATGGCCGACCAGTTCAAGCAGCCGATGAACACCGGCGCCCGCGAGTGGGACGCCGCGACCTACGACGAGGTCTCCGACCCCCAGTTCGAATGGGGGATGGAGGTGTTGGAGCGGCTCGAGCTGCGCGGCAACGAGGTTGTCGTCGACGCCGGCTGCGGCTCCGGCCGGGTCACCGAGCAGTTGGTCGAGCGCCTGTCGAACGGCCGCGTGATCGCCGTCGACGGTTCGGCGGCGATGGTCGAGAAGGCGAAGGAGCGCCTCGGCGAGCGCGCCGACTACCTCGTCAGCGACCTGACCGAGCTGGAGCTGCCCGAGCCGGTCGACATGGTCTTCTCGACCGCGACTCTCCACTGGATCCCCGACCACGACGCCCTCTTCCGCCAGTTGCGCGGCGTGCTCAAACCCGGCGGACGCCTCGTCGCCCAGTGCGGCGGCAAAGGCAACGTCGCCACCCACACCCAGGCAATCGCCGCCGTCGCGTCCGACCCTGACTACGCCCAGCACCTGACCCAGGCGAAAGGGCTCTGGAACTTCTCCTCGCCGGAGGAGACCGAGCCACGCCTCGCCGGCGCTGGCTTCAGCGACGTCCGCTGCTGGCTGCAGCCGAAGCCGGTCCAGCCTTCGCGCCCGCTCGAGTTCATCTCCACCGTCACCCTCGGCCCGGTTCTCGACCAGCTCCCCGAGGAGAAACGCCAGCCATTCGCCGAAGCGGTGCTGGCACAGGAGGCCCAGCCGCTCGTCCTCGACTACATCCGCCTCAACATCGAGGCCGTCGCAGCCTGACTAGAGTGCCGCCTTCGTGAACGCCACTCCGCGCATAGTCGTCCTCCCCGGAGACGGGATCGGACCTGAGATCGTCGCCGCGACCCGCCAGGTTCTCAATGCCCTCGGCGAGTTCGCCTACGACGAGCGCCTGATGGGCGGCTGCTCGATCGACGAGCACGGCACCGCGCTCACCGACGAGGTCCTCGACGCCTGCCGCAACGCCGACGCGGTCCTGCTCGGCGCCGTCGGCGGGCCGAAATGGGACACCACCGACCCGAACGCGCCGCGCCCCGAGCAGGGCCTGCTCGGCCTGCGCAAGGGGATGGGCCTCTACGCCAACCTGCGCCCGGTCCGGCCCAGCCCGGCCCTGGTCAGTGCCAGCCCGCTGCGTGAGGAGCGGATCGCCGGCACCGACCTGCTCGTCGTCCGCGAGCTCACCGGCGGCATCTACTTCGGCGACTCCGGCCGCGAGGGCGACGTCGCCCACGACACTTGCGAGTACTCGGTCGAGGAGATCGACCGGATCGCCCGCACCGCCTTCGAAGCGGCGCGCCGCCGCGCCGACGGCTCCGGCCGCAAGCCCAAGGTCACCTCGGTCGACAAGGCCAACGTGCTGGAGACCTCCCGCCTCTGGCGCGAGGTGGTCGGCAACGTCGCCGGCGACTACGCCGACGTCGAGCTCGAACACCTGCTGGTCGACAACGCGGCGATGCAGCTCGTCTCCCGCCCCGCCGACTTCGACGTCGTCCTCGCCGAGAACCTCTTCGGCGACATTCTCAGCGACGAGGCGGCGATGCTGACCGGCTCGCTGGGGATGCTGCCCTCCGCCAGCCTCGGCGCCGAGGGGCAGCCGGGCCTCTTCGAGCCGGTCCACGGCTCCGCCCCCGACATCGCCGGCAAAGGCATCGCCAACCCACTCGCCACCTTCCTCTCGGCGGCGATGATGCTGCGCCACGGCTTCGGCCGCGGCGATGACGCCGAGCGCATCGAGACCGCGGTCGACGCCGTGCTCGAGCGTGGCCTGCGCACCGCCGACCTCGCCTCGGGGACCGTCGTCGAGCCGCCGACCAGCGAGAGCCCGTCCCCGATGAGCGAGGTGGGGACGGAAGAGATGACCGCGGCGGTCCTAGGGGAGCTCTCCGCCTAGAACCGCCGCAGCTGATCGCGCCCTAAGGCGCGGTTACCGCCCACTGCCCGAGGGCGAGGTACTCCCCGGCTTCTTTCGCTTTGGCGACGAGCCCGACGCCGAGACGCGTGTTGTTCTCCACCGTCAACGCCGCCGCTTCGTCGAGGTTCGTCTTCTGCGTCAGGTAGATGCAGAGATTGCCGCCGGTCGCCTGCGGGGTCTGCCCGCCGCCGAGGCCGCTGCAGTTGGCGCTGGTCTCGCCCGGCTGGAGGATCGTCACGGTCGGCGGGTTGACTAGCGGGAACTGGAAGCTGACCGCGCTCCGGGTCGTGTCGCCGGTCGCTGCCGCGGTCGAGCCGAGGTCGAAGACGCCGCGGATCGTCTCGCCGCTTTCGAGTTTGCCCTGCAGCTGGCCAATCACGCCCTGGCCGAGCTTGCTCACCGAGACCGAGCCGTCGGCTAGCTTGCCGCTGTTGACGGCTCCGTCGCCCAACTTCGCCGTCGTCACTGCGCTGTTGTTGAGTTTGTTCGTGGTGATCGAGCCGTTCTTGATCTTGCTGGCGATCACGGCGCCGTCGGAGATCTTTTCGGTGCTGATGATGCCGTTGCCGAGGTTGCCCGGCAGGACCGCGTTGGCACCGAGCTTGCCGGCGGTTACCGCCTTCGG
>Ga0207656_10000515_pt1 | contig 12805 bp, 5 predicted proteins | sample KBSCornC12_FD_184297 | JGI IMG/M metagenome (GOLD analysis project Ga0207656, IMG submission 184297) | Corn rhizosphere microbial communities from Kellogg Biological Station, Michigan, USA - KBS Corn C1-2 (SPAdes) (version 2) | ecosystem: Host-associated > Plants > Roots > Rhizosphere > Soil ...
TAAAGAAATATAAAAAGCAATCCTGCAAATTTAAACTGCCTGAAATCAATCACATCTTCTGACTTAGCTCAGGTTCCTGCATTAACAAGCAAAAGAATATATGAAACTCACCCTTATCCTTTGTACCATATTAGGTTTATCAAATTTGGTTTCAGCTCAAATTCAACCTGAAACAAATCATCATAGTCGAAAAGGAAGTTGGTATGTTTTTTGGGGATGGAACTGGGCTGATTATACCAATTCTGATATTACTTTTTCCGGTGCAGATTATCACTTTACCTTACAGGAAGTTCACGCCAGGGACAGTCCTTCCGACTTTTCACTCGAAAAATATTTTGGCGTCAAACATTTTTCAATCCCCCAGTTCAATTTCAGAATAGGATATTGCCTTTCTCAGCATTGGGATATTTCTATTGGAATGGATCATATGAAATATGTAGTGATTCAAAACCAACAAGCTCAAATAGACGGTTATATTGATCATCAGGAATCCCAGTACAACGGGGAATATCATCAGGATGAAATCACCCTCACGGAGGATTTTCTTCAGTTTGAACACACCGATGGATTAAATTATGAAAATGTTGAAGTACGATACTCCAACCTATTATTTGACCTCGATAAAATTACGTTCAACTATACCGCAGGATTGGGGATCGGGATGATGTTGCCCAAGACCAATACCGTTTTATTGGATATGCCACGACATGATGATTATCACCTTTCCGGTTATGGTGTTGGCGGTATTATTGGAATTAATGTATTATTCTTTGAACACTTTTTTGTTCAGGCAGAAATGAAAACGGGGTTGATCAACATGCCCGATATCCGGACTACTTTTGAATCCTCGGACCACGCGCATCAACAGTTTATGTTTTTACAACGAAACGTAGTGTTCGGTGCAATTTTTCACATTGGCCGCCAGCAAAGCACAAATGAAGAATAGGGGATGAGAAGTCCACAACCCTCTCTATCTTCATTCTGAATTTCGCTGATCTTTGTTCCAATGAAAATCTTTAACATCATCCTCGCCCTGATTTTTTTCAGTTTCGCATCCGTGCAACTGAACGACACGCCGGGGGATGTTTTGTTCTGGTTTCTTATTTACAGCCTTGTGGGACTGGTCTCCTTATTTGGTGCATTTGGTAAGTACAATATGTGGATCATTATTCTCGGTATTGGAGCCGCCCTCTATCGATTGTTCCGAGACCTTCCTGAATTTTTATTGTGGGTGAATTCCGGTGCCCCCAGCATTGTCCAGGAGATGAAAGCTACAACCGCCTATATCGAAACAGCAAGAGAATTTTTCGGACTCATCCTCTGCATTATAGCACTGGTGTATCATTATGTGCGATATACCCGCATCAGAAATAAAAAACTCGCCTCGGACAGTCAGCAAGAAATGTAAGGACAACCTTCATCGATACTGAAATCTTAAAAACCTTTCTCTTTTTTTCCTGTTTTTTATCATATCAGAACAATTCATTTTATCATCGGGTAACTATTTTGATGATAAAGGCTTTTGTTTAACGCTGATCAAACCCCGCCTTCTGCATCCCGCCCAATGGATGTATATATCTTCCTCTTTACCTTTTGCCCCTTTCATAGAGAGAAATAAATACTGTATTAATCACTTTAAAAAATTTCTATCATGAAAAGTAATTTGGCTAAGCCGATATTTCAATCATTTCCGCTCCTCTTACTTTTATTGTTGTGGCTGACATTTTCATTTGTGGCCACAAGTTGTAATAAAGATGATAATGCCAATCCAGATGACAGTTATAGACAAGTTGGCCTGGTATCCAATGTCAACGAATATGGTGTAGCGCATGTGGACACCAACCTGGTCAATGCCTGGGGAATGGCCATCGGTCCAACAGGATCGTTCTGGATTTCTTCTACTGAAAAAGATCGAACCACCATATATGATCGTTCGGGTGTGACCTTACTTCCAGCAATTGAAATAGAAGGCGAACCTACTGGTGTCGTGTATAATGGTACAAATGATTTTGTCATTCCGTCAACGACCATGATCAGTAAGTTTATTTATGTAGGCGAAGAAGGAAGTGTTATTGCGTGGAGTACAGGTACCACAACTATGGAGGTTGCCGATAATTCTGCTGATGGAGCCGTCTATAAAGGTGTCACCATAGGACAGGACGAAGGATCTAATTTCCTCTATATCGCCAATTTTTCAGAAGGTGAAATTGAGGTGTTAGATAAAGACTTTAACTACGTTGACGGGAAACCATTTACAGATCCTGGTATTCCGGCAGGATATGCACCATTCAATGTTCAAAATATTGATGGAAAATTATATGTCACCTATGCATTGCAGACGGCTGATAAGTATGATGATGTGCCGGGAGCAGGGCATGGTTATGTCGATATATTTAATACAGACGGTACATTAGTCAAACGATTTGCATCTGCGGGTACATTGAATTCCCCATGGGGAATTGCTAAAGCACCTGATGGATTTGACCAAGGTACAGGAGCTATATTGATTGGTAATTTTGGTGATGGACGTATCAACGTATTTAATTCCAACGGCGATTACCAGGGACAATTAAAAGATGGTGACACTCCAATAACCATAGAAGGACTTTGGTCACTTGTGTTTCCAAAAGATGGTATTCCCGCTGGTGATCAAAACACCCTGTTTTTTACCGCCGGACCAGATGATGAGACACATGGTCTCTTTGGTTATATTCAACTGAGATAAAAAGGCAAATTGAAAGACCGCATGGGATCCGGAAGGTGAATAACCTTCCGGATGTCATTTACGCATTGACTTCATTTTTTCACCCCAATCATAAGACATGATGAATAAAATTATATTAGCAAAACTCAATTTTACTTAATTATTTTTCATACACCATATCAGGACTGAATGTTATTTTTGATCCCCGCCAAATAAGGCAGGTTCTCAACGTACCCCTATCAGGAACAATTTAAAATCCCTTAGCCCGGGATATTGTTTTTATTAATACGATATGGATATGATGCGGTATGCAATTCGAATAGCCGTTTTCCTCTTATTCTTTTCTTCCCTCAGCGCGCAGAAACCTGTTGCTCGCCAGGCCATATTGTTATTTCATAATAAACAACCCCACTCGTATTCCCTTTTCAACCCCAGTGCTGAAGCAAAAGAAAATCTGCAGCAGTATGTAAATTCAGCCAGGAGTTTCACCATTCATCCTGAAGTATTAAATGCACTGGTTTGGGAAGATCAGGACCTCATTCAACTCGCTTTACCGGCTCCATCTGATCTTGTTCTTGATCTCTACAAAACCGATATCTACAGTTATGGGGCTATGATTAAAACTTCTGATGGAAGGGAACTCAGTCCCAATCCTGATTATCATTTTTACCGGGGCATGATTCATGACAATCGCAATTCATTAGCTATTGTCAGCATCCTGAAGGATAAGATTGAAATTCTTGTTTCTGATCAATTTGGAAACAGAAGAATTCAGCCCACTCCCGATGGAAGCTATGTTATGTTTTTCGATCATGATATCCGGGTTCCAAAACAACTGGATTGTTTCGTAGATGAATCCGGCACCCCGAATCCTGCCAATTTTGATATCGGTGATCACCGAATGATAACCGGGAATTGTGTTGAAGTATATGTTGAGGCGGATTATCAGTCTTACCAGGACAATGGTTACAGCGTGTCGAATACAGAAGCGTGGGTGGCTTTATTATTCAATGAAGTGCTGACCTTATATGCGAATGAAAATATCCCTGTAAGTGTCTCAGATATTTTTGTCTACACTTCCCCTGACCCTTTTGCACTATTAAGTTCTACCAGCGCTGTACTCACGGCCTTTTCCAGTCATATTGATACTCTAGTGTATGATGGCCGGCTTGCTCATTTTTTGAGTACACGACCATTAGGAGGAGGAATTGCTAACATCGATGTCATCTGTTCCAATACTAATCCCACGGCAGTGAGCACAAGCCTGTCGACAACCATTATCCCATTTCCAACCTATTCCTGGAACGTTGAAGAAGTGACACATGAAATGGGTCACAATATGGGGTCCTATCATACTCATCGCTGTGTATGGAATGGTAACAACACCCAGATTGATGACTGCGGGAATTATTATGCCGCCAATAATGGTGGCTCACCTGAAGGATCTGCATGTTATAATCCCAATGCTCCGATTCTTCCGGAAAGTAATGGTGGGACGATCATGAGTTATTGTCACCTGTTGAGTAATGTCGGCATCAATTTCAGTCTTGGTTTTGGAACGCAACCCGGTAATGTTATTCGAAATAGATATAACAATGCAGCCTGCAATACGGGATCTTGTTCAGGTCCGGTATGCACATCTTTAATTGAACCGTTGGCCAATGCAACCAATGTGGATATCAATAATGATATTTCATGGGCAAGCTCTCCAGGTTCTACCGGGTATCGAATTACTATTGGAACCACGCCATCCAATGGTAGTATTGCGAATAACCTCGACGTTGGACCGGTGACGACGTTCAATCCGGCAAACTCACTTTCTTTTAACCAGGTGATTTATGTAAAGGTGGTGCCTTACAATCAATTTGGAGATGCTACAAGTTGTACCAATCAATCTTTTACAACTGAAGCAAATGTGGCGCCACTCTGCACCAGCATCAACTCACCTGTCAATGGCGCTACTGGCGTATCAACGGATGCTATCATTCACTGGGCACATTCAGTGGGTAATCAAACAGGATATTTTATTTCAATCGGTACCACGCCCAACGGAGTTAATATAGTCAACCATCTCGACGTCGGGAATAACAATTTTTATGATCATCCAACACCCTATCCATATGCCACTACACTTTATGTTAAGATCAATCCTTATTGGATCAATGGAGAAATAAGCTGTTCATCTCAAAGCTTTACCACTTTTGTTCCACCCCCTGGTGATTTTTGCACAACCGCATTGGAACTGGCATGTGGAAGTTCTCTAACAGGGACGACTGTCGGTTCATTGGCTGATCTCGGCATGCCATATTGCGGTACTTCAATTGATGCACCCGGAATTTGGTATAAGTTTACCGGCAATGGACAGAACGCCGTTATTTTTACATGCACACAATACAATTTCGATACAAAGCTGAATGCCTATTCAGGTTCTTGTTCAAATCTAACGTGTGTCACAGGTATTGATGATTTTTGTGCACAAGGAAGTCAAATATCTTTCCCTACCACTAACGGAACAAACTATTACGTATTGGTTCAGGGTTGGAATGGAGCACAGGGCAGCTATACATTAAGCCGTACTTGTTATAGCGGGCCTTTTTACTGCCAGTCTTCAGGATATTTTGCAACGCTGGAATGGATAAAGACTGTGGCGATAGGCACTTTTTCAAAAATATCCGGTGCATCATCCTATAGTGATTTCACTGGTGATTCCATTACCTTATCGCGAGGAGGAACATATGCTATCACCCTTACACCACAATTCCTTCAATCTTCCAGGAACGAATACTATAAAATTTGGGCCGATCTCAACCAGGACGGTGACTTCATTGATTCAGGTGAAGAACTTTTTTCAGCTGGTCCCACAACCTCAGCTGTCACTGGCAATATTACAATTCCCGTTACAGCAAATACTGGAGGTACACGATTACGGGTAACGATGAGTCATGATGCCATCACGTCGAGTTGTGGAACTTTTGGTAATGGAGAAGTAGAAGATTATAAACTTAAACTAAAATGTAATTTAGTCACCAGCACAACGGATAGTGGAAACGGATCACTCAGGAATGTATCTATATGTGCAGATGATGGTGAAAACATACTTTTTTCACCAACCCTAAATGGACAAATCATCACTGTCACGGCAGGTCCAATTACTGTCGATGGAATATGGAAGTGGATGCCGGCCCAAGGCACCAATATTCAAATCAAAGCCGGTGCAGGGATTACAAGGATTCTATCTGTTCCAGTCGGTAAATCTGCCGAAATCCAATACTTGAATTTAGTAGGGGGTACGGCCAGCCTGGGAAATGCTATTGAGAATTTTGGAACTCTGATTCTCCGCGGATGTGAACTCCATCCTGCTGTCGGATCCACTAACCCACCTTTACGGAATGCAGGAACTACCACAATAATTGGAACTACCAATATTAAACTTTAGGATTCGACTACTTCATCCACTATAAAAAAACCATCATCACCCAACAACTGGTATTTGGGCATCAGGATCATTCCATCACAAGGAGAAATAATTGGACCATGTTGATTGCTGGCTAAAACGTCACCTTGTTTTATGACATCAAAATTTTTGAAGCCTGGATGCATTTTAAAATTTTCTCCTGTCAGAATTTTATAATGATAAATAAGCCTGGTTACCGTAGGTAAATGTGCACCTAAACTCATCAACAAACCATCATGTCGATGATCAACATGTATGGATTCAACAGAATGCAATGCACGCATACAATTGACAATAGCGGATACGGTCCTGTCAACACTTTGCGGATCCTCATGCTGACCGGCTTCAAAAACCACACAATAAGTATGCTCATCAGGACGGTTGAAATAATCAATAGTGGTCCCTTTTAAACCCGAAGCAATACCCAGTATAACAGGAATATGTAAGCCCTTTGCAAGGGCAAGACTCATTTCATCTTCAGCTGCAATAGAAAAAACTCCACCGGATGCAGTTGTGGTATGAAGGTCAAGTATAAGCGTTAAGGGAGGTTGGAATTGCCGGATAGAGGAGGAAATCAGATCAAGAAGCTCGAGACTTTCTTTTTCTTCCTGTAAGTGTAGTGAAGATGGTTGGTGGCGAAAATTATTTATCTCTTCAACCGACAACATCCGGTTCAGGTCGCGGTCAATAAAGCGCTTTTTTTGCTTCAGGGCTTCCAGGTTTCCCCTGATGCCTAAAAAAGTGCCGTGATAAGCAAAATCAGGAAAATCAACTTTCTCCTTTTCAAGCAATCGCAGGACTTCTTCTATGGCAGTAATTCCAGCAGGTTCGTTGCCATGTATTCCACCGATACAGATCAAAAGCGGGCCGGAAGTATCCCCTTCAAAACGGCCAATAATTCGCTGCTCCATGAGGGGGCAATGATAAGAAAGTGCCCTGAGACTATAGCCACGAAGAATGTGCTATTATACCCCCGAAGATCAACACATTAGACATTTTACATATAAAATTTTTTTGTATGTGAGATGGGATTTTTTTACATTTTGTTATATTCAGATGATTGTATAAATTAGGACTTGGTCTATATTAGCCGATATTTTCAAAATTCACCCTTTTAATCGTGATTATCACCAACTTAGAAATAGTCCTTTCCCTGGTCCAATCTGGACATACCCCCTGTACCTATCAGAGTAAATCTATAACCCCTATTTACTTACCTGCCTCTAAAAGAAGCAGTTAAAAAACCAATCCTTAATAAAACCTAAACTCCTTACGTATGAACACTTTTACCCAATTAAAATCTTTTGATTCATTCCAAAATGAAATAAAAGGTTTAGAGTTCACCACGGGTAATCCTGGTTTAAATCTTCAGCGTTTCGGTAAAGTATTACTGAACCTGTTAGTGGTTGGAACATTCTTTCTTGTTCCTTCCTTAAAGAACACCTTGTATTCCCAATCCTCAACCTGTATACCAGGTATGGTTCAAAATGGAAATGGTGATCCATGGTCAGAGGAATGCTACCTGAACAATACTTGTGGCTTGCAGGGCAATCCATGTTCGGCTAATGATGTTCAATTATTAAATGTTTACCTGGCTGATGCAATGGGGAACCCGCTTCCTCCGTGTATATTAAATACATCCCAAACCGTTCTTGTATGGGGAACATTCAAAAATGGAACGGGTACAAGTCGATATGCCATCCGGACCAGGACAGAAGTTTGGGTAAATGGAATGTTCAATACGGAATTTAATAATTGTTCTTTTGATGTGCTTCCTTCTGGAACCACAGCTGTTGCTTTATTAGGAACAATTAATTATACGTGCGGAGATCAACTTCAATTATTGAATACCTGGATTGCATGGAACACATCTTCTGCTCAGTGTTCAAATTCGTCAGGAGCTAATTATGCTTTTCAGTGTAATGATTACTCTCCTTCGAAGTGTTATAAAGGTCTAACATTTACTAGTTTTTTTACTGACGGCTTCACCTTCCTCTGTACAGGAGCAACATCTAATCATTCAAACGTTTGCTTTAACAGCTCGGTCTATGGCGGAACATCTCCGTATACATATTCCTGGAATTTTGGTGATGCAGGTACTTCAACCCTTGCGAATCCGTGCCATACTTATTTGTCAGTTAATGGTTCATTTATTGCCAGCCTGACTGTAACCGATGCCACTGGAGCTACATTTGCAGTTAAGGATACAGTCAACCTTGCTACACTGACATGTCCAACAATATTCGTGGCCCCTCCAAGTGCAGCTTGTGCTACACAAACCACGCCAATCAATTGCCCAGCCACACCTGTGTTTATTCCCCCTACAGTAACTGATTCCTGCGGTGGTTCGGTTACTATAACTTTTACAGATGTCACTACACCAGGAGCTTGTCCGGAAGCATATAGTGTCACCAGGACATGGACAGCGACAGATACTTGTGGCAATTCAGGATCCTGCAGCGCTACCATTGTAGTCCAGGATATAACTGCACCAACAATAACTTGTGTTACGCAAACGACACCCATTAATTGTCCTGCCACTCCTACATTCAATCCACCAACAGCCACCGATGCTTGCGATCCAAGTGTGACCATCACATTTTCTGACGTCACTACACCAGGAGCATGTCCACAAGCTTATAGTGTTGCGAGAACCTGGACAGCTACAGATGACTGTGGAAATACGGCGACGTGTAGTCAAACAATCGTGGTACAGGATAACACTCCACCGACCATAACTTGTGTTACTCAAACAACCCCCGTTAATTGTCCTGCCACTCCGGCGTTTATAGCTCCTACGGCCACCGATGCATGTGATGCAAGTGTGACGATCACCTTTTCTGATGTCACTACGCCAGGGGCATGTCCACAAGCCTATAGTGTAGCGAGAACATGGACGGCCACAGATGACTGTGGAAATACTGCGACCTGTAGTCGAACCATTGTGGTCCAGGATATCACAGCACCGACGATTACTTGTGTGGCCCAAACAACACCAATCAATTGTCCTGCCACTCCGGCGTTTATAGCACCAACTGCCACCGATGCATGCGATGCAAGTGTGGCGATCACGTTTTCTGATGTCACTACGCCAGGGGCATGTCCACAAGCTTATAGTGTAACAAGAACGTGGACCGCAACAGATGATTGCGGCAATACTGCCACTTGTACTGGTACGATTGTAGTACAGGATGTGACTCCACCAACGATTACTTGTGTTGCCCAAACGACACCAATCAATTGTCCGGCAACACCCGTGTTTATTCCACCAACAGCAACAGATGCCTGTGATGCAAGTGTTACTGTTACGTTTTCGGATGTTACGACACCCGGAACATGTCCAACATTATATAGTGTTACAAGGACCTGGACAGCTACAGATGATTGTGGCAACACCAGTTCATGTAGCAGGACCATTGTTGTTATGGATAATATGGGGCCAACCATAACTTGCCCTGCTGACATTACAATCGAGTGCAATGAAAGCACTGATATTAGTAATACCGGTAATGCTACCGGCAGTGATAATTGTGATGGTTTAACTATTGAACATTTTGATTATTTCGGGACACCACCAGCAACCAGCCCTGAAATGCGCTGGGTATTCCTTCCGCCAGGTACAGTGTCCGGCAGTTGTGTCTCCGGTACTAATTGTTCAACAGGAACCATATGTTTTGCATTGGAGTATACTCCTGCCGTAAGCGGAACGCTGACCTCCTATACTACCGGATTCTTTTTGAATTGCTATAATGGCAATACCCCGGTTATCTCTAATGCATCATGTGTCATGACTGATAATAGTGGAGAAATTGATGATTGTGGAGGATCAGGATTGATTTTAATGAATAGTTCAGGAAATACAGGTGGATTGATGATTACTCAAAATGTTCCTGTCATTATACACCAGGTTTGTTTGCAATTGGGCCCGGGCGGTATGATTCTTTTTGATGAAGATGAAGCCACTGACCTGACAACCAGTGTCAATTTACCAGGTGGTGGATTGGTCACTGAAACTCCCTCTTTCACCAATTTCACAGCCAATTTTGATTTTTACTGCGCTCAAACCTGTCTTTATCCTTCCAATATTTATCGGAGATTTATAGCTACTGATGCTTGCGGTAATCAAAGTACCTGTGTGCAACATATTACAGTCCGGGATATTACACCTCCTACAATTACTTGTGCAACACAGACAACTCCGATTAATTGTCCTGCAACACCGGTCTTTATCGCACCGACGGCAACAGACGCCTGCGATGCAAGTGTAACGGTGACATTTTCTGATGTAACCACACCCGGATCTTGTCCGGGTACCTATAGTGTTACAAGAACCTGGACAGCTTCGGATGATTGTTTAAATTCTTCCACGTGCAGTGCTACAATTGTAGTGCAGGATGTCACACCACCAACGCTTACTTGCGTAGCGCAAACGACACCAATCAATTGTCCTGCCGCACCAGTATTTATACCGCCTACTGTTTCCGATGGATGTGATGGAAGTGTTACAGTAACATTTGCAGATGTAACAACACCAGGCGCATGTCCTCAAGCTTATAGTGTAACCCGGACCTGGACGGCAACAGATGATTGTGGCAACACAGCTACATGCAGTCGTACAATCGTGGTACAGGATAATACACCACCAACGATTACATGTGTGACACAAGTCACTCCAATTAATTGTCCTGCCGTGCCTGTTTTCTTGCCGCCAACAGCAACAGATGCCTGTGATCTAAGTGTGACCATAACTTTTGCTGATGTCACTACACCAGGCGCATGTCCTCAAGCATATAGTGTAACCAGGACCTGGACAGCCACCGACGATTGTGGTAATACGGCAACCTGTAGTCGTACGATCGTGGTTCAGGATGTTACTCCACCAACCATTGTATGTGTTGCCCAAACGACACCAATCAATTGTCCGGCAACACCAGTATTCACTCCACCCACAGCAACGGATGCCTGTGATGCAAGCGTAACGATTACTTTTTCCGATGTCACCACACCAGGCACATGTCCCGGTAATTTTAGTGTGACAAGAACCTGGACAGCGACAGATGATTGTGGTAATACCGCAACCTGTAGTGGAACCATTGTATCCCAGGATAACACACCACCAACGATAACCTGTGTGACGCAAACCACACCGATCAATTGTCCCGCGACTCCAGTCTTTATACCACCGACCGCAACAGATGCCTGTGATGCTAGTGTGACTATAACATTTGCAGATGTCACAACACCAGGCACATGTCCGAATACATACAGTGTAGCGAGGACCTGGACAGCGACAGACGATTGTGGTAATACATCAACTTGCAGTCGTACGATTGTGGTGCAAGATGTTACTCCACCAACCATTACTTGTGTGACACAGACAACTCCGATTAATTGTCCTGCAACACCGGTCTTTATTCCACCGACCGCAACGGATGCATGCGATGCAAGTGTGTCCATCACATTTGCTGATGTCACTACACCGGGCACATGTCCGAATACGTATAGTGTAGCGAGGACCTGGACAGCAACAGATGATTGTGGCAACACAGCAACCTGTAGTCGTACTATCGTGGTACAGGATGTTACACCACCAACGATTACATGTGTAGCACAAACGACACCTGTTAATTGTCCTGCATTGCCAGTATTTACACCACCAACAGCAACGGATGCATGTGATCCAAGTGTGACCGTGACATTCGCTGATATAACAACACCAGGAACATGTCCCGGTAATTTTAGTGTGACGAGGACCTGGACGGCAACAGATGATTGTGGCAACACAGCCACCTGTAGCGGAACCATTGTATCCCAGGATAACACACCACCAACGATTACCTGTGCGACACAAGTCACTCCAATTAATTGTCCGGCAGTACCTGTTTTCATACCACCAACGGCAACGGATGCTTGTGATCCAAGCGTGACCGTAACATTTGCAGATGTCACTACACCGGGCACTTGTCCAAATACATATAGTGTAGCCAGGACCTGGACGGCCACAGATGATTGTGGCAATACGGCTACCTGCAGTCGTACGATCGTGGTACAGGATGTTACTCCTCCAACTATTATATGTGTTGCCCAAACGACACCAATCAATTGTCCGGCAACACCAGTATTTATTCCACCGACCGCAACGGATGCATGCGATCCAAGTGTGACCATAACATTTGCTGATGTTACGACTCCGGGCTCATGTCCGAATACCTATAGCGTAGCAAGGACCTGGACGGCGACAGATGATTGTGGTAATACAGCAACTTGCAGTCGTACGATTGTGGTGCAAGATGTTACTCCACCAACAATTACTTGTGTAGCTCAAACCACACCAATCAATTGCCCTGCAACACCGGTGTTTATACCACCGACCGCAACAGATGCGTGCGATGCAAGTGTGGCTATAACATTTGCAGATGTCACAACACCGGGCACATGTACGAATACGTATAGTGTGGTCAGGACCTGGACGGCGACAGATGATTGTGGCAACACTTCTACTTGTAGTGGCACGATCGTAGTACAGGATGTTACACCGCCAACCATTACTTGTGTGACACAAACGACACCGATTAATTGTCCGGCAACACCGGTATTCATACCACCAACGGCAACGGATGCATGTGATCCAAGTGTGACCATCACAT
>Ga0207656_10000518_pt1 | contig 12760 bp, 10 predicted proteins | sample KBSCornC12_FD_184297 | JGI IMG/M metagenome (GOLD analysis project Ga0207656, IMG submission 184297) | Corn rhizosphere microbial communities from Kellogg Biological Station, Michigan, USA - KBS Corn C1-2 (SPAdes) (version 2) | ecosystem: Host-associated > Plants > Roots > Rhizosphere > Soil ...
TCGAGAACCGAGGTCGAGGACGTCCTCTACTCGATCGACTACCCGGTCGAGGGCTCCGACCGGGTTCTGACCGTCGCCACCGTGCGGCCGGAGACGATGCTCGCCGACACCGCCGTCGCCGTGAACCCCGACGACGAGCGCTATCGCGATCTCGTCGGGCAGCACGTGATCCTGCCGCTGGTCGGGCGCCGGCTGCCGATCATCGCCGACGAGCACGTCGACATCGAGTTCGGCACGGGGGCACTGAAGATCACCCCCGGCCACGACCCCAACGACTTCGAGATCGGCCGCAAGCACGGGCTCGAGGAGATCGGCGTGATCGGCCCTGACGGCCGCATGACCGAGGAGGCCGGGAAGTTCGCCGGTCTGACCGCCGCCGAGGCGCAGCAGGCGGTGGTCGCGGCGCTACGGGACGAGGGCCGGCTCAGTGGCGAAGAGCCCTACACCCACTCGGTCCCCTTCTCGCACCGTTCCGGCGAGCGGATCGAGCCGCTGATCTCGCTGCAGTGGTTCTGCCGCATGAACGAGCTCGCTCGCCCGGCGATCGAAGTCGTCGAACGCGACGAGGTGCGGATAACGCCGCCGCAGTGGAAGCGCGTCTACCTCGACTGGATGGAGGAGATCCGCCCCTGGTGCGTCTCGCGCCAGCTCTGGTGGGGCCACCGGATCCCCGTCTGGTACTGCGACGAGTGCGGCGAGACGATCGTCGCCGAGTCCGAGCCCGAGCGCTGCGGTGCCTGCGGCGGCGAGCTGCGCCAGGAGGAAGACGTGCTGGACACCTGGTTCAGCTCGGCACTCTGGCCCTTCGCCACCCTCGGCTGGCCCGACGACACCCCCGAGTTGCGCGCCTTCTACCCGACCAGCTTCCTGACCACGGCGCGGGAGATCCTCTTCCTCTGGGTGGCGCGGATGATCATGATGGGGGTCGAGTTCCCCGGCGCGATCCCCTTTAACGACGTCTATGTCCACTCGGTGATCCAGGCTCGCGACGGGCGGCGGATGTCGAAGAGTCTCGGGACCGGGATCGACCCGCTGGACGAGATCGACGTCCACGGCGCCGACGCGCTCCGCTTCGGCCTGCTGGCGATGTCCTCGACCCAGGACGTGCGCTTCTCCGACGCCAAGGTGGAGCAGGGCCGCGACCTTGCCAACAAGCTCTGGAACGCGAGCCGCCTGATCCTCCTCGGCGCCGCCGATGTGTCTCCGGCGCCGCGGCCGACCTGCGTCGAGGACCGCTGGATCCTCTCCAGGCTGGAGCGGACGATCGCCTCAGTCACCGAGAAGCTCGAGACCTACGACTTCGCCCACGCGGTCCAGGAGGCCTACTCGTTCTTCTGGCGCGACCTCTGCGACTGGTACCTGGAGATCGTCAAGCCGCGGCTCTACGACAGCGAGGAGGACGTCTCGGCGACGCTGCTCTACGCGCTGGAACGGGTATTGGGGCTGCTGCACCCGACGATGCCGTTCGTCAGCGAGGAGATCTGGAGCTACCACCCTGCGCGACAGGGCCATCTCGCCGTCCACTCGTTCCCGGTCGCCGACGAGTCGCTGTTCGACGACGCCGCCGAGGAGGACGTCGAGGGCGGCATCCGGCTGACCCAGCGGCTGCGGGCATGGCGCGACCTCGCCGGCGTTCCGGCCGGGGCGACGCTGCCAGCGGTAATCGACGGGGTCGAGCCACCGGACTTCGTCGCCCGCCTCTCGCGCTTCGAGTTCGACGGAGTGGGGGCGGAGCCGGTCGCCTCGATCGGGCCGGTGCGGGTGCTCGATTCCGACCAGCTGGACGCCGCGGCGGTCGCCGAGCGGCTGGAGAAGCGCCGCGAGGAACTGCGCGCCGAGGTCGAGCGCGGCGAGCGCAAACTCGGCAACGAGGGCTTCGTCGCCAAGGCACCGGCCGAGGTGGTCGAGGAGGAGCGGGGGAAGTTGGAGCGCTACCGAAACGAACTCGCCGAGCTGAGCTGATCGACGCAGACGCGTACTTGGACTCGCTGGAGCCGGTCGGCTGGCGACTCGGCCTCGAACGGATGCGCAAGCTGACCGCTGCGCTCGGCTTCCCCCAGCACCGCTTCGCCTCGATCCACGTCGTCGGCACCAACGGCAAGTCCTCGGTGACGCGGATGACGGCGGCGCTGCTGGAAGCGCACGGCCTCAGCGCCGGCGCTTCGATCTCGCCACACACCGACCACTGGTCCGAGCGCACGCTCGTCCGCGGTAAGGAGATGGCGCCGGAGGCGTGGGCGCGGGCGGTCGAACAGGTGGCGCGGGCGGCAGAGGGGGTGAACCGGACGCTCGAGGAGGGGGAGGCGGTGACCCAGTTCGAGGCGGCGACCGCGGCCAGCTTCGTTGCCCTGGCGAACGCGCGGGTGCAGGCGGCGGTGATCGAGGCGGGCCTCGGCGGTCGCCTCGATGCGACCAACACGATCCCCTCCAAGGTGACGGTGCTGACCTCGATCGGCCTCGACCACACCGAGTGGCTGGGGGAGACGGAAGCCGAGATCGCAGCGGAGAAGCTGGCGGTCCTGCGCGACCAGACGACGCTTGTGCTGGGTGAGGTGTCCGAGGAGGTGCGGGCGCTGGCGGAGGAGACGGCGCGCGAGCGGGGGGCGCAGCTGGTGCAGGCCCCGTCGGATCCGGGGCCAGAGGTGCGCCTGCGAGCGCCGGGAGAGTTCCAGCGCCGCAACTTCGCGATCGCCTGCGCCGCCGCCGCGGCTTTCCTCGGGCACCTCGACCACGAGATCGCAGCGCAGGTCGCCGCCAGCGTCACAGTGCCGGGTCGACTGGAGCAGATCGCGGAGCGGCCGCCGGTCTTCGTCGACGCCGCCCACAACCCAGCCGGGGCGGCTGCTCTGGCGGAGTCGCTGCCCGGAGTCGCTGGAAACAAGCGTGTTATCGCCTGCCTGGCGATCCTCGCCGACAAGGACGCGCAGGCGATGATCGCGGCCCTGGCACCGGTGCTCGAGCGCGCCGTCTGCACCGAGCTTCCCGCCGCCGCCCTGGAAGGACACGGTCGCCCTGGTGCCCACTCCCGGCCCGCGGCCGAGCTCGCCGCCGCCTGCGAGGCAGCGGGACTTGCCACCGAGGCGGAGCCGAGCTTCGAGGCGGCGCTGCGGCGTGCCGTCTCGCTCGCTTCCGAAGAGCCCGAAGGGGCTGTCCTGGTCGCCGGTTCCCACTATGCAATCGCCCCCGCCCGGGCGGGGCTCGGCAGCTGACTGTGCGAGGATTCCGGCATGGATCGCCAGCGCAGCGCCGGTTCCGAACTGCTCTCGATGATGGGTCTCGTCGCCGCTGTAGTGGCGATCGTGATCCTCTTCTTCTTCGGCGTCGGCTACCTGTTCGGAAGGCTGTTCCTCTGAGAACAGGGTTACGCTCAGCGACGGCGAAGTAGACTGCCGCTCCCTCAGCGGCGCCCCCCAGACCTATGTCTCTAGCGATCTTCGGCATCACCAACGACGCGCTCAATCTGGTCGCGACCCTCTTCCTGCTGATGCTGGTTGTCCTTTGGCTGGCGCTGATCGTCTACACCTACCTCGACGCGCGCCGGCGCATCTCCGACCCGTTCCTGGTCGCCTGCGCCACCGTCGCCTCCTTCTTCCCCTACATCGGCACCGCCGTCTACGCGATCGTGCGGCCGCCAGAGTTCCTGGAGGATGCGCACGAGCGTGAGCTGGAGATCGAAGCCGCCGAGCTGCGGGTGCGCCAATTGCGCGACCAGTCCTGCCCCAACTGCGAGTACCCGATCGAGAAGAACTTCCTGCGCTGCCCCAACTGTCAGCGCCGCCTCAAGGACCCCTGCCCGACCTGCAGCAAGCCGGTCGACCCGCGCTGGGGCCTCTGCCCCTACTGCGAATCGAACCTGAGTGGGGGCGGCGGCGAGCAGCGGCCGCAGCGCCGCAAACGTCGTGACCCCGAAGAGCGCCAGGCGCCGCCGCAGAAACGCCAGGCAGCGCCGCGCCGCAAAAAAGCTGCGCCGGAGGCGAGTGAAGGGGCCGAGCCAACCAAAGAGCAAAGGAGCCCCAGCCGTGAGCCGGACCCTGATCCTCGTCAAGCCTGACGCCTTCGAACGCGCCCTCACCGGTGAGGTGATCGCCCGCTTCGAGCGCAAGGGGCTGCGGATCGCCGCCCTGAAGTCGATGCAAGCGAGCGAGGAGATCGCCAACGAGCACTACGCCGAGCACACCGACAAGCCCTTCTTCGGCGAGCTCGTCTCCTTCATCACCGGCGGCACCCTGGTGGCAATGGTGTTGGAGGGAGTCGAAGCGGTGAAGGCGGCCCGGCAGCTGATCGGCGCCACCAACCCGGTCGAGGCCGCCCCCGGCTCGATCCGTGGCGACTTCGCCCTCGAGGTGACCTTCAACATGGTTCACGGCTCCGACTCCGACGAGTCGGCCGAGCGCGAGATCGGGATCTGGTTCCCCGAGCTCTCCTGACGGGCTGCCTCTGAAGGTAGTACTGGCATCCGGGTCCCCGCAGCGGCGGGAGATCCTGCAGAAGCTGGGCGTCGAGTTCGAGGTCGTCGTGCCCGGGGTCGAGGAGCTGACCCAGGGCGATCCCGAGCACCTCGTCGTCGAGAATGCGCGTCGTAAGGCCGAGGCCGTCACCAGCGACGGTCTCGTGATCGCCTGCGACACCGACGTCGTCCTCGACGAAGAGGTACTGGGAAAGCCCGCCAACGCCGCGGAGGCGCGCGCCTATCTCGACCGCATGAGCGGCCACGCCCACGAAGTGATGAGCGGGCTCGTGGTGATCGAGGACGGCGAAGAGCGGAGCGGCCTTGAGAAGACGACGGTCGTCTTCAGGGACCTCACCGAGGAGGAAAAGGATCGCTACGTCCGCTTCGGAGAGTGGGAGGGCCGCTCGGGCGGCTACGCGATCCAAACCCTCGGCTCGACCCTAGTCGCGCGCCTCGAAGGCAGCGTCTCCAACGTGGTCGGCCTACCGGTGGGCCTGCTGGCAGAGCTTGCGCCTGCGCTTTTCGAGCGCTCCGCCTAGAGATCCGTTCGACGGAAATTGCAAGGAAGTAACTAAGGCAGGGGGAGAGTCCTGCTCTGCCTGAACTTAGCCATCACGTGCACTATCATCCGTTTTCATTCTTCCCCGCCGTCCGGTCCTTGGGCCGCACTGGCGGGGTTTTTTGTTTTGTCGGGCCGTAAGCCCCCCAGGGTTGCGGTCTTTATTGACTGGCAAAACGTCTACAAGGCGGCTCGCCGAGCATTCGGCTTGGAGCGGATGCCGTCAAAACATGGAAATTTCAGCCCTTATCGGCTTGCTTGTCTTCTTGCTGCCGCACATGGATGTGAGGACGAGAGAGAGTTGGTTCGGGTCGAGATTCATCGTGGCGTCCCATCGCAGAAGCACGACCCACGTGGCTATGGAGCGAATCGTCGCCAGGCGGCGGCTTGGAAAGCGGAGAAATCCAGAGGTTGTAGTCCCCAGGATGCGGCCGCTGCGTTATCGGCGTTATCCAGTTGAGCCGGCTGTCGAGAAGGGTGTGGACGTTGCTCTGGCGGTGGGTGCGATCGAGGCCACGCTGACAGAAAAGTGCGACATCGCAGTCGTCTTCTCCCACGACAGCGATCTAGTGCCGGTGCCGGAAGCGATCGCTCGGCTTGTTGGTCCGGATCGAGTTGAGACGGCCTCTTGGGTCAGCCAGTCATTTCATCAGCAACTGCGACCCAGGGTGCCGGTGGTCCATCACCCAATTTCTCGGCAAGTCTTCGAAGCGGTGGAGACGCCGATCAACTACGCCCGCTCTCCGGCCCGAAGCCGCTGAGCGTCCGGCGGCGGACACCGCCTGCAAACAGCGGAATTTGCGGCCTCTGCGATCATTGCTGCCTGGAAATCTCCCGGCGATCTAAAAAGGGCTTGATTTGGGCATGTTCAGTCGTTTGATCAGGCTCGGCGGCCGCGACATGGCCGTCGACCTGGGCACCGCCAACACGCTCGTCTACGTCAGGGGGCGCGGGATCGTCCTTTCCGAGCCCTCGGTGGTCGCGATCGATTCAGTCAGCGGCCAGGTCCACGCTGTCGGTGTCGAAGCGAAGCGGATGCTGGGCCGCACGCCGGGCACGATCACCGCGATCCGCCCGCTCAAGGACGGCGTCATTGCCGACTTCGATGTCACCGAGCAGATGCTGCGCCACTTCATCGCCTCGGTCCACTCCAGCCGTTTCGCCCACCCGCGGGTGGTCGTCTGCGTTCCCTCTGGCGTCACCGGGGTCGAGAAGCGTGCAGTCGAGGAGGCGTGTCTCTCGGCCGGCGCGCGGCAGGCCTACCTGATCGAGGAGCCGATGGCCGCCGCGATCGGCGCTGGGCTGCCGGTCGGCGAGCCGACCGGCTCGATGATCGTCGACGTCGGCGGCGGCACCACCGAGGTGGCGGTAATCAGCCTCGGCGGCATCGTCGTCTCGCAGTCGATCCGGGTCGGCGGCGATGAGCTCGACGATGCGATCGTCGCCCACTGCAAAGCCAAGTACAAACTGGCGATCGGCACCCAGACCGCGGAGGAGGTGAAGCTCGAGGCCGGCTCGGCCTCGCCGCTACCGGAAGAGGTGCGGACCGAGATCCGCGGTCGCGACCTCGTCTCGGGGCTGCCGAAAACGGTTGAACTCAGCTCGGAGGAGGTGCGCGGGGCGCTGGAAGAGCCGGTCAGCCACATCGTCGCGGCGGTCAAGGAGACCCTCGACCGCACTCCCCCGGAGCTCGCAGGTGACATCATGGACCGAGGCATCACCCTCGCCGGCGGTGGTGCGCTGCTGCAAGGACTGGAGCAGCGCCTGCGCGACGAGTGCCAGATGCCGTGTCAACTGGCAGAGTCGCCGTTGACGTGCGTGGCGGTTGGTTCCGGCATCTCCCTCGAGGAGGTCGAGACGATCCACCGCGCCGGCAAGAACAACGGAGCGCGGCCCAGGCTGTAGATGATGGCTTTAGCCGCCGCTCATGCGAACCCCCCAACTTAGAACCCCACTGTGTATCGAAAGCAAGTACGCCGCCGCCGGGCGGTGCTCGCGCTGTTAATCGTCGGCTCCTTTGCCCTGCTCACCGTCACCTACGGGCAGGGCTCCGACGGCATGCAGCGGGGCGTCAGCACGATCTTCTCGCCGCTGCAGTCGGTCGCCGACCGGGCGCTGAAGCCAGCCCGCGACCTCGTCAACTGGTTCGACGAGACCTTCGACGCGAAGGGTCAGAACTCGCGGCTGCACCAGGAACTCGAGCAGGCGCGCAAACAGGCGGTGGGCTCGCAGGCGGCGATCGCTGAAAACGCCCAGCTGCGCAAGCTGGTCGGCCTCAACAACAGCGGTGCGATCCCCTCCGGCTACACGCCCGTGACCGGCCGGGTGATCGCCCGCTCGCCGACCGTCTGGTTCGCCGACGTGACGATCGACGTCGGCTCCGGCGACGGGGTCCGTGTGGGCGACCCGGTCGTCAACGGCGACGGCTTGGTCGGGTCGATCGGTGCGGTGACCGGCGGCTCAGCTCAGGTCACCCTGGTCGCCGACCACTCCAGCGCCGTCGCGGCGAAAATCGTCCCCGGCGGCGTCCAGGGGGTGCTGAAGCCATCGGTCGGCGATCCCGGCGACCTGATCCTCGATTTCCTCGACAGCGAAAAGCTAGTCGGCAAAGGCCAGGCGGTGGTCACCTCGGGCTGGCGCGCCCAGGGACTCGAGTCGGGCTACCCGCCGAACCTGCCCATCGGTGAAGTGACCAAGGCCTCGCTGGAAGAGCAGGAGGCCCAGCAGCAGGTTCACGTGCGGCCTTATGCCGACCTACGTGACCTCGACCTGGTCGAGGTCCTGACCGGGGGTTCGCGCGGGTGATCCTCACCCCGAACATCCTCGTCCGGCTGGTGGCGATCGTGATCGGCGGCGTCGTCCTCCAGCTCTCGTTCTTCTCCCAGGTGACGCTCTTCCACGTCAGCCCCGACGTGTTGCCGGCGCTGGTGGTCGTGCTCGGCCTCTTCGGCGGCAGCCTGACTGGCGCCGTCTGCGGCTTCTCGGTTGGGTTCCTGCTCGACTGCCTGCTGATCGCCCCGCTTGGCGGCGGTTCGCTGGTCCTGCTCGCCACCGGCTACCTGGCCGGCCTCTTCCGCGAGCGTTTCGAGATCCACAGCCCCCTGGTGCCGCCGCTGCTCTGCATGGGCCTGACCCTGTTCGCCGAGCTCGGCTTCGGCGCCGTCGAGCTGACCCTGGGGGTCGACGCGCCGATCAGCCCGCTGGTCATCCGCGACACGCTGCTGAAGAGCATCTTCGCCTTCTTCCTCGGCTGGGCGATCTACGCGCTGCTGCGGCGGGTGCTGCGCCCGGCCCTGGTCGAGGAGCCGACGGTAAAACGCCGTCGGCGACCAAAGGTCTTGAGGCCGAGCCGCGGCAGGCGCCCGAGGACGATGGGAGCCTAGGACCGTGTATCTGCGCAACGGCGACCGACCGCGGGGCAGCCGCCTCTCGCTGCGAGTGGCGGTCCTCGGCGGCGTCGCCGTCGCCCTCTTCGCGGTCCTCTTCTTCCGGCTCTGGAACCTGCAGGTGCTCGACGGCGACAAGTACCTGGCCGAGGCGAAGAACAACCGCACCCGCGAGTTCAAAGTGATCGCCCCCCGCGGCGACATCCTCGACCGCGAAGGCAACGTCATCGTCGACAACCGCACCAGCCTGGCGCTGCAGCTGAACACCGAGAAACTGCCCGAAGAACCGGCCGAAGAAAAGGCCGTCCTCGCCCGGCTGGGCGAGCTCGCGCACATGTCGCTGCCGAAGGTGCGCAAGACGATCCGCGAAGGCGAAGAAGTCGCCGCCGGGGCGCCGGTGACGCTGCGCCAGGACGTCGGCTTCTACCTCGTCGCCTACATCGAAGAACACCAGCGGGAATTCCCTGGGGTCAGCGTTCAGCGCGTCTTCGTCCGCCACTATCCCGACGGCACCCTCGCCGCCCACCTGCTCGGCAACGTCAGCGAGATCAACGAAGAAGAACTGGAAGAGGCGCGCTACAAGAAGCTCGAACCGGGCGACGAGGTCGGCAAGGCAGGGATCGAGTTGAGTTACGACAAGTTCCTGCGCGGCCAGCCCGGACTGCAGAAAATCCAGGTCAACGCGCTCGGTCAGCCGACGCCCGGCGGGCAGTTGGTCTCGAAGTCGCCGACGCCGGGAGAGAACCTGAAGCTGACGATCGACCAGGAAGTCCAGGCCGCCGGCGAAAGTGCGCTGGCCTCGCAGGGGCTGCCCGGGGGCTTCATCACGATGAACGTCCACAACGGCCAGATCCTCGGCCTCGGCTCCTTCCCTACCTACGACCCATCCGAATTGATCCACCCGACCCAGGCGCAGGTCAACGCGCTGTACCGGAACGAATTGGCGCCGCTGACCGACCGCACCGTCGAAGGGCTCTATCCAACTGGGTCGACCTTCAAGCTCATCACCGCCCTGGCGGCGCTGGAAAACGGCGTCATCACCCCGAACACGGTGATCAACGACCCCGGTCAACTCTGCCTCGGCGAAGAATGCTTCCACAACGCCGAAGGCGCCGCCTACGGGCCCCTGACGCTGGTGCCGGCGCTCGAAGTCTCAGACGACGTCTTCTTCTACACGCTCGGGCTCGACATGTGGAAGACCAACCAGCTGCAGGACTGGGCGCACGAACTCGGGATCGGCCGCCCGACCGGGATCGACATCCCCATCGGCACCGACGGCCTGCTGCCGACCAAGCACTGGCGCGACCAGCTCTTCAAGGAAGGCGAAACCGAACGCCCCTGGTCAGCTGGCGACAACATCCAGCTCGCCACCGGACAGGGCGACCTGCAGACCAACCCGCTGCAGATGGCGGTCGCCTACGCGGCGCTCGGCAATGGCGGCACGGTCGTCACCCCGCACCTGGGGATGGAAGTCGAGGACGCTGCTGGGCGGGTGCTGAAGGAATTCGACCCGAAGCCGCGGCGCAAGGTGAAGATCGACCCGGGCACCCGCAGCGTGATCATGGAAGGTCTGCACGACGCCGCGCAGGGGCCGGGGGGGACCTCGGAGCCGGTCTTCGGCAGCTTCCCGATCCCGGTCGCTGGCAAGACCGGCACCGCGGAACGCCCGGGGCACGCGGACCAGTCCTGGTACTGCATCCTCGCTCCCTATCCAAACCCCCGAATCGTCACGTGTGTGACTATTGAGGAAGGCGGCTTCGGAGCACAAGCCGCTGCCCCCGCCGCCCACACGATCCTCGAAGCCTATTTCCACGACCAGATCGCGGCCGAAAGCCGTGAAGGCGTCGAAGGAAGCGAAGGCGAAGAAGAAAGCGGCGAAACCGAAACCGGATGATGTACGCGACCAGAACCAGACAATCCCGGCCGGAGCCGTTCGCGGTCCACGTCGGAATCGGCGAGCGGCTCGGCCTCGCCCACATGGACTGGCCGCTGACGATCGCCGCGGTGAGCCTGGTCGCCTTCAGCGTCTTCACCCTCGGCCAGGCGACCCAGAACGACGTCCCCGGCAGCCCCCACTACTACCTGGATCGGCAGGCGATCTACGCGGTGCTCGGGGTCGTCGGCATGTTGCTGCTGACCCGAATCGACTACTCGCGCTTCCGCGAGCTGCGGGTCGGCATCTACACCTTCCTCTGCGCCAGCGTCTCCCTCGTCTTCGTCTTCGGCTTCGCCGCCCGCGGCTCGCGGCGCGCCTTCGAACTTCCCTTCTTCAGCTTCCAGCCATCGGAGCTCGGCAAGCTCCTGCTCGTGCTTGCGCTTGCCGGGTTCGTGATCGATGGCGCCAGACGGGGCTCGGCGGTCCAGCGGACCGTCCGCTACCTCTGCCTCGGCCTGGCACCGGCTGCCCTCGTCTTCTTGCAGCCCGACCTCGGCACCTCCCTGGTGTTCGTGGTTGCCACCCTCGCCGTCATGTACTTCGGAGGTGTCCCCTGGACGCACTTCGCGGTCATCGGCGGCGGAATCGCCGCTTTGATCGCGCTTGTCCTCATCGTCGCACCGGCGGTGGGGCACCCGATCCTCAAGGGGTACCAGGAAGAACGGCTGACGTCGTTCCTCCACTCCAATGAACACGAAGACGGCGCGGGCTATCAACAGAACCAATCCAAGGTCGCCATCGGCTCCGGTGAGCTCACCGGGCGCGGCGACAAAGCCACCCAGACGCGGCTCGACTTCGTCCCTGAGCGGCACACCGACTTCATCTTTGCGGTGATCGGTGAGCGCTACGGGTTCGTGGGCGCCGCGTTCGTCCTATCCCTTTACGCCCTGCTCTTCTGGCGGGCGCTGCGGATTACGACGCTCTCGAAGAACTCCTACGGAACCCTGGTTGCGGGCGGCATCGCCGTCGCGCTGCTGTTCCAAACCTTCGTCAACGTGGGGATGAACCTCGGGATCATGCCGATCACCGGGATTCCCCTGCCACTGATGAGCTACGGAGGGTCCTCCGTCGTCGCTACTTTCCTAGCGATAGGGGTTCTTCAGAGCATCAATGTCCAAGCGCATCTCGGTCAGAAGGGAAGGTTCGCCTGGTGATCTCTGGAAAGGGGTCCGGCAATGCGTACCTATCCGAACTGAGCTGAATTACAAATGAAAAAAACGATTTTGGTCTCCGCCGAGCGCGGCGAGACCCGAGTAGCCGTCCTCGAGGCAAAGCAGAAAGGCGGCAAGACCGATGTGGCCGAGCTCTACATCGAGCGGCGCGGCCGTCGCTCGATCGTCGGCAACATCTACAAGGGCAAGGTCGACAACGTCCTGCCCGGAATGGAGGCCGCCTTCGTCGACATCGGCCTCGAGCGCAACGGCTTCCTCCACGTCGACGAGATCCTGTTGCCGAACGGCGAACAGGCGCCCCGGCGCGGGCGTGGCACCGGCCGCCGCATCAACGAGCTGATCAAGCCCGGCCAGGAGATCCTGGTCCAGGTCGTCAAGGACCCGCTGAAGTCGAAGGGCGCGCGACTTTCGATGAACGTCTCGATTGCCGGCCGCTATCTGGTCTTCGCGCCGAACGGAAGCGGCGTCGGGGTCAGCCGCCGTCTCACCGACAAAGAGCGGGACAGGCTGCGGAAGATGGTCGACCGCACCTACAAAGGCCCTGGTGGGCTGATCGTCCGCACCGCCGCCCACGGGGCGAAGAAATCGGACTTCGTGCGGGAGATCAAATACCTGCAGAAACTGGACGAGGTGCTGGAGCGGCGGGCGAAGTCGTCGAAGGCGCCGGCGCTGGTCTTCCAGGAGGCCGACCTCTCGATCCGCGTCCTCCGCGACGTCTTCCTCAGCGAGTTCGAAAAGGCCGTGATCGACTCGCCGAAGCAGTTCGAGCGAGTGACCAACTTCTTCCAGCGCACTGCGCCGGAGCTGGTCGACGGCGTCGAGCTCTACAAGGGCAAGAAGCCGCTGTTCGAGAAATGGAAGATCAACGAGGAGATCGAGTCGACGCTGAACCGGCGCATCGACCTGCCCTCCGGCGGTTACCTGGTGATCGACTACACCGAGGCGCTGACGGTGATCGACGTCAACAGCGGCTCCTTCACCGGCCGCGGCAAAGGCGGGCTCGAGGAGACCATCACCAAGGTCAACACCGAGGCCGCTGACGAGGCGGTGCGGCAGCTGCGACTGCGCGACATCGGCGGCATCATCGTCATCGACTTCATCGACATGGCGCGGGCGAGTAACCGCGACAAAGTCCTGAAGACGATGCGCAAAGCACTCGACGCGGACAAGTCGAAGAGCTACGTGGTCGAGGTCTCGCCGCTGGGCCTGGTCGAGATGACCCGCCAGAACGTCACCGACGGGGTGCGCGAGATCCTC
>Ga0207656_10000542_pt1 | contig 12517 bp, 10 predicted proteins | sample KBSCornC12_FD_184297 | JGI IMG/M metagenome (GOLD analysis project Ga0207656, IMG submission 184297) | Corn rhizosphere microbial communities from Kellogg Biological Station, Michigan, USA - KBS Corn C1-2 (SPAdes) (version 2) | ecosystem: Host-associated > Plants > Roots > Rhizosphere > Soil ...
AGCCCCGAGGATCAAGAGCGAGTCGAGGAGGAAGTGCGGCGAATGGTCGCCGAACTCCGCGACCGGCCGACGCAGGAGAAGGAGGACGCCCTGGGCCTGGAGATCGCGAACATGCCGCCCCCGGAGCGAGACTTCGTAACCACCGTCCTGCGGCGGATGCTCGACTGAAAGTTCGAGACCGGACTCTCTGGCATCATCGAGGACGTGGAGCGGCCCCACGTAAAGCTGAGCGGAGACGTCGAAGGTGCCTACATCGTTGAGGAGACACGGAGCGATGGGCGTCTCGTGATATCGCCCGATACGTCTGCCCGGGCCATCATGGAGCGTTTGGGCCATGAGCCCGCGACACTCGCAGAGTTCGAAGCTGAGTACGGGGCAGTGAAACCGCCTGACGGCGAGGGGTAGTCGTGCCAATCAAGCGAGGCTTCGCTTCCGTCGCCTTCGACGAGCTGGCCTGGCAAGAGGATCTGCGCCAAGCAGCGGGCAGCGCGAAACGGATCGGCGAAGAAACCCGCTTTCGGCTGGAACGCGAGGGTCAAGCCATCGACACGCTCTTTGCCTGCGACGAGGAGGCACGGGACGGAACCAGTCTTCCCGGCTGCGTCAAGGTCTACCTTCCTCCTCCCGGCGGACCTCTCGGCCTCGTCTTCCAACTCGCGAAAGGAAAAGACGGACGGCTCTATCTGGACCATCTGGCATTCGGCATGCGACACCTGCCGGCGGGCTCGCGTGGGGAGACCGTGTATCAGCTCGCGCACAGACGGCTGAACGGTTAGCGCCAACACCTTCGCAACAGAAAACGCCCCGCCGGGGGAGGCGGGGCGCTTCTGGGGTTACTACAGGGAGGAGAGATATGTATCTCTATATATGTGTGGATCCGTGGGAGGTAGGTGAGCCCGGTTGATGTCGAGTGCGTCGCTGTGGGAAGCAGCGAGGCGATATGTCGACGCGGGGTTCAGCCTTTGAAGTCTTTGTCGTAGTCCTTACGTCGGTTTCCTCTTGCGAATCCTTGAACAGCGTACGAACGTATGTGCGACTTGTGTGTGAGTGGGGTCACAGAGATCCTGCAATTGACGGACTCTGCGGCCTCTCTACCCGATTTGCTCTAGGCGACCAGATCAAATTTCGCGTCCGTTCGACTCCGGGGCCGCCGCAAATGTCGCATCGCATTCTCAAGCTCCTATAAACGGCCAGAACGGGAGGCTCGCTGTAGCGTTCGCCGCGTGAAGAAGACCCGGATAGACGCGGTTTTGGCCGATCGCGGCCTCTTTCCCTCGCGCTCGGCCGCGGCGGGCGCCGTGCGGGCCGGGGAAGTTCGGATCGGCCAGGACGGTCCGGTGGCGCTGCGGCCGAGTCAGCTGGTCGAGGCCGACGCGAACCTGATCCTCGACGAGGGTCCGCGCTACGCCTCCCGCGGCGGGACGAAGCTGGAGAATGCCCTCGAAGCGCTGGGGATCGACGTCGCCGGCAGCGACTGCCTCGACGTCGGCGCCTCGACCGGCGGCTTCACCGACTGCCTCCTGCAGCGCGGCGCGGCCCGGGTCGCCGCCACCGACGTCGCCTACGGGCAGATCGACGTGCGCCTGCGCGAAGACCCGCGAGTGCACGTGATCGAGCGGCTGAACGCCCGGGCGATGGAGCCGGCGGACCTGCCCTTCGTTCCCGCGCTGGCGACCGTCGACGTCTCCTTCATCTCGCTCGCCATGGTGCTGCCGGCGGTGGTGCGCTGCCTCGAGCCGGGCGGGGAAGTCCTGGCGATGGTCAAGCCGCAGTTCGAGCTCGGCAAGGAGCGGGTCGGCCGCGGCGTCGTCCGCGACCCCGCCGACCGGCGCGAGGCGATCCTCGCGGTCGCCTCGGCGGCCCTGGAGCTCAACCTGCCGATCCGCGGCTTCGCCTCCTCGGGGCTGCCGGGCCCGAAGGGAAACCGCGAGACGTTCGTCTGGTGCGGCGGCTCCGGCCCGGAGGTCGCGGACCTCGAGGCCGCCGTCGTTGCCGTCGTGGAGGAAGACGAGTGAAGACCGCGGCGCTGATCACCCACTCGCATCCCCCCAGCGCCTCCGAAGCGGTGGCTGTCGCGGCCGAGGTCGCCCACGATCTCGGCTGGCGCCTGGCGGCGACCGAGGACGAGCTGCGCAAGCACGGCGCCGCCGGCGAGGGGATCGACGTCACCGCCGAACACACCGTTCCCGACATCTGCCTCGTCCTCGGCGGCGACGGCTCGATCCTGCACGCGTTGCGCCGCTACGCCCACACCGAGGTGCCCGTCTTCGGCGTCAACTTCGGCACCGTCGGCTTCCTCGCCGCGGTCGAGCGCGACCAGGCCGCGGAGGGCATCCGGCGGGCGCTCGAAGGCGAAATCGAGACGGTCCCGCTGCCCGGCCTCGAGGTCAAGGTCGACGGCAGGGAGGAGGTCGGGCTGAACGACATCACTCTCGCCCGCCGTCCCCACGACCGCGTCGCCGAGCTCAGCTACCGGATCGCCGGCGAGGAGGTCGGCCACGTCCGCTGCGACGGGCTTGTCGCCGCCACCCCGGTCGGCTCGACCGGGTACAACCTCGCCAACCAGGGACCGATCCTGGCCTGGGGCGTGAAGGGGTACGTGGTCAGCTACATCTCGCCGCACTCGCTGACCGCGCGGGCGCTGGTCGTCGCCCCCGGGGACGTGCTCCACGTCGGCAACGCCCCCGAGCGCGAGCCGGTCGAAGTCGCGGTCGACGGCGTCCAGATCGCCGACCTCGGCGCCGGCGCCTCGCTCGAGGTCCGTTTTCTCGACTCGGTCAGCCACCTGGCGCAGCTCCCGGGGACGAGCTTCTACCAGCGAATCAGGGAGAAGTTCGGACATTTAGCGGTCTAGAGCGACTTCTTCAGCCGACGGAGTCATTTCTTTAGGGTCTCCCGCCATGGAGCGCAAGTGGTGGACCCTCGTCCTGGTCTCGATCGCGACGTTCATGCTGCTGCTCGACGTCACGGTGGTCAACGTCGCCCTGCCGGACATCCAGCGGGAACTGAACGCCAGCCTGTCCAGCCTGCAGTGGGTCGTCGACGCCTACTCGCTGATGCTCGCCGCCTTCCTGCTGACCGCGGGGTCGCTCGGCGACCGGCTCGGCCGGCGGCGGGTGTTCACGATCGGGTTCGGCGTCTTCACCTTCGCCTCGTTCCTCTGCGGGATCGCCGACAACCCGACCCTGCTGAACCTGGCGCGCGGTTTGCAGGGGATCGGCGGTGCCGGCATGTTCGCCACCTCGCTGGCGCTGATCGGCCAGGAGTTCCACGGCAAGGACCGGGCGACGGCGTTCGGGGTCTGGGGGGCGACGGTCGGCGGCGCGGTAGCCGTCGGGCCGCTGATCGGCGGGGTGATCACCGAGAACCTCGGCTGGGAGTGGATCTTCTTCGTCAACGTCCCGATCGGGATCGCGGCGATGGTCCTGACCGAGCGCAAAATCGTCAACGTCTCGGCGCAGGACCCCGAGCCGATCGACGTACCGGGCCTGGTCACCTTCTCCTCGGGCCTCTTCCTGCTGATCTTCGGCTTGATCCGCGGCAATCCGGAGGGGTGGGGCAGCCCGCTGATCCTCGCCTGCCTGATCGGCGCCGCGGCCCTGCTGGCGCTCTTCATCGCGATCGAGCGCCGCACCGACCACCCGATGCTGGACCTGACCCTGTTCCGCAAGCCGGCCTTCAACGGCGTCTCGGCGGTCGCCTTCTTCCTCTCCGCCGGGATGTTCGCCCTCTTCCTCTACCTGACGATCTACATGCAGGGGGTGCTCGACTACTCGCCGCTGGAGGCGGGCCTGCGCTTCCTGCCGCTGACCGTCCTCGGCTTCGTCGTCGCCCCGATCTCCGGCGCGCTCTCGCACCGGGTCCCGATCCGGATCCTGCTCGGCACCGGGTTGACGATCGTCGGCGTCGGCCTACTGCTGATGCACGGCGTCTCGGTCGACTCGACCTGGACGACGCTGCTGGCCGGTTTCCTCCTCGCCGGGATCGGGATCGGCACGACCAATCCCGGGATCGGGCAGGCGGCGATTGCCGTCGTCCCGGTCGAGAAATCGGGCATGGGCTCGGGCATCAATACGACCTTCCGCCAGGTCGGGATCGCCACCGGCGTCGCCGGCCTCGGCGCCGTCTTCCAGGGGCGCGTCGACTCGAAGCTGAACCACCTGCTGCCGGGCGCCCCCGACGGGCTGGGCGAAGCGGTCGCCTCGGGAGGTTCGCGGGCGGTGGCCGAACTGCCGCTGCCACCCGAGCTTCACGTCAAAGCCACCCACGCCGCCGACGTCGCCTTCGTCAGCGCCTTCAACGAGATCATCCTGATCGCCGCGATCGGCTCCTTCGTCGGCGCCGCCCTGGGCTTCTGGCTGGTCCGCTCCCGCGACTTCGTCCAGCCGACGGACGGCCCAAGCGAGCCGGCTAACTAAGAGCAAAGCCAGCCTTGCTCACATAGCCGCAACCAGCGCGGAAACGACGCGAGTCGGTCCGCGGGCGTTGCTACACAGACCGCATGCTGCGTGAGCTGCGGATCGAGAACCTGTTGCTGATCGAGAGGGCCGAACTGCGGCTGGGGGATGGGCTGAACGCGATCACCGGCGAGACCGGCGCCGGCAAGACGGTGCTGGCCCACTCGCTCGACCTGTTGATGGGCGGCAAGGCGAAAGCCCAGATCGTCCGGCCCGGCGCCGCCGAGGCCTGGGTCGAGGGCGTCTTCGACCTCCCCAAGGGTCTGCTGGAGGAGCCGGAGTTCGCCGAGCTGGCCGAGCGGCTTCCCGAGGGTGCCGAGGATGTCGTCCTCGGCCGGCGGGTCTCTGCCGGCGGCCGCACCAGCGCCTTCGTCGCCGGTCGCGCCGCCACCGCCGCCGACCTGAAGCTGCTCGGCGGGCGGCTGATCGCCTTCTTCGGCCAGCACGAGCACCGCCGGCTGACGATCGCCTCGGCGCAGCTGGAGATCCTCGACGGCTTCGCCGGGGCCGAGCACCTCGAGCTGCGCACCGCCTACCGGGAGGCGCACCGCGAGTGCGGACGGCTGGCGGCGGAGCTGGCCGAGCTGCGCGAGCGGGAAGGGTCGCGGGAGCGCGACCTCGACCTCTACCGCTACGAGCTCTCGGAGATCGAGGAGGTGGCGCCGGTTCCCGAGGAGCGGGCGGAGATCGCCGCCCGTCGGGAGCGGCTGCGGCACGCCGAGGGGTTGCGCGAAGCGGCCGCCGGCGCCCACGCCGCCCTGGCGGGCGCGGAAGAGGACGGCGGCGGCGCGATTGCCGCGATCGCCCAGGCGGAAGCCGCGCTGCAGGGCGCCGCGGGCCTCGACGAAGCGCTCGACGGGGTCTCCGAGCGGGTGGCGGCGCTGGCCCTCGAGCTCGGCGACGTCGCCTCTGAGCTGCGGGACTACGCCGAGGGGGTCGAGGCAGACCCCGCCTCGCTGCAGGCGATCGAGGAGCGGCTTGAAGCGATCGATCGGCTCGAGCGCAAGCACGGCGGCAGCGTCGAGTCGGTGCTCGCTCACGCCGAGCGCTGCCGCGAGGAGATCGCCCGCCTCGAGGGCGCCGAGGTGCGCAGCGCCGAGGCCGGGGCGGCGCTGGCCGCGGCCGAGGCCCGGCGGGCCGACCTGGGCGAGAAGCTGAGCGCCGGCCGCGAGGCGGCGGCGGGACCATTGCGGGAGCGCGTCGCCGCGGAGCTCGAGCGCCTCTCGATGGCCGGGGCCTCGCTCGAGGTCGTGCTGGAGCCGCACCCAGACGGCTTCGGCGCCTCGGGCCGCGAGACGGTCGAGCTGCGAGTCGCCCCCAACCCCGGGATCGAGGCCGCGCCGCTGCGGGACGCCGCTTCGGGCGGTGAGCTCTCGCGGGTGATGCTGGCGCTGAGCGGCCTCGGCCGGGCGGCGAGCGCGGGGACGATGGTCTTCGACGAGATCGACGCCGGCATCGGCGGCAAGACGGCGCGCGTCGTCGGCGAGCGGCTGCAGGCGCTGGGCCGCGACCGGCAGGTGCTCTGCATCACCCACCTGCCGCAGGTCGCCTCGCTCGCCGACGTCCACTTCCGGCTCGAAAAGGACGTCGGCGCCGAGCAGGCCGTCGCCACCGTGGAACGCCTCGACGGCGAGGACGTCGTCGCCGAGATCCGGCGCATGCTCGGCGGCGAGAGCTCCGACGATGCCGCGACGCGGCACGCACGCGAGTTGCTCGCCGCCTGAGCCTTGGCCTAATCTGGGCAGGTGGCCACCACTAGTCGTCGTCGCCTTCCTGCCCTGCTCGGGCGCAGGAACGGCGCCCGGCCGGAGGCGCCGATCGAAGGCGTCGCCCGGCTCGGCGAGCGGACCAAGCACCTGGTCAAGCGCCTGCGACCCGGCGACGTCGCGGTGATCGACCATGTCGACATCGACCGCATCGCCGCCGAGGAGCTGATCGAAGCCGGGGTGGTCGCGGTCCTCAACGCCTCGCCGTCCTCGCAGGGGCGATACCCGAACGCGGGACCGCTGATGCTGGCCCGGGAGGGGATCCGGCTGATCGACGCCCCCGACGCCGAGCTGTTCGAGCGGATCAAGGACGGCGACCGGGTGCGGATCGAGGACGGGGCGATCCTCGTCGGCGCCGAGGAGGTCGCCCGCGGTCGGGTCCTCCGCGTTCCCGAGCTCGAGCGCGAGATGCAGGAGCACCGCGAGCGGATCGACGAGGCGCTCGGAGAATTCGCCGAGAACACGGTCGCCCACGTGCGCGAAGAGACCGACCTGCTGACCGGCAGCATCGCCTTCCCGCCGACCCGGGCGAGCTTCCGCGACCGCCACGTCCTGATCGTCGTCCGCGGCGACCGCCACCGCCGCGACCTGAAGACGCTGCGCGCCTACATCCGCGACATGCGGCCGCTGATCGTCGCCGTTGACGGCGGCGCCGACGGGGTGCTCGAAGCGGGGCTGAAGCCAGACGTGATCCTCGGCGACATGGACTCGGCCAGCGACGCGGCGCTGTGCTGCGGGGCGGAGCTGATCGTCCACGCCTACCCCGACGGCCGGGCGCCGGGGCGCGAGCGACTGCGGGAGGCCGGGCTCGACCATCAGCTGGTCCCCGCCGCGGGGACCAGCGAGGACGTGGCGATGCTGATGGCCGACGAGAAGGGGGCGGCGCTGATCGTCAGCGTCGGCGCCCACTTCAACCTGGTCGAGTTCCTCGATCGCAAGCGCGGCGGGATGTCCTCGACCTTCCTCACCAGGCTGAAGATCGGCGAGCGCCTGGTCGACGCCAAGGGCGTCAGCCGCCTCTACAACCCGAGCTCGACGCTGGCGCCGCTGCTCTTCTTCGCCGTCGCCTTCCTCGTCCTGCTGACGATCCTGGTGATCACCTCGCCGGCGCTGAACGACGTCTTCGAACTCGTCTGGCTGAAGATCCGCATCTGGCTCGGCATCGACTAGATGCGCCCTCGGCGCCGCCCGCGCACTAGCCTTCGCGCCTGAATGGGGTACTCCGCTCGCTACCACGCCGCCTCGCTGATCGCGGTCTTCATCGCGCTCGCGGTCGGCATCCTGGTCGGCGCCGAGTTCGGCGGCGACGCCCTGACCAACACGCGCCGCGACCTCGAGCACAGCCTGGTCGGCAACCTCCAGGACGCCCGCTCGCGGGCCGACGAGCTGAACGCCGACCTCAACCGCTCCGAGGAGTTCGCCGAACGGGTCTACCCGGCCCTGACGCGGGAACGCCTCGCGGGCAAGCGGTTCGCGATCCTCGCCCTCGGCGGCCTGCCGAGCCCGGTGACCGAGGAAGTCGAGGCGACCCTGGCCCCCACCGGGGGGCGGCTGGTGGGAGTGGGGGTCGTGCGCGAGCCGGTCGACGTCAACGGCCTCGCCGAAGACCTGACGCAGACGCGCTTCGCGAGGCTGCGCACCGACTCCGACCAGCTGAGCGAACTCGGGACCGGGCTGGGGCGGCAGCTGGTGCGCGGCGGCGACCTGCCCGATGTCGTCCGCGGCCACCTCTTCTCCCGGGCGAGCGGCAACTTCGGCGGCCTCGACGGGGTGATCGTCGTCCGCGACCAGCCGGAAGAGATGGGCACGGTGCAGCGCGAAAAGACGGGCCAGCTGGAGACCGCGCTGATGAGCGGCGCCACCGCCACCCGCCGGCCGGCGGTCGGGGTGGAGACCTCCAGCGACGACTCGTCCTCGATCTCCTTCTTCCAGTCGAACGGCCTGGCGAGCGTCGACGACGTCGACCTCACCGCCGGCAAGCTGGCGACGGTCTTCGCCCTGCTCGGCGCCGACGGCAGCTTCGGGGTCAAGAGCAGCGCCGACCAACTGCTGCCCGACCTGCTGACCGAAGGCGAATAGGCGTTGTACTGGGTCGGGCTGCCGCTGGCGCTGGCGATCTCGCTGTTCGTCGTCCCGGCGGGCGCGCGCGGCCTGCGCGACGCGGGCCTGGTGCGGGAGAACTACCGCGGCGCGCTGCTCGCCTTCCCGCTCGGGGCGGTGCTGGCGACGGCGGCGCTGGTCGCGCTCGCCCCGCTGGCCTTCCTCGACGACCGCGCCGATCTCGACCTGCTCGAGCCCGATCTGCGCCGCTGGCTTCCCTACCTGCTGGGGATCGCCTTTCTCGGCTTCCTCGACGACGCCCTGGGGCGGGGGGAGGCGGTGGCGACCCCGCGCGGCTGGCGCGGCCACTGGGCGGCGCTGCGGGCGGGTTCGCTCTCGACCGGCGCGATCAAGGCGATCGGGGCGCTGGCGCTGGCGGCCTACGTCGTCTCCGGTCGCGGGCTCGAAGACTGGCGCTATCTGGCCGACGTGGTGCTGCTGGTCCTGGCGACGAACCTCTTCAACCTGCTCGACCTGCGGCCCGGGCGGGCGGAGAAGGGTCTGGCGCTGCTCTGCCTCGGCCTCTGCCTCGGCGCCTGGACGATCGCGCCGCTGGAGCTGCTGGGGATCTTCGTCGGGCCGGTGGCGGTCGGCGCCTGGCTGACCCTGGGGGAGCGGGCGATGCTGGGAGACACCGGCTCCAACCTGATCGGGGCGATCGCCGGCGTCTGGCTGCTGACCGCGCTCGGCGCCGACGCGCGCCTGGTCGCCCTCGCGGTCGTCCTGGCGCTGACGATCTACGGAGAGATTCGCTCAATTTCCGCAACCATCGATTCGGTTCCGCCCCTGCGCTGGCTAGACTCGCTCGGCAGAGCATGAGTCCAGCAATCAAAGGCGAGACGCGGTTCATCTTCGTTACCGGAGGTGTCGTCTCGGCCCTCGGCAAGGGGATCACCGCGGCCTCGATCGGGCGCCTCCTCGTCTCCCGCGGCTACCGGGTCCAGCTGCAGAAGTTCGACCCCTACATCAACGTCGATCCCGGGACGATGAGCCCCTTCCAGCACGGCGAGGTGTTCGTCACCGAGGACGGGGCGGAGACCGATCTCGACCTCGGCCACTACGAGCGCTTCACCGACGAGAACACCTCGCGGGCCTCGAACGTGACCGCCGGCGCCGTCTACAACTCGGTCATCCGGCGCGAGCGCCGCGGCGACTACCTCGGCGCCACGGTCCAGGTGATTCCCCACATCACCAACGAGATCAAGCAGAAAATCCTCATCGTCGCCGAGTCCCAGGCGGTCGACTTCGTGATCACCGAGATCGGCGGCACCGTCGGCGACATCGAGTCGCTGCCGTTCCTCGAGTCGATCCGCCAGCTCTACACCGACCTCGGCCAGAAGCGGGCGATGTTCGTCCACCTGACCCTGGTGCCCTACGTCGGCCACGCCGGCGAACTGAAGACCAAGCCGACCCAGCACTCGGTCAACGAGCTGCGCCGGATCGGGATCCAGCCGCACGCGCTGGTCTGCCGCTCCGAAGGCCGGCTCGACCGCGAGATCCGCGGCAAGATCGCCCTCTTCGCCAGCCTTCCCGTCGACGCGGTGATCTCCGCCCACGACGTCGACAACATCTACAAGGTGCCGCTCGTCTTCCGCGCCGAGGGCGTCGACGACCTCGTCCTCGACCACTTCGGGATGGAGGCGCCCTCGCCGGATCTCTCCGAGTGGGAGGAGATGGTGCGCCGCGCCGACTCCGCCGGCGGCGAGGTGCGGATCGCGGTGGTCGGCAAGTACGTGCAGCTGGCCGACGCCTACAAGTCGGTGATCGAGGCGCTCGAGCACGGCGGCTTCCACCACGGGGTGGGGGTCAAGGTCGAGCTGGTCGACTCCGAGAACTTCGACCCCGAGAAGCTCGAGGGCTGCGACGGGGTCCTGATCCCAGGCGGCTTCGGCGAGCGCGGGATCGAGGGCAAGGTCGAAGCGGCGCGGATCGCCCGCGAGAAATCGATTCCCTACCTGGGGATCTGTCTCGGGATGCAGATCGCCGTCGTCGAGTTCGCCCGCCACGTCTGCGGCATGGACGGCGCCAACTCGGCCGAGTTCGACCCCGAGACGCCGTTCCCCGTCGTCGACCTGCTGCCGGAGCAGAAGGAGGTCTCCGACATGGGCGGGACGATGCGGCTCGGCGCCGACCCGGTGAAACTGCACGACGGGACGAAAGCGCGCGAGATCTTCGGCGAGGCCGTCATCTACAAGCGCCATCGCCACCGCTACGAGGTCAACAACCAGCTGCGGCGCAGGCTCGAAGACGAGGGCCTGGTCTGCGGCGGCACCTCCCCGGATGAGCGCCTGGTCGAGATGGTCGAGCTGCACGACCACCCGTTCTTCGTCGCCTCCCAGTACCACCCGGAGTTCAACTCCCGGCCCAACCGCCCGGAGCCGCTCTTCCGCGAGTTCATCGGCGCCGCCGCGCGGCAGGCGGGCGCACGCCCCGTCGACGGCGGCGAGATCGAGGCGGGCGCCGACGAGGAGAGCGTCGGCGACGACGCCAGCCTCGGTCGCTCCGCCTGAGCCTTTCGAAGCCGTTCCCGGCTAGCCTTTCGGCCGTGGAGGGATCGCGACTGCACGAGCGCTTCGTCCGGTACTGCGAGGTGCGCAGCCCGACCGGCGAGGAGCGGGAGATCGCCGACACCCTCGCCGCCGAGCTTCGGGCGATGGGGTTGGAGGTCGATGAAGACGATGCGGCGGGACCGGCCGAGGCCGGCGCCGGCAACCTGATCGCGCGCTCGGCGGGGACGGGCGAGGGCTGGCTGATGTTCTGCGCCCACGTCGACACGGTCCCGCACCGGGGACAGATCGAGGTGGTCGACGACGACGGCGTGTTCCGCAGCCGCGGCGAGACGATCCTCGGCGCCGACAACAAGGCCGCGGTCGCCGTCTTCATGGAGCTGCTCGCAAGGCACGTCGAACGGCCGGGGCCGGTCGGGATCGAGCTGGTGCTGACCGTCGCCGAGGAGCAGGGCCTGCGCGGGGCGAAGGCCTTCGACGCCTCGAAGCTGCGCTCGAGCGCCGGCTTCGTCCTCGACCACGCGGGCCCGGTGGGCGAGGTGATCGTCTCGACCCCGACGCAGCAGAAGATCCTCGCCGACTTCATCGGCGTCGAGGCCCACGCCGGGATCCGCCCCGAGGACGGGAGCAGCGCGATCGCCGCGGCGGCCGAGGCGGTCAGCCGGATGGAGATCGGCCGGCTCGACGAGGGCACGACCTCGAACGTCGGCCTGATCCGGGGCGGGACCTCGGGGAACGTCGTCCCCGGCCACTGCTCGATCCACGCCGAGGCGCGCAGCCTGGATGCCGAGCGGGCGGCGGAGGTGGCCGGGAAGATCGCCGACGCCTGCGCCTGGGGCGCGAGCGAGCACGGCTGCGACGTCGACGTACGGATCGAAGAGCTGTTCCGCGGCTATCAGGTCCCGAAGGACTCGGCGGCGCTGGCTCTGGCCGAGTCGGGACTGCGGGGCGCCGGCCTGGAGCCGCGGCGGGTGGCGATCGGCGGCGGCAGCGACGCCAACGTCTTCCGCCGCGACGGTTTCGACTGCATCCTGCTCTCCAACGGCACCGACGCGGTCCACACCTCCGACGAGATGGTCCCGGCGCGGAGCCTCGACAAGATGCTCGAGGTCTGCGAGCGGATCGCCGCCGCGGCGGCCGAGTAGTGGGAGGTCGGCTGAAGCTGCGCCGGGGCATCGTCGTCTCGGCCGATCCGCTGGAGGTCGATGTCGACGGCGATCGCCGCCGCGCCTGGGCCGACGAAGCGCTTCTCGGCGAGATGCGCGAGGGCGACGAGGTTGTCGTCAACGTCGCCGCCCTCGATCTGAAGCTCGGCTCCGGCGGCTTCGACGTCGTCCACGTCAACCTCAGCCGGGGGCTGGAGGACGGGGCGGAGGGCGACGCCCACGTGATCAAGCTCAACTACACCTCGCTCCAGCACCCGGTCGAGCCGGTGGAGAGAAGTGACACGAACCCTCGACCTTCCGCACGCGCGCTTGTGCTTCCGCTGCACGGCCACTTGGCGCCCGCGGCCTGGGCCGCGGCTCAGGCCGCGCCGGGGCTGCGGGTCGGCTACGTGCAGACGGGAGGCGGAGCGCTGACGGGATCGCTCTCCCGAGACGTGGAGCAGCTGCGCGAGCGCGGCCTCCTCGCCGGCCACATCACCGCGGCGCCGGCCTACGGCGGCGAACACGAGTCGCTCAGCACC
>Ga0207656_10000550_pt1 | contig 12409 bp, 10 predicted proteins | sample KBSCornC12_FD_184297 | JGI IMG/M metagenome (GOLD analysis project Ga0207656, IMG submission 184297) | Corn rhizosphere microbial communities from Kellogg Biological Station, Michigan, USA - KBS Corn C1-2 (SPAdes) (version 2) | ecosystem: Host-associated > Plants > Roots > Rhizosphere > Soil ...
GGACCTGGGACTCGAGGAGCGAGATGACCGGGTGAGGCGTCTTCTCGTCGAACTCGACCGAGTTGGCGCCGGCCAGCCCGAGCACGTCGCGGGCGAACTCCACCACCGCCATCTGCAGCCCCAGACAGATGCCGAAGAAGGGAACCTTCCGCTCGCGTGCGTACCGGACCGCGGCGACCTTGCCCTCCGTGCCCCGGACTCCGAAGCCGCCCGGCACGAGCACCGCGTCCACGTCGCCGAGCAGCGCCGGGGCGCCCTGCGACTCGACGTCCTGGCTGTCCACGTACTTCAGGGTGACCCGGACGTCGTTGGCGATGCCCCCGTGCATCAGGGCCTCGTTGAGGCTCTTGTAGCTCTCCTTGAGGTCCGTGTACTTGCCGACGATGCCGATGCGCACGTCGCCCTTCCCGGGCGAGTAGACCTTCTCGAGAATCCGCTCCCAGCGCTCGAGGCGCGGCGCGCGCGACCAGATGTTGAGGACCTCGGAGAGCCGCTCGTCGAGGCCCTGGCGGTGCAGCTCCAGCGGCAGCTCGTAGATGCTCTTCACGTCCGGGCTCCAGAAGACGCCGCCCGGATCCACGTTGCAGAACATGGCGATCTTCTGCCGCAGCTCCGCGGGGATCTCCCGGTCGGTCCGGCAGATCAGGATGTCGGGCTGAACGCCGATCTCCCGAAGCTTCATCACCGAGTGCTGCGTGGGCTTGGTCTTCACCTCGCCCGCTGCGGCGATGTACGGCAGCAGCGTCAGGTGGATGTAGACGACGTTCTGCGCCCCGGCGTCGTAACGCATCTGCCGGACGGCCTCGAGGAACGGCAGCGACTCGATGTCGCCCACCGTGCCGCCGACCTCGACGATGATCGCGTCGTGTCCCTCGGCGGCGCCGCGGATGACCGACTTGATCTCGTCGGTGATGTGCGGAATCACCTGGACCGTCTTCCCCAGGTACTCGCCCCGGCGCTCCTTCTGGATGACCGAGTTGTAGATCCGGCCGGTGGTGAAGTTGTTCGACCGGCTCATGCTCGCGGTCGTGAAGCGCTCGTAGTGACCGAGGTCCATGTCGGTCTCGCCGCCGTCGTCGGTGACGAAGACCTCGCCGTGCTGGAAGGGGCTCATCGTCCCCGGGTCGACGTTGATGTACGGATCCAGCTTGAGGAAGGTGATGTCGAGGCCGCGGTTCTCGAGGAGGGCCCCGATGCTCGCCGAGGCCAGCCCTTTTCCGAGAGAGCTGACCACCCCACCCGTCACGAAGAGGTACTTCGTCTTCTTGGAGCGCATGGGGAGATCCCATGTGCCAAGAACGGGCCGTCACGTCAACGTGGAGAAGACTCCTCGCAGGTCAGCGGAGAGAGACACCGGTCGCCGCTGACACCGACGACAGCCGGCAGCGCCTGGCGATGTCCGGGACTGCCACCGACACCACACCCCCCTCGTCCCGGACGAGCGTGTAACAGTCCTTCCGCAGTGGATAGGCCATCGGCAGCCATGCCAGCCGCGCCTCCACCACGAGCACCGAATACTCCGCCCGCCTGACGAAGAGGATCTTCTCGTCCTCCAGGTGCCCGCCGGGGCGGACGGTCGAATCACGCGTCCCGTCGAACGGCTCGAGGACCTCGATCTCCTGGTAGAGGAGATCGCTCCGCGGCTCCAGGGTCCGGTCCACCTCGACGAACGGGCCGATCGGCATCGCCGTCCCGATCGGAGGGCGCTTCACGGACTTCGGTGCGGTGGCCCCGGGGCCCTGTCCCCGCGCCACCAGGCTCTTCGCCAGCAGCCGGGCGGGCACCTTCCCGGGGTTCTCGAGGATGGTCCGGGCGCGCACCGTCACCACCCCGTCCCGCTCCCCCAGCGGCTCGACCACGATGCGGACGGTCACGTCGGTGTCGGTGACCTCCGGGAGGTACTTCTCCCGGTACCAGAAGGTCGAGATGGCCCAGATTCCCGCGAGGGTGAATGCGACCGCCTGGACCGCGTCCTTGATCCATGAGAACCGGAGTGCCCGGATCCGGAGCCTGCGCTCCAGCCCGGGTGTGTCCATGTCGGTAGCCAAGGGAGCGTCCGGAGTGCGCACGGGTGACAGGGTAGCAAGAGGGGTGGCGGGCACAGGACAGTGGAGCAGCGAGGGGCGATCCCGGGGCAGGGGTCGTGCCATGCTGCGTCGAATGCTCGTTCTCCCAGCCGCGCTCGTCGTCTGGTCCGCGGCCACCACCGTCGCAGCCGCACCGGTCACCACGACCGACTTCGTCCGGCAGGCGATGGATCAGGAGCGCGGCATCTCGCGCTGCAGCGCGTGGGTGGAATCGCAGCACGCGATGGAGTTCGACGGCGACGGGAAGGTGAAGGAGGGGCGCGAGATGTACGTCGTGCGCCGCTTCCAGGGCCTGCCGCCCGGCCAGCGCATCGAGATCGTCTCCGCCCGGCGCTCGGGGCAGGACGTGGCCGACGAGCTGCGGAAGCAGCAGAAGTTCGGCTCGGAGACCCAGAAGTTCAGGTCGCCGTTCCACCCCGACTCTCGCTCGCTCTACATGTTCTTCCGGGGGGACGGACCCGCCCCCGCCACCGAGCCGGTCCGCCTGAGCTTCCACCCCACCTACCAGCACCGGAAGGACGCCGGCCTGTTCGAGGGCACCGCGCTCTTCGACCGCGCCAGTGGACAGCTCCTCGAGTGGACGGCGTCCCTCGTCAATCCACCGACCTTCGTCACCAAGGTCGAGGTCCGCGCGAAGTACGGCACCCGGGTGGGCCTGCTCGATGCCCGGTCCGAGGTCAGCGTCGCGATCGAGGGCGGGCTCCTGTTCTACAAGCGGCGTGGGCGGATGGACTTCCGCTACAGCGACTACCGCTGCCCCGAGTCGATGCCCCCGCCGCCGCCCGAGCCCGTGGTCGCCGAGCCCGCTGGCGCGCCGCCGGTCCCCACCTCCGGTCCTCGCGCCGACCGGGGCAACTGAACCGGGCCCGTCCGGCCGCGCACCCCCGGAGCGCAGAGAAGGAGACGCGGGGGTCCTCCCCGTGTTGACCTGCCGCCGCGGCGCGATGAGATGGAGTGGCGGGAGGCGTTCTTGGCGCAGAGCGGCGGCAACCCGGCGAGCGATGACCGCGCAGCGGACTGGCTGGACGTGGCGCTCGCCCGCGCCGCCGGCGCCGCGCCGGTCAGCGGAAACCGCATCCGCGTCCTCCGCGACGGGCCGGAGAACTTCCCGGCCTGGCTCGAGGCCATCGCCTCGGCAAAGCGGTACGTCTACTTCGAGACCTACATCTTCCGGGGCGACCGCACCGGCCAGCAGTTCGTGGACGCGCTCGCGGCCCGGGCCCGGGAAGGAGTCCAGGTCCGGGTCCTCTACGACTGGGCCGGCTCCTTCGCGACGCCCTCCCGGGTCTGGCGGACGCTGCGCGATGCGGGTGCCGAGGTCCGCTGCTTCAACCCCTTCGACTGGTCCAGCCCGCTCGGATGGGTGCATCGGGATCACCGCAAGACGGTGAGCGCGGACGGACGGGTGGCGTTCGTGTCCGGGCTGTGCGTGGGCGACGCGTGGGCCGGCGACCCGGAGAAGGGCGTTCCTCCCTGGCGAGACACCGGCGTGCAGATCGAGGGTCCGGCGGTGGCGGACGTCGAGCACGCCTTCGCGCGCGTCTGGGCCACGGTCGGCGCTCCCATCCCCGAGGACGAGCGGCGCCGGCGCGCCGAGATCGACCCCGTCGGAGACACGCGCCTCCGGGTCATCAGCGACGAGCCGGGGACCGCGGGGCTCCTGCGCCTCGACCAGTTCATCGCCAGCGCGGCGCGGCGATCGCTGTGGATCACCGACGCGTACTTCGCGGGGACGCCGCCCTACGTGCAGGCGCTGCGGGCGGCGGCGCTCGACGGCGTGGACGTCCGCCTCCTGGTCCCGGGATCCAGCGACATTCCCGCGCTCCAGCCCTTCTCCCGGGCCGGCTTCCGCGCGCTGCTCGAGGCCGGGATCCGGGTCTTCGAATGGAAGGGGCCGATGCTCCACGCCAAGACCGCGGTGTGCGACGGCCAGTGGGCCCGTGTGGGGTCCACCAACCTCACGTCGTCAGCTGGCTCGGCAACTACGAGCTGGACGTGGCGCTGGAGGACGCGCGCTTCGCCGGGCAGATGGAGGAGATGTACCTCCAGGACCTGGAGAACTCGACCGAGCTGGTGCTGGCCGGAAGACGGCTCCGCAGCGCCGTGCCACGGCCGCCCGCCCAGCGGATGCCGAGGAAGGCGCGAGGCAGCGCGGGGCGGGCTGCGGCCGGAGCTCTCCGGGTGGGCAACACCGTCACGGCCGCCATCAGCGAGCGGCGGACGCTGGAGAGCGGCGAGCGGCGGATGGTGCTCGTCGGCGGCCTGGCGCTCCTGACGGTCGCCGCGCTCTGGGCGGTGTTCCCCCGCGTGCTCGGATTCCCGGTGGCGCTGCTCCTCGGCTGGCTGGCGCTCTCGCTGCTCTGGAAGGCGTGGCGGCTCCGGCGGCCTGCAAAGACGGCAAGCCCGGCCTCGCTTCCCAGTGTCCACGACGGGCCCACGGCAGTCGCTCCGAGCGCGTCCGCGCGCCGGTCGGCGTCCCTCCGCGGCGACGCCCCGGGCTGAACGGCCGGGCTGAGCGAGACCGACCTCGAGACCGAGTCATCGCGGGTGGGTGCGCTCGCCTCTGCGCGAACGGGCAGCCCCCGGCTCGCTCTCGCTGCACGAGGACGACCGGCGTGAACGACGGCGTGTCGCGTTCCGGTCACGACGCGCCGCGCAGTTGCTGCGGCATCGTTGTCGCCACCGGCTTGCTGGCTCCCGGACGTCGTTCGGGGCAGCCTGCCTCCCCTCACGAGGAACCCAGGAGGTGCCATGCATCGTCCGCTCCGTCTCACGCTGCTCGTTGCTCTGCCGGCCGCGCTCGCACTCGCCGCCGACGGCAAGCCGCCCGCCATGGACGAGCTGCAGGTCGCGCATCTGAAGGACGCGAAGTTCGCGCCGCCCAAGGCGCCGGAGATTCCTCCCGGGGTCATGGGTGCGCCGATCGCCAGCGACCCCAACGGTTCGAACGTCGGCTACGCGAAGTTCCCTCCCGGCTACACCTTCCCCATGCACTGGCACTCGGCCGCCGAGTACACCGTGCTCCTCAGCGGAAAGGGCCAGTTCACCGTGAACGGGAAGGCGTACGACCTCGAGCCGGGGAGCTACATCGTCATCCCGGCGAAGGCACAGCACATGGCGAAGTGCGCGCCGGGCGCCGAGTGCGTCCTGTTCACCCGCCGCGCGGGACCGGCCGACTACAACTGGGTGAAGTGACGGCGCGCGGTCGCGCTCAGCTGCCGGCGGGGCCGCCCCGCAGCAGCGCCTCGGCACGCTCGAGGTCCTCGGGCGTGTCGATGCCGATGCTCGCGTGCGCCGTGGGGACGCAGCGGATGCGGATCCCGTTCTCCAGCGCGCGGAGCTGCTCCAGTGACTCGGCGCGCTCGAGGGGCGTCGGCGGCAGGGCCGCCAGACGGAGCAGCGTCGCAAGCCGGTACCCGTAGAGCCCCTGGTGTGCCCACCGGCGGACCGCGCCTCCGTCGCGCGAGAACGGCACGTCGGCTCGGCTGAAGTAGAGGGCGTCCGAGCGCAGGTCCAGCACTGCCTTCACCACGCTCGGGCTGCCGCGCTCGTCGTCCCGGAGCGGGCGGATCAGCGTCGCCATCTCCACCGCGGGGTCGTCGAAGGCGGCGGCCAGCGCGCGGAGCGCCTCGGGATGCAGCAGCGGCTCGTCGCCCTGGACGTTGACCACCACCTCGACCTCGGGGCCCAGGCGCGCCGCGACCTCGGCGACCCGGTCCGTTCCCGACGGATGGTCTGGCCGGGTTCGCTCGACCAGCCCGCCTGCGTCGGACACCGCGGCGGCGATGCGCTCGTCGTCGGTGGCCACCCGCACCTCGGCGAACGCGCCCGAGCGGCGGCAGGCATCGAGCACGTGCACCACCAGGGGTCGTCCGGCGAGGCGAACGAGCGCCTTGCCCGGGAAACGGGTCGAGGCCCAGCGGGCCGGGATGATGGCGACGGGCTTCACGCGTGCTCTCGCACCGGATTCTCCAACGCCCGACCGCGGTCGCGCCACTCCGTCGCCGGTCGGAGCTTCGCCGCGCCGTCACCCGCGCACGGCTGACTCTCGTGCGGGCACGCGCTATGCCGGGGCACCCCGTGCGCTGGCTCCCCTTCCTCGTGTCCGCCCGTCCAGTCCCCGTCCCGACGACCTCGCAGCCCGAGCGCCGGGCGTGCGCCCCCCCGAGGGTCGCCTCCGCATGAGTCCTGCTCCCTCCGATCGTCCACAGGGGGCCGTCAGCCCGAAGGAGTTCCGGACCGTGATGGCCGGACTCCTGCTCGTGCTCACCCTCGCCTCGCTCGACCAGAACATCGTCGCCACGGCGCTCCCGGGAATCGTCAGCGAGCTCGGTGGGCTGGCGCATCTCGCCTGGGTGGTGACCGCCTTCCTCGTCGCCTCGACCGCGACCACGCCGCTCTACGGCAAGCTGAGCGACACCTACGGTCGGCGGGCGCTCTTCTTCGTCGCGGTGGGCATCTTCCTCGCCGGCTCGGTGCTGTGCGGGCTCGCGCAGGACATGAGCCAGCTCATCGCGTTCCGCGCGGTGCAGGGGCTGGGCGCGGGCGGGCTCATCACGCTGTCCCAGACCACCGTGGGCGACCTGCTCGCGCCCCGAGAGCGGGGCCGCTACCAGGGGCTCTTCACCGCCGTGTTCGCCGTCTGCAGCGTCGCCGGCCCACTGCTCGGCGGGTTCATCACCGACGCGCTGTCCTGGCGGTGGATCTTCTACATCAACCTTCCGGTCGGCGCGGTGGCGCTGGCGCTCATCGCGACGGTGCTCCGGCGTCCGAACCGTGTGGTGCACCACCGCATCGACTTCGCCGGCGCCGCGCTGATGGTCGCGGGGACCGTCTTCGGCATCCTCGTGCTGACGCTCGACACCTCGCGCGAGGACTGGAGGCGGCCGGGGACCTGGCTGGAGGCGGCCGCGGCGGTGGTCTGCTTCGCGCTCCTCGTGTGGCGAGAGCGGCACGCCGTCGAGCCCATCCTCCCGCCGCGATTGTTCAGCGACCGCGTGTTCGTCGTCGGAGCCACCGTGATGGGGCTCACCGCGGTCGCCCTGTTCGGGGCGGTCATCTTCCTGCCGCTCTTCTTCCAGCTCGTGCTGGGGGCCGCCGCGTCCAAGGCAGGGCTGATGCTCTCCCCGCTGATGGGAGGCGTCATCGTGGCGTCCGTCGTCGGGGGGCGGCTGCTCAGCCGGACCGGGCGCTACAAGTTCCTCCCGGTGAGCGGGCTGTCCGTCGCCTGCGCGTCGTTCGTGCTCCTGGCCTGGCTGGCGACGTCGCGGGGCTCGGTGCTGGCCCTGGAGCTCTCGCTGGTGGGCCTCGGGCTCGGCCTGGGGCTGGTGATGCCCAACCTGACCACGGCCATCCAGAACGCGGTGGCCCCGCAGGACCTCGGGGTGGCGACGTCGGCGGCGTCCTTCTTCCGCTCGCTCGGGGGCGCGCTCGGGGTGGCGCTCTCCGGTGCGTGGATGACCTCGCGCCTGCACCGGCTGCTCCCGCAGGACGTGTCCTCGCTCGGGGGCAGCGCGGTCGACCGCAGCATCTCGGCCATCTCGGCTCTGCCCGCGGCCGAGCGCGCCGTGGTGGTCCACGCGTACCGGCAGGCCATCGGATCGACGTTCCTCCTCGGAGCGGTCGTGGCCGGCCTGGGTCTGCTCATCGTCCTCGCGCTGCCCGAGCGACCGCTCCGGAGCGGGGCCCAGCGCCACGCCAAGAAGCCGGTCGAAGCCGAGCCAGCGTGAGGCCCGTCCCCTGGCTCAGTTGAGGATCGCTCTACACGCACAGTCGCCGGTCCCCGAGCAGTAGTAGTTCGTCGAGTCGAGGCACGACAGGCCGGTGCAGCACTCGTCGTTCACCGTGCAGGCCTGTCCGGCCCCCGTGCAGCTGCTGGTCTGGCAGGTGCCGGTGGTCGAGCCGTTCGGAATCGAGCACGAGTAGCCGCTGCAGCAGTCCGCGGTCGAGGTGCAGACCGAACCCTGCGGCTGGCAGGTGAGGGGTGCCTGGCAGGTCCGAGTCCCGTCGCCGATGCAGCGGTCGGAGCAGCAGTCGGCGTTCACCGCGCAGAACGAGCCGTTGGCGTTGCACGCCCCGGCATCCGGGGTTCCCGCGTCCGGCGTCCCCGCGTCGCCGACATCCGGGATGGACGTCTGGCAGACGTACCCGTTGTCGGAGGGCCGGCAGTCCGTCCCCGAGCAGCACTCGCTCGCCTGCGGGTTGCACGTGGTGCCCAGCGACTTGCAGCTGGACACGGTGCACCGCAGCTTGCCGTCGGAACCGGGGAGGCAGGGTGCGCCACCGCAGCACTCGTCCTTGAAGTTGCACTCGGCCCCCTGGGCGACGCAGCAGCCGGGCTCGCCGGTGTACCCGGTCGGACAGGACTGCGAGATGCCGCCGAAGCATCGCGGGATGCCGGAGCCGTCGATCTTGCAGACGTCCTTCCCCGAGGTGATCACCCCGCCGTTCGAGATCTTGCCGTTGCAGCAGTCCTGGTTCGCGTTGATGCTTCCGAAGCCGCCGTCGGGGAGCGGCACCACCGGAGCGCCACAGATGTTCCCGGACGGCGCGCAGGCGTTTCCGTTGTCACAGGTACCCGAGTTGCATTCGACCTGGCTCGTCGGGTCTCCGCCACCGCAGCAGCTCGCGGTGTCGGTGCACCAGGTGCCGGTGAGCCGGCAGCCCTCGGCCGCCTGGCAGACGGTCACGCCGGAACCCGGGTCGGTGCAGAAGCGCGAGCAGCAGTTGCTTCCGTTGCTGCACGGTTCACCGGCCTGCGTGCAGTTACCGCCACCGCCGCCGGTCACCTCGAGGCAGTGTCCGACACCACCGTCATTGGCCGAGCACGCGTGGCCGCAGCACTCGTCGTCCGACCGGCAGATGTCGTCGACGGCCTGGCAGGAGTACGCCCTCGCGCAGAAGCCGCCCTGACAGTTGGTCGAGCAGCAGTCGGACCCCGTGGAGCAGGTCTGGCCGATCACGTTGCAGCTGCCACCCGGCAGGGTCGCGCAGGTGCCGCCGGTACAGGTCCCGGTGCAGCACTCCTGTCCCGTGCCGCAGGACTTGCCGACGTCCTTGCAGATCTGGTCCGAGCAGGTTCCGTTGACGCAGCTGTTCAGGCAGCAGTCGGTGTTCGTCGTGCAGGACTGCCCGTTCGCCTGACAGAACTCCGCGACGGCGCAGACCGTCCCGTCGCAGATGCCGCTGCAGCACGGCATGCCGGAGACACAGGACGCTCCAGGAAGCACGCAGGCGAGGACGCTCCCTCCGTCAGAACCGTTGCCGGAGCCGCCGTCGGGCCCCCCATCGCCCCCGCCGCCGCCACCACCACCACCGTTGCCGCCACCATCGGGGGAACCTCCGCCCGGATTCCCGGGGGTCGAGCCGGTGCACGCCGGGGATGCCACGGCGAGCAGGGCGGCGGCCGCCCAGACTGCGAGCAACGCTCTGGAGGTCTTCATCGGTGAGGTCCTTTGAAGTCGCCGGCGATCGCGAGTCGCCTCGACAGTGAATCGATCATCCGGCGCTCGCGGCTCCTGTCCAACGAGGTGGAGGTGTGCTCGTTGCGCATGCGATCGGGCGGTCAGCGAGGGCGGCGCCGGCTGTGTGGCGAACGACTCCCGTGCCTGCGGCGCTCGGCCTGGAGCGAGTGCATCGGGCGTGCTGGGACGGTGCGTGCGCCCGCGCTCCCACCGGGTCATTTTCCGGGGCGCGGTTCTTGAAGACCCCGGCCACATGCTCGCCTGGGTCGGTGTCGCGGTGACGGTGCTCGCCTCTCCCGCCGAACGCGGAGTCCCGCATGCGCTCTCGCAGAACGTCCTCGCGCCTGCGCTGGTGAGAGACGCCCACGAGCCAACGACGGCCGAGCGCCTCGACGGCTGGCTCTCCACGCTCGCGGTGGTCCGGAAAGCCCCGGGCAACGTTGCGACCGAGTCGATGGTCCTCTTCGTGGCCGTGGCGCCTGTCGGGCGTCACAGCATGGGACTCCAGGCCATCGGAAGTTTCTGACCGGGCGCGATGGCGGTCGATGTGAGGTGAACCTCCCGGGACAGGTGTCTGTCCCGTTCGGGACTCCCACTCGTGGGCGCGTGGACGCGGATCTCCCCCCGGTGGAGACGATGCCTTTCGCGCGCAGGTGATGGCTCCGCGCAGAGCATCTGCCGCCGCACGCGTCCGCGTTCAGCAGACCTGTCCTTCGCCCGTCAGACCGCAACGCGGTGCGGCAGCAACGATTGACTCTCTGCGTCAGGGGCCTGGACACTCCCGCGCATGGAGCAACGCCGGCCGGGCAACGAGGCTCACCTCGACGAGTGGGTGAGCCCGCACATCTGCGACCCCGAGGGCTTCCTGAAGCCCGGCAAGGTCCTCGAGTGGATGGACGTGGTCGGAGTCCTGACGGCCTCGCGGCACTGCCGCCGGCCGGTGGTGACCGCCTCGGTCGACGGGGTCGAGCTGCGCGATCCGATCCGCGTCGGAGAGCACGTCGCCCTCCGCGCCGGCGTGGCCTACACCTCGGAGCGCAGCATGGGCATCCACGTGGCGATGTCGAGCAGCGGGCCCGATGCGTTTCCGGCTCGCGAGGTGCTCACCGCGTACATGACGTTCGTCGGTTTCGACGAGTCGGGGAAGCCGGTGGCCGTGCCGCAGCTGCGTCCGGAGACTCCCGCCGAGCGCACGCTGTTTCGTGAAGGCCAGCTGCGCCGCGAGTTCCGCCGGAAGCTGGAGAAGGGAGAGCTGTCCGACGAGACGCCCCGGGCGAACTTCCTCGGCGTCAGCGAGCAGGACCGACCGCTGCTCGTCCGGGAGCTCCTGAAGATCCTCCCCCGGAGCTTTCACCTTCCCTGGGAGCGAGCCCCTGGCCCGCCACGGCCGCCGCACCAGTCGTACGTCCACTCCATCGAGCCGGTGCAGGTGAGCGACATCAACTTCCACGGGACGCTCTACGGCGGAAAGTTGATGCGCTGGCTGGAGGTGAACGCGCACCTCTCCGCGCGGGCGTACCTGGGAGGCCGCCCGGCACGGATGGTCGGTCTGCACGGGCTCACCTTCCTGCGGCCGGTCCAGCGCCACGTCTTCGTCCACATCCGCTCGATGGTGGTGCACTCCGAGCCGCACTCCCTCACGGTGCTGGTGAGCGTCGAGGCCGAGGACCCCATCGCCGCGGAGTACTCGGAGACGCTCCGGGCCTTCCTGACCTACGCGCCGTCGGAGCCGGCGGTGCGCGTTCCCCCGGTGCAGTGCACCAGCGACGAGGAGCGCGCGCTGTTCAAGGAGGTGGGGCATCGCCTGGCGCTCCAGGCCGCGCTGCGCCCGCGAGGCTAGGGAAGCTCCGCCCGGGGCTCCCGGGGAAGGACTTCTCGCCACTGCTCGCCGCGCCGGAGAAGGCTGCGCCGGCGGCGGTGCGGGACGGCGCGCTCTACTGCTGCAACATGCTCGCGTACGTCGACGGCGACTTCACCCGGAAGGCCGTCGAGCTCATCATCCAGCCCGACGGCAAGGAGAAGGTGGCCGCGGCCGCCAGGCAGGGCCAGCTCCAGCCGGACCTGCGGAAGCGCGGGGCGATCCGTGGAGAGTCTTCGACGGGCGCTACCAGTTCACGCGCTACTTCTCGCCGGCCCAGCACCATCGGCCGACCACGCTCGATGCGCTGTTCACGCTGAACGACGTGGAGCTGTTCGACCTCGAGGCCGACCCGCAGGAGGTCGAGAACCTGGCCCTCGACCGTCGAGGACACTCCGCGCTGCTGGAGGAGATGAACGCCAAGCTGAACCGGCTGATCGACGCCGAGGTCGGAGAGGACGTCGGTCAGATGATGCCGGCTCGGGTCGACGGAGGCTGGGTGGCGACGGACGCGACCAAGGACGTCTGAGGCGACCCGTCGGGGGTTGGGTCCCGGGTTCGTCTCGGCGTATGGAGCGGGCATGGAAGCCAGGCACGAGAAGTACGACCGGCTGATCGCCCGTTGCAAGTCGATCCCGCCGACGCCCACGGCCGTCGCCCACCCCTGCGACGAGTCCTCCCTCCGGGGCGCGATCGACGCTGCCCGCGTCGGGCTGATCGTGCCGATCCTCGTCGGACCGACCGCGCGCATCCGTGAGGTGGCCGAGAAGTCGGGCCTCGACATCTCCCGCTTCCGCATCGTCGATGCCGGATACAGCCAGGAGTCGGCCGCGCGGGCAGTGGAGCTGGTTCGCAACGCGGAGGCGGAAGCGCTGATGAAGGGCAGCCTCCACACCGACGAGCTGATGGCCTCGGTGGTGAAGCGCGAGACCGGGCTCCGGACCGCGCGCCGCAGCAGCCACTGCTTCGTGATGGACGTGCCGGGCCATCCCGACCCGCTG
>Ga0207656_10000559_pt1 | contig 12340 bp, 11 predicted proteins | sample KBSCornC12_FD_184297 | JGI IMG/M metagenome (GOLD analysis project Ga0207656, IMG submission 184297) | Corn rhizosphere microbial communities from Kellogg Biological Station, Michigan, USA - KBS Corn C1-2 (SPAdes) (version 2) | ecosystem: Host-associated > Plants > Roots > Rhizosphere > Soil ...
GACATCGGCCTCCGCTACACGGTGCTGGAAAAAGGTCAGGCGGATCTCTCGATCCTCTTCACCACCGACCCGCAGCTCTCGGCTGAGAAGGACAAGTTCGTCATCCTCGAAGACGACAAGCACGTCTTCCCGGCCGGAAACATCATCTTCGTGACCAAGAAGTCGGTCGCCGAAGAAGCGGGCCCGGACTACGAAAAGACGATCCTCCAGGTCCAGGAAGGGCTGACGCTGAAGGTGATGCAGGAGCTCGACGCTCGGGTCGAACTCGAAAAGGAAACGCCGAAGGCAGCCGCCAAGGCTTACCTCGAAAGCGCCGAATACATCGAATAACTCGGCGTAGTTGCAGGGACCGGCGGGGGAGGGTCGGCGGACAACAGCGGGAGGGTCCGGCGACCCTCCCCCGCCGGTCCCCCCACGCCGCTCGTACTTAGTAACGACTTCGTTATGAACCGTTGTCTGTCCCTGAAACTCTTTTACCCTGATTGTCGAATGGCTCTGAGGAGAACTGCTCCTGCGCTTTTCGCGCTCTTGGCGGCGCTGGGCGTCTGCGCCTCGACGGCGAGCGCCGCGCCTCTCTCGATGGGGTTCAACGAAGCCCGCGCCAACGTCGGTATCCAGCTCTCCGACGAGGCTCTGTTCGCGGCGCCCGATACGGCGCCCTTCGCGGCCCAGATCGATCCTGCCAGCGGCTCGATCAGCAACGGCGTCCTCGGGGTTCCCGACTTTGAAACGCTCATCAAAGAACCGATCGAAGCCAACGTAACCGTCGACTTCAATATCGGACAGATCACCGGCAGCTTTGACCAGGCGACCGGCGCACTCAGCCTGACCGGCGTGGCGGGCGGGACGCTGACGGCGTCCGGAAACCCCACGTACGACGGGGAGCAATGCACCGTCCTTGCGGAACCGTCACCGATCACCCTGACGACCGCGGGGAGTTCGGGAGGCACGAATCCGCGTTCCGGAGTGCCCTTCGCCAATGGTCTCGCCGGATCGGGCGCGATCGCCGGCGAATGGCAAAACATGAGCGCAACGCCGGTCGAACCGGCGGTCATGAAAAACGTGAACTTCTGCGAAGACGTCGAAAACCGAATCGGCGGACCTGGAGGCATCTGGATGGAGCAGAAAGACCTCACGCCCCCGTCGGCGCCGCAACTCTTTGCCACCGACCCGGCCTCACCAAGCTTCGCCGGCAAGCCGCGGATCCGCGGCGCCGCCGAGGCGGGATCGACGGTGCGCGTCTATGCGGGTCAGGGCTGCGCGGGCGCGCCGGTCGCCACCGGCGACGCGGGCGCGCTCGGCTCGCCCGGTCTCGAAGTCGCGGTCGCCGAAGGCGTCACCGCTGACTTCTCGGCGACCGCCACCGACGCGGCCGGCAACGCCTCGGCCTGCTCGGCGTCGATCTCTTACACCCGCTTGCACGTGATCGTCGACCCAGGGGTCCGCTGCATCGTCCCGAAACTGGCCGGAAAAACGCTGAAAGCGGCAAAGAAGGGGATCAGGGCGGCGAACTGCACGGTCGGCAAAGTCCACAAGCCGAAACCCAGGAAAGGCAAGCGACTCGGCCCGCTCGTCGTCAAGTCGTCGAAGCCCGCGGCGGGGACGACCCTGGCCGCCGGCAGCAGCGTCGACCTGAGGCTCGGTCGGAAGCCCCAGAAAGCGCGCGCTTCGTAGAACCGTAGGGCGGGAGAACTACGGCAGCGCGTGCTCTGCGGTGCGAATCTCGAACCGCTTGAAGGAGATTCGGGCGATCCAGGCGGCGGCCAGGCCGGAGGCAGCGGCCAGCAGCAGAGCTACGCGGGGGTCGTAGGCCTGAGCCAGCCAGCCGGACAGAGGGCCGCCGATCGGGGTCGAGCCGAGGAAGACGACGCTGTAGAGGGCCATCACCCGGCCTCGCATCTCGGGGGAGACGGCTAGCTGGAGGGTGGAATTGATCGTCGCCGCGAAGGTGACCGAGGCGGCGCCGAGGAGCATCAGGGCCGGGACCTCGAAAGCGAGGCTCGGCATCGCCGCCGCCCATAGCGCCGCGACGCCGAAGGCGAGCGCGCCGCCGGCGATCAGGCGCGGGCCGGTGCGGCCGCGATGGCCGTTGACAAGGGCGCCGACGATCGAGCCGACCGCCATCGCCGAGACCAGGGCGGCGTAGGTCATCGCGCCGGACTCGAAGCTGAACTTGGCCAGCAGCGGCAGCACCACCTGGAAGTTGAAGCCGAGCGTCCCGACCAGCGCCATCAGCGCCAGCGGCACCATCAGCTCCGGCGTGCGCAGGACGTAGCGCAGGCCGGCGCGGATCGCCCCCGGCTCGTGCTGAGCGGGCGGCGGCGCGTGCAAGCGCGCCGGGTCCATCCGCCACAGCGCCAGGATCATCGCCAGGAAGGTGAGCGCGTTGAGGGCGAAGCAGGGGACGACGCCGACGGTCGCGATCAGGATCCCGGCGAAGGCCGGCCCGACGATCCGCGCCGCTTGGACGATGACGCTGTTGAGGCTGACCGCGTTGACGACGCGGTCGGGACCGACCATCTCGATCACAAAGCTCTGCCGGGTCGGGTTATCGATCGCGTTGACCGAGCCCATCGCGAAGACGGCGAGGTAGACCATCCAGGGGGTGACGACACCGGTCGCGGTGACGGCGAAGAGGCCGAGGGCGGGAATTGCCATCAACGCCTGCGTGGTCATCAGCAGCCGCCGCTTCGGGATCCGGTCGGCGAGCAAGCCGCCCCAGGCGCCGATCAGCAGCATCGGCAGGAACTGCAGCGCCGTGGTGAGACCGACGGCGACACCGCTGCCGGTGAGGCTGAGGACGACCCAGACGGCGGCGACCGTCTGCATCCAGGTCCCCGAGAGGGAGATCAGCTGGCCAGTGAAGTAGCGGCGGTAGTTGGGGACCTCGAGCGAGTTAAACGAGTGGCGGATCGCAGCCGTCAAAGCTGCTCGCCCTCCCGCATCCGTTCGAGGATCTCCGCCGCCCGCTCCAGCGTCTCCACTTCCTCGTCCGAGAGATCGCGCATGCGCCGCGCCAGGTAGGCGTTCTTGCGCTTGCGCAGGCGCCGCAGCCGCTCGCGGCCGGCGCCGTTGACGCTGACCAGGGCGCTGCGACGGTCGTCCGGGTCGGGGGCGCGGTCGATCAGCCCCTCCCGTTCGAGGCAACCCAGCGTGCGGGTGATCGTCGGCCGCTTGACCCGCTCGATCGCGGCGATCTCGCTCGGGGTCAGCGGGCCGTGGCGCTCGATCGTCGCCAGCGCCGCGACCGAGGTCGGCGTGAGGCCGCTCGTCTCCGCCGCCGCCTCCTGGCGCAGCCGCCGGGCGGTACGAACGATCGCCGTACGCAGGTGCGCGGCGCGCTCGCTGAGAGAGATATCGGCTTTCGCGGGCATTAATTAGCTCTGGTAATTAGTTTAGCAAACTAGTTGGGTCGCTTATCCAGGCTTAATCGATTTTGGGTAGCGTGGAGGAGGTGAGCGAGGTCGCGATCAGCGTGCGGGGGCTGCGCAAGTCCTACGGCGAGAACGAAGCCGTGGCGGGGATCGACTTCGAAGTGGCAGGCGGTGAAGTCTTCGGCTTCCTCGGCCCCAACGGCGCCGGCAAGACGACGACGATCGAGATCCTCGAGGGCTACCGCGAGCGCAGCGACGGGGAGGTCGCCGTGCTCGGCGTCGACCCGGCGGCGCCGACGCGAGCCTGGCGCGAGCGCGTCGGCCTCGTCCTCCAGGAGTGCGAGCTCGATCCGCTCTGGACGGTACGGGAGGCGGTCTCGCTCTTCGCCCGCTTCTACCGCGATCCCCGCCCGGTCGGGGAGACGATCGAGCTGGTCGGCCTCGCCGACAAGCGCGACGCCCGCATCGGCAGCCTTTCGGGTGGGCAGAAACGGCGCGCTGACGTCGCGCTGGGAATCATCGGCGACCCCGAGCTGATCTTCCTCGACGAGCCAACCACGGGCTTCGACCCCGGCGCCCGCCGCGACGCCTGGAACATGATCGAGGGTCTCAAGGCACTCGGCAAGACCGTCTTCCTCACCACCCACTACATGGACGAGGCCCAGCACCTCGCCGACCGCGTCGCGATCCTCCGCGGTGGCCAGATCGTCGCCCAGGGCAAGACCGAGGAGATCGCCGAGACGATCGGCCGCAGCACCGTGATCGGCTTCGTGGCCAACGGCGAGCTCTCCGTCGAGGACATGCGCGCCGCCGTCTCCGGCACCGTCTCGACTGTCGGCGACCAGGTGGAGATCCAGACCCCGGAGCCCCAGCGCGACCTCTACCAGCTGCTGGCGCTCGCCGAGCAGCGCGGCGCCGAACTGCGCGAGCTGGAGGTGCGTCGCCCCAACCTCGAGGACGTCTTCCTCGAGCTCACCCGGGAGTCGCCGTGAGCGACCGCGGCATCGTCCTCGCCCAGGCCCGGATGGCGATGCTCGTCGCGCTGCGCACCCCGCGCACGGTCATCTTCACGATCGCCTTCCCGGTCATCCTGCTGGTCCTCTTCAACTCGATCTTCAACGCCGGCGGCAACGAAACGACGACCCTGCCGAGCGACGTCAAGCTCAGCGCCGAGGCCTACTTCACCGCCGGGATCATCGCCTACGCCGCCGCGCTATCGACCTTCACCACCCTCGCCGTCTCGCTGACCACGCAACGCGAGCATGGGCAGCTGAAGCGCTACCGCGGCACGCCGATGCCGCCCTGGACCTTCATCGCCGGCCAGATCATCCGCGCCGAGGCCCAAGCGCTGGCGATGGCGGCGGTCCTGCTGGCGATCGGAGCGCTCGCCTACGACGTCCCGGTGCCGGCCGCCACCTTCCCGGCCTTCGTCCTCTACCTCCTGCTCGGTACCGCCACCCTCTGCTCGCTGGGCATTGCCCTCAGCGCCTTCACCCCCACCCCCGACGCGGCCTCGACGATCGCCCCGTTCTCGGTGGTCATCCTCTCCTTCGTCTCCGGAGTCTGGATCCCGGTCGACCAGCTCCCGAGCTGGCTGGAAAAGGTCGGCCAAATCTTCCCGCTATCTCACCTCGCCCTCGGTCTGCAGACGACGCTGGCGCCGGGGGCGAGCGGCAGCGGCCTCGAAGCGGGCACCGTCCTGGCGCTGGTGATCTGGGCGCTGATCGGAATCCGCATCGCCACCCACCGCTTCAAGTGGGAGCCTCAGGCCTCGGCGGCCTGAGCGAACGTCTCCAGCATCTCCAACATCTTTTCCTCGTAGGCGACGCCGGCCACCAGCGTTCGCTCCGAACCCTCGAAGCCCTCTACCTGCCGCACCGCCTCGAGATAAGCGCGCAACTCCTCCAGCTTCGCCCGATGGTGGGCGATCCGCGGCTGCAGCAGCGGTGCCGGATCGGCGCCGGCGAAGACCTTCAGCATCAGTTCGTCGCGCAGCTGTGGCGAGGCCGCAGCCGGCTCGTTTGCCCAGGCCGCCAAGGCGTCGCGCCCTCGCTCGGTCAGCGAAAAGACGCGGCGGCGCCTGCCCGTTTCCTCCTGCTTTGCCGAGAGGTAGCCGGCGGCGGTGAGGCGGGCGGGCTCCTCGTAGGCGGTCGTGTGGGGGACCGGCCAGAAGTTCTGGATCGAGCTCTCCAGCGCCTGTTTGATCTCGTAGGAGGTCGCCGGACCGAACTCCTTGAGCAAGGCGAGGAGCGCGTAGGAGGTGCCGGTGAGCTTGATTTCCGTGGACTTGCTTTTCATGATTCGTGTCGTATAGTACGGGACGAACGGTTACCAGGCAACAGGTTGGAGGCCCCAGATGCCCAGCACCGACTTCCACTCCCCCATCATCGGCGACGGCCCGGCGTACGACGCGGTCATCGTCGGCGGCAGCCTCGCCGGCTGCGCCGCTGCGATCCAGCTCGGCCGCGCCGGCCTGCGCGTCGCACTCGTCGAGAAACAGCCCGACCCGCAGGCATACAAGCGCATGTGCTCGCACTTCATCCAGGCATCAGGCGTACCGGCGATCGAACGGCTCGGGCTGCTCGAGCCGATGGAAGCGACCGGCGCCCTGCGCCCGCGCATGCACATGTGGACCCGGTGGGGCTGGATCGAGGCGCCGCCGGAGCGCGCCGCTCGGGGCCTCAACCTGCGGCGCGAGGTGCTCGACCCGTTGGTGCGCTTCACCGCGGCGGAGACCCCCGGCGTGGAGATACTCCTGGGTTGGAGCGCCGAGCGGCTGCTGCGCGACGGTGGGACCTTCGCCGGCGTCACCGTCCGCAACCGCGAGGGCGAGGAGCGCGAGCTGCGCGCCCGGCTCACTGTCGGGGCTGACGGCCGCGACTCGAAGATCGCCGAGCTCTCCGAGGTCCCGGTCAAGACCTACCCCCACAACCGGATCGCCTACGGCGGCTACTTCGAAGGCCCGCCGCCGCAACACTCGCCCGACTCGGTGATCTGGTTCCTCGACCCCCACTGGGCTGCCTCCTTCCCCACCGACAGCGGCCTCAACTTCTACGCGGCGATGCCGACCAAGGAACGCCTGCCGGAATTCAAGCGGGACCCGGAAGCGGCGCTGGTGAAGTTCCTCGCCGACGTCCCCGAGCCGCCACCGATCCGCGACTCGCGCGCGATCGAACCGGTGATCGGCAAGATCGACATGACCAACCGGGTGCGCAAGCCGGTGGCGCCTGGGCTGGCGCTGATCGGCGACGCCGCGCTCGCCGCCGACCCGCTGTTCGGCGTCGGCTGCGGCTGGGCCTTCCAGTCGGCCGAGTGGCTCAGCGACAGCGTCCGCCCGGCGCTGCAGGGCGAAGAGTCGCTCGAGCAGGGGCTGGAGCACTACCGGCGGCGTCACGCCCGCGAACTGCGCGGTCACGCTTTCTTCATCCACGACTACTCGAATGGGCGTCGCTTCAACCCCGCCGAGCGTCTGATGTTCTCCGCAGCGGCCCGCGATCCCCGCTCGGCGGAACTGATGGAGGCCTTCGGGACCCGGCAGATCAAGCCGCAGCAGATGATGCCGCGGGCTATGCCGCGGGCTATCGCCGTCAACGTCCGTCACGCGCTGGCCCGATGAGCGCAGCAGCGACGGATTCCCAGGTCGAACGCGGCAGCCTCCTCGCCGGAGGGACCCGGACCCGTCTGTTGGAGGCGGGTCCGGCCGGGGCGAGCGAGGCGGTCGTCTTCGTCCACGGCAACCCGGGGTCGGCGGACGACTGGGAGGGGCTGATCGCCGCCGCCGCGAGTACCGGGCGGCGGGCGCTGGCGGTCGACCTGCCCGACTTCGGCGACACCATCGCCCCGGACGGGTTCGAGCACACGACGATCGGCTACGCGACCTTTCTCGGCGAAGCGCTGCAGGAGCTCGGCGTCGAGCGCACCCACCTCGTCCTCCACGACTTCGGCGGCCCGATCGGGCTCGTCTGGGTGGCGATGAACCTCGAAGCGCTGGCGAGCATCACCCTGATCGACACCGGCATCCTGCCCGGCTACCGCTGGCACAAACTGGCGCGGATCTGGCGCACCCCGGTCCTTGGCGAGCTCTTCCAGGCGACCGCGACCCGGCCCGCCTTCCGGATGCTGCTCAACAAAAACGAGCCGCGCGGGTTGCCGCGCGACTTCGTCGAAGCGATGTACGACCACTACGACCGCCGCACCCGCAAGGCGGTGCTGGCGCTCTACCGCGACACCGACGACCCCGGCTCGGCCGCGCCGGAACTGACCAAGCTGCTGGCGCCGCGCGACATTCCGGCGCTGGTCGTCTGGGGCGAGGAGGACGCTTACCTCCCCTCCTCCTACGCGGAGCGGCAGAGCGAGGCGTTCCCGTCAGCCGACGTCCACGTCCTCCCGGCCAGCGGCCACTGGCCGTTTGCGGACGCGCCGGAAACGGTCGAGCGGCTGCTGACCGAATTCCTGACGCGACTGCCGGCGGACTCCAGCTAGGCGGCGAAGCGCGCTTCCGAGCGGGCCTTGGCCTTGGCAGCCTCGACCTCGCGGTCCTTCGGCGGCGCGCTGGTGACGAGGCGATCCAGCAGTTCGTGGGTTACGGCGGCCACCGCCTCGACGGCCTCGTCGAAGGCCTCGGCATTGGCCTGCGAGGGCTTGGTCGAGCCGCTGATCTTGCGTACGTACTGCAGCGCCGAGGCCTGAATCTCCTCGTCGGTAGCGGGTGGATCGAAGTTGTGGAGGGTACGAATGTTTCTACACATGCCTCGATCATAGGGCCGCCATCCTCGCTCTGGACATCCGGGCGCTCGTCCAGCAGAAGTGACACGCAAGCGTCATGCCTTTGGATTAATTCAGTAACTCCTCTTGAAGTCGCTGATTTGTGTACCTTGAGGTGCGAGTATCAGTCGCTTGCGGGGAGGCTCCCCGCTTCAACCAGGCTCGACCCGCTCCGGCGGGTCTTGTCGTTTCTGAGGACTCTGCAGCCGCTCCAGAGGCCGAGCCTGTCTCTGTGGCATCCTCAGCTCGATGACCGACGTCGCCGCCGCCCGCGACAAGCGCTGGATCGCGCTGATCCTGCTCTGCAGCGCTCAGTTCGTCGTCGTCCTCGACGCTTCGATCGTCAACGTCGCCCTGCCGACGATCGGCGAAGCGCTCGACTTCACCGAGAGCAGGCTGCCCTGGGTGGTCAACGCCTATGTGCTCACCTTCGGCGGCTTCCTCCTGCTCGGCGGGCGGCTCGCCGACCTGCTCGGGCGGCGGCGGGTCTTCATGTTCGGCCTGGTGCTGTTCGCGCTCGCCTCGCTCGCCGGCGGGCTGGCGAGCAATTCCGGCCAGCTGATTGCCGCCCGCGCCGTGCAGGGGCTGGGCGCGGCGATCCTCTCCCCCGCCGCCCTCTCGATCGTCGCCACTACCTTCCGCGACGGCGCCGAGCGCAACAAAGCGCTGGGGATCTGGGGCGCGGTCGCCGGCTCGGGCGGCGCCGCCGGGGTGCTGCTCGGCGGCGTCCTCACCGAATACCTCGGCTGGGAATGGGTGCTCTGGGTCAACGTCCCGATCGGGATCGCCGCGGCGGCGCTGGTGCCGACGCTGATCGCCGAATCGCGAGCCGAGGGCGAGGTCCGCCACTTCGACATCGCCGGCGCGTTCACGATCACCCTCGGCCTCTCGGCGCTCGTCTTCGCCCTGCTCGACGCCGAAGACGCCGGCTGGGGCTCGGCCCAGACGATCGGCACCCTGGTCGCCGCGGCGATCCTGCTGACCGCGTTCGTCTCGATCGAGCGCCGTTCGCGGGCGCCGCTCGTCCCCTTCTCGATCTTCCGCCTGCGCACCATCACCGGTGCCAACGTGGTCGGGATCCTGGTCGGAGCCTCGCTGTTCTCGATGTTCTTCTTCATCTCCCTCTACATGCAGCAGGTGCTCGGCTACAGCGCGATCAAGGCCGGCCTCTCCTACCTGCCGCTGGCGGTCTCGATCATCCTCTCCGCCGGGATCGCCTCCAGCCTGGTGACCAAAGTCGGCTTCAAGCCGATCCTCGCCGCGGGGATGCTGCTGATTGCGGCCGGCCTCGTCTGGTTCTCCCAGATCTCCACTGACGGCACCTTCCTCGCCGACGTCCTCGGCCCCTCGTTGCTCGCCGCCGTCGGCCTCGGCTTCGCCTTCGTGCCCGTGACGATCGCCGCCGTCTCCGGCGTCGAAGACCGCGAGCAGGGTCTCGCCAGCGGCCTGATCAACACCTCCCAGCAGGTCGGCGGCGCCCTCGGCCTCGCCGTCCTCGCCGCGATCGCCAACTCGATCATCGGCAACTCCCACGACCCCGCCGTCCTCACCGAAGGCTTCCAGTCCGCCTTCCTGGTCGGCGCCGGCTTCGCCGCCCTCGGCTTTCTCGCCACCCTCTTCCTGATCCGCACGGCGGACAGCCGCGCACACGTGGAACTGGGTGCGGAAGTCGCCGTGGAAGACGCGAACTGACGGAGAGAGACAGTTGTCTCCGCTGCTACCTTGAGGCACGGGTGTCAACCGTGTGCGGGGTGGTTCCCCGCTTCGCCAGACTCGACCCGCTCCGGCGGGTCTTGTCGTTTCTAGGGGTCCCGCCCTCCACGTCGAATCAGTCGCGGTGAACCGCGATACCGCAGCTATAGCCGGCGACGACAACGGCACGATGAACGCGCGGGCGATCAAGTGGCGGGAACGGCTGAACACGCCGATGCTGATCGCAGCGGCGCTGACGTTGCCGACGGTGGCGATCTACGAGTCGAAACCGGGCGGGACGCTGGAGGACGTGGCGATCGTGCTCAACTGGGTCACCTGGATCGCCTTCCTGGCGGAGCTGGTGATCATGTTGTGGGTGGTGCCCAATCGTTGGGCATGGCTCCGCCGCCATCCGCTCGACGTGATCATCGTCGTGCTGACGCCGCCGGTGCTGCCGGCGGGCCTGCAGAGCCTGCGCGTCCTGCGGCTGTTGCGTCTGCTCCGCCTGCTGCGGCTGGCCCAGCTCTCGCGCGAGGTCTTCTCGCTGGAGGGACTGCGCTACTCGCTGCTGCTCACCGTCCTCACCATCGTCGGCGGCGGCAGCATCTTCGTCGCCTTCGAGCACCAGCAACACCTCAGTGCCTGGGACGGGATCTACTGGGCGGCGACGACGATGACCACGCTCGGCTCCGACATCTATCCGGAAACGACGGGCGGCGAGGTTGTCACCGTCCTCGTCCTGATCGTCGGGATCGGCTTCGTCGCCCTCCTCACCGGCGCCTTCGCCCAACGCTTCCTCGCCCCGGAAATCGCCGAGGTCGAGGAAGAGCTGGAGGAAGAGAAGCTCAGCGCCGAGGCGCTCGCCCTGCGCGAACTGCACAGCGTCCAGGAGCAGCTGCAGGCGCTCTCGGTCGCAATCGAGCGGATCGCGACCCGCGAGCGGACGTAGTTCAGTCCTCCTTCGCCTGCTCCTCGGCGATCTTCGCCTCGAGCTCCTTCATCACTTCCGGGTCACGCAGGGTGGTGACGTCGCCCAGCGCCCGGCCCTCGGCGATGTCGCGAAGGAGGCGACGCATGATCTTGCCGGAGCGAGTCTTCGGTAGGTCGTCGGCCCAGATGATCCGCTTCGGGCGGGCGAATTTGCCGATGTGCTCGGCGACGGTTTCGCGGATGCCGTCGACCAGCTCGTCGCTTTCCTCCTTCTCGCCGCGGAGGGTGACGAAGGCGCAGATCGCCTGGCCGGTGTCCTCGTCGGACTGGCCGATCACCGCCGCCTCGGCGACGTCGGGATGGGCGACGATCGCCGACTCGACCTCGGCGGTCGAGAGGCGGTGGCCGGAGACGTTGACGACGTCGTCGATCCGGCCGATCACCCAGAAATAGCCGTCCTTGTCCTTGCGGGAGGCGTCGCCGACCAGGTAGCGCTCTTTGCCGAAACGCGAGAAGTAGGTCTCGATGAAGCGGTCGTCCTCCTTGTAGAGACCGCGCAATATCGAGGGCCAGGGACGGTCGAGCACGAGCAGGCCCTGCCCTTCCTCAACCGGCTCGCCGTCGTGCTCGTCGACGACCTCCGCTTCAACCCCCGGGAACGGCGTCGTCGCCGAGCCCGGCTTGGTCGCGGTGATCCCCGGCAGCGGCGTGATCATGATCGCGCCGGTCTCGGTCTGCCACCAGGTGTCGACAATCGGGCAGCGGCCGCCGCCGATCACCTGCCGGTACCAGAGCCAGGCCTTCGGGTTGATCGGCTCCCCCACCGAGCCGAGCAGGCGCAGCGAGGAGAGGTCGTGTTCGGCCGGAATCTCGGCGCCCCACTTAATGAAGGTGCGGATTGCGGTCGGCGCCGCGTAGAGGATCGTCGCCTTGTAGCGGGCGGCGACCTCCCACCAAATGCCTTTGTGCGGGTAGTCGGGCGCGCCCTCCCACATCACCGAGGTCGTCCCGTTGGAGAGCGGCCCGTAGACGATGTAGGAGTGGCCGGTGACCCAGCCGACGTCGGCCGCGCACCAGTAGACGTCCGACTCGGGCTTGAGGTCGAAGACGTAGCGGTGGGTGGTGGTTACGCCGGCCATGTAGCCGCCGGTCGTGTGCAGGATCCCCTTCGGCTTCGCGGTCGAGCCGGAGGTGTAGAGGATGAAGAGCGGGTGCTCGGCCTCCATCGGCTCGGGCGGGCACTCCGGGTCGGCGGCCGCGACCACCTCGTCGTAGAAGACGTCGCGGCCGTCGGTCATCGGGCAGTCGATCCCGGTGTGGCGAACGACGACGATCTTCTTCAGGGCATGGTGGTTGGCCATGTGCTCGTCGACCTGCGGCTTGATCGGCGCCGTCTTGCCTTTGCGGCGGGCGCCGTCGACGGTGATCAGCGCCTTCGCTTCGGAGAAGTCCATCCGCTCCGCCACCGCCTCGGCCGAGAAGCCGCCGAAGACGACGTTGTGGGGAGCGCCGATGCGGGCGCAGGCGAGCATCGCGACGACGACCTCGGGGATCATCGGCAGGTAGATCCCGACCACGTC
>Ga0207656_10000564_pt1 | contig 12284 bp, 8 predicted proteins | sample KBSCornC12_FD_184297 | JGI IMG/M metagenome (GOLD analysis project Ga0207656, IMG submission 184297) | Corn rhizosphere microbial communities from Kellogg Biological Station, Michigan, USA - KBS Corn C1-2 (SPAdes) (version 2) | ecosystem: Host-associated > Plants > Roots > Rhizosphere > Soil ...
CCAGTGTCCAGCACCACACCGGATGAATGCGGGTCTTCGGCACACCAATTGTGCACGGCTTCCAGCAACTGCTCGCCGTAATGCTTACCCTGGAACTGCGGGTGAATGCCCAGCAACGGCAGTACATGTACCGACTCACTGGGCAGGCACGCCAGCACCGCGTGATGGTAGTCGAGGTAACGCCGTGTACCGCGCACGCCGGTGCTCAGCCACATGCGCAGTTGCCAGGCCCAGCTTTCGGTGATGCCCAGGCGCCGCTGCGGTGGCGCGATCAGGGCGATGCCGATCAGCCGGTCGTTGACGAACAGGCCGATGGCCGGCAGTTTCTGAAAGAAGTGCTGCTTGACCAACTCGCGCACGGTGGCGCGCACCCGTTGTTCATAACCGGGGCGCTCGGCTTCGAAGATGTAGGCGAAGGTCGGCTCATGCCGATAGGCCTGGTACAACAGGGACCGGGCCTCGCGGGAGTAACCGCTGTTGAGCAGGCGAATTTCAGCAATTGCAGTTGTAGTGTCCGGCATACCGTCAATCTCCCTGGGCGCGGCTCAAAAGGCAGCGTTCTTATGGGTACGAACCTACACAGCACGAGTCGTTCCCAGACATTAGCAGTGCATGTGCCCTACCGCCACGCTGGCCCCCGTCCGACTTGTCCGCTAGCATCGCCCTTTTGCCAGACTGGACTGCCGACCATGAAAATCGTCTCCTTCAATATCAACGGGCTGCGCGCCCGCCCTCATCAGTTGGCGGCGCTGATTGAAAAGCACCAGCCCGACGTGATCGGTTTGCAGGAAACCAAAGTCCACGATGACCAATTCCCGCTGGCCGAAGTGCAGGCCCTTGGCTATCACGTGTACTACCATGGGCAAAAAGGCCACTACGGGGTGGCGCTGCTCTCGCGCAAGGAAGCCCTGAGCGTGCACAAAGGCTTTGCCAGTGACGAAGAGGACGCCCAGCGTCGCTTTATCTGGGGCACCTTCGCCGACGCGAACGGCCACCCGGTCACCATCATGAACGGCTACTTCCCCCAGGGCGAAAGCCGCGACCACCCGACCAAGTTCCCGGCCAAGCAGCGCTTCTACGAAGACCTGCAGCAACTGCTGGAAAGCCAGTTCAGCAACGACCAGGCGCTGGTGGTGATGGGCGACGTAAACATTTCCCCGGAAGACTGCGACATCGGCATCGGTGCCGACAACGCCAAGCGTTGGCTCAAGACCGGCAAATGCAGCTTCCTGCCGGAAGAGCGCGAATGGATGGCTCGCTTGAAAAACTGGGGCCTGGTGGACAGCTTCCGCCACCTCAACCCGGACGTGGCCGACCGCTTCAGCTGGTTCGACTACCGCAGCCGGGGCTTTGAAGACGAGCCCAAGCGTGGGCTGCGCATTGACGTGATCCTGGCCTCCATTGGCCTGCTTTCGCGGGTCAAGGATGCCGGGGTGGATTACGAGCTGCGTGGGCTGGAGAAGCCTTCGGACCATGCGCCGATCTGGCTGGAACTGAGCTGATCGCAAAAAGTGGGAGTGGGCTTGCCCCTCCCACATTCAGCCTTGCGGCGCACCCGTCACATTTATGCAACCTGTCTGTCTTATTCTCGCGGCACTCCCTTTGGCTTGAGAAGGTGCCGGCATGAGGCTGCGCGTTCTGTTACTGCTGACCGTTTTTCCCCTCTTCGCCGTATCCGCTCCCCTGCCCCTTCCCGATCAAGGCCCGGCACTGCGTATCCAGGGCTCCAATACCATTGGCGCGGCGTTGGGTCCGGCACTGGTCAAGGGGCTGATGGAGCATCAGGGCTTGCAGGCGGTGCACAGCGAACCGGGCGAAGGCGTCAATGAACAGCGTGTGATCGGCAAGACGCGCCAAGGCAAGACCGTGACCATCGAGGTCGCGGCCCACGGATCGAGCACCGGGTTCACGGCGCTGAAAAAAGCCAGCGCCGATCTCGCCGCCTCGTCTCGCCCGATCAAGGACAGTGAACTGGTCGACCTTGAACCCCTGGGCGACCTGAAAAGCCCTGAAGCCGAACAAGTGATTGCCATCGACGGCCTGGCGATCATCCTCCACCCGCAGAACCCGTTGAACACACTGAATACCGAGCAACTGGCGCAGATTTTCAATGGTGAGGTCAGTACCTGGGAGGCGCTGGGTGGAGTGGGCGGCCCCATTCATGTGTATGCACGGGATGATCAATCCGGCACCTACGACACGTTCAAGGAACTGGTATTGCGTCTGCGTGGCAAGCCGCTTGCCTCGGGTGCCAAGCGTTTCGAGTCCAGCGAGCAGCTGTCCGACGCGGTCAGCCAAGACCCGCAGGGTATCGGCTTTATCGGCCTGCCCTACGTACGCCAGGCCAAAGCCGTGGCGATTGTGGATGGCGATTCACAGCCCATGCTGGCGCTCAACAGCCTGATTGCTACCGAGGATTACCCGCTGTCACGCCGGTTGTTTTTCTACCTGCCGCCGTCCGGGCATAACCCGTGGGCCAAGGCGCTGGTGGACTTTACCCAGAGCGCCAAGGGCCAGGCGATTGTGGCCGCAAACGGGTTTATTGCGCAGCAGGTGCAGGCGATCGCCGTGCAACCGCGCCCGTCGATGCCCGATGACTATCAGGGTATCGCCCGCGACGCCCAGCGCCTGACGGTGAATTTTCGCTTTGAAGAAGGCAGCGCCAGCCTGGACAACAAGGCGCGCCAGGATCTGCAAAGGGTGGTGGCGTATCTGAAGAGCCACGACAAGCTGGATAAGCAGGTGACGCTGGTGGGCTTTGGCGATGCCAAGGATGACCCGCAGCGCGCCGCGCTACTGTCAAAGTTGCGGGCGATGGCGGTGCGTCGGGAGTTGGTGAAGAACGCCGTGGTGCTGCGCGATATCCGTGGGTTGGGTGCACAGATGCCGGTGGCGGCGAATACGGCGGATGAAGGCCGGATCAAGAATCGGCGGGTGGAGGTTTGGGTTTACTGAGGGCTGATGGAGCTTCATTGCCTGATCCGGCCTCATCGGGGTGCCCCCTCCCACATTTTGATCTGTGAACACATCCAAGTGTGGGAGGGGGCTTGCCCCCGATGCAGGCGACGCGGTGTTACTGCCCGCTGCGCATCAGCTCTTTAGGCACGTACTTGCCAATCTCGAACTTGCCGATGGCCGCCCGGTGCACTTCGTCCGGGCCGTCGGCCAGGCGCAGGGTGCGTTGCATGGCGTACATGTAGGCCAGCGGGAAGTCGTTGGAAACGCCGGCGCCGCCGTGAATCTGGATTGCGCGGTCGATCACCTTCAAGGCCACGTTCGGCGCCACTACCTTGATCTGGGCGATTTCACTCTTCGCCACTTTGTTGCCCACGGTGTCCATCATGTACGCCGCTTTCAGGGTCAGCAGGCGCGCCATGTCGATCTCCATGCGTGAGTCGGCAATCTTGTCGATATTGCCACCCAACCGGGCCAGCGGCTTGCCGAACGCGGTCCGGCTGACGGAGCGTTTGCACATCAATTCCAACGCACGCTCAGCCATACCGATGGAGCGCATGCAGTGGTGGATACGGCCTGGACCGAGGCGGCCCTGGGCGATTTCGAAACCCCGGCCTTCGCCGAGCAGGACATTTTCATAGGGCACACGGACGTTGTCGAACAGCACCTCGGCGTGACCATGGGGCGCGTCGTCGTAGCCGAACACCGGCAGCGGGCGCACGATTTTCACACCCGGGGTGTCCACTGGCACCAGGATCATCGAGTGCTGCTGGTGGCGTGGCGCATCCGGGTTGCTCAGGCCCATGAAGATCAGGATCTTGCAGCGCGGATCGCAGGCGCCGGAGGTCCACCATTTCTTGCCGTTGATCACCCATTCGTCGCCCTGGCGCTCGGCGCGGGCGGCCATGTTGGTGGCGTCCGAGGAAGCGACGTCCGGCTCGGTCATGGCGAAGGCTGAGCGGATCTCACCGCGCAGCAAGGGCTCCAACCAACGTTGCTTCTGTTCTTCGTTGGCGTAGCGCACCAGCACTTCCATATTGCCGGTGTCGGGGGCGGAACAGTTGAACGGCTCCGGGCCCAGCAGGGAGCGTCCCATGATTTCGGCCAGTGGCGCGTATTCGAGGTTGGTGAGGCCGGCGCCCAGTTCGGATTCAGGCAGGAACAGGTTCCACAGGCCTTCGGCCTTCGCCTTGGCTTTCAACTCCTCCATGATTGCGGTGGGCTGCCAGCGGTCGCCTTCGCTGACCTGGCGTTCGAACACCGGCTCGGCCGGGTAAACGTAAGCGTCCATGAACGCAGTGACGCGTTCACGCAGTTCCTGAACCTTGGGCGAATAGGCGAAATCCATGAGCAGCTCCCTTCTCTGAGAGGTTGTTTAGGTCATGCAATCGATGCTAGAACAGCGTTGATAATTTACCTAGCCTATTCTCGGCGTGTATTAACATTCATCACCGATATATGATCGACGTATGGCCACCTAACAATAAGAGCGCTGCGAAATGAATCTGAGCAAGGTCGACCTCAACCTGTTTATCGTCTTTGACGCGATCTACACCGAAGCCAACCTGACCCGCGCCGGGCAGATTGTCGGCATCACCCAGCCGGCGGTGTCCAACGCGCTGGCGCGCCTGCGTGAGACCTTCAACGACCCGCTGTTCGTGCGCACCGCCCAGGGCATGGTGCCGACGCCGATGGCACAGAACATCATCGGCCCGGTGCGCAATGCGCTGTCGTTGCTGCGGGTATCAGTGCAGGAAAGCCGCATCTTCAACCCGCAACAGGCGGCCAAGACCTACCGCATCAGCATGACCGACCTCACCGAGGCGGTGATCCTGCCGTTGCTGTTCCAGCGCCTGCGCCGCCTGGCGCCCACGGTGGTGATCGAGAGTTTCCTGTCCAAGCGCCGCGAAACCACCAAGGAACTGGCCGCCGGGCGCCTGGATTTTGCCGTGGATGCGCCGCTCAACACCGACCCCCAGGTTCGCCACGTAAAGCTGATGGAAGACCGCTACGTGTGTGCCATGCGCAAGGGGCATCCGCTGGCCGGCAAGGACAAGCTCACGCTGGATGACTATCTGGGGCTGACCCACATCCATATTTCCAGCCGGCGCAACGGTCTGGGCCATGTGGACCTGGCCCTGGGCAAGATGGGTATCCAGCGCAAGATCGCCCTGCGCTCCCAGCATTACCTGATGGCCTCGCAGGTGCTGCAGCAGACCGACATGGTCATGACCGTGCCCGAGCGCTTCGCCCGCCGCCATGAACTGCACTGGTTCAACCTGCCGGTCAACGACGTACCGCCGGTGGAAACCCATCTGTACTGGCACGAAAGCACCGACCAGGACCCGGCCAACCGCTGGATGCGCGAGCAGATGATCGAGTTGTGCCAGCAGGTCACGGCCCATGAGAAGAAGCTGGATAAACAACAGGCGTGAGGTTAGCGAGCCCCCTGTGGGAGGGGGCTTGCCCCCGATGGGTCACGCCGCGACCCTTGACGTTTACGTCAACCTGCCAGTAGCTTAACGCCAAGACCTCCTTGAGCGCCCCCATGAGCACGACTTACAGCATCTCCGACCTCGCCCGCGAGCTCGACATCACCACCCGCGCCATTCGCTTCTACGAAGAACAAGGCCTGCTGGCCCCGGAACGCCGGGGCCAGGAGCGCATCTACTCGGCGCGCGACAAGGTCAGCCTCAAACTGATCCTGCGGGGCAAGCGCATCGGTTTTTCCCTGGCCGAGTGCCGCGAGCTGATCGAACTCTACGACCCCACCAGTGGCAACCACGTGCAACTCAACAGCATGCTGGCAAAAATCGCCGAGCGCCGTGAGCAACTGGAACAGCAACTGCTGGACATCGAACAGATGAAGCTGGAACTGGACACCGCCGAAGAGCGCTGCACCCAGGCCCTGGCCCACACCCTGCGCCAGGCCGACCACTGATCAAAAGGTAATTGCCATGTCCCTCCCCTCACACGTGCGCCTGGTGGAAGTCGGCCCGCGCGATGGTTTGCAGAACGAAGCCCAACCCATCAGCGTGGCGGACAAGGTCCATTTGGTGGACGCCCTCAGCGCTGCCGGCTTGCGCTATATCGAGGTCGGCAGTTTTGTCTCGCCCAAGTGGGTGCCGCAAATGGCCGGTTCCGCCGAGGTATTTGCGCAGATCCAGCGCAAGCCCGGTGTGACTTATGGTGCGCTGGCGCCGAACCTGCGCGGGTTTGAGGACGCGCTGGCGGCTGGCGTTAAGGAAGTGGCGGTGTTTGCCGCTGCGTCCGAGGCGTTTTCCCAGCGCAATATCAATTGCTCCATCAGTGAAAGCCTGGAGCGCTTCGCGCCGATCATGGCGGCGGCCAGGCAGCATGGGGTCAGCGTGCGGGGCTATGTGTCCTGCGTGCTGGGGTGCCCATATGAAGGCGAGATCGCGCCGGAACAGGTCGCGGCGGTGGCGCGGGAGTTATATGCCATGGGCTGCTACGAGGTGTCTCTGGGCGACACCATCGGCACCGGCACGGCAGGCGCCACGCGGCGGCTGTTCGAGGTGGTCGGGGCGCAGGTGCCACGGGACAAACTGGCGGGGCACTTCCATGACACCTATGGCCAGGCCATCGCGAATATCTACGCCAGCCTGCTGGAAGGCATCACGGTGTTCGACAGCTCTATCGCGGGCCTCGGCGGATGCCCCTATGCCAAGGGCGCCAGCGGTAACGTCGCCACCGAAGACGTGTTGTACCTGCTCAACGGCCTGGGCATCGAGACCGGTATCGACCTTGAGGCATTGATTGGCGCGGGGCAGCAGATCAGCAGCGTACTGGGCCGGCCAACAGGATCGCGTGTGGCCAAGGCGCGTAACGCCGGTTGAGTAGCTTAGCCGTGACAATGTGTTACCGCACGCCTACACATCGAGTAACACGGGAACATATTTTGTCGTATTTGCCGTAGGCCAATCCCTACGCAAAAATCAACTCATTGATTTTAAAGGGGTTTAAAAAGTTGGCACGGCTTCTGCTATCTCTATCGCATAACAAGAATAAAAAGCGCCAAACCTAATAAAAATAAGACGAAACGACTCTGACATAACAAAAACAACACGGCAGAGACGCAGCTAACAGATTTTTTTGGAGAAGATGTGCTTCGCAGGGTACGGCATGCCGAAACCCGCAACCGGTCAGAGAAAAATAAAACTACCTCAGGTAGCTGCCCACTGGTTGGATCATCACGAAGAAGCAGATCAGCGCTCAAAAAAATACGTTTGCTCTTGATCCCGGATGGGGGTCGCCAAAAACAGCGGTAAAGGGTAACGGTTGCCAAAAACAACAATAGACCGCCCCTCAATAATAAAAAAAGAGCACGCAACGACAAATTAAAGGGGACCCTCGGGTCCCCTTTGTGCATTCAGGGATTTACTCCTGCCCTGCCCCCAACTCCTCCATGGAAATCTCGCGCATGCGGAATTTCTGGATCTTGCCCGTTACCGTCATCGGAAACTCCTCTACGAACTTGAAGTGCTTGGGCGTCTTGAAGTGCGCGATGCGGCCCTTGCACCAGGTTTGCAGCTCCAGTTCATTGGCGACATGGCCGGGGTGGAACTTGATCCAGGCGACGATAGCCTCACCGTAGCGCGCATCCGGAATGCCGATGACCTGCACATCCGCCACCGCCGGATGGGTAAAGAAAAACTCCTCCAGCTCACGCGGGTACACGTTCTCGCCGCCGCGAATGATCATGTCCTTGTTGCGCCCGGCGATGCATACGTAGCCGTGGGCATCCATGCTTGCCAGGTCGCCGGTGTGCATCCAGCCGGCGTCGTCGATGGCCTCGCGCGTGGCGTCGGGGTTGTTCCAGTAGCCGAGCATCACGCTGTAGCCACGGGTGCACAATTCGCCGATTTCTCCACGCGCCACCGTGTTGCCGTCTGCATCGATGATCTTGCTTTCCAACTGTGGCTGGGTGCGCCCGACCGTGGTCACACGGCGCTCCAGGTCATCGTCCGCTCCGGTTTGCAGCGACACCGGGCTGGTCTCGGTCATGCCGTAGGCAATCTGGACCTCGCGCATGTGCAGTTCGCTGATGACCCGGCGCATCACCTCGATGGGACACGTGGCGCCAGCCATGATGCCGGTGCGCAGCGTAGACAGGTCAAAGTCGCCCAGCTGTGGGTGATCGAGCAGGGCGATGAACATGGTGGGTACGCCGTAAAGACCGGTGGCGCGTTCTTCGGCGACGGTGGTGAGGGTCAGCAGCGGGTCGAAGCCGTCGTTCGGATAGATCATGGTGGTGCCATGGGTGATGCAGCCCAGGTTACCCATGACCATGCCGAAGCAGTGATACAGCGGCACCGGGATCACCAGGCGATCTTGCGCGGTCAGGCCCAGGCTTTCGCCGACCATGTAGCCGTTATTGAGGATGTTGTGATGACTGAGGGTGGCGCCCTTGGGGAAGCCGGTGGTGCCGGAGGTGTACTGGATATTCACGGGCTGATCGAAGTGCAGGCTGGCCTGGCGACTGTGCAACTGTTCGGGCGCAATGCCAGCGCCGAGCGCGGCCAGTTGCGACCACGGCATGAACCCTGCGGGCGGGTTGGGATCGAGACTGATGAGGCCGCGCACGTCCGGTTTCAGCTCCTGCAGCATGGCGTGATAATCGGAGCTTTTGAATGAGCCGGCGCACACCAGCCACTGACAGCCGGACTGCTTGAGCACGTAGTCCAACTCGCTGCTGCGATAGGCCGGGTTGATGTTGACCAGGATCACCCCGAGCTTGGCGCTGGCAATCTGGCTGATGCACCACTCGACGCAATTGGGTGCCCAGATGCCCAGGCGGTCGCCCGTTTGCATGCCCAGGGCCATGAACGCCCGCGCGTGCAAATCGACAGTCTCCGCCAGTTGTCGCCAGGTGTAGCGGCGTTGTTGATGACGCACCACCAGGGCCTCGCCATCGGGGAATTGCGCAACGGTTCGGTCAAAGGCTTGGCCAATCGTCATGGCCAGCAAGGTCTTGTCCTGTGAGCCGCGGCTGTAGCTCTGGTTCGGTTGTTCCATAACGACCCCTGTTGTCTTTTTTGTAGGTTGACGTAAACGTAAACTACGATTGACAGCGCCGTAACGCAAGCTTACGTTAACGTAAAGGTGAGCGCCCTCCCCTGGCGCCCCATCCAAACAACAACAATGCTCACATTAAGGTGCCTGTCCATGAGTTACCCGTCCCTGAACTTCGCCCTCGGTGAAACCATCGACATGCTGCGCGACCAGGTGCAGTCCTTTGTGGGCAAGGAAATCGCGCCCCGTGCGGCGCAGATCGACATCGACAACCTGTTCCCCGCCGACCTCTGGCGCAAGTTCGGTGACATGGGCCTGCTGGGCATCACCGTGCCAGAAGAATATGGCGGTGCCGGCCTGGGTTACTTGGCCCATGTGGTGGCCATGGAAGAGATCAGCCGCGGCTCGGCTTCGGTGGCGCTGTCCTATGGCGCACACTCCAACCTGTGTGTGAACCAGATCAACCGCAACGGCAATCACGCGCAGAAACTCAAATACCTGCCCAAGCTCATCAGTGGCGAACACGTCGGCGCCCTGGCCATGAGCGAGCCAAACGCCGGCTCCGATGTGGTCTCGATGAAGCTGCGCGCCGATAAGCGCGGCGACCATTACGTACTCAACGGCAGCAAGACCTGGATCACCAACGGCCCCGATGCCAGCACCTATGTGATCTACGCCAAGACCGACCTGGAAAAAGGCCCGCACGGCATCACCGCGTTTATCGTCGAGCGCGACTGGAAGGGCTTCAGCCGCAGCAACAAGTTCGACAAGCTGGGCATGCGCGGCTCCAACACCTGCGAGCTGTTTTTCGATGAGGTGGAAGTGCCCGAAGAAAACATCCTCGGCGCGCTCAACGGCGGCGTGAAAGTGCTGATGAGCGGCCTCGACTACGAGCGCGTGGTGCTCTCCGGCGGCCCTACCGGAATCATGCAAGCGTGCATGGACTTGATCGTGCCCTACATTCACGACCGCAAGCAGTTCGGCCAGAGCATCGGCGAATTCCAGCTGATCCAGGGCAAGGTTGCCGACATGTACACCCAGCTCAACGCCAGCCGCGCCTACCTCTACGCGGTGGCCCAGGCTTGCGAGCGTGGCGAGACCACGCGCAAGGACGCCGCCGGGGTGATCCTCTACAGTGCCGAACGCGCCACGCAAATGGCCCTGGACGCGATCCAGATCCTGGGTGGCAACGGCTACATCAACGAATTCCCGGCCGGGCGCCTGCTGCGCGACGCCAAGCTGTATGAGATCGGCGCCGGCACCAGTGAAATCCGGCGGATGCTGATCGGTCGCGAACTCTTCAACGAAACCCGCTGAAGGAGCGCACCATGGCCACCTTGCACACCCAGCTCAACCCGCGTTCGGCGGAGTTTGCCGCCAACAGCGCGGCGATGCGCCAACAGGTCGACGCCCTGCACACCCTGCTCGCCCACGTGCAGCAAGGCGGCGGCGCCAAGGCACAGGAGCGACACACCTCACGCGGCAAGTTGCTGCCGCGCGAGCGTATCAATCGTTTGCTCGACCCGGGCTCGCCGTTCCTTGAACTCAGCCAACTGGCCGCCCATCAGGTGTACGGCGAAGACGTGCCGGCCGCCGGGGTGATTGCCGGGATCGGCCGCGTGGAAGGCGTCGAATGCATGATCGTCGCCAACGACGCCACGGTCAAGGGCGGCTCCTACTACCCGCTCACCGTCAAAAAACACCTGCGCGCCCAGACCATCGCCGAACAGAACCGCCTGCCGTGCATCTACCTGGTGGACTCCGGCGGCGCCAACTTGCCGCGCCAGGACGAAGTGTTTCCAGACCGCGAGCACTTCGGGCGGATCTTCTTCAACCAGGCCAACATGAGCGCCCAGGGCATCCCGCAGATTGCGGTGGTGATGGGTTCGTGCACCGCCGGTGGCGCCTATGTGCCAGCCATGGCCGACGAAGCAATCATGGTGCGCGACCAGGCCACCATCTTCCTCGCCGGTCCACCGTTGGTGAAGGCGGCGACCGGTGAAGTGGTGAGTGCCGAAGACCTCGGCGGTGCCGATGTGCACTGCAAGATTTCCGGGGTGGCCGATCACTATGCCGACAGCGATGAGCATGCACTGGCGCTGGCCCGGCGCAGCGTGGCGAACCTCAACTGGCGCAAACAAGGCCAGTTGCTGCAACGTTCGACGGTAGCTCCGCTGTACAGCAGTGAAGAGTTGTACGGCGTGATCCCGGCCGACGCCAAGCAGCCGTTTGATGTGCGCGAAGTCATTGCACGGCTGGTGGACGGTTCGGTGTTCGATGAATTCAAGGCGCTGTTTGGCACCACCCTGGTGTGCGGCTTTGCCCACCTGCACGGCTACCCGATTGCGATCCTGGCCAACAACGGGATTCTGTTTGCCGAAGCCGCGCAAAAAGGCGCGCATTTTATCGAGCTGGCCTGTCAGCGCGGCATTCCCTTGTTGTTCCTGCAGAACATCACCGGCTTCATGGTCGGCCAGAAGTACGAAGCCGGCGGCATCGCCAAGCACGGCGCCAAGCTGGTCACCGCCGTGGCCTGCGCCAAGGTGCCGAAGTTCACGGTGATCATCGGCGGCAGCTTTGGCGCGGGTAACTACGGCATGTGTGGCCGCGCCTATGACCCGCGCTTTTTGTGGATGTGGCCGAACGCACGGATTGGCGTGATGGGCGCCGAACAGGCGGCCGGGGTGCTGGTGCAGGTCAAGCGCGAGCAGGCCGAACGCGCCGGTACAGCGTTCAGCACGGAAGAAGAAGCCGCGATCAAGCAGCCGATCCTCGACCAGTACGAAACCCAGGGCCACCCCTACTACTCCAGCGCACGCCTGTGGGACGACGGTGTGATCGACCCGTTGCAGACCCGTGACGTGCTGGCGCTGGCCTTGTCCGCGTCGCTGAATGCCCCCATCGAGCCGAGCCGCTTCGGCGTGTTCCGCATGTAAATGGAGCTGTACCCCATGAGCGATTTCAACACCCTCGAACTGATCACCGATGCCCGTGGCTTTGCCACGCTGTGGCTCAGTCGTGAAGCCAAGAACAACGCGTTCAACGCCGAGATGATCCGCGAACTGATCATCGCCCTCGATCGGGTACAAGGCGATCCGTCCCTGCGCTTCCTGGTCCTGCGCGGGCGCGGCAAGCACTTCAGCGCCGGCGCCGACCTGGCCTGGATGCAGCAGTCGGCCGAGTTGGATTACCACACCAACCTGGACGATGCCCGCGAGCTCGCGGAGCTGATGTACAACCTGGCCAAATTGAAAATGCCGACCCTGGCGGTGGTGCAAGGCGCGGCCTACGGGGGC
>Ga0207656_10000565_pt1 | contig 12281 bp, 11 predicted proteins | sample KBSCornC12_FD_184297 | JGI IMG/M metagenome (GOLD analysis project Ga0207656, IMG submission 184297) | Corn rhizosphere microbial communities from Kellogg Biological Station, Michigan, USA - KBS Corn C1-2 (SPAdes) (version 2) | ecosystem: Host-associated > Plants > Roots > Rhizosphere > Soil ...
CCGGGAGGGACACTGGGACGTCGTGCGCACCAAGCAGCGGGCATTGCCGATCGATCGCGCCGAGCGGACGCGCCGGGCCGAGTGGGAGTCCCCCCAGACCTGGGACGCGGCCTCGGAGAGCCCTGAGGAGGGGGGCGACGGCGCCCCCGATCTCGAGGGCTACGTCGACTGCGCCGAGCGGCTCGGCCTCTATCCCCCCTACCCGGCGATCTACCTCAACTACTACACGCGCCGGGAAGCTCTGCGCGGGCTTCGGCTCTGCGAGCCGGTGCAGGTACGCGTCGGGGTCGGCAACCGCCTCGCCAACGAGGCGAGCGAGTTCGCCTGGCTGGCGGTGATCGCCCTCCTCGGCGCGGCGATCGCCTTCCTCGAGGCCCCCTTCTGGCAGATCGCCTCGGCCTGCGTGCTGATCGTCCTCACCCTGGCGATGGTGGCCTTCCGCGCGATCCGGGCGGTGAGGTAGCGGTGATCGAGCTGCTGCCGATCACGATGCGGGGCCTGATCCCCGCCGGCGAGGAGATCGACTTCGGAGGCCTGCTCGAGGAGCTGCTCCGCTCTCCGCGGGGGCGGCGCCGGCCCTACGTCGCCTGCGCCTTCATCAGCACCCTCGACGGGCGGGCGACGATCGCCGGGCGAACCGAAGAGCTCGGCTTCCACATGGACGCGCGGGTGCTGATGCGCCTGCGCACCTTCGCCGACGCGATCGTGATCGGCGCCAACACGATGCGGGTCGAGCGCTACGACCGGATGCTGCCGGTCCGCAGGCTGCGCGAATACCGCGAGCAGATCGGACTGCCGGCCGACCCGCTGACGGTGATCTTCAGCCACAGCCTCGACTTGCCCTGGGACGCCGGCCTGTTCACCGACGGCCACGGCGAGGTGGTGGTGGCAACCACCTCGCACCTTTCGCCGCCGCCGACCGCGACCGACGTGGAGCTGATCCGCCACCGCGGCGAGGTCGACCTGGCCGCCCTGCTCGCGCACCTGAATCGGGAGCGCGGGGTCGAGACCGTCAGCTGCGAGGGCGGCCCGACCGTCCTCCACAACCTGGTCGCGGCCGGGCTGGTCGACGACCTCTTCCTCACCCACAACCCGGTCCTCACCGGCGATGGCGAGCGCTCGCTGCTGCATGGAACGCTGCCGGCGCCGGTGCCGGCGGAGCTGCTCTGGGCGCTGGAGGGCGAGGGCGAGCTGTTCACCCGCTGGCGCGTGAACGGGCCCGCGAGCGCCGAGCAGGCATGAACTAGAGTCCGGCGCCATGGACTTCAACCCCAGCCCCGAGGTCGCCGAGCTGCGCGAGCGCGTCCTCGACTTCATGGACGCCGAGATCTACCCGCGGGAGCGGGAGGTCATGGAAGCCCTCGACGCCGAGGTCGCGACCGGCGTCCCCTACCCGGAGAACCTCGTCGCGGTCCGCGAGAAGGCGAAGGGCGAGGGGCTCTGGAACCTGTTCATGCCCGACGAGCGCTTCGGGCCCGGGCTGAAGAACTGGGAGTACGGGCTGCTCTGCGAGGAGATGGGACGCAGCCCGATGGCGGCGCCGATGGCCTTCAACTGCTCGGCCCCGGACACCGGCAACATGGAGATCCTCGCCGAGCACGGGACGGCCGAGCAGCAGGAGCGCTGGCTCCACCCGCTGCTGGAGGGCAGGATCCGCTCCTGCTTCTCGATGACCGAGCCCGAGGTCTCCGGCTCGGACCCGACCCTGCTGCAGGCGCGGGCCGAGCTCGACGGCGACGAGTGGGTGGTCAACGGCCACAAGTGGTTCACCAGCGGCGCCGTCGGTGCCGAGCTGGCGATCGCGATGGTCGTCACCGACCCCGACGCGCCGCCCTACGCCCGCGCCTCGATGATCTGCGTCCCGACCGACAACCCGGGCTTCAACCTGGTGCGGCCGATCCCGGTGATGGGTCACGACGGCGGCCCCGGCCACTGCGAGATCCGCTACGAAGACTGCCGGGTGCCGAAGGGCTACCTGCTCGGCGAGCGCGGCGCCGGCTTCGCGATCGCCCAGGACCGCCTCGGCCCCGGACGCATCCACCACTGCATGCGGGCGATCGGAACCGCCGAGCGAGCGCACGAGATGATGTGCCGCCGCGCCAACGAACGGACCGCCTTCGGCGGACCGCTGGGCGACAAGCAGTTCGTCCAGGAGTCGATCGCCGCCAGCCGGATGGAGATCGACCAGGCCCGCCTCCTCACCCTCTACGCCGCCTGGAAGATGGACACCGAGGGCAAGCGCGCCGCCCGCCAGGCGATCTCGGCGATCAAGATCGTCGCCGCCAACATGGTGATGGACGTCCTCGACCGCGCGATCCAGATCCACGGCTCCCTGGGCATGACCGACGACACCCCCCTGGCGATCATGTGGCGCTTCAGCCGCATGCTCCGCCTCGCCGACGGCCCCGACGAGGTCCACAAAATGGTCCTCGCCCGCCGCGAGCTGAACCGCTGGGCCAAGCGCGCCGAGGCCGAAGCCGAAGGGAACCTGGAGCCCAGGCACGCGGCGCGGATGGTGTGAATTTAATATCTAGCTAAGCGTCTAGCTAGATACTGCTAGCCTTTCGGCATGGCCGAGATCGGAATGCACGAAGCCAAGACGCAGCTCTCGAAGCTGGTCGAGCGGGCGGAAGCAGGCGAGGAGATCGTGATCACGCGGCACGGTCAACCCGCGGCGCGCCTCGTTCCGGAGCACCGTGGCCAGGGCTTCGCCTCTCTCGCAGGCGCCTGGCGTGGGCGTGTCCGGATCGCCGACGACTTCGACGAGTTGCCTGACGACCTGGCCGATTCCCTCGGCATGCAGCCCTGACGCTTCTGCTCGACACCCACGTCGTCCTCTGGTGGATGGCGGGAGAACAAGATCGGATTGGCGGGAAGGCCCGAGAGGCGATCGTCGGCGGAAGCGAGGTTGTAGTCAGCGCCGTAGTTCTCTGGGAGGTGGCAATCAAGGCTCGCCTTGGCAAGCTCGAAGCCCCATCCGACCTCCTCGATCAGCTGGAGCGAGGGGGAGTAGACCTCCTGCCGATCACGCCCCGCCACGCTGATCGAGTGAGGACTCTCCCCCTCCACCATCGCGATCCCTTCGACCGCCTCCTCGTCGCCCAAGCAGATTGCGACGGGCTCGCCCTCGTCACCGCCGATCAGCATTTGCATCGATACGGAGTTGAATTGGTCTGGTAGGAGTCCCTCTCCTGCCGAAGGGATGAGCATGAAGCGGCCGCATTGCTGGCGAGCACGGCATTCTGATCACGATTTGTCCGTTCTCATATTCACGATGTGTCCGCGCTGTCCACGCGCTAAATCCGAGAAGGGGTTTGCTCACCGGGTGCAGTCAGTTGCGTGGAGTGGCCGGGCCTTTGACTCCTGATCAAGACCAGGGCCACTTAAAGGCGGATCAGTCGCCCTTGCTGATCGACGTGGCTAGGTCCTCGCCCGCCGCGAGCTGAACCGCTGGGCCAAGCGCGCCGAGGCCGAAGCCGAAGGGAATCTCGAGCCGCGCCACGCGGCGCGGATGGTGTGAACACCTCTGGCCAGGGCATAAAAAAGGCCGGGCAAATTGCCCGGCCTCAAACTAGATGACTACTGGCTAGCCGACAGTGGCGTGGCCGGTGACGCGACAGCCATCGAGGGCGCCGTCCTCGTCGGTGTTGACCAGACCAGTGACGACGGTTCCGTCAACTGCGTCGTACTCAAACAGCGACAGGTCGTTGTTGCCTTCGTTTCCTGCGAGAAGGTCAGCTTCTTCGCCGGTATCGAATTCGCCGCTTTCGAGAATTTCCTGATCGACTTCGGCACTTCCAGAATCGAATACGTCGACGTAGATCGAGGAATTGTCTTTCGAGGTGGTCGCCGTCACCGTGGCGTCACCGGTCGTGCAGTTGGCCGTGATCACCAGGCCTCCGGCATTGAACACGGTCACGTTTCCGGTCGATCCCGCGTCGCTGGTGGTCCGGAAGAGAATCTTGTGAATCGTTTGGCCGTTGACGTTGCCTGCGCTAGTAGCGGTATTGGCGCTGTTGGCGGTATTGGCGCTGTCAGCATGACTGGCATTCGGGACCGTTCCCAAGCTGCCGGCATTGACCTTGGCGCCGGTGACTGCGCCGTTCTTGATCTTGCTGGTAGTCACAGCGTTGTTCTTGATTTTCGCCGTGGTGACAGCGTTCTTCTTCAGCTGCTTGGAGCCGACGCTGTTCTTGGCAAGGCCCGCCGCGAAAGCGGTTGCGCCGCCGAGGACGAGGAATACTGCGATCGACGACATCACGTTTGCGTACGTGAGCCGCTTGCTTAGCTGCTTCAAGTGAATCTCCTTAAAAGTTCGCCGACCGGCACCGTGCCGGTCAGACCTCTTGGGGGCAGCCTTTCATCCCGGCTGGACGGTTCAAGCCGAGATGGACGTATTCCCGGTATTTGCGGGTATCCGGGCTGCGACCGCGCAAAATGATGCGCTTCGTCTCGGGCCGCTTAGTAGGCCGCGCCCTCGATCCGCTCGGCCTCTTCGGCCAACCGCTCGACCAGGCGCGCGAAGGCGTGGATGCCCTCGTCGACTTTGCCGTAGCCGCCGGCGACGTAGCGGGCGTAGACGCCCTCGAGGATGATCGCCAGCTTCCAGTAGCCGAGGGCGACGTAGAAGTTGAGGTCGGAGAGGTCGCGGCCGGAGCGCTCGGCGTAGCGAGCCGCAATCTCGGCCTGGGTCGGGAAGCCCGGGGCCAGGTTGGCGGGCATGCCTAGGGCGACGACGTCGTCGCCCTGGCCGCGCTCGGGCCAGTAGGCCATCAGCAGGCCGACGTCGGCGAGCGGGTCGCCGAGGGTGCAGAGCTCCCAGTCGACCACCGCGGCGACCTCACCGCCGGGGCTGAGGATCATGTTGTCGAGGCGGTAGTCGCCGTGAACGATCGTCGCCGGGCCCTGCTCGGGAATCCGGGCCGAGAGCGCGGCATGGACGCGGTCGATCGGCTCCAGCTCCCGCGTCTTCGACTTCTCCCACTGCCCCTGCCAGCGGCGCAGCTGGCGGGCGACATAGTCCTCTTTGCGGCCGAGGTCGCCGAGGCCGACGGCGTCGGGGTCGACGGCGTGGATCTGGACCAGGGTGTCGGCGACGCGCAGCCCGATCGCCCGGCGGTCGTCCTCGTCGGGAAAGATCTCCGCCTCGGCGAGGCCGCGCAGGATCGGGCCCTCGACGAACTCCATCACGTAGAAGGGCGCCCCGTTGACGCTCTCGTCCTCGCAGAGACCGACCACCGGCGCGACCGGGACGTCGGTCCCGCCCAGCGCCGAGACGACCTTGAACTCGCGCCCCATGTCGTGGGCCGAACCGAGCCGCTTGCCGAGCGGCGGCCGCCGCAGCGCCCACCTGCGACCGGCGGAGTCGGTGACGCGGTAGGTCAGGTTCGAGTGGCCGCCGGCGATCCGCTCGAACCCCAGCGGCAGCTCCGCGCCGGGGACGTTCTCCCCGAACCATGCTTCGACCGCCTGCACGTCGATCCCGTCCGGAGCCGCGACGGTGCCGTCCTGCTCGGTAGCCTCGTCAGCCATAGGGGCGCAAGCATATTCACGATCCAATCGACGGCTGAGCCCGTCCCTCGCCAACCGGCTGCGGATCGGGTTCGCGATCGGCTTTGCCGTGCTCACCGCGATGGCGGTGATCGGCGTCGGCCGCTTCATCCAGCAGCGCCAGGACTTCGAGGACTCGATCGCCCGCTCCTACCAGGTGGAGATGGTGGCGCGGGAACGGATCGCCCGCGGCACCGGCGGCAAAGCGGCGCGCGCCGTCGTCACCCAGCAGGCTGACCGCCGCGACCAACTGCGCGATGAAATCTCCAGCGACACCCGCGACACGGCCCTGCTCGTCGCCGCCGGGCTGCTGGCCGGCCTGACCGGCGCCCTGCTCCTCTTCAGCGGCCTGATCTCCTCGCTGCGGCGCCCGCTCGAGGAGCTCGTCGACGCCGCCGGCCGGCTCGCCGCCGGCGATCGCAGCGCCCGGGTCGAGGTCGGCGGCCTGGCGGAGACCGCGACCCTCGGTAACGCCTTCAACGAGATGGCCGAGGAGCTCGAGCAGGAGGAGGTCCGGCGGGCCGAACTCGACCGGCTCAAAGACGAGTTCGTCCTCACCGCCTCGCACGAGCTGCGCAGCCCGCTGACCTCGGTGCAGGGCTTCGCCGAGCTGCTGATGCTGGAACGCGACTCGCTGACCCCGCGCCAAGCCGAGACGGTCGAGGTCATCCTCGACAACTGCCGCCACCTGGTGCGGCTGCTGAACGACCTGCTCGACCTCGCCCGCTCCGACGCCGGCCGGCTCACGATCCGGCCGGCCGCGACCGAGGTCGCGCCGCTGGTCGAAGACGTCGTGCGTACGATGCGCGCCCAGACCGAGGCGGGCGGGCAGGCACTGAGCGAACAGGTCGACCCCGGCCTGCCGCCGATCTACGTCGAGCCCGACCGGATAAGGCAAATATTGGTGAACCTGCTTACGAATGCCCATGAGTACTCGCCCGAAGGTGCGTCCATCGGGGTCTCGGCGCGCGCCGACGGCGCCGAGGTGGAGATCACCGTGAGCGACGACGGACCGGGCATCCCGGCAGAGCAGCTGGAGCACATCTTCGAACGCTTCACCCGCGGCGACGCGGGTCTGACCCAGCGCGTCGGCGGCACCGGCCTCGGGCTGGCGATCTCGAAATCGCTGGCCGAGCTCCACGGCGGCAGCATCGCCGCCGAGTCCACCGTCGGACAGGGCTCGACCTTCCGGCTGCGGCTGCCGGTAGCGGCCGCCCCGGGCCAGTCCGGCGACGGCGCGGCGGGCGGCCAGAGCCAGGCGCCGGCGGAGGCCAGCTGATGGCGACGATCCTCGTCGCCGACGACTCGGAGACGATCCTGCTGCTGATGCGGACCCGGCTGGAGATGGCCGGCCACACGGTCGCCACCGCCGCCGACGGCCAGGAGGTTCTCGACCACGTCGCCGACGGCGTCGTCCCGGACCTCTTCCTGCTCGACGCGATGATGCCGCGCAAGTCCGGCATCGACGCCCTGCGCGAGCTGCGCGCCGCCGGCTGGGAGGCCCCGGTCCTGATCGTCAGCGCCCACCAGAACCCGGGCGACGCCGACGCCCCGACCGACCTCGCGATCGACGCCTACATCACCAAGCCGATCGACTTCGACCGCCTGCTCGAGACAGTCGACGAGCTGACCGCTTAGTCAGCTCTTGGCGATCTCGAGGCGGATTTCCTTCCCCCCGAGCTTGGTCCCGTCGAGGTACTCGACGGTGCGCTCGGCAACCTCGGGGTCGACCTCGACGAACGAGAAGCGGTGCAGGACGCGGACGTCGTGGATCGCCTCGTCGGGAAGGACGGCACCCTCCTTCAGCGCCCAGCGCAGCGCCTCCTCGTCGATGCCGCTGCGCTCGCCGCGGTTGACGAAGAGCTTGGTGGTGTCGGCCTTCTCGACCTCGCCGTCGCCGTTGGCCTCAGCCGCCGGCTCGCGCCCCCGGCGCGGTTCCGCCTTCGGCTCCTTCTCGCGCTCGCGATCCTGTTTCGGGGTCCGCTCGCGGCGCCGCGGCCGCGGCGCGTGCTCGAGCCGCTCCTCGGGCGTCTCCCACTCGCCGATCGTGGTCTTGACGTCGCGCTCGATGCGGGCGATCTCGTCCTTCTGGTCCGGCGTCACGAAGGTGATCGCCCGGCCGGTCCGCCCGACTCGGCCGGTGCGGCCGATGCGGTGGACGTAGGTCTCCGAGGAGTTCGGCACGTCGTAGTTGATGACGTGGGTGACGTGGTCGACGTCGAGCCCGCGGGCGGCGATGTCGGTAGCCACCAGCAGCTTCACGCGGTGGTCCTTGAAGCTGATCATCACCCCGTCGCGGACGCCCTGGCTGAGGTCGCCGTGCAGCGCCTTCACATCCAGGCCTTTGTCCTTCAGGGTCTTTTCCAGCTTGGTGGCGCCGATTTTGGTCCGCGTGAAGATGATCGCCTGCTCGGGTTCTTCGGTCTTCAGCAGCGCGACCAAGCGCGCCGCCTTCTCCTTGGCCGGGACCTCGACGTAGGCCTGCTGGATCTTGTCGACGGTCAGCGTCTCCGGGGTGATGCTGATCGTCGTCGGGTCGTACATGTAGCCCTCGGCGAGCTTCTGGATCGGCGGCGGCATCGTCGCCGAGAAGAGCGCCGTCTGGCGCCCGCTCGGGCACATTCGCAGGATCTTCTCGACGTCCTCGATGAAGCCGAGGTCGAGCATCTCGTCGGCCTCGTCGAGGACCACGTAGCGGGCCGCGGTGAGGACCAGCGAGCGGCGCGACATCAGGTCCATCATCCGGCCGACGGTGGCGACGACGACGTGGGCGCCGGAGCGCAGCTGCGACTGCTGCGAGCGGATCGGGGCACCGCCGAAGACGGCGACGATCTCGATGTCGAGGTGCTCGGCGTAGGAGCGCAGCGCCTGCGTCACCTGGATGCAGAGCTCCCGGGTCGGGGTGAGGACGACCGCCTGCACCTCTTCGTTGGCGGGATCGAGGTACTGCAGCAGCGGCAGCCCGAAGGCCGCGGTCTTGCCGGTCCCGGTCTGCGCCTGGCCGATCACGTCGTGGCCGCCGAGCAGCTCCGGGATCGCCTGTTCCTGGATCGGCGTCGGGTCCTCGTAGCCGAGCTCGTCCAGGGCCTGCTGGATGTCTGGCGAGAGGCCTAGTTCTTTGAAGTTCACTTGGTGTGCGTCACTGAGACGGGTCCAGGAGGAGCTTGCCGGTGGTGCGGCGGGCGATCAGGTCTTCGTGTGCCCGCGCCGCTTCCGACAGTGGGTAGACCTCTCCGATCGTAACCGTCAGCTCGCCTTTGGCGATCGCCGCCAGCAATTCGCCGATCATCGGCACCAGCAGATCCGGGCGGCTCAGCAGGTGGGCGAGCCAGAAGCCGATCACCGCCTTGGAGCCGCGCAGCAGGGAGGCGGTCGAGACCTCGCGCTGTTCGCGGGAGGCGATTCCGAAGACGACCATCCGCCCCAGCGGCGCCAGCACGTCCATCTCGGCGTCGAAGGCATCGCCGCCGCTCATGTGCAGGACCGCGTCGACCCGCTTGCCGTCGTTGGCCTCGCGGATCGCCGCCCCGAGGTCCTCGGCCCGGGAGTCGACGACGGCGTCGGCGCCGAGGCTCTGGACCAGCTCGCGCTTCTCCTCGCTGGAGGCGAGGCCGATCACCCGCGCGCCGGCGCGCTTGGCCAGCTGGACGGAGAGGCCGCCCGTGCCACCGGCGGCGGCCTCGACGACGATCGTCTCCCCCGGCTCGATCCGGGCGCAACGGTGAACCAGCGCCAGCGCCGTCAGCCCCTGCAGCAGACCGCCGGCGGCCTGGTCGTAGTCGACGCCCTCGGGCAGCTCGATCAGCTGCGCCTGCGGCACCGCGACCTTCTCGGCGTAGCCGCCGCTGCCGAGCAGGGCGACGACGCGGCGGCCGTCGTTGAGCTGGCCGGCGGCCTCGGCGCCGGGTATCAGCGGCAGGGTCTGCTCGGCGAGATAGTCGTTGCGGGAGGCGTGGGTGTCGGCGAAGTTGACGCCGCAACGCTTGACGTTGATCACGACCTCGGCGAGTTTCGGGCTCGGGTCGGGGACCTCGGTGTACCGCAGCACCTCCGGTCCGCCGAACTCCTCGATCTGAATCGCTTTCATTGGTCGCTGAGTCTCGCAGGGCGGCCGCCGCTCGCGCGGTCACCTCGAACCGGAAGGGATTAGGCTGCCACGCCTATGGCGCTCACGGTCGTTGGATCAATCGCGTTCGACGCGGTCAAGACCCCGTTCGGGGAGCGCGACCGCATGCTCGGCGGCGCCGCCGTCCACTTCTCGCTGGCCGCCAGCTTCTTCACCGAGGTGCGCCCGGTCGGCCCGGTCGGCGACGACTTCGGCGCCGACCAGTTCGAGGTGCTGGAGAGCCGCGGCATCGTCACCGAGGACGTCGAGCGGGTCGCCGGCGGGAAGAGCTTCTTCTGGCGCGGCCGCTACGAGTACGACCTCAACGTCGCCCACACCGAGGACACCCAGCTCGGCGTCTTCGCCGAGTTCGAGCCGAAGCTCTCGGCGGCCTCGCAGGCGGCCGACACCCTCTTCCTCGCCAACATTCAGCCCGATCTGCAGCGCCAGGTCCGCGCCCAGTGCGGCTCGGCCCGACTCAGCGGCCTCGACTCGATGAACCTCTGGATCGAGACCGCCAAGGACTCGCTCACCGCGGCGATCGCCGATGTCGACTGCCTCGTCGTCAACGACGCCGAGATCCGCATGCTGACCGGCGAGTCGAACCTCGCCCGCGCCGCCCGCGCGGTGATGGACATGGGGCCGCGGGCGGTGATCGCCAAGCAGGGCGAGTACGGCGCCGCGCTCTTCACCGAGGGCGGCTTCTTCGCCCTCCCCGGCTTCCCGCTCGAGGACGTGCGCGACCCGACCGGCGCCGGCGACAGCTTCGCCGGCGGCTTCTTCGGCTACCTCGACGGCGTCGAGGGCGACTACTTCCACGAAGACGAGCTGCGTCGGGCGATGGCCTACGGCACCGTGCTGGCCTCCTTCAACGTCGAGGAGTTCGGCACCGAGCGGGTCGCGCGGCTGACCCGCGAGGAGATCGACGAGCGCTTCGAGCAGCTGCGCGCGATGACGCAGTTCGAAGGTCCCGCCACCTCTTAACAGCCGACGCGGGCGAAGTGACAGAATGGGCGCCGCCCCATGGCTTCCGACTCTCTGACGATCACCGACAACCGCACCGGCCAGTCCTACGAGGTGCCGATCTCCGACGGCACGGTGCGGGCGATGGACCTGCGCCAGATCAAAGTCGACGAGGACGAATTCGGGATGATGGCCTACGACCCGGCCTTCACCAACACCGCCTCCTGCCGCTCCTCGGTCACCTACATCGACGGCGCCGCCGGGATCCTCGAACACCGCGGCTACTCGATCGAGCAGCTCTGCGAGCGCTCGACCTTCCTCGAGGTCGCCTACCTGCTGATCTTCGGCCAGCTGCCCACCGCGCCGCAGCTCGACCGCTGGGTCTTCGACATCACCCACCACACCTTCGTCCACGAGGACCTCAAGCACTTCTTCGAGGGCTTCCGCTACGACGCCCACCCGATGGGGATGCTGCTCGCCGGCGTCGGCGCCCTCTCGACCTTCTACCCGGACGCGAAGCAGATCGACGACCCCGAAGAGCGCTACATGGCCGCGGTGAGGCTGATCGCCAAGGTGCCGACCCTCGCCGCCTTCTCCTACCGCCACAACATGGGCCTGCCCTACGTCTACCCGGACAACGAGCTCAACTACGCCGAAAACTTCCTTTCGATGCTGTTCAAGAAGACCGAAGACCGCCACATCCCCAAAGCGGCGCTGACCAAGGTCCTCGACGTCCTCTTCATCCTCCACGCCGACCACGAACAGAACTGCTCGACCAACGCGGTGCGCGGCGTCGGCTCCTCCGACGTCGACCCCTACTCGGCGGTGGCGGCCGGCGTCGCGGCGCTCTACGGGCCGCTGCACGGCGGCGCCAACGAGGCGGTGCTGCGGATGCTGCGGCGGATCGAGTCGCCGGAGAACATCCCCGACTTCCTCGAGCGGGTGAAGGAGCGCGAGGAGAAACTGATGGGCTTCGGTCACCGGGTCTACAAAAACTACGACCCGCGGGCGCGGATCATCCAGGAGCATCTCGACGACGTCTTCGAGGCGACCGAATACAACCCGCTGGTCGAGATCGCCCGCGAGCTGGAGAAACGGGCGCTCGACGACGAGTTCTTCACCTCGCGCAAGCTCTACCCGAACGTCGACTTCTACTCCGGAATCATCTACGAGGCGATGGACATCCCGACCGACATGTTCACGGTCATCTTCGCCATCCCCCGCACCGCCGGCTGGGTCGCGCAGTGGATGGAGATGCAGGAAGACCCGGAGAAGAAAATCGCCCGGCCGCGGCAGATCTACACCGGTGAGCGGGAGCTGGAGTACGTGCCGATCGAGGGGCGCGACGGGCCGGAGAAAATCGTCGGCCCGCCGGCTCGCCGGCCGAAACGGCCGCGGCGCGGGGCGTAATCGGTTGGGGAGGGTCGGTACCCCCTCCCCCAAAGACCGTCGCGCAGCTGGGCGAACTTGAGGGCGCCAGCGTGACTTCTTGAGCCTTTGTGGGAGGGGGTACCGACCCTCCTGCAATCGCCTAGGCTGCTCGGGTGGCTCGTCCGAGGTGGAAGTTGACTGTCCGGCATGGGTCGGATGTTGATCACCGGTCTTTTGAGGAGCTGGGTGAGGCTGTGGCGGCTATGCGGGAGCGGGCTTTGGCTATTCGGAG
>Ga0207656_10000570_pt1 | contig 12237 bp, 12 predicted proteins | sample KBSCornC12_FD_184297 | JGI IMG/M metagenome (GOLD analysis project Ga0207656, IMG submission 184297) | Corn rhizosphere microbial communities from Kellogg Biological Station, Michigan, USA - KBS Corn C1-2 (SPAdes) (version 2) | ecosystem: Host-associated > Plants > Roots > Rhizosphere > Soil ...
TACATCGCGATCTCCTCCAGCACCACCTGGCGCTCGGAGTCGATGTCGGGGTAGGTCGGCGCCAGCAGCATCTCCGCCAGCAGGTCGAAGACCGCCTCGGTGTGCTCGTCGAGGAAGCGCGCGTGCAGGTGCGTCGTCTCCTTGCCGGTGGCGGCGTTAACCGAGGCGCCGAGACCGTCGAAGCGCTCGGAGATCTCGATCGCCGAGAAGCGGGCGGTCCCCTTGAACAGCAGGTGCTCGAGGAAGTGCGAAACCCCAGCCTGCGCCGGGGTCTCGTTCCTGGATCCGGTCCGGACCCAGAGCCCGAGCGCCACGGACCGGACCGAGGGAACCTCCTCGGTCACGACCCGGACGCCCGAGTCCAGGGTGGTGAGCCTGGCGCTCAACTAGTTGCGGCGCTCGCGTTCACGCCCACGACCGCCGCGGTCCCGGTCGCGCCCGCGACCACCGCGGTCGCCGCCGTTGCGACGGCCGCCGTCGCCGGAACCGACCGAAGCCAGCTCCTCCGGCGATTTACCGGCGACCGAGGGGTCGTCGGAGAGGCGCAGGCCGATCCGACCGCGCTCCTTGTCGACCTCGACCACGGTGACGTCGATCTGGTCGCCGGCGCTCAAGACGTCGTCGACTGAGTCGACCCGCTCGCCCGGCTTCACGTTGGAGATGTGAAGCAGGCCGTCGGTGCCCTTGACCAACTCAACGAAGGCCCCGAAGGTCGTCGTCTTGACGACTTTGGCGCTGTTGTAGCGATCGCCGATCTCGGCCTCCTTGGTCATCCCCTCGATGCGGGAGACACAGGCGTCGACGAGTTCGCCGGTCGGCGCGTAGATCCGCACCGTGCCGTCGTCCTCGACGTCGATCTCGGCTTCGAACTCCTCGCAGAGAGCGCGGATCGTTTCGCCGCCTTTACCGATGACCGCCCCAATCTTCTCCGGGTCGATCTTGATCGACTCGATCGCCGGCGCGTGCGGGCTGAGACGCTCCCGCGAGCCGTCGATCGCCTCGGCCATCTTGCCGAGGATGAACTGGCGGCCCTTGTTGGCCTGCTCCAGCGCGTCCTCGAGGATCTCGAAGGTGACGCCGGTGATCTTGATGTCCATCTGCAGGGCGGTAATCCCGTCCGCGGTGCCGGCGACCTTGAAGTCCATGTCGCCGAGGTGGTCCTCGACGCCGGCGATGTCGGTAAGGACGATGTAGTCGTCGCCCTCCTTGATCAGGCCCATCGCGACGCCGGCAACCGGCGCGGTGACCGGGACGCCCGCGGCCTGCAGGGCCATCGAGGAGGCGCAGACCGAGCCCATCGAGGAGGAGCCGTTGGACTCGAGCGTCTCGGAGACCACCCGGATCACGTACGGGAACGACTCTTCGTCGGGAATGGTCGCCACCAGGGCGCGCTCGGCGAGGGCGCCGTGGCCGATGTCACGCCGCTTCGGGCCGCGCATGAAGCCAGCCTCCCCGACCGAGAAGGGCGGGAAGTTGTAGTGATGCCAGAACCGTTTCGTGGTCTGCAGCCCGAGGGTGTCGATCCGCATGTCCATCCGAGTCGTGCCCAGGGCCACGTTGGAGAGAATCTGGGTCTCGCCGCGGGTGAACAGGGCCGAGCCGTGGACGCGCGGGGAGATGTCGACCTCGGTCTCGATCGGCCGGATCTCGTCCTGGGCGCGGCCGTCGGGGCGCTTCTTGTCAACGGCGATCGCCTTGCGGATCGTGTCCTTCTCGATCGAGTCGATCGCGGCCTTGACCTCGGATACGCGCTCGTCGTCAACCTCGCCCGCCTCGTGGGCTGCGGCGTAGTGACCGACGACCTCGTCCTTGACCTTGTCGATCGCCTCGTAGCGCTCGAGCTTGCCCTCGGTGGCAATCGCGTCGACCAGAGCCTGGCCGTGCGAGCTGCGGATCTCGTCGAGCAGCTTCGCGTCGATCTCGGGGGCCTCGACTACGAGCTTCTCTTTGCCGACCTTCTGCTGCAGTTCCTCCATCGCCGCGCAGAGCTTCTTGATTTCGCTGTGGGCGATGTCGAGGGCGTCGAGGATCTCGGCCTCGGTGACGCCGGTGGCGCCAGCCTCGACCATCAGGATCGCCTCGTCGGTGCCGGCGACGACTAGGTCGAGCTCCAGCTCCTCGTGGCGCTCCTCGGGCGGGTTGACGACGAAGTCGCCCTCGAGCTTGCCGATACGGACGGCGCCGACGTGGGCGGCGACCGGGACCGGTGAGATCGCCAGCGCCGCGGAGGCGCCGTTCATCGCCAGGATGTCGTAGGGGTTGACCTGGTCAACCGACATCGGGATTGCGACCAGCTGGGTCTCGTAGTGCCAGCCCTTGGGGAAGAGCGGACGGATCGGACGGTCGATCATCCGCGCCGTCAGCGTCGCCTTCTCGCTGGATTTGCCCTCGCGCCGGAAGAACGAGCCGGGGATTTTGCCCGCGGCGTACATCCGCTCCTCGATGTCGACGGTGAGGGGAAGGAAGTCCACGTCGCGAAGGTTGCCGACGGTGGCGGTGCAGAGGACCATCGTGTCGCCACTGCGGACGACGACAGCACCGCTCGCCTGCTTCGCGAGTTTGCCGGTCTCGAAGGAAATCTGGCCATCGCCGACATCCACCGAGACGCGGGTAACGTCAAACATGCTCATTTAGTTGTTTACCTCCGGCCGCCCGGATGGCGACCATCTGCTTTCAGAACTCTCGTTCTCTTTCACCGGGAAGAGTACAGGCCCACAAACGCGTGCGCCGTGGGCGGGGACGGTGCGGGTCTTCCTTAGGGGCCAAAGACGCCTGGGGTCGAGGTGACCCCGGCGCGGATGCCGGACTCGAAGTCGCGTCGGACCCGGGCCTCGACCTCCTTCGAGCGGCGATCGGCCTCGAAGCGGTCGAGATCGAGACCGAGCTGCTCGACCCGCTGCCAAAGATGTGGGTCGTCGACCCGGCCACGGTCGGCGTAGAGCGAGTCGACCATCTCGAAGAAGCGGCCCTGGCGACCGGCTGCCTCGGCGGCGGCGTGCAGAGCGGGTGAGCGCGGATGCTTGCTGGCGACCGGGAAGTGGCGAAAGACGAGCCGCCCCGGCCGTTCGCGCAGCTGCGGCCACTCGGCGGCGCAGTGCGGACAGCCGAGGTCGGCGTAGACGACGACCGCCTCCTCCCCCTCGCCACGGATGTGGTCCTCGGCCCCGATCGGCGGGACCGGGGCGCTACCGAGGTCGGTCATGGCTAGGAGAGCGCGTCGAAGATGACGTTGGCGCCGGGGAACTCGCCCGGGTTGGGCGATTCGTGGGTCCAGGCGACCGTCCCGTCCTCGTCGACGAGGACGAGGGTGCGATTGGCGAAGCCGAGGGGGGCGTCGATGTAGGAGCCGTAGGCGCGCGCGACCTCACCCTTCGGCTCGAAGTCGGAGAGCAGGGTCGTGTCGATCCCGAGCTTCTCCTGGAACGCCTTGTGGGCGAAGAAACTGTCGACGCTGATCCCGACCAGCTCGACCCCCTTCTCGGCGATCTGCGGCTTCACCTCCTGGTAGAGCGAGAGCTGGTCGCCACAAACGGGGCTGAAGTCGCCCGGGTAGAAGACCAGAAGGACCTTGCAGCCCTTGTAATCGGAGAGCGAGACCTTCTCCCCGTCCTGGTTGCGGAGAGTGAAGTCGGGGGCTTGCTCCCCGACCGAGATCATCGACGCAGGCCGAGCTCTTTGACCAGGGCGCGGTAGCGCTCGAGGTCAGTCCGTTCGAGGTAGCGCAGCATGCGGCGGCGCTTGCCGACGAGCATCAGCAGCCCGCGGCGCGAGTGGTGATCTTTGGCGTGCGTGCGCAGGTGCTCGGTGAGCTCGTTGATCCGCTCGGTCAGCAGCGCGACCTGGACCTCAGCCGAGCCGGTGTCACCGTCGCCGCGGCCATACTTGCCGATCAGCTCGCTCTTTTTCTCTTTGGTCAGGCTCATCTCGTATCAGGCTCAAAAAAAACCGCGCACTGCGGTGCGACGGCCGCTGGAAATTAGCACAGAGGCCTATGGCCGGCGCAGCACGATCCGGCTGGTGTCGCGGTGCCCGCCGGCGACCGTGGTGCTGGCGCGAACCGCGAGGCGGCCACGCTCGGCGAGCAGGGCCGCCGCACGCCTGGGGAGCCGCAGGGCGATGGTCCGCTCGGTGCCGAGACGGAGTTTCATCCGCGCCTGCGCCAACTGGCGCTGCTTACCGCCATCTTGACCCGGCAGCTTTCCGAAGAGGCGGAGACGGCCGTCACAGCGCCTCCCCGCCGGCGTCCAGCGGCAGCGCACCGGTATCTGCACCTGCCGGCCCTGGACCCGACCGTCGCCGACGACCCGCACTTCCAGCGGTGGCGGCGCATAGGTGCCGATCGTCCCCGGCGTGGTGAAGAGGCTCGATCCCTCGACCCCGGCGACGAACCAGAGTTTTCCTTCGGGGCCTTCGGCGAGGTCGGTGACCGGCGCGGCACAGGAGTTGATGCAAGCGGTGGTGCCCTGGGTGACGCCGGGGATTACCCAGCCGATGCGACCGTTGCCGATGCCGTACCAAAGGTCCCCGAAGGGCCCGCTGGCGAGGGCGGCGATCTCGGAGCCCTTCGAAAGGGGGAGTTGGGTGATTTCGCCGCTGGTGGTGATGCGGCCGAGGGTCGCGCCGCGTGACTTGCCGAACCAGAGCGCCCCATCGGGGCCGGCGACGATGTCGTTCGGGTAGCCGGCGGGCGCTACTTCGGGCAGGGGGAAATCGGCCTCCGATCCGTCGGGCCGATCCGCGCGATCGCACCGGCGCCCGGCAGCGTCACCCAGAGCGCCCCATCGGGCCCGGCGGCGATCCCGCCGCCCCAGAATTCCCGCGCTCCCCCGAGCGGGAATTCGGTCACTTCGCCGCTCGGCGTGATCCGGCCGATCCGGCTCACTCCCGACTCGGTGAACCAGAGGTTGCCGTCAGGACCGGCGGCGATCGCAGTAGCGCTGCCCGCCCCCTGCGGTAGCTCGAACTCGGTGATCTGCCCCGCGGGCGTGATCCGGCCGACTTTGCTCCTGCCGCCCTCGGTGAACCAAAGGTTGCCGTCAGGGCCGACCGTGATGTCGCTGAGGCCGACGTTGGCGCTGTGGGTCCCCAGTTCGAATTCGCTCACCTGCCCCTGCGGCGTGACCTTGCCGAGGACGTCGGTGAAGCCGCCGGAGACGGAGCGGATGCCGGCGAACCAGAGGTTGCCGTCAGGGCCGGCGACGAGGGCGGTCGGGCGGGTGCCAGCGCCGAGCTCGTATTCGCTCACCTGGCCGACCACCGGCGGGGTCTGCACCACGGAGGCCGCCGCGGCGGTTGCCGGGACGGCGAGCGGCAGCAGGGCGAGGACGAGGACGAGGCGACGCATTTGTCGCCTCAACCCCGCCTCGCCCCGCAAGTTTCGCCGTGTCAGTTAGGCGAGTCCTACTGTTTGACGCAGAGAACGACGACGCTCCAGTTGTCTTCCTGTCCGTTCTTCTGAATCCGCACGGTCCAGGAATTGATGTCTCCAGGGGTAGAGAAGCTCTCGAGCATCGCCGAGGTCGAGCGGATGTTCGCCGGGCCTCCAGAGAGCAGGACATCGCCAGGGTTGCAGCCCTCGCTGATCGCAAAGGTGCCTTCGCCTTTGTCGACGCCGGCTTCGACGGCCGACTCGTTCTTGTAGATCGAGCTAGAGAGGAATTCCGTGCTGCTCTTGCCACCCAGCGTGGCCGCATCCACGCCTTTCAGCGTTCCCTCGTCGATCTGCGTTCCGGTCAGCGAGTCGTCGGCGACGTCGCCGCCGTTCAGGCTTTTGTCTTTGACCTTCCCGGAGTCGACGGAGTCGGCGGCGAGCTTGCCGGCGCTGACTGCCAGGTCGGCGAGGTCGTTGGTGCCGATTGAGCCGTCGGCGACGTCGGCCCCGGTCAACGAGCCGTCCGCGACCTTCGCCCCGTTGATCGCGTTGTTCTTGACTTTGGCCGTCGTTACAGCGTTCTTCTTCAGCTGCTTGGCGCCGACCGAGTTCTTCGCCAGTTGAGTCGCAGCGAGGGCGGCGCCGCCGCCGAGCACTAGGAAGACGGCGATCGTGGACATCACGTTCGCGTAAGTCAGGTTCTTCCTGATCAACTTCATTGCACTTCCTCTCGTCTGAGGTTCAGAAGTGCGTCAGGCTCGCAGCTCTGGAACCTGCCCGTCAATTGCCTTTCCGGCTATTGCGAGGTGAAACCTGCGCAAACCCTCTTGGCGTCCTCGACGTCGCGATGCATCTGGTCGATCAGCTGCTGCACGTCTGGGTAGTTGCGCTCGCCGCGCAGGCGCTCGACGAAGGCGACGCGGAGGGTCCTGCCATAGAGGTCCTCTTCGCGGTCGATCAGGTAGGTCTCGATCAGGACTCCCCTCCCGCTCTCGAAGGTTGGGCGGACGCCGACGTTGACGGCGGCGGGGACGCCGTCGGCGAAGGCCGCGTAGACGCCGTGGCCGGGGATTGCGAGACGGTCGTCGGGGACGATGTTGGCGGTCGGGAAGCCGAGCTCGCGCCCGCGCTGGTCGCCGGTCACAACTTCCCCCTCGACCATGAACGGAGCGCCGAGGCAGCGGCGTGCCGCCTCCATCTCGCCGGCGGCGACGAGCGCCCGGATCCGGGTCGAGGAGACCGTTTCGCCGTCGACTTCGACCAGCGGCACGACACGGGTGTTGAACTCCGAGCGCGCTTCCAGCATCGTCGGGTCGCCTTTGGCTTTGGCGCCGAAGCGAAAGTTCTCGCCGACCGAGACCTGCTTGGCGTCGAGCTTCTCGAGCAGCACGTGCTCGACGAAGTCCTCGGCGCTGCGGTGGGCGAAGTCCTCATCAAAGGGGATGACGACGAGCTCCTCGACCCCGAGCCCCTCGATCACGTCGCGCTTGACCGCGAAGGGCATGATCAGTTTCGGCGTCGCCGCCGGGTGCAGGACTTCGAGCGGGTGCGGATCGAAGGTGAGGACGGTGTCAGCCCCCTCGATCACCGCCCGGTGGCCGCGGTGGACGCCATCGAAGGTGCCGATCGCGACGTTGCGAGGGCGCGGCTCGGCGTCGGGCAGCGACGTGACCTTGATGCTCACCGCAGCGCCTCCGCAATCCTCGGGACCAGCTCGGCGACTCGCTCGACCGGCAGCTCCTCCCCCGCCTCCTCGACCCGGAAGGGGCCGATCGCGGTGCGCCGCAGCGCCTCGCAGTAGGCGTCGTCGAGGGTCTCGACCAGCGTCCGCACGTAGGTCCCGGCCGAGCATTCGATCTCGTAGTGGGCACGCTCACTGTCGCTGGAGAGCAGCTCGGCCCGGTGGACCTCGACGTCGCGCTCGGGCGTCTCCACCACCTCGCCACGGTGGGCCTTCTTGTAGAGCCGCTCGCCTCCGACCCGTACGGCCGAGGTCATTGGCACCCGCTGGCGCACGGTCCCCGTCGGCAGCTCCAGGGAGTCGGGCACTCGTCCCGTCTCGGTCAGCTCGCCGTCAGGGTCGCCAGTGCTGGAGATCCAGCCGAGCCGAGCCGTCGCCAGGTAGGTCTTTGGCAGCCCGACCAAGAACTGCTGCAGACGGGTGGCGCGGCCGAGCAGGATCAGGAGCAGACCGGTGGCGAAGGGGTCGAGCGTGCCGGCGTGGCCGGTTTTGGCGCCGCGTTCGCGACGGACCTTGGCGACGACGTCGTGCGAAGTGACGCCCGCCGGCTTGTCGTAGAGCAGCAGCGTCCCGGGGTCGGCCGTCATCTTCAGCCGTCGAGTTGGGCCGCGACCTCGCGAGTCAGGAACTCGGCCAGCTGCTCGAAGGGGAGGTCGGTCGAGAAGCCGGCGGCGCGCTTGTGCCCCCCGCCCCCGTTCAGCCGGGCGATCGCCGAGACGTCGACATCGCCGGCGCTAGAGCGAAGGCTGACCTTGCGGGCAGCGCGACCGCGTTCGCCAAGGTCGCGGATCACGGCGGCGACCTTCACCCCCTCGATCGAGCGCAGGTTGTCGATCAGCCCCTCGGTCATCTCCTCGCCGGCGCCGGTCGCCTCGTAGTCGGCGGTGGTGATGTAGCTGACCGCCAGGCGGCCGTCGCAGTAGCTGGAGATCCCGTCGAGGGCGCGCGAGACGAGGCGGAGCTTCTCGATCGGCACGTGCTCGTAGAGGCGGCGGTAGGTGTCGTCGACGTCGACACCGGCCTCGATCAGGTCCGCCGCCACCCGGTGGGTGTGGGCGTTGGTGTTCTCGTACATGAACTTGCCGGTGTCGGTGATCAGGCCGACGTAGAGCGCCGAGGCGATCTCCGGCGTGATTTTCGCCCCCAGCAGCCGCGCCAGGTCGTAGACGATCTCCGCCGTGCAGGAGGCGTCGACGTCGACCAGGTTGAGGTCGCCGAAGCAGGTGTTGTCGTGGTGGTGGTCGATGTTGATGACGTCGTTGCCGCCCGCGGTCAGCCACTCGACCGGCATCCGGTCGAGGTTGCCGCAGTCGAGGAAGACGACGGTGCGGTCGGCCATGTCGGCCGGCGCCTCGTGGAAGACCTCCTCCAGCGGCAGGAAGCGGTACTCGACCGGCAGCGGGAACTCTTTCGCCGCCATGAACATCAGCGAGTCCTTGCCGAGCTGGGTGAGGACTTTGTGCAGGCCGAGCAGCGAGCCGAGGGCGTCGCCGTCGGGCCCCTCGTGGGCGGTCAGCAGGAAGCGGTCGCGGGCACGCAGCTCGGCGCCGACGCGCTCAAGATCGGAGGTGGCGAGGTCGGGAAGCGAGGTCATCCTTCGTCCTCCTCCTCCTCCAACAGTTCGTTGATACGAACCCCGCGCTCGACCGTGTCGTCGTAATGGAAGGTCAACGTCGGCGTCCGCTTCATCCGCGTCTCGGCGGCGATTCGCGACTGGATCACCCCGTGCGAGGAGCTCAACCCTTGCAGCGTCGCCTCCCGCTCGTCTTCGTCGCCGAGCACGCTGACGAACACCTTGGCGGTGCGCAGGTCGGGGCTGGTCTCAACGGAAGTCACGGTCACGAAGCCGATACGAGGATCGCTCAAGTCGCCTGCCACAGCCGCCCCGACGACCTCGCGAAGCACCTCGTTGATGCGCCGCATTCGGGGTCCAGCCATGCTACTCCAGGGTCTGCTCGACCTGTTTCGTCTGGAAGAACTCGAGCACGTCGTCCTCCTTGACGTCGGCGTACCCCTCGAGGACGATCCCGCACTCCTGGCCCTCCTCGACTTCCTGGACGTTGTCTTTGAAGCGGCGCAGGGAGCCGAGCTCTCCGGTCCAGATCACCGTTCCCTCGCGGATTAGGCGGACGCTGGCAGTGCGAACGGCCTTGCCCTCGGCAACGATGCAGCCGGCGATGCGGCCGACCTTGGAGGCTTTGAAGGTCTGTTTGACCAGCGCCTCGCCGATCGTCTCCTCGACCTCGAGGGAGTCGAGCATGCCCTCCATCGCGTTGCGCAGGTCTTCGGTGATTTTGTAGATGACCGAGTAGGTGCGGACGTCGACGCCCTCGCGCGCGGCGGCACGTTTGGCGTCGAGCAGGGGACGCACGTTGAAGCCGATGATGATCGCGTCGGAGGCCGAGGCGAGCATCACGTCGGACTCGTTGATGCCGCCGGTCTGCGAGTGGATGATGTCGATCGCGACCCGTTCCTGCGGCACTTTTGCAAGCTCGTCCTGGAGCGCCTCCAGCGAGCCGGCGACGTCGGCCTTGAGGACGATGTTGAGCTCCTTGATCTCGCCCTCTTGGGCGCGGGCGAAGACCTCGTCGAGGCTGACCTTGCGGCCCTGGCGGCGGGCCAGCGCCTCGGTTTTCAGGCGATGGGCCCGCTCCCCCGCCATCTGGCGGGCCTGGCGGTCACCCTCGACCGTCTGCACGAACTCGCCGGCGTCGGCGACGCCGTCGAAGCCGAGCACCTCGACCGGCATCCCCGGGACGGCCGCCTCGACCGGGCGGCCGGTGAAGTCGTGCATCGCGCGGACACGGCCCCACTGCGGCCCGGCGACGAGCGAGTCGCCGACGCGCAGGGTGCCGCGCTGGACCAGCACGGTCACCACCGGCCCGCGGCCGGGATCGAGCTGGGACTCGATTACGTTGCCGGACGCCGCCGCGTTCGGGTTGGCCGAGAGCTCCTCCAGCTCGGTGACGAGCAGGATCATGTCGAGCAGGTTGTCGAGACCCTGCTTGGTCTTGGCCGAGACCTCGCAGAAGACGGTGTCGCCGCCCCAGTCCTCGGGGGCGATCCCTTCCGAGGAGAGCTCGCCGCGGACTTTTTCGGGGTTGGCGCCCTCTTTGTCGATCTTGTTGATCGCGACGAGCATCGGCACGTCGGCGGCGCGGGCATGGTCGATCGCCTCCTTGGTCTGGGGCATCACCCCGTCGTCGGCGGCGACGACCACGACGACGACGTCGGTGACCTTGGCGCCGCGGGCGCGCATCGCCGTGAAGGCGGCGTGGCCCGGCGTGTCGAGGAAGGTGATCGTCTTCTCGTCGTGGTGGACCTGGTAGGCGCCGATGTGCTGGGTGATTCCCCCGGCCTCGCCGGCGGCGACCTCGGTCTCGCGGATCGCGTCCAGCAGCGAGGTCTTGCCGTGGTCGACGTGGCCCATGATCGTCACCACAGGTGGCCGGTCGACCAGGTCCTCGTCGGCGTCGGAGAACTGCGGCTCCTCCGGCTCCTCGTCGGCGGCGTGGACGATCTCGACCTTGCGGTCGTACTCGTCGGCGATCGCCTTCACCGAGTCGTCGGTGAGCGTCTGCGTCAGCGTCGCCATCTCGCCCATCATCATCAGTTTTTTGATCACCTCGGCCGGGGCGAGGCCGAGCGATTCGGCTACTTCGCGCACGGTGGCGCCGGAGTTGACCTTGGTCGCCTCCGGCTCGGCGGGCGTCGCCGGGGTCGACGGCGGCTCCTCGAGCAGCGGCCTGCGGCGACGGCCTCCGCGGCGGCGCGGCGGTCGCTGCGGCGGCGGGCCGCCCTGCTGCTCGCGGCGCGAGGCTTGGGAGTCGATCACGACTCGGCGTTTTTTCGGGGCGGCGCCACCACTCCCGCCGCTGCCCTGCTGGGTGCCGGAGGCGCGCACCGGTTTGGTCGAGGTCTGTGACCCTTGCGGAGCAGGTTTGGCCGGCGGTTTGGCCGCCTCAGGAGCGGCTTTCTGCGGCGCCGGCGCTGCTGGTCCTTCTGCTTTCGGTGCCGCCGCCGGCGCTTTTTTCGTCGCTTCGGCGCCGCCGTTGCCTTTCGCGGCCGAGATCGCCTTCAGCGCATCGGCCTCCTCGACGCTGGAGGCGGCGGCTTTCGCCTCGACGCCGGCCGCTTTGAGGGCAGCCAACAGCTCCTTCGAGCTGACGCCTTGCGCTTTCGCGATCTCGTGAACCCGCTTCTTAGCCACTAGGCCTGCTCCGCCTCCTCGGGTACCTGCTCAGCTTGCTCGGCAGGCGCTTCCTCCGCGGGAGCGGCCGCTTCGGGGTCCTCGCCGAGCGTCTCACCATCGACTTCCTCGGCTTCGGTGGCCTCCTGCTGGATGTCCTCTTCGATCGCCTCCTCGGTGGCGACCTCGTCCGGAGTCTCCTCCTCGGGCGCCTCCTCCGGCTCGACGAAGTTCGCTTCGGCGCGGCCGACGATCTCGTCCACCTGACCCTCGTCGGCCTCCGGATCGGCGAGGATCGCCACCTCGGCCTCGGGGAGGTCGGAGAGGATCGCGACCTGGCTCGTCGCAAAGCGCGAGAGTGCCTGGTGCTGCGGCAGCCCGCAGTAGGTGGAACCCGGCAGCGCCGCGTTCGGGCAGCGGCGACCGGTCGTCATCACCGCCATGCAGCGGCCGTCGAAGTTTTCCTCGCCCTCGATCTCGATCTCCTGTTCTTCGGAGGCGAACTCGGTCTCGGACTTGATGTCGACGCGCCAGCCGGTGAGGCGGGCGGCGAGGCGGGCGTTCTGGCCGTCGCGGCCGATCGCCAGCGAGAGCTGGTCGTCGGGGACGATCACCGTCGCCTGGCGCTCGTCGTCGTCGACGATCACCTCGCGGACCCGGGCCGGCGAGAGGGCTTTGGCGACGAAACGGGCGGGCTCGTCGTTGTGGGGGATGATGTCGATCTTCTCGCCGCGCAGCTCGGAGACGACCATGCGGACGCGCGAGCCGCGCGGACCGACGCAGGCGCCGACCGGGTCGACCCCGTCGGCGTGGGAGACGACGGCGATCTTCGAGCGGTAGCCGGGCTCGCGGGCGACGCCGACGATTTCCACCAGCTTGTCGGCGATCTCCGGCACCTCGAGCTCGAACAGGCTTTTGATCAGCTCCGGGCTGCGG
>Ga0207656_10000574_pt1 | contig 12149 bp, 9 predicted proteins | sample KBSCornC12_FD_184297 | JGI IMG/M metagenome (GOLD analysis project Ga0207656, IMG submission 184297) | Corn rhizosphere microbial communities from Kellogg Biological Station, Michigan, USA - KBS Corn C1-2 (SPAdes) (version 2) | ecosystem: Host-associated > Plants > Roots > Rhizosphere > Soil ...
CGAGTCGACGACGTCCATGCCGTCGATCACCTCGCCGAAGACGGTGTGCTTGCCGTCGAGCCACGGCGCCGCGCCGGTGGTGACGATGAAGAACTGGGAGCCGTTGGTGTTCGGCCCCGCGTTGGCCATCGCCAGCGCCCCCCGCACGATCTTGTGGTCGTTGATCTCGTCCTCGAAGGTGTAGCCGGGACCGCCGCGGCCGGTCCCTTCCGGACAGCCGCCCTGGACCATGAAATCCGGGATCACCCGGTGGAAGACGAGCTGGTCGTAGAACCCGTCCGCGGAGAGTTTGCGGAAGTTCTCGACGGTTTTCGGCGCGTCCTCGTCATGGAGCTCGAGCACGATCGCCCCGGCGCTGGTGTGAAGGGTCGCTTGCGACATGGCGCTCACCCTAGCGACTCGCTGCGGCTGATTTCCACGCCACCTCACCCCCGCACCCGAACGGTGACCGGGGGTGAGAATCCGGGCGCGTAGGGCCAGCGCTCCTCCGCCAGCGCCGTCGCCCGCAGCCGGATCGCGGCGCTGCCGGTGACGTAGCGGAAGCGGTAGTGGGCGCGGTAGCGACCGTGGTGATCGCTGCGGGTGACCAGGACCGGCCGCCAGCGGTGGGTCGCCTGCTCCAGATACTGGATCGCGACCAGCTTGCCACGGCGCGGGATCGGCGCCCCGGCGCTCTTGACCCTGCCGCTCAAGCGCACGACCTCGCCGGTCTGCAGCGCCTCCGGCGCCCCCCGCAGCGAGACGCCCGAACGGACCCGCAGCTCCAGCCCCGGTCGCCGCGCCGGCTCCAAGCCGCCGTCGCCAGTGAAGGTGACCGTCACCCGCCGCGAGGGTCCCGGCGGCAGCCGCAGCTCGAAGCCACCCTCCTCGCCGGTCCGCACCGTCTGCACCCCGATCGGGACCAGGGCGCCGTGGGAGGGATGCGAGACCACCCGCAGCTCGCGCTCGGCGAGGCCGGCACCGTCGGCTCGCGTCAGGCGCCCGCTGAGCAGCGCCGGCGCTCCGAAGGGAACCGTCAGGGAATCGCCGCGGCCGTGACCTCCGCGCAGCCGCGCGAACAGCCGCGCCTTCGCCTTCGGCGGAGTCGGCAGGGGCTTCGCCTTGGCGACGGGCGGCGGTGGCTCCCTCCGGATCGCCATCTGGGTGCCGTCGGCGCGGAGGATCGTCGAGGCGCTGTTGCCGGCGGCATCGATGGCGTCGGCTCGAAAGACGAAGGTGCCGTAGCCAAGTTCGGGCATCGGCGCGACCAGGTGGGCTTTGCCGAGAGCGCCACCCGGCACCAGCTTCGTCGGCAGCTCGGTCCAATCGGCGGCGTCGACTCGCCGGTAGAAGATCCCGCCGCCGGCCGGCCCCGAGTGTTCGTCGGAGACGTCTGCCATCACCTGCTGCTCACTCGCTTCGGTCGAAAAGGCGACCTGGGGCCGGACTTCGTCGAGTCGCAGCGACACGGTGACTGCCGAAGTCGCGGCTTCGTTCCCCGCTTCGTCGCGAAGCCACAACTGCAGCGAGTAGGTGCCTGAGGCCGGAACCGAGAGGTCGCTCAGCGATCGCCGGTCGCGCCCCGAGGCGAACCTGACCCCGGTGTCGTAGCCGCTCCCGCCGGACAACCGCCAGACCGCGCCCGCGATCGGGCTCGCCGGCCCCTGGTCCGGGTTTTCCCAGCCGAAGTCGAAGTCATTGGTCCGTCGCCAACCGTCGCCGCCGGCCAGGACGGGCGCGCGCGGGTGGGCCGGCGGGTTGTTGTCGATCAGGACCGTGTGGTCACCGGTGCAGGCGCCGTTGCCAGCGAAGTCCGCGGTGCAATGGACGACGGTATGGGGGCCGTCGCTGAAGGCGGTCGTGTCGACGTAGTGGGTGGTACGAGCCGAGGTGCCGCAGGGGCGCATCGTCGTCGCCCGCCACTCGCCGCCGATCTGGACTTTGTTGCACTGGTACTCGGTGAAGCCGACCCGGCTGCCGTCGAGGAACGTCTCCCCGAAGCGCGGTCCCGAGCCGCCGTCGTCGCCGCCGACGAAGACCGACTGAGTACCGCGGCGCCAGCCGCCGGCGACCAGGTCGCCGCCGGTGAGCAGGGCGGCAGGCTGGCGATCGTCCTCGACCGTCAGCGTCAGCGCCCGGATCCCCGACCACGAGCCTGGATCGAGCGCGCACCACTTGTCTTCGCCGCGGGCGCAGAGCAGGCGGTCCTCGAAGGCGGGGATCGGGGAGTTGAAGCCGATCGCGAACTCGCGCAGGGCGGTGTCGGTGCCCGACGCCGTCAGCGAGGGGTTGAAGGTCCCGCCCCAGTTGACGCCGCCAAGGCGCTGCTCCATCCCGTCGTGGAGGGTGTGCCACCAGGTGCCGCGCACGGCGGTGATCCCGTCCGTGTTGGCGGGAGCTTCCCAGCGCCAGCGGGCGAAGCGGGTGCCGGAGACAGTGCCCTGGTCGTTACGGGTGAGGCTCTTCATATGGACGCCGTCGAAGGAGTCCGAACCGGCCGGGGTGACGCAATAGGCGTCCGGCCGGAACTTGGCGCCGCCGGTGGTGTCGGCCCAATTAGCGTCGGCACCCACGTACCAACCGCACTGCGCCACCTGGTACTTGCCGGCGCTGGCTTTCGCCGCCGCCAGCAGCAACACGCTCAGCGCCAGCAGCACTCCCAGCGCCACGACCCTTCCCACCACGAACCTCGTCCCAGACATAAGTTCCTCCTTCGCGTTGACTGCGTACGAAGGACCAAGGGCTGGGCGGCGGAAACTCTCCCCCCTCTCAGCGGCCGAACCAACGGCTTTGCGAGAATCGAGCCAATGCCACTCCCCACTGAAGATCAGATCACCGAGAAGCTGCGCGCCGTCATCGACCCCGAGCTGCGGCGCTCAATCGTCGAGCTGGGCATGGTCCGCTCGATCGAGATAAAGGAGGGCGGCCGGGTCGAGGTCGTCGTCTCCCTGACCACCGCCGGTTGCCCGATCCGCTCGCACTTCGAACAGGCCGTCGCCGCGCAGGTCTCCCAGCTCGAAGGCGTGACCGAGGTCGCGGTCGGCTTCGATGTCCTCTCCGACGAGGAGAAAGGCCAGCTGCAGCAGACGCTTGGCCGCGGCAAGCTGCCGCAGGGCGCGCTGGCGAAGGTGAAAAACGTGATCTGCGTCTCCTCCGGCAAGGGCGGCGTCGGCAAGTCGACGATGACCGCCAACCTGGCCGCGGCGCTGACCGCCGAAGGCCACCCCGCGGGGGCGCTCGACTGCGACGTCTACGGCTACTCGATCCCGCGCATGCTCGGGGTCAACCGCAAACCGGAAGTGAACGGGGAGCGCAAAATCCTGCCGCTGGACTCGCCCAGCGGGGTGAAGGTGATGTCGATCGGCTTCTTCGTCGAGGAGAACTCTGCCGTCGTCTGGCGCGGCCCGATGCTGCACAAGGCGATCCAGCAGTTCCTCGAGGACGTCGCCTGGGACGAGCTGGAGTACCTGCTGCTCGACCTGCCACCGGGGACCGGCGACGTCGCGATGACGCTGGCCCAGCTACTGCCGCAGGCGAAGTTCGTCGTCGTGACGACGCCCCAGCCGGCCGCCCAGTCGGTCGCCCACCGCGGCGCCGAGATGGCGAAGAAGTTCGACCTCGAGATCCTCGGCGTGATCGAGAACATGTCCGGCTTCACCACTCCCGACGGCGAGCGCTTCACGATCTTCGGCGAGGGCGGCGGCCAGCTGCTCTCCGACGACCTCGACGTGCCGCTGCTGGGCAAGGTGCCGCTCTCCGAGCCGCTGCGCGAGCACGCCGACAACGGCTCGCCGCTGGTGATCGCCGAGCCCGACGCGCCCGCCTCGCAGGCGATCCGCCAGGCCGCCCGCGGCATCATCGCGGCGACCCCGCAGGAGCTGCCAGTGCTGCAGTCGACGCCGGCCGCCGCCGAGGCGCCGCCGGTCAGCGGCACGCCGCTGCCAGTCGTCCAGTAGCCCTGCGTGACCAAATGCACACTGGCTAGCGAGACTTTCGTCGCTGACCGATGTTAAGGTCTGCACACAAACGCCTAATCCTCGGCTAAGAACGCCGGGGAACGGGGGACCCGAGTTTTTGGGGCGAGCCCACCGACGAGTGGGGGCGCAGGCTCCTTCAGCGCCAGCCCGACAGCTAACCCCGTAGGCCGACGAAGGAGGAGTGAATTGAAGAACGCCCCTTGGGCGGCCGCACGAGCGCCCGCCCTTCGAAACCTATTTGCGGTGCTGGCCCTGGTGACGGCCTTGCTGGTCGTGGCCGCGCCGGCTCAGGCGACCACTCCCGGTGGCGTCACCTCGACTACCCCGGAAACCGAAGCACCGGCCAATGGTGAAGCCGAAACCGGCCCTCCCGGCAAGGCAACGCTGGTCAACGGGCGGGCGATCCCGCCGGTCAACGCGCCTCCGGCCGTCAAGAAAGTGATCGCGGCGGCGAACAAGATCCGCACCAAGCCCTACATCTGGGGCGGCGGTCATGCGCGCTGGTGGGACAGCGGCTACGACTGCTCGGGCTCGGTCAGCTTCGCCCTCCACGGCGGCGGCTTCCTCGAAAGCCCCCTCCCCTCCGGCCCAATGGAGACCTGGGGCAGCGCCGGCCGCGGACGCTGGATCACCGTCTACGCCAACGGCGGCCACGCCTACGCCGTAATCGCCGGCCTCCGCTGGGACACCGCCGGCAACACCTCAGGCACCGGCCCGAGGTGGCACAAATCCCTCCGAGCAGCTGCAACCGGACCCTTCACGGCCAGGCACCCCGCTGGGTACTAACCAGCTGAAGCCATACGCCTAACCAGGCGTAGGCGGATAGCAAAGGGGGGCGGGTACCACCTCCCCAGACACTCAACCACGAGCCATTGGCGAGTGGTGTCTGGGGAGGGGGTACCCGCCCCCTCTTACAACCAGGCGAACTTACGCAGCCTGGTTTTTGAAGTAGTTGGCGTTGATCTCGGCGTATTTCGCCCACTCGGCCGGGAGCTGGTCCTCGGCGAAGCAGGCGTCAACCGGGCAGGCCTCGACACAGGCGTCGCAGTCGATGCACTCGTCGGGGTCGATGTAGAGCTGCTCGACGTTGTCGTAATCGGCCTCGTCAGGCGTCGGGTGGATGCAGTCGACGGGACAAACCTCGACACACGAGTTGTCCTTCTGGCCTATGCACGGCTCGGCGATGACGTAGGTCATTTCGAAGGTCTCCTAAATGCTCGTTTTCCGGGTGCCCGCCGGGGACCCCGGCCAAGCGCGAGCGCTCATTTTAGGGATTGAGGCATCAGCAAGGCCGGACCGTCCCCCAAATTTCAGCCTTGCGGAGAAGACCGGCGTATCCATATCCTGCCGAGCCCTGTGTCTCACCAGTCGATAAGAGGGGTCAGCGCGTTGCTGATCCTCAGCGCAGCGCTGGCCGTTGCGCCCGCACCGTCCATTGCCGCCGACGCGGAAGTGGGCGCGAGCCCCTCCCCTGCAGCCGGTGCAATCACCGACCGGGTCATCGTCCAGTGGCTCCCGAGCGCCGACCATGGGGACAAAGTCGACGCGCGCGATGCCGCCAACGTCGACTTCGAGGCCCAGCTCGGCGCGCCGAGCTTCCAGCTGGTCGAAGTCGAACCAGGCCAGACCGCCGGCGCTGCTGCCCGCGAGCTCGAAAACGATCCCGCCGTCGCCGTCGCCGAACCCGACGGCTTCCGCACCCTCGACGCCGCTCCGAACGACCCGCTCTTCTCCCAGCTCTGGGGGTTGAGCAACAGCGGCACCGGAGTCGACGGGTTTGTCGGCGCGATCCCCGGCGCCGATGTAAATGCCGTCGCCGCCTGGAACCGCAGCGTCGGAACCCCAGCCACCGTCGTCGCCGACATCGACAGTGGCTACCGCTTCGACAATCCCGACCTCGGGCCGGTGGCCTGGACGAATCCGGGCGAGACCCCGGGCAACAGCGTCGACGACGACGGCAACGGATACGTCGACGACGTCCACGGCTACGACTTTGTCGGCTCCAGCGCCAGCGCCCCCACCGAAGACGCCGACCCGACCGACGACAACCTGATCTCCGGCGGCCACGGCCTGCACACGGCGGGGACGATCGGTGCCGCCGGCAACAATGGGGTTGGCATCACCGGCGTTGCCCAGAACGCGAGGATCATGCCGCTGCGCGTCTGCGCCAACCTGCCGTCCTCGAACGAAGCCCGCTGCCCGTTCAGCTCGATCGTGGCCGCGATCAACTACGCGGGTGAGATGGGCGCCCGGGCCGCGAACCTGTCCCTCGGTGGCAACACTTTCACCCAGGCCGAAGTCAATGCGATTGCCGCCCACCCGGACACCCTTTACGTGATCTCCGCCGGTAACGACGGGGGCAACAACGACGGCGGCGGTTCGGCCCCTCAGGGACACCACTACCCCTGCGACTACCGGCCGACGGTCGACGCCTCGCCGGCGGTGCCGGGCGCGATCGACAACATCGTCTGCGTCGCCGCCACCGACCAGGCGGACGCGCTCGCGAGCTACAGCGACTACGGCGCCACCTCGGTCGACCTCGGCGCGCCGGGCAGCTCGATACTCAGCACCTTCCCGACGATCGACACCTGGATGGCCGACAACTTCCAGACGAACAACTTCGCAAGCGAATGGACTCCCTACGGTGCCGGGTTCGGCCGCGCCGCCGCCGGCGACGGGCCGCTGACCTCCTTCGGGATAACCGACACCCCGGGGGCGACGCCCGAAGCGAACCATCTCTACGGCGTCGAATCGGCCTCGGGGACCGCAATTCCAGCCGGCACCGGCTCCTGCCGGATTAGGGGGATGCGGTTCCGCAAGGGCGGGTCGCTGACCTACGGACTCTTCCTCGACGGCAGCAGCTCGGGCGCAAGGGAATTCCTCTCAAGCGAAACCGCCGGCAGCGCGATGGCCTTCTTCCAGACGGTGCCGATCCTCGGCCTCGGAGGCCACTCGCTTCAGATGTTCTTCGAGTACGCCGCCGACTCGACCCCGACCGCCAGTGAGGGCGCTTGGCTCGACGACTTGCGGCTCGAGTGCTACGCGCCGCTCAGCGACCCTCTCAGCTACGAATTCCTCGAGGGCACCTCGATGGCGGCTCCCCATGTCACCGGTGCCGCCGCCCTCCTCTTCTCGCTGGAACCCGCTGCAACGGTGACCGAAGTGCGCAACGCCCTGCTCGCCGGCGTCGATTCAGTGCCTTCGCTGACCGGCAAGACGACTACGGGGGCCGCCTCGACATCGCGAAGGCGATGGACAGCCTTGAAGGGCTGCCTGTTGACCACGTACCTCCGTCGAAACCGGTCCTCCCCGACCCGGTGCCGGGGTCGGGGTCAAACGACAACCACCCGCGGATCGTCGGCTCAGCGGAGGCGGGCAGCACGATCACGATCTTCAGCGGACTGACTTGCGCTGGCAGCATCGTCGCGACCGGGAGCGCCGCGGAACTCGGTGGGGCCGGGATCGAAGTCACCGTGCCCGACAACACCATCACCTTCTTCTCTGCCACCACGACGGACGCGTCGCGGAACAGATCCACCTGCTCGCTGCCGACCTCCTACCTAGAGGATTCCCCGGAAGAACAGGGCGAAGAATCGGGCGGCGGCGGATCGACCGGGGGCGCAACTGTGACTGCCAACCTGATCGAAGAAAAGCCGTCGACGCCGGCACCGACGGCTCAGACTTGCAAGGTCCCCAAGCTCGCTGGCAAAACGCTGGCCCAGGCGAAGTCCGCCCTCGGTGCAGCAGGCTGCAAGCTCGGCAAGGTGACCAAGCCGAAAGCGAAGAAGGGGCAGAAGCCCCCGAAGCTTGTCGTCAAGTCCTCCACTCCCGGCGCGGGCAGCTCGACCAGCAGTGCCGTCAACCTCAAGCTCGGACCGAAGCCGAAGAAGCACCACTAGCATCGGCGGCACATGCTGCTGTTGACTGGGGCAACCGGAAGCATCGGATCGCGGCTTCTACCGCTGCTGCTGGAGCGCGGCGAAGAGGTCCGCTGCCTGGTGCGCGAGCCGCGGCGGTTGGGGGCGCGGCGAGTCGACGTGCAGATCGCCCTCGGCGACCTGGGTGAGATGTCGGACCCCTACCTGGTGCGCCAGGCGCTGCGCGGGGTCGACACGGTGATCCACCTCGCCGCCTCGATCCGCGACCAGCCGCCGAAGCGAATCGAGGAGCTGAACGGGCTGGCGACGGTGCGATTGCTGCAGGCGGCCGAGCGCAGCGGCGTCGAGCGCTTCCACTTCTTCAGCGCGCTCGATGCGCAGGCGGCACAGCGGACGCGGTTCTTCCGCGCCAAGTGGGTGGCCGAGGAGGCGGTGCTGTCTTCGCCGCTGCAGACGACGGTTTTCGCCCCCTCGATCGTCTATGACCACAGCGACCCTTGGATCACGCTGCTGCGGCGCTTCTCCTTCCTGCCGGTCCTGCCGGTCTCTGGAGAGGGCCAGGCGCGGTTCCAGCCGATCTGGGCGGCGGACGCGGCGCAGTGTGTGGTGGGAGCGCTGGACGCGCCGGAGCCGCGGCCGCGTTACGAGCTGGCGGGACCGGAGACCCTTAGCTACGACCAGATGTCGGACCTTGTCAGCCGCATCGCCGGGCGCCCGCGCCCGCTGGTGCACATGCCGCTCTCGCTGGTGCGAGCGGGGCTGATCGCGCTCCGCAACCTCTTCGGCGAGGCCGTGTTCGCAACTTGGGAGGAGGCCGAGCTGATGGAGGTCTCGATGGTCAGCGAGCGCGGCCCGGCCGACGCGCAGGCGCTCGGAGTCGAACCGCGAAGAATGGGAGATGTCCTTCAAGACGCTTAAGCGAGTGCTTATCGGGGCGGCCGTCGCGGCCGCCCTCGCCGCTCCGGCGCCGGCGGGCGCGATGTCGCTGGTGCCGCCGAAGCCGGACGTCTTCCTCGGCGTCAGCGACCGGGGGACGACGACCGAATTCAACGAATGGGTCGAACTGACGGGAAAGCACCCGGCGCTGCTCGAGACCTTCCATCCCTGGGGCAACAGCCTCAACGAGGCCTACGAACGCTGGCGCGAAACCGGGACGCGGCCGATCCTCCACATCTCCACCGCCGACGATCAGACGCTGGCGGAGATCATCACCCCCGAGCAGATCGCGCTCGGGCTAGGCGACGAATACCTGCTGCAGCTGAACAACTTCTTCGCCACGAAAGGGCTGCCGGCCTACATTCGGCCGCTGGGCGAGCCGAACCGCTGCCTCAACGCCTGGACTGCGGTCGACTGCGAAGGCAACCAGAGAGGGGGCGAACACACCACCGGCTGGTACAAGCAGGCCTTCCGCCGCATCTCCCTGATCGTGCGCGGCGGCCAGAGCCTGGAAGCGATCAACGCGACCCTGGCGGAACTGGCGCTGCCGCCGGTGCAGCGGACGAAAGGGCCGCCGCCGACGGAACTGCCGGCGGCGCCGGTGAGCATCGTCTGGAGCACCCTGCCCGGCGGCTCGCCCCGGGTCAAAGGCAACTTCCCCGGCAATTACTGGCCGGGGCGGCGCTGGGTCGACTGGGTCGGCACCGACTTCTACTCCGAATATCCGGTCTGGAAAGACCTCAATCGCTTCTACGCGGGCAAGCAGTGGAAGGGGATGCCGATCGCGATGACCGAGTGGGCCGTCTCCGGCGAAGACGACCCCCGATTCGTCAAGCAGGTCGTCGCCTGGACCGTCAAGCGCCCCCGCGTGCGGATGCTCATCTACTACCAGGGCTTCGGCGCCGGCAACCCCTACGACCTCCACCTCTACCCCCGCACGACCAACACCCTGCGCCTGAAGATCCGCCGCGCCAACTTCCTCTCCAGCGCCGAATACAACGCCGGCTTCCTCCCCCCGCTGCCGCCAAAGCCAAAGAAAAAGTAGCCGCAGCGCGAGTTTCACGGGCCGATCCGTCAACCCATCCCGCCGACGGGCCGATTTGACCCAGATGAATAGACTTTTCGGCCCGTCGGCAGATGGGAATTGACGGATCGGCCCATCGATAGTGCATCACCCTTGTGAGAGGAGCTGCCGGACCGTCTCCGCAAGGGCATGGGGTTCAAATTCGACCTGCTCCCAGGTGAAACGAGACACACGCCAGCCCGCAACCTGGAGGCGTTGCTCCCTGCGCCTGTCATCGACAAACGCGGTATCGGTGTCGTGGAAGCGGCGGCTGTCAGCTTCAAAGATCAACCGCTGCTCCCGCCAGAGAAAATCAGGCTTCAGCTTGCGGCCTTCCACTTGGAGGGAGACGTTTACCTCTGGCTGCGGTAGGCCGACCTGCAGGCAGACGTGGAGAAACATCCGCTCAAGCTCGCTTCTGCTGTGTTTGGTTTGGGGATGAATTTCATCGAGGAGCCGGCGAAGACGAGCCACCCCGCGCCTCCCTCTTCCTCGACCTATTTGAAGCCGTAGCTGACGGTGGTTGACGAGCCTCATGGCTTCCGCCTCCCCCAGCGCCTTCCTCAGCTCCCACGGGGGCAGGATGGCCGCGAGATCCAGCAGCGTGCGCGCGACGGTGGCGCAGGGAACTCTGTGGAATTCAGTGCGGTCAGATGACGGCAGCCACCCGTCTCGGTGGGAGACGATCCCAGCGGGGCTGCGACCACGGCGGTTGGGAGCGATCACATGGATCGCGGTGTCATCCGTCTTCCAAAAACCCCAAAGGGTCGCCGCAGATCCATGGGAAAGAACGGTGCCGGGTCCGCACGCAAGCACACCCGCCAAAAAGGCTGCCTCCGGCGTCGAACCGACGTGCCCTACCGAGTAGACGCCTCGATGAATTCGATGGAGGCGCCCGGACTGCTCACGAGCGGCAGCAGTCCTTCGATCCATTCCTATTCCTTCTAGCTGCTCCAAGCTGATCAAGCCGTGCTGCCGGTTGGCGATCCAGGCGATTTCTAGGTCCCACCGCCGCGGTCGAAGCCGACGGGCCGAATTGTCGAATTCAGAGGGTCGACGGGCTGCTTTGTCGAAGCTGTGTGGACTTTTCGTCCCGTCGGCGGGGGGAGTGACGGGGGCGTTGGTCATGCCCCGGAGCGTGCAGGGCAGGAGCGCGCGGGTGGTGCGCGCGGTGTGGCGATTCGTCGCAGAGAACCGCAACAGTTCGTGACTTCGGGCGTCTCAGGGCAAAAAGAGAGGCCCGGGTTGCCCCGGGCCTCTCGAAAATCACTCCCCTGAGGGGGTGCTTACATCATGCCGCCCATGTCGGGCATGCCGCCGGGCATGCCGCCGGCGCCGTTCTCCTCCGGCGGTTCGGCGATGATCGCCTCGGTCACGAGGATGTTCTTCGCGATCGAGGCGGCGTTCTCCAGGGCGGAGCGGGTGACCTTGGTCGGGTCGATGACGCCGGCCTTGATCAGGTCGCCGTACTCGCCGGTCGCCGCGTTCAGGCCTTCGCCCTCCTTCAGGTCGCGGACCTTGTTGACCACGACCGAACCCTCGAGGCCGGAGTTCTCGGCGATCTGCCGCACCGGCTCCTCCAGCGAACGGTGGATGATCCGGGCGCCGGTGATCTCGTCCGGCTCGTCCAGCTTGTCCGGGTCGAGACCGGCCTGCGCGTTCAGCAGGGCCACGCCGCCACCCGGCACGACACCCTCCTCGAGGGCGGCGCGGGTCGCCTGCAGCGCGTCCTCGACGCGGTGCTTTTTCTCCTTCATCTCGGTCTCGGTGGCAGCGCCGACCTTAACCACAGCAACGCCTCCGGCGAGCTTGGCGAGGCGCTCCTGGAGCTTCTCGCGGTCGAAGTCGGAGTCGGTGCTCTCGACCTCGGTTTTGATCTGGTTGATCCGGCCCTTGATGTCGCCCTGGTCACCAGCCCCGTCGATGATCGTGGTGGTGTCCTTGGAGACGACGACGGTACGAGCCTGACCGAGCTGGGCGAGCTGGGTGTTCTCCAGTTTCAGGCCCATCTCCTCGGTGATCACCTCGCCGCCGGTGAGGATCGCGATGTCCTCGAGCATGCGCTTGCGGCGGTCGCCGAAGCCCGGCGCTTTCACGGCGACGCCGGTGAAGGTGCCGCGCAGCTTGTTCACGACCAGGGTCGCGAGGCACTCGCCCTCGACGTCCTCAGCCACGATCAGCAGCGGTTTGCCACCCTGCATCACCTGCTCGAGCACCGGCAGGATGTCCCGCACGGAGCCGATTTTCTGGTTGGCGATGAGGATGTAGGGGTCGTCCAGCACCGCCTCCATGCGGTCCTGGTCGGTGACCATGTAC
>Ga0207656_10000581_pt1 | contig 12084 bp, 7 predicted proteins | sample KBSCornC12_FD_184297 | JGI IMG/M metagenome (GOLD analysis project Ga0207656, IMG submission 184297) | Corn rhizosphere microbial communities from Kellogg Biological Station, Michigan, USA - KBS Corn C1-2 (SPAdes) (version 2) | ecosystem: Host-associated > Plants > Roots > Rhizosphere > Soil ...
CGTCGGCGACCTTGACCGCGGTCGCCCGGCCGATGCCCGAGGAGGCTCCGGTGATCAGCACCACCTTGCCGCGCACGGCGCCCGCCAGGCTGCGGTCCTTGAACAGGTCGGGGTCGAGGTTGCGCTCCCAGTAGTCCCAGACCCGCGTCGCGTAGCTCTCCAGCGGCGGCACCTCGATCCCCGACCCCCTCAGCGCTTTCTGCGTCTGGGTCGAGTCGAAGCTGGTCGGGTAGTCGACGTAGGAGAGGAGCTCGGCGGGCATGCCCAGTTGGTCGAGCGCCACCTTGGCCGCCTGCTTGGCCGGCGGCAGCAGCTTCAGCGCCGTCCGCAGCGCCCCGGTCGCCGGCTCGGTCACGTCGGTGCCGAGCCGCACCGCCATCTGCGGGGCGTCGGCGGCCCGAGCGAAGATGTTGATCACCTCGCCGGCGGTGTGCGGGTTGGGGTCGGTGAGGTGGAAAGCACGCCCGTTCAGTCGCGGCTTGTGGGCGATGTGGTCGATAGCCGAGGCGACGTAGTCGACCGGGACGATGTTGATCTCGCCACCCTCGACCCCGAGCGTCGGCAGCCAGGACGGGGCCACCCGCCGCAACCGCTGCAGCGCCTTGAAGAAGTAGTAGGGGCCGTCGATCTTGTCGATCTCGCCGGTGCGCGAGTCGCCGACCACGACCCCCGGCCGGTAGACCCGCCAGGGCCGCTGGCACTCGTCGCGGACCAGCCGCTCGGACTCGTGCTTGGTTCGGTAGTAGGGGTTGACGTCGAGCCGTTCGGCCTCCTCGAACATGTCCTCGGTCCAGACGCCTTTGTAGAGGCCGGCGGCGGCGATCGAGCTGACCTGGTGGAAGCAGCCGGCCTCGAGCGCGCCCGCCAGCTCGATCGCGTGGCGGGTCCCCTCGACGTTCGCGACCTCCTGGGCGTCGGCATCGGCCATCAGGTCGTAGATCGCAGCCAGGTGGAAGAAGTGGTCGATCTCCCCCCGCATCGTCACCAGGTCCTCCTCGGAGACCCCGAGCCCGGGCTGGGAGAGGTCGCCGGTGATCGGGACGATCCGCGCGCCGTCTGCCCCCAAGCCGGTCCGCAGCTCCTCCAGGCGCCCGCGCGAGCCGGCCCGCACCAGGGCGTAGACGGTGCCCTCACGCTGCAGCAGTCTCTCGACCAGATTGCGGCCGATGAACCCCGTGGCGCCGGTGACGAAATAGCTCATCGCCTTGCAGGGTATCTGGGTTGAGCTGCCGATAAACCTCTTTCCTTAGACTGCGAGCAAGAGATGCCAGAGACGGCCACCGTGCAGATCCCGATGCCCGAGATGGGCGAGTCGGTGACCGAGGGCATCGTCCTCGAGTGGCACGTCGCTGAGGGCGACGCGGTCAAAGAGGGCGACACCATCGTCGAGGTGTCGACTGACAAGGTCGATGCCGAGGTGCCGGCGCCGATGGACGGGGTGATCACCAAGCTGATCGCGCAGGTTGACGATGAGGTTCCCGTTGGCGCGCCGTTGGCTGAGATGGAGGCGGGTGACGGCGAGGGACATAGCGCTCGGCCGGCGGGTCCTGTCGCCGCAGGGGACCCACCCCCCCTTCCGGTAGCTAAAGCTTCCTCAGGGGGGGTCCCCCCTACGGCGCCACCCGCCGGAGAGGCCGCTGGAACTGCCGAGGGCGCCAACGGTGGGTCAGGCAACGGGGCGGCTGATGTCCGTGCAACGCCTCTTGCTCGGAGGGTTGCCGAGGCCAATGGGGTTGATCTTGCTTCGGTTAGGGGTTCGGGACCGGGCGCGAAGGTGACTAAAGACGATGTGTTGGCGGCTGACGGGGGCGGGAATGGTGCGGTGGCTCCTGCTCAAGGCGAGGCCAAGCAGCTTCGGGGGGCGGCGGCGATGTTGGCCAATGCGATGGACGAAAGCCGGGCGGTTCCTACGGCTACGTCGTTCCGGACGATTGCGGTGGACACGTTGGACGCTAAGCGGAAGGCGATCAATGCGGTGTTGAAGGACCGGGGGTTGAAGGTCTCCTTCACCCACCTGGTCGCCTGGGCGATCGTCGAGGCGACCAAAGAGTTCCCGGTGATGGTCCGGGTCTTCGCCGAAGAAGGCGGCAAGCCGTTCGCGATCGAGGGCAGCCCGGTCAACCTCGGGATCGCCGTCGACGTCGAGAAAAAGGACGGCTCCCACAGCCTCATGGTCCCGGCGATCAAGGGCGCCGAGGAGCTCGACTTCGCCGGCTTCCACACTCGCTACGAGGAGCTGATCGCGAAGACGCGCGAGAACAAGCTCTCCGCCGACGACTTCCAGGGCACCAACGTCAGCCTCACCAACCCGGGTGGGATCGGCACCGTCGCCTCGGTCCCGCGCCTGCTCTCGGGCCAGAGCGCGATCATCGCCACCGGCTCGATCGCCTACCCGCCGGAGTGGCGCCACGCCTCGCCGGAACGGATCAAGCAGCTCGGCGTCTCGAAAGTGATGACGCTGACTTCGACCTACGACCACCGCGTCATCCAGGGCGCCGAGTCGGGCGCCTTCCTGCGCCGGATCGAGCAGCTGCTGCAGGGCGAGGACGAGTTCTACGAGTCGGTCGCCCGCGACCTCGGCTTCGACGATCCCAGCGCCGTCACCAAGGCCCACCCGGCCTCGGCCTCGGCGCCGCCGCTGAGCGCCGCGCCGCCGAGCGTCGAACCGACCACCACTCCGGGCCAGATCGACGAAGAGCTGCTGCAGGCGGTGCAGGCGGCGACCTCGCTGCTGAAGGCCTACCGGACCCACGGCCACCTCGCCGCCCACTTCGACCCGCTCGGCTCCGAGCCGAAGGGCGACCCGGCGCTGCAGCCGGAGAACGTCAACCTGACCCCCGAGCTGATGGCGAAGATCCCGGCCTCGATTCTGCGGATCGGCGTCCCCGGCGAGACCCTGCTCGAGGCACTGCCGCGGATGCGCGACGCCTACTGCGGCACGATCGGCTACCAGGTCGAGCATCTCTCCTCGCACCAGCAGCGGATCTGGCTGCGGGAAATGATCGAGACCGGCGCCCACCGCCAGCCCCTCGCCGACGAGGAGAAAAAGCGCCTGCTGGACCGCCTGATCGACGTCTTCCAGTTCGAGCGCTTCCTCGAGAAAGCGTATTTGGGGCAGAAGATGTTCTCGATCGAGGGGCTCGACGTGATCGTGCCGATGCTCGACGAGGCGGTGACGCTCTCGCAACGGTCCGGCGCCGAGGAGGTCGTCTTCGGGATGGCTCACCGCGGCCGGCTCAGCGTCCTCGCCCACAACCTCGGCCGCTCGGTCGAATCGATCCTCGCCGAGTTCGAGGGCTCGAAGCAGATCGAGGCGGTGAAGGCGGTCGCCAGCATTCCCCACGGCGGCACCGGCGACGTCAAGTACCACTACGGCCACCGTGGCGTCTACGAGACCGCCGACGGCAAGAAGATCTCGGTCCGGCTCTACCCGAACCCGAGCCACCTCGAGTTCGTCGACCCGGTCGTCACCGGCGGCACCCGCTTCCTCCAGCAGGACTTTGAGGGCCCGAACCTCACCCACGACCCGAAACGGGCGGTGCCGGTGCTGCTGCACGGCGACGCCGCCTTCCCGGCCCAGGGCGTGGTCGCCGAGACGCTCAACCTGCAGGGACTGCCGGGCTACACGACCGGCGGCACGATCCACCTGATCCAGAACAACCAGGTCGGCTTCACCACCGACCCCGACGAGGCGCGCTCGACCCCCTACGCCGCCGACATGGCGAAGGGCTTCAACGTGCCGATCATTCACGTCAACGCCGACGACGTCGAGGCCTGCGTCTCGGCGATCCGCCTGGCGATGGCCTACCGCGAGCGCTGGTGCCGGGACATCGTCATCGACGTGATCGGCTACCGCCGCTTCGGCCACAACGAGACCGACGAGCCCGCCTACACGCAGCCGACGATGGCGGCGAAGATCAAGTCGCACCCGCCGGTCTCGGAGATCTACGCCGAGAAGCTGATCGGGGAGGGAACGGTCTCCGCCGAGCAGGTCGGCCGCCTCTCCGACGAGCGCCACACGGAGATGTCGGGGGCGCTGAAAGGGCTGCGCGAGAAGATGGAGGCCGGCGAGTACGAGGACCCGACCGTCACCGGCGCCACCACCAGCACCGGCGAACTGCTCGACCGCACCGCCAGCCCGCCCGTCCACACCGCGGTCGAGGCCGGCAAGCTGCGCCACCTCAACGAGGAGCTGCTGAGGACGCCGGAGGGCTTCAACGTCCACCGCAAGCTGCGCCGCCCGCTGTCCAAGCGGACCGAGGCGCTCGAGCAGGGCGGGATCGACTTCGGCCAGGCCGAGGCGCTCGCCTTCGCCTCGCTGCTGACCGACGGCGTCCACATCCGCCTCACCGGCCAGGACACCGAGCGCGGCACCTTCTCCCACCGCCACCTCGTCCTCCACGACGAGAACACCGGCCTCAAGTACACGCCGATCCAGAACCTCGAGGACGCCTCGGCCCCGTTCGAGCTCTACAACAGCCCCCTCTCGGAGACCGCCTGCCTCGGCTTCGAGTACGGCTACTCGGCGGCGAACCCGAGCGCCTTGGTCCTCTGGGAGGCCCAGTTCGGCGACTTCGCCAACGCCGGCCAGGTGATCATCGACAGCTTCATCGTCTCCGGCGAGTCGAAGTGGGGGCAGACCAGCCGGCTCACCCTCTTGCTGCCGCACGGCTACGAGGGGTCGGGCCCAGAGCACTCCAGTGCCCGGATCGAGCGCTTCCTCGCCCTCGGCGCCGAGGGCAATATCCGCATCGCCAATCCGACCACCGCCGCCCAGTACTTCCACCTGCTGCGCCGCCAGGCACTGATCAAGAAGCCGCGGCCACTGATCGTCTTCACCCCGAAGGGGCTGCTGCGCCTCGACAAGGCCACCGCCAGCCTCGAGGAACTGACCGACGGCGAACTGCAGTTCATCCTCGACGACCCGAAGGCCCAGGACCGCAAGGAGAAGGTCGAGCGCCTTGTCCTCTGCACCGGCAAGGTCTTCTACGACATGGACTCGAACGATCGCCGCGAGGGCGCCGAGAACGTCGCGATCGCCCGGGTCGAGGTGCTCTACCCGTTCGCCAAAGAACAGCTGGAGCGGCTGATCACCTCCTACCCGAACCTGAAGGAGATCGCCTGGGTGCAGGAGGAGCCGCGCAACATGGGCGGCTGGAAGGTGATGTCCCGGCGCATGCCCAGCGTTCTCCCCGAGGGCGTTGCCCTCACCTATATCGGCCGGCAGGGACGCGCCAGCACGGGCGAGGGCTACTCGGGGGCGCACGCCCGCGAGCAAGAGCGGATCGTCCTCACCGCGCTCACCCCCGGCGCCTAGATGGCGCGGCGGCCGTTCGAGAAGCCGGTGCCGGCCGAGCTGTTCGCCCGGGTGAAAGTGCTTTCGTGGATCGAGCTGGTGATCTTCAGCGGCCTGATCGTCTTCTGGCTGCTGCCCGGGTTCGAAACCGAGACGATGCTCTTCGGCTGGGCGCATGGCCTCGGATTCGTCGTTCTCTGCGTGGTGATCTGGATCGCCTGCATCCGCAAGGAGGCTCCCTACACCCTGCTCGCCGCGACCCTCACCCCCGTCGGTCCGGTCGGGAGCGTGATCGGGATCGAGTTGATCGAGCGCAAGGGCTGGGGAGTCGCCGTACGCCCCGGTTCCCAAAAAGCCGCCGAGAAACCGCGCCAGAACGGGACTAAAACGCTCGATCACGCTTGACCGTGCGAGGTCGAGCCGGTATAGCTAACCCCTGACTGTTCCTCAGGGCAGTCCCGCCAGGGGGAACGGCCGCGTCGGCATCCCTCCCTGGCTACCGACGCGCAGGTGCAGCGAGGGTCGCGCGGACCCCCCTGCCTCCCGCGGCCCCGCTGCGCCTACCCTTTTTTGAGCTTGCGCAGCACGGCCTGGAGGATCCCGCCGTTGAGGAAGTAGGTGACCTCGTTCGGGGTGTCCAGCCTGACCGTGACCTCGAACCGCTTCTCGGAGCCATCGTCGGCGCGGGCGACGACCGTCACCTGCTTCGCCCTGCCGTCTTCGAGATCGCCGACGTCGAAGGTCTCCTCGCCGCTGAGGCCGAGCGAGGCGACGCTCTCGCCGGCGGCAAACTGCAGCGGCAGCACCCCCATCCCGATCAGGTTGGAGCGGTGAATGCGCTCGAAGCTCTCGGCGATCACGGCGCGGGCCCCGAGCAGCTTCGTCCCCTTCGCCGCCCAGTCGCGGGAGGAGCCGGAGCCGTACTCCTTTCCGGCCAGGACAACCAGGGGAACGCCTTCGTCGGCGTACTGCACCGCGGCGTCGTAGATCGTCGTCTCCTCGCCGTCGGGGAAGTGACGGGTGTAGCCGCCGGCCTTCTCGACCAGCTGGTTGCGGAGGCGAATGTTGGCGAAGGTGCCGCGGATCATCACCTCGTGGTTGCCGCGGCGCGAGCCGTAGGAGTTGAAGTCTTTGACGTCCACGCCCTGGTCCGTCAGCCAGCGGCCGGCGGGACTGTCCCGTTTGATCGCCCCAGCGGGTGAGATGTGGTCGGTGGTGATCGAGTCGCCGAGTAGGGCGAGCGCCCGGGCGCCGGCGATCGGCTCGACTCCCGGCGCCTCGGCGGGCATCGCTTCGAAGAAACTGGGACGGCGGACGTAGGTGGAATCGGGCCAGGTGTAGCGGTCGCCGGAGGGCACGTCGACCGCGTTCCACATCTCGTCGCCGGCGAAGACCTCGGCGTAGTTGCGTTCGAACATCTCCGAGGCGACCGAGTCCCCGACCACCTGCTTGATCTCCTCGGCGGAGGGCCAAATATCGCGCAGAAATACGGGCTCGCCATCTTGTCCCTCCCCCAGCGGTTCGTCCGCGAGGTCGATGTCCATGCGGCCGGCGAGCGCGTAGGCGACGACCAGCGGCGGGCTCGCCAGATAGTTCGCCTTCACGTCCTGGTTGATCCGGCCCTCGAAGTTGCGGTTGCCGGAGAGGACGGCACAGACCGCCAGGTCCTTCTCGGCGATCGCCGTCGAGATCTCCGGCGCCAGCGGCCCGGAGTTGCCGATGCAGGTCGTGCAGCCGTAGCCGACAAGGTTGAACTGGAGCGCGTCGAGGTACTCGGTTAGGCCCGCCTGCTCGAGGTACTCGGTGACGACGGTCGAGCCCGGCGCCAGCGAAGTCTTCACCCAGGGCTTGCGCTGCAGGCCGCGCTCGACGGCATTGCGGGCGAGCAGGGCGGCGCCAATCATCACGCTCGGGTTGGAGGTGTTGGTGCAGCTGGTGATCGCGGCGATGACGACGCGGCCGTGGTCGAGCTCGAACTGCGTGCCGTCGTCGAGGGTGACCTCGATCGCGTCGTCGGTGCGCTTGGTCGGCGCCGCGGTGGCGCTGATCGCGGGGCGGGGCTTGCCGCGCTCGTCGTCGTGGTCCTCGGCCGGCGGGTCGGAGGCGGGGAAGGACTCCTCGATCGCCTCGTCGCGGCCGTTGCCCATCTGCTCGGCGGCTTCGGGGTCGAACTCCCCCATTGCATCGAGGAACGCCTCTTTCGCCTCTGAGAGCGGCACCCGGTCCTGCGGCCTTTTCGGGCCGGCGAGGCTGGGGACAACGTCGCCGAGGTCGAGCTCGAGCAGGTCGGAGAAGACCGGGTCCTCAGAGCTCTCGTCATGGAACATGCCCTGCTCGCGGGCGTAGGCGTCGACCAGCTCGATCGTCTCGGTCGGGCGGCCGGTGAGGTCGAGGTAGCGCAGCGTCTCGGCGTCGACCGGGAAGATCGCGCAGGTCGAGCCGAACTCCGGCGACATGTTGCCGAGGGTGGCGCGGTCGGCGAGGCCGAGGGTCGGCAGGCCCGGGCCGAAGAACTCGACGAACTTGGAGACGACGCCGCGCTCCCGCAGCATCTCGGTGACGGTGAGGACGAGGTCGGTCGCGGTCGCCCCCTCGGGCAGTTCCCCGGAGAGCTTGAAGCCGACGACCTGCGGCAACAGCATCGAGATCGGTTGGCCCAGCATCGCCGCCTCGGCCTCGATCCCGCCGACCCCCCAGCCGAGGACGCCGAGGCCGTTGACCATGGTCGTGTGTGAGTCGGTGCCGACGAGGGTGTCGGGATAGGCCTGGAGGACGCCGTCATTCTCGCGGCTGTAGACGACCTGGGCCAGGTACTCGAGGTTGACCTGGTGGCAGATGCCGGTCGCCGGCGGCACGACGCGGAAGTTGTCGAACGACTGCTGGCCCCACTTGAGGAACGAGTAACGCTCGCGGTTGCGGTCGAAGTCGCGCTCGGCGTTGACCGCGAAGGCGCGCTCGTTGCCGAAGGCGTCGACCTGGACCGAGTGGTCGATCACGAGGTCGACGTCGACCAGCGGGTTGATCGCGGCGGGGCTGCCGCCGATCTCCTCCATCGCGTCGCGCATCGCCGCCAGGTCGACGACGGCAGGGACGCCGGTGAAGTCCTGCATGAGGACGCGAGCGGGCTGGAAGGGGATCTCGACGCTGGGCTCGGCGGCAGCATCCCAGGAGGCGATCGCCTCGACGTCCTCGGCGCTGACCGAGGTGCCGTCCTCGAGCCGCAGCACGTTCTCCAACAGGACCTTGATCGAGTAGGGCAGGCGGGCGACGTCGAGGCGGTCCTGCAGCGCGTCGAGACGGAAGATCTCGTAGTCGCGTCCTCCTACTTGGAGGGTCGAACGGGCGCCGAAGGAATCGCTGCTCACGACTCCATCCTAGAAAATTGCCGATTCAGCGCTTGTCGGGGGAATGACCGGAGGCGATGTCTTTGGCCGCCTTTTGGCCAGCTGAACCGCTCTGGACCTTGACGCTGAGGGAAGGGCTGACCAGGGCAAGGTGGGCGCCGGCGCGCTGGGGGAGCGGGGCGATGGTGACCTCGACCTTGTTGCGCTCGATTGCCTTGACGGTGGCGGCACCGACTTGCTGAGGAGTGGAGGTGCCCATCCCCGGCGGCGGCTTGGCGCCGGCGTCGGCGAACATGCCGGCTTCGCGGATGAAACCCGGCGAGACGATGGAGACTCCGACGCCCTTGGGGTCCAGATCAGCTCTGAGCCCCAGGGCGAAGCCGCGGAGGCCGAACTTGGTCGCGTTGTAGACGGAGCTGCGCGGGCTGGCGGCCTTGCCCGAGAGCGAGGCGACGAAGACGAGGTGGCCGGAGCCGGCCTCGAGCATCGCCGGGTAGAGGGCGCGGGCGAGCAGCATCGGCGCCTCGAGGTTGACGCGCAGTGCCCGCTTCACCTCCTCGGCGCTGAACTCGTCCAGCTTCCCGGCGCCGGGGAGGCCTGCGTTGGCGACGAGGATCTCGGTGCCCGCGGCCTCGGCGGCGAGGCGCTCGGCGGCGTCCGGCTCGGCCAGATCGGATGGGAGGACGCTGTGGCCGCTCCCAGGCAGCTCCGCGGCCATCTGCTCGAGTGCCTCGCGGTTGCGGGCGCTCAGCGCTAGCTGGGCTCCGCGTTCGGCCATCGCCGTGGCGATCGCCCTCCCGAGCCCGCCGGTAGCGCCCGTGAGCAGCGCTTTTCGGCCCGAAAGGTTCATCCCAGGCCGCAAGCTAGCAGCCGTCGCGTCGAAAGGAATCTCAATGGGACTGGGATCTACGACCAAATATTTGCGTTTTGTAAGCAAAGCGCCGGTGGATCGTCTACACTGCCCGCGTTCGATAACCGGAATGCCGAATCCCTGGCGCAATGGGCGTCTAGGGAACGGGGGAACCAAGTTTCCGGGGCGAGCCCGCCTAACAGGCGGGGGCGCAAGCTCCTTTCGCGCCAGCCCGACAGCTAACCCCGTAGGCCGACGAAGGAGAATCGGTTTGCATCACAACTTCAGGTTGGCTGGGCTGGCGCTTGTTGTAGCCCTATTCGCAACCGCTTGGATCGCCCCGGGCAGCGCCTCGGCTAGCTGCGACACGGGCGGCATGTCGCCGGCTGAAGTCGACGTCTGCACGCCGACCGCGAAGGCGAAGCTGCTCGCCAACGGGATGCTGATCCCGCCGAAGAGTGCTCCGGCCCGCGTCAAGGCCGTGATCGCCGCGGCGAACAAGATCCGCAGCAAACCGTACGTCTGGGGCGGCGGCCACGCCCGCTGGTGGGACCGCGGCTACGACTGCTCCGGCTCCGTCAGCTTCGCCCTCCACGGCGGCCACTTCCTCGAAAGCCCCCTCCCCTCCGGCCCGATGGAGTCCTGGGCCGAAGAAGGCGAAGGCCGCTGGATCACCGTCTGGGCCAACGCCGGCCACGCCTACGCCGAAATCGCCGGCTTCCGCTGGGACACCTCCGGCGACGAAGGCGGCGAAACCGGCCCCCGCTGGCACGAAGAACTGCGCGACAACGTGGGGTTCGTCGCGCGGCACCCGGCTGGGTACTAAACGAGCTCAGTTTTTGATGAAGAACCACCGGTTATGGTTTGTGACCTTGTAGGTCGCACGCCATATCACGCTTTCCGGGCAAAATGAACCTGCAGTCTTTTTAATCGGTTTCGAAATAACGAGTTCGGTGCCGCCGTTTGCGACGGTTCCGAGGTCGATGCCGGTACCGACGCCATAGCTGCAGGAGCCGAACAGACCGGTGTTGATTGTCACCTCGCTCCCCTTAGCGGTAACTGTGGTTCCACCTCCTGACGCTTCCGTAGCTTCAACTGTCCCGCTCGTCACGGTATCCGTTGTAAAGGTGCAGCCTGACCAGGTCAGATCGTCCTTCGGGATGCTGCCAGTGGGAGTCATACCTATGCCACCCGTGATGTCTGTGATCCTCATCGTTCCCCCGGTGCATGTATCGAGGACGTTGCTTAATGTATCTTCGAATTTGGCGGTGCCGCCGATCAGTGACGCTTCGATTTTGGTGATCTTGCTCGCCGCGGGACAAGGATTGGTGTTGACTGTGCAGAGTTCGCTGGCCGAAGCCGTACCGGAACCTGCGAACGCCATCAGGGCCATGGCCGCAACGGCGGCGAGGCCGAGCATCTTTAGGTATTTCATTTCTTTTCTCCCTTCGGTGCTGAAGCACATCTGCTTGTCGCTGTTAGACGTAACAGACGCAGGAGGCTTTAATCAAGAACAGCTTAGTACTTTAGGCGTGACAACTTCCGCTGCTCAATGCAAGGGTCTCGCACCAAAGGCAGCGAAACCAGCCCCATTCGCATATCAAGCTACGCGACAACGTAGGGGTTTGTAGCTAACCATCCTGGCTGGGTACTCGATCCGCAGCCGCCGGAGCGGCTGCGGGCTCAGTCAGTGTTCAGTTTTTAATGTAGAACACCGCGTTGTGGTTTGTGACCTTGTAGGTCGCGTTCCAGACTGCGGTCGCCGGGCAAAGTATGCCGCCAGCGGTTGTTTTGACCACTTTGTTGATAGCCAGTTCATTGCCACCATTGATGATTTCGCCGAGATCCAGACCAGTGCCAAACCCGTAGGTGCACGAACCGAGGACGCCGGTGGCGATTGTCACTTCGCTTTTCTTGGCAATGATTGTGGTACCACCTTTTGCGCTTTCAGGAGCTTCAACAGTCCCTTCTGTCGTGGTAGTCGTCGGGAAGCTGCAGCCGGTCCAGGTCAGGTCCGCGGTCGGGACGGTGCCAGTGGGGTTCACGCCTGCGCCTCCAGTGATGCTTGTGATCTTCATGGTGCCCCCGGTGCATGTATCGAGGACGTTGCCTGATGTGTCTTCGAATTTGGCGGTACCGCCGCTCAGCGACGCTTCGATTTTGGTGATCCTGTTCGCTGAGGGACAAGGATTCGTGTGTACTGTGCAGAGTTCGCTCGCGGAAGCTGTGCCGGCTCCCGAGAACGCCATCGTCATCGTGGCTGCTATCGCAGCAGGGACCAATAACTTCAGATATCTCATGATCGTCTCCTCCGGTGCCGAAGCACTATCTGCTTGTCGCCGTTAGGCGTAACAGACGCAGGAGATCTTAAGCAAGAACATCTGAGTATTTTAGGAGTGACAACCTTTGTTCATTTCTTCCCCCCACACTTGACCCCGATGAACGGGTTGGAGACCCGCTTCAAGCCGTTCTGAGCCCTGAATTCAAGGCTGGCCCGGCGCTTGTGGCGGCAGATGTCGACCGAGTTTTCGATCAGGCCCTTCTTGCCACCGAAGAAGCTGATTTGGAACTTAGTCACGGGGGCATCGGGGACG
>Ga0207656_10000587_pt1 | contig 12030 bp, 6 predicted proteins | sample KBSCornC12_FD_184297 | JGI IMG/M metagenome (GOLD analysis project Ga0207656, IMG submission 184297) | Corn rhizosphere microbial communities from Kellogg Biological Station, Michigan, USA - KBS Corn C1-2 (SPAdes) (version 2) | ecosystem: Host-associated > Plants > Roots > Rhizosphere > Soil ...
CCGCGGTATCAGCTTGAGCACGACCTCCCGAAAAGGAGTCGCCGGTATCACGCAGGATTGGACCGGAGGGCTCACGCTTGCAGTTTCCCGCACGGGTGATGGCACCTGCCACATCCGCGCCATATCCCCGTACGATCAATCCCCCGTCGCTTGCGTCGCCTCCGCCGCAACCGGCTCCACCCGCCCGCGCCCACGGCCGAAGAGCCTCATGACGCCGCGATAAACCAACCGCACGCCGACAATCGTGAGCAACGCCTCGAAGATCGTGAGCATGAACGCGAACACCGGGTTCATGCGCGCGTTGCGGCGATGGAACTTGGCGATAGCACGGTCGCGCGAGATCTCGATCGAGTCGTAGAAGGTCGGCACCACGAGCAGCGTGAGCATCGTGGAGGTGATCGTGCCGCCGATGATCGCGACCGCCATCGGGCGATAGAACTCGCCGCCCTCGCCCACGCCGATCGCGACCGGCATCATGCCCGCGATGAGCGCGAACGTGGTCATGAGGATCGGGCGCAGCCGCACGCGCCCGGCGTGCATGAGCGCATCCTCGCGGTCGACGCCCTGCGCCTCTTCCTTGCGCGCGCAGTCGAGGAGCAGGATCGCGTTCTTCGCCACCAGGCCCATCAGCATGATCACGCCGATGAAGCTCATGAGGTTCAGCGTGCCGCCGGTGATGCGCAGGGCCAGCACCACGCCGATCAGCGAGAGTGGCAGCGACAGCATGACAGGCAACGGCGCGGTGAACGAGCCGAACTGCATCACCAGCACCAGGTACATGAGCGCGATGCCCATGATGAGCGCGGTGAACATTTCCGAGAACACTTCCTGCTGGTCGCGCGAGGCGCCTCCGAGCGTGAGGCCGTAGCCCGTCGGGAAGTCGATCGACTTCGCGAGCTTGAGCGCATCGGCGGTGACCTCGCCGGAGGCGCGTCCCTGCACGTTCGCGGAGACCGTCACCGTGCGCTTGCCGTCCAGGTGCTGGATCTGCGCCGGGCCCTTGCCCATGGTGATGTTGGCGATCTGGTCGAGGGGCACCACGGTGCTGGGGCCGCCGGTGAGGAGCGCCGCGCCGCCGACCGCGATCGGCAGGTGCTCGATGTTGGCCGCGTCCACGCGATCGTCCGGGTGCAGGCGCACGGCCACGTCGCGCGTCTCGCCCGTGGGATCGATCCAGTCGCCCACTTCGAGGCCCGCGAACGCCACTCGCAGCGCCTGCGCCGCGTCGCCCACGGAGATGCCGAGCGAGCTCGCGAGGCCGCGGTCGAGCTCGATCTTCAGCTCGTCCTTGGGCTCGAGCTCGGACAGGCCCACGTCGACGGCGCCGGGGATCTTGCGCATCTTCTCCATGTAGTCGCCGGTGATCGCCATCAGGCGGCGATAGTCGGGACCGGAGAACTGGATCTGCACCGGCTTGCGCGCGCCGTTGTTGAGGTCGTCGAGCACGACGTACTCGGCGCCCACGAGCTGCTTCAGGCGCTCGCGCAGCTCGACCGCGATGTCCCAGGCCTTGCGATGGCGCTCGTAGCTCTTGCCGAGGTCGACGTAGACGCGGCCGCCGGAAGCGTTGACGCTGCTGTTGGTGGCCTTGGTCTCGGCGATCTGGCGCGCGACCTCCGCGCCCTTCTCCACCTTGAGCTTGGCGTACTCGAGGCTCGCGGACGAGGGCACGCGCACGTCGATCGCGATGGTGCCGTAGTCCGATTGCGGCAGGAAGGTGGATCCGCCCCACACGACCTGCACGCCGATGGCGGCCGCGAAGCTCACGACGGCGATGAGCAGCATCCACTTGCGGTGGTGCAGCGCCCACGAGATGACGTTGCCGTAGCGGCTCGCCTGGTGGTCGAACCAGTCGTTGAAGCGTCCGAGGACCTTGCGCAGGCCGCGCCTCTCCTGGTGCTGGTAGCCGACCGGGTCTCCCCAATACGCGGACAGCATCGGGTCCAGCGTGAAGGAGATGAAGAGCGAGACCAGCACGGAGGCCGCGACCGTGAGCGCGAAGGGCCGGAACCACTCGCCCGCGCCGCCGCCCATGAACGCCACGGGGATGAACACCGCGATGATCGAGAGCGTGGTGGCGGTCACCGCGAGGCCGATCTCGGCCGTGCCGACCTGCGCCGCGGTCTTGCGGTCGAGCCCGCGCTCCATGTGCCGCACGATGTTCTCGCGCACGACGATCGCATCGTCGATCAGCACGCCGATCGCGAGCGAGAGCCCCAGCAGCGTCATGAAGTTGAGCGTGAAGCCGCACACCCACACGGCGATGAACGCGGCGATGACCGACGTGGGCAGGCTGGTGGCGGTGATGAGCGTCGAGCGCCACGAGTTGAGGAACACGTACACCACGAAGATGGTGAGGCCCGCGCCGAAGATGAGCGCGTCGATCACGTTGTGCAGGCTGCTCTCGGCGTCCTTGCCGCCGTCCTGCGTGACCTCGAGCTTGGTGCCCTTGGGCAGCGTCTTGTTGATCTCGGCGACCGTGTCGCGCACCCGCTTCGCGACGCTGACCGTGCTCGCATCGCGCGAGCGGGTGATCGACAGGCCCACGTTCGGGTGTGCGTTGCGCAGGCTGAAGCCGGCGAGCTCCGCGAAGCCGTCCTCGACGCTCGCGATCTGGCCCAGGCGCACGACCTGGTCGCCCTGGCGCGCGACGATGACGTTCTCGAATTCCTTCGGCGACTCCACCCGCCCCACGAGGCGGATGCTCTGCTCGGAAAGCTGCCCCTTCACGCGTCCCACGGGCGCGGTCATGTTCTGCGCCTGCAGCGCCGCCACGACCTGCGTCACCGACACGTTGTACTGGCGCAGCTTCTCGGCGCGCAGGAGCACCGAGAGCTCGCGCTTCAGGGAGCCGTTCACCTGCACCACGGCGACGCCGTCGATGGAACGGAAGCGGTCGGCGAGCACGTCCTCGGCCAGCCGCGAGATCGCCGCATGCGTCTGCGAATCCGAGGAGAGCGCCAGCTGCATGATCGGCTGGGCCGACGGATCGACGCGCGTGAGGATCGGCTCGCGCATCTCGATCGGCAGCTTGTAGCGCACGGTGGCGATGGCGTTGCGGATCTCGTCCGACGCCTCGATCATGTTCTTCTTGAAGTTGAAGATGATGACGATCTGCGCCTGGCTCTCGGAGGCCGTCCCGCGCATCTGGTAGACCTGCGGGATGCTCTGCAGGGCCTTCTCGACGCGGTTGATGATCTCGCGCTCCACCGTCTCGGGCGAGGCACCGGGGTACGGGATGGTCACGACCATCACCGGCTGCTCGACATCGGGGATCTGGTTCACGCGCAGCTTGTTCAGCGCGAGCAGGCCCATGCACATGAGCCCGATCACCAGCACGAGCGTGGAGACCGGCCGGCGGATGGCGAAATCGGAAAGGAACATGGCTACTTGCCCGCGTCGATGGCGGTCATCATCGAGGTCGCGGGCTTGCCCGCGAGCTGCACCGGCTGGCCGTCCTTGAGCGTGGCGGTGGGATAGCGGATCACCTGGTCGCCCTCGGCGAGCCCGGACTTCACCACGTAGTCGCCGCGCCGCGGATCGCGATCGCCGACCACGACGGGCACCTTCTGCAGCTTGTCGGTGGAGACGCGCCAGGCGCTCGCCTTGTCGCCATCGCGCACCAGCGCGCTCGAGGGAATGGTGAGGCTGGCGGAGCTCGAGGTCTCGATGCGGCCCTCGGCATAGAGGCCCGCCAGCTTCGGCTGCTTGTCGCCCACGAAATCGACCAGCACCTCCACCTGCCGGGTGCTGGTGTTGGCGGCGGGATTCACGCGCCGCACGCGGCCGGTGAATTCCTGGTCGGCATAGCCGTTCACGCGGAAGCTCACCGGCTGGCCTGCGCGCACCTCGCCCACCTGGTCGCTCGGCACCGAGCCCTCGAAGCGCATGCTGCGCGGATCGATCACCTTGAGCAGCTCCTTGCCCACCTGCGCGGTGTCCCCGGGCGAGGCCTTGCGGTCCGTCACGATGCCGTCGAAGGGCGCGCGCACCTCGGTGCGCGTCATCTGCTGCCTGGCGAGGACGAGGCGGGCCTTCGCGGCCTCGACATCGCTCTGGGCGGAGTTGAGGTGCCCCTCGGCATCGTCGAGCGCCTGCGCGGAGGCCATGCCCGAGGTGCGCAGCGTCTTCATGCGCTGGAACTGGCGCTCGGCCTGGTCGAGGGCCTGCTGGGCGGCACGGCCGGAGGCCTCCGCCGAGGTGTACGCATCGCGGATGGCGGTGCTGTCGAGGCGCACGAGGAGGTCGCCGCGACGCACGATATCGCCGTTCTCCTTGAGGACCTCGAGCACCACCGCCTGCACTTCCGCGCGCAGGTCGGCGCGGCGCTCCGGCTGGATGGAGCCGGTGATCGACGGGCCGGACGCGAGCGCATTGCTGTGCACGACCTGCACGTCTTCGGCCGAGATCAGCAGCGGCGCCGGGGCAGGCGCGGGCGCAGCCGCCTTGCTGGTCCCCGGCAGCTTGTCGCAGGCGGCAAGGCCAAGGGCCAGCAGGAGCGCGATGAGCGGGCGATGGGGCATCGGGAGTCCCTGATTCTTATGGATTTCGGGAAGGGTAAGCGGTCCCTTTTGGAGAGGCCACCCCGGTACGACGAAATGCGGATTTAACGGGATGAATTGTACCCCGCGAGGGTCAGCGGACGTGACATTCAGTAACGGGCGTTGCCCGGCGTGCGCGGGAAGGGAATCACGTCCCGCACGTTGGAAAGGCCGGTCACGTACGCCACGGTGCGCTCGAACCCGAGGCCGAAGCCCGCGTGGGGCACCGTCCCGTAGCGCCTCAGGTCGCGGTACCAGCCGTAGGCCGCGGGATCGAGCCCCACGGCGGAGATGCGCTCGTCCAGGACCGCGAGGCGCTCCTCGCGCTGGCTGCCGCCGATGATCTCGCCGATGCCGGGCGCGAGCACGTCCATGGCGGCGACGGTCCTGTTGTCCTCGTTCAGGCGCATGTAGAACGCCTTGATCTCCTTCGGGTAGTTCATGAGGATCACCGGGCCGCCGACGTGCTTCTCGGCGAGGAAGCGCTCGTGCTCGCTCTGCAGGTCCATGCCCCACTGGACCGGGTACTCGAACTTGAGGCCCTTCGCGGACAGGATGCGCACCGCCTCCGTGTAGTCCATGCGCACGAAGGGCTTGTCCACCATCGCCTGCAGCTTCGCGATCACGCCCTTCTCGATGCGCTCCTCGAAGAACGCCATGTCGTCGGGGCGCTCCGCCAGCACGGCGGCGAAGATGTGCTTGAGCAGGCGCTCGGCGAGGTCTGCGTCGGCGGAAAGATCCGCGAAGGCGATCTCCGGCTCGATCATCCAGAATTCGGCGAGGTGGCGGCTGGTGTTCGAATTCTCGGCACGGAAGGTGGGCCCGAAGGTGTAGACCTTCGACAGCGCCATGCAGTACGTCTCGACGTTGAGCTGGCCCGACACGGTGAGGAACGCTTCGCGGCCGAAGAAGTCCTTCGAGAAGTCCACCTTGCCCTCGGACGTGCGGGGCAGGTTGGCGAGGTCGAGGGTGGAGACGCGGAAGAGCTCGCCGGCGCCCTCGGCGTCGGAGGCCGTGATGATCGGCGTGTTCACCCACACGAAGCCGTCGTCGCTGAAGAAGCGGTGGATGGCCATGGCGAGCGTGTGGCGCACGCGCGTGGTGGCTCCGATCACGTTGGTGCGCGGGCGCAGGTGCGCCACCTCGCGCAGGAATTCCATCGTGTGGGGCTTGGGCTGGATGGGATAGGTGTCGGGATCGTCGACCAGCCCGACCACCTGCAGCTGTGTCGCCTGCATCTCGAAGGGCTGGCCCTTCGCGGGCGAGGGCACGATCGTGCCGGTGGCTTCCACCGCGCAGCCCGCGGTCAGGTGCCGGATTTCAGCCTCATAATTGGGCAGCGACGCCTGCGCCACGACCTGCACCGGGTGGAAGCAGGAGCCGTCGGAGACGTGCACGAACGACAGGCCCGCCTTGGAATCGCGGCGCGTGCGCACCCAGCCGCGAACGGTGACGGGGCGATCGGAGGGAGCCTGCCCCGCCAGGATGGAACGAACGGACAACGAGGTCATGGAACGAACGGAAGGGGAATGCGGATTCGAATTCTAGCCACTCCGCCGGTCGGAGACGAACGGCCGGAACCGCTGGCCGCTTCGGCAGTCCACCCTTCAGACCATTTCCCTCGCGCGGACAAGACCAACAGGAGAGCCGCGTCGTCATGACCGAAGAGGCAAGACCGTTTTTCGCCGACGGCCCCCTGCCCGCGGGCGGCCGCCCGGTTTTCATCGTGTGGCTGTTCGTGTGCATCGTGGTGCTCCTGCTCGCGCTCACCGTCTACAGCGTCCAGCTCCTGGGCGCCGGCCGGGCATTCGTGGCCGCGGAAGGCGTGTGGTCCAAGGCGCAGAAGGACGCGGTCCACCAGCTTTCGCGCTACGTGGTCGACCGCAGCGAAGACAGCTATCGCGCCTTCGCGCACTCCATGGACGTGCTGGACAACGATCGCCGCGCCCGCGTGGAGATGGAGAAGCGCGAGCCGGACATGGGCGTCGTGCGCGACGCGCTTCTCAAGGGGGGCGTGCACGCGAGCGAGATCGAGGGGCTGGTCTCGATGTACGAGGCGCTGCGCGGCTTCGGCCCGATGGAGTACACGCTGTCCCTCTGGAAGCGCAGCGACCTCGCCCTGGACGAGCTGCGGCGCCTCGGCGAACGCGTGCGCGCCTCGCCGGGCCCCCTCGAGCCGGCGGCGGCGGTGGCGCTCCTGCAGCAGATCGAGCGCGTGAACCTCACCATCAGCCCGCTCGAGGACGACTTCGCCGCCACCCTCGGCGACATGCAGCGCACGGCGCAGTCCTGGGTCACCAGCGGCATCCTCGTGATCACCGGGATCCTCCTCATCGCCGGCATCACGCTGTCGCGCCGCTTCCTGCAGGCCAACCTCGACCTGCAGACCTCGCTCTCGGAGAGCGAATCGCAGCTGCGGCACGTGATCGAATCGGCGCCGCTGCCGCTGCTCATCATCCGCGCGGGCGACCAGCAGCTGCTCTACGCCAACGAGCGCGCGCTGGAGCAGTTCGGGCTCGATGCCGATTCCGCGCGCAGCCATTCGTTCGGCGACTTCCACGTGGATCCCGAGATGCGCGCGACGCTCGCCGAGACGCTGTCGCGCCAGGGCTCGGTGCGCGACTTCGAGGTGCACCTGAAGGCGCTCGACGGACGCGAGTTCTGGCTGCTGCTGTCGGCGCAGCCGATGCGCTATGCCGGCGCATTCTGCCTGCTGTGCGCGCTCGCCAACATCGACGACCGCAAGCGCATGCAGGAGGACATGCGCCGCAAGGCCATGTACGACACGCTCACGGGGCTGCCGAATCGCGCGATGTTCATGGAGTCGCTCGAGCGCGCCACGCGCAAGGCGCGCCGGCGCTCGACGCGATTCTCGGTGCTGTTCATCGACCTCGACCGCTTCAAGGAGGTGAACGACACGATGGGCCACCACGCGGGCGACGACCTGCTGCAGACCGCGGCGCAGCGCCTCGGCACCGCCATCCGCCAGAGCGACCTCGTCGCGCGCATGGGCGGCGACGAGTTCGTGGTGCTGATCGAGGACCACGGCGGGCCCGAGGAGGTGATGATCGTCGCGCAGAAGATCGTCTCGATGCTGGAGCGGCCGGTGCTCATCGACTGGCGCGAGGTCGCCATCTCGGCCAGCATCGGCATCGCGAGCTATCCGGAGGACGGCGTCGACCTCGAGACGCTGGTGAAGAACGCCGACACCGCGATGTACCGCGCGAAGGAGCTCGGCCGCAACAACTTCCAGTTCTACTCGCCGGAGCTGAACCTCCTCGGCAACCAGCGGCTGCAGCGCGAGAAGCAGGTGCGCGACGCGCTCGCGAGCGGCGAGCTGTTCCTCCACTACCAGCCCGAGATCGATTTCACGAGCGGCCGCTTCACCGCGATGGAAGCGCTGCTGCGCTGGCGCGATCCCGACAGCGGGCTCGTCCAGGCGCCCGATTTCCTGCCGCTCGCCGAGGAAAGCGGCACCATCAACGCCGTGGGGCGCTGGGTGATCGACCGCGCGCTGCAGGACCTGCGCACCTGGCGCGACCAGGGGCTGGACGTCGTGGTGTCCGTGAACGTGGCCGCGCGCCAGCTGCAGCAGCACGATTTCCCCGACGAGGTCGCGCGCGCGCTCGAGACGCACGGCGTGCCCGCGCAGAACCTGCGCGTCGAGGTGAACGAGCTCACGCTGATGCAGGATTCCGATGTCGCCCACCGCGTGATCCGCGCGCTCAAGGCGGCGGGCGTGGAGATCGCGATCGACGACTTCGGCACCGGCTACTCGTCGCTCGGCCTCGTGCGCGGGCTGCCCGTGCAGGTGGTGAAGATCGACCAGTCGCTGGTATCGAGCTGCGTCAGCAAGCGCGAATGCGCCGCGATCGTGCAGGCCACGTCGGCCATGTCGCGCGCCCTCGGCATCCGCCTGATCGCCGAAGGCGTCGAGACCGAGGAGCAGCGGCTGCTGATGAAATCGCTCGGCTGCGACGGGGCGCAGGGTTTCCTCTTCGCCGCACCCGTCGGCCCCGAGGAGGTCCCCGAGCTGCTGCGCTCGCCGGTGGAAGCGACGCTGCTTAGCTAGTTGTCACGCGGCGGCGGTCCGCGTTCATCTGCGTCAAAACGCCTCCCGCACCCCGGCTGCGTGGCAACTAGCAAAGAGCGGCGATCACCCGCGCAGCAGCAGCGGTGATCTTCTTCGCGTACTCGATGTCGATGAACTCGTTCGGCCCATGCGCGTTCGACTTGGGCCCGAGCACGCCGGTCACCAGGATCTGCGCATCGGGAAACTTGCGTCCCAGCATGCTCATGAACGGAATCGTCCCGCCCTCGCCCATGTAGGCCGCCGGCCGCCCGAAGAGCTCGTTCGAGGCGGCATCGAGCGCGTCCGCGAGCCACGGCGCGAAGGTGGGCGCATTCCAGCCCGTCGCGCCCTGGTCGTGCTCGAAGCGCACGGTGGCGTTATACGGTGGATCTTCCTCGAGGAGGTCCTTCAGCGCACGTGCCGCGGTGGTGCCATCCACCAGCGGCGGCAGGCGCAGCGAAAGCTTGAGCGCGGTGCGCGGCCGCTGCACGTTGCCCGCGGAGGCGAGCGGCGGCAGGCCATCGGCGCCGGTGACCGCGAGCGCGGGACGCCACGTGCGGTTCAGCACCAGCTCCACCGGATCCTTCGTCACGGGCTCCGCGAAGAGGCGCGCTCCCTGCTCGTCGCAGCAGGTGGCCCACGGGAAACGCTTCCAGATGCTCTCGCCGAGGATCGCCGCCGCCTGCTTCGCCTGCGCGAGGCGATCGGCGGGCACTTCGCAGCGGAAAGCGCTGCACGCCACCTCGCCCGTGCGCGAATCGTCGATGCGGTCGAGGAGCCGGCGCGCGATGCGGAAGGAAGAGGGCACCACGCCGCCCGCATCTCCCGAGTGCACGCCTTCGGTGAGGATGTCGACCGAGAGCGTCCCGTTCACGAGGCCGCGCAGCGATGTCGTGACCCAGAGCTGCTCGTAGTTGCCGGCGCCGGAATCGAGCGCGATCACGAGCGCCACGTCCCCCATGCGCGGGGCGAGCGCGTCGAGATAGGCAGGCAGGTCGTAGCTGCCGCTCTCCTCGCACGTCTCGATCAGCCCCACGCAGCGCGGCCGCGGGGTGCCCTCGGCATCGAGCGCCGCGATCGCGGAGAGCGCGGCGAAGAGCGCATAACCGTCGTCCGCGCCGCCGCGGCCGTAGAGGCGCCCATCCTCGATCACCGGCGTCCAGGGGCCCAGGCCCGCGCGCCAGCCGGTCATCTCGGGCTGCTTGTCGAGGTGGCCGTACAGGAGCACGGACTGCTGCGAGCCGGGACCGCGCGCCGGCACGTCGAAGAAGAGCACCGGCGTGCGCCCGCCCAGCCGCACGATCTCGACGTGCAGGCCGGCGATGCCCTGCCGGGCGGCCCACGCGTGCGCCTGCGCGACGGAGGCCTCGATGTGCCCGTGCCGCTCCCACTCCGGATCGAAGTGCGGCGACTTGGCGGGCAGGCGGATGTATTCGATGAGCTGGGCGACGATGTCGTCGTCCCACTGGCGTGCGATGCGGGTAGCGAGCATGACTCATTGTATCCTCCGCGAATGCCCGCACTGCCGTGGTTCTACATCTTCGTCGCCTCTTATGTCGTGTGGGTGGTGCTCGCGTGCGTGTCGCTGCTGCTGAACCGCCGCTCGCCGACCGCGACGCTCGCGTGGATCTTCGCTTTCGTGGCCCTCCCCGTGGTCTCGGGCCTCTATTACATGGTGTTCGGCCCGCGCCGGCTGCAGCGGCGCAAGCGCCGCTACGGCGTCGCGCGTGCGGTCGCGGCGGGCGTCTCGCAGCACCTGCGCACGACCGCCGGCCAGCAAAAGCCGCAGCTCTCGCCGGATGCCGGCGGCCTCGCGGCGGTGGGCCGGCGCCTCAACCAGGGCATGCCCACGTTCGCGAGCGCCGTGACCCTGCTCGACAACGGCGACGACAAGATGCACGCCCTCGAGGAGGCCATCGCCGCCGCGCGCCACCACGTGCACATGGAGTACTACATCTGGGAGCCGGACTGGGTCGGCACGCGCTTCCGCGACCTCCTCACCGAGGCGGCGAAGCGCGGCGTGGAGGTGCGCATCCTCTACGATTCGGTCGGCTCGCCGCACCTGGACGGCGACTTCTGGAAGCCGCTCTGCGCGGCGGGCGGAAACGTGCGCGAGTTCAACGTGCTGCGCGTCTCCTTCGCGAGCTTCAACTTCGCCAACTTCCGCACGCACCGCAAGATCGCGATCGTCGACGGGCGCGTGGGCTTCCTCGGCGGCATCAACATCCACGAGCCGGAATGCAAGACGCGCTCCGGCGAGAACGCCTGGCGCGACGAGCACGCGCGCATCGAGGGCGAGCCCGTGCGCAAGATGCAGCGCCTGTTCCTCGAGAACTGGACCTACGCCAAGGGAACGTTCGCGCTGGCGAACAACGTGGACGCGTACTTCCCCGCGGTCGAGGCGGTCGAGGGCGGCATCCCGGTGCAGATCCTCGCCTCGGGACCGGACGACGATTCGGCGCCGCTGCACGCGTTCTTCCTCGCCGCGCTTTCGACGGCACGCAAGCGCGCCTGGATCGAGACGCCCTACCTCATCCCGGACGAGCCGCTGGAAGCGGCGCTGCGCGTGGCGGAGCTGCGCGGCGTGGACGTGCAGGTGATCGTGCCGCGGCACGGGGACTCGAAGCTCGTCACGGCGGCATCGCACACCTACTGCGAGTCGCTCGTGAAGGCGGGCATCCACATCTTCGAGTACGGCCCGCCGATGCTGCACGCCAAGACCATGGTCGTGGACGAGACCGTCGCCGTGGTCGGCACCGCCAACCTCGACAACCGCAGCTTCCGGCTCAACTTCGAGGTCGCGGCTGCCTTCTACGATCGCGAGGTCGTGGCGCACCTCTCGCGGCGCTTCGAGGAAGACCGCGCCGCGTGCAAGCCGTTTCCCCTGCGCCGCCGCGGCCCGCGCCTCACGCAGCTCCTCGAATCCGTGGCGCGGCTTACTTCGCCGGTGCTGTGACCGGGGGCCGGTAGGGGCGCGGATAGCTCGCCATCGAAACGTTGCCGTCGCGATCGTAGGCCTGGACGCCGAAGTTGTAGTTGTCCTTCGAGATGCCGGCGAGCGTGAAGCGCGTGACGTTTCCCACGTCCTTCGACTGCTGCCAGTCGGAGGCGGTGGTGTCGCGCCAGACGATGCGATAGCCGGCCACATCCGGCTCGGGATTGGCCTTCCATCGCAGCGTGGTGTCGTTCTCGAGGCGCAGGTTTTCCATCTCGACCTCCTGCGGCGCGGAGGGGCCGAGCGCAAGCGCCGCGAGCGCCGCGGCGTTCACGCGGGCGACGTTCGCCACGTAGCCGAAGTCCACGAACTGCGGCAGGTCGCCGAACTGCACGCCGTCCTCGACGCGCACGTCCTGGTGCTGGTGGTGCCAGTCCTCGACGGGCTCGGTGAAGCGCACCGCCGGGTAGCCCTGCTCGAGG
>Ga0207656_10000590_pt1 | contig 12010 bp, 18 predicted proteins | sample KBSCornC12_FD_184297 | JGI IMG/M metagenome (GOLD analysis project Ga0207656, IMG submission 184297) | Corn rhizosphere microbial communities from Kellogg Biological Station, Michigan, USA - KBS Corn C1-2 (SPAdes) (version 2) | ecosystem: Host-associated > Plants > Roots > Rhizosphere > Soil ...
AGAGAGCTACGAGGAACGCGGCGTCGGCAAAACGGAAGCCGAACGGCGGGCTTGGGCGACGGTGAACAAGGAATCCGGTGGCGGCAAAAAGTCGGGCTCGGGCCGTATGGCGACGCACAAGCGTGCGAAATCGAAAACGTCAGCCAAAACTGCGGCACGCAAATCTGCGCCCGGCACGCGAAGCGCACGGTCATGAGCAGCTCATTTGTCGCGCCTGCCGGCGCGCTCCGCAATTCGCGTACTCGTCAGATACCGTACTGCTTCCGCTTGCGATAGAGCGTCGAGATGTCGATGCCGAGAATCTGCGCCGCTTCTTCAAGCGAAGAGCTTGTCGATACGATCTTGAGAATATGCGCGCGCTCCAGCGCCTCGAGACTCATCGCGCTACCAATGCGCAGCGACGTGGAAGCCTGCTCGCCATTGCCGGCAATGGCGAGATAGGGCACATCGACGAGCGCGTCGGGGCATAGAATTGCCGCGCGTTCGATCACGTTTTGCAGTTCCCGCACATTGCCCGGCCAGTGATAGTCGAGGATTGCATTTGCCGCCGCTTCAGTGAAACCACGCGCGAGTCGACGATAGCTCGCCGCATAGCGCGCGAGGAAGGTTTCGGCGAGGAACATGGCATCTTCCATGCGCTCGCGTAGCGGCGGCATGGTGACATTGATGACGTTGACACGGTAGTACAAGTCCTCCCGAAACGTTCCCTCCTTGACCATCTTGGCAAGGTCCCGGTTGGTTGCGGCAACGATACGCACATCCACCTTGCGCGTGACCGGATCACCCACGCGCTCGTATTCTCGGTCTTGCAGAAAGCGCAGCAGTTTTGGCTGCAGTGACAGAGGAAAATCGCCGATCTCATCGAGAAACAGTGTGCCGCCTTCGGCCTGCTCGACGCGCCCGAGCTTGTTGTCGACCGCGCCGGTGAATGCGCCGCGGCGATGACCGAAAAGTTCGCTTTCGAGCAACTCGGCGGAAAGCGACGGGCAACTGATCGTCACGAATTCCTGCTCCGCACGCGCACCGCAATTGTGCAGCAGGCGTGCGGCCATTCCCTTGCCGGAGCCGCTCTCACCGAGTATCAGTGTCGTCGCATCGGTATCGGCAACCTGGCGTATCGTCTCGACAACCTGCTTCATCAGCGGACTGTTGCTGTCGAGTTCGGCAACCTTGGTCGTGCAGTCGGCTTTCTCCAGTGCTTCCAGGCGTTGCTCGATGCGCCGCGTTTCCAGCTGTCGCTCGGCAGCGAGCCGCAGCTGCTGCGCCGTGCACGGCTTCACTACATAGTCCGCCGCCCCGGCGCGCATCGAGTTGAGCGCGGTCTCCAGATCGGACTGGCCGGTGACGACAACAATACGCATCCACGGTGCATGCTGTTTCAGGCGTGGCAACAGATCCAGTCCGGAGACATCGCCAAGGCCCAGGTCGAGAAAGCACAAGTCGAATACGTCTGTCTGCACCAACTGCTCGGCGTGCTCGCCGTTCGCCGCGGTGCCGACGCGATAGTCGTCTTCTTCGAAAACGGCGCGAAAGCTGCGCAGGATGCTCGGGTCATCGTCGACGATGAGGAGGCGTGGACGTGAGCGTTTCTGTTCGATCACTTTCCGTTACTCCGCCAGTTCATCACGCGCCGCATTGCGAGGAAATCTCAATCCGGCGAATCGAGTGATGTCGGGCGTCGGATTGTGGTTATATTCGCATGCGAACACGGCAAGAGGAAATCCTGCGACATACCGGCGGAAACGCGGATCGCCTTAATTGCGTGCATAGAAGAAGCGGCGCACACGGCGCCGCTTCTTTGGCGAAAAGAGGTCTCAGTGCAAGGTGCGCTGGAATTCCTTGATTTGCTTCTCCGCCTCGTCGCGGGCGATCCCGTAGCGTTCCTGTAGGCGGCCGGCGAGATACTCACTGCTGCCCTCGGCTTCCTTCAGATCGTCGTCGGTGAGCTTGCCCCACTTTTCCTTGATTTTTCCGGAAAGCTGCTTCCATTGACCCTTGATGGTGTCTTGATTCATATCGATTCTCCTCGCAAATTTTGACTGAGATGATGGCTAGTCGCGTGAAGTGAGCGCGCTCGAGTCCACATTGCGCACGCCCTTAACCGCACGGGCCACCGCGACCGCCTTCTGTACCTGCGCCTTCGCATTGACGACGCCGGACAGCGTCACCAGACCATTCTTGGTCGTGACCGAAATTTCGGTGGACTTGATGCCTTCGGTTGTCGCCAATTCGGCCTTGACCTTGGTGGTGATCCAGGTATCGGTGACGGGCTGCTCGGACTGCGCCGCGCTGGTTGTTTCATCGGCGGCAAATGCCGGGCTCACCACCGCGCCAAGCGTGGCAATACAAGCAAAGACGACGTTGTGAATTTTCATACCTGCCTCTCCTGTTGTTGACTAGCAGGTGGGTACTTACAAAACGCGTGCCAAGCCCAAAAGGGCTATATTTCGGCGTTTTCGGCGTGCTGACGAACTCATGTCGGGCTGCTTGCATAGAGGCAAAATCGGCGATCGGGCAATTTGCACTGCAACGATCGGACTGACGCACACTCTCTTGTCATCGAAATGCATGGCGCTGCATGTCGGCACTTCACGAAGTGAGTTTTTTTGACGCCGACACGTATCGCATTCCTAGCGGGAGCAGCGCGAGCTGGCGTCCTCTGCGCTGTCACATGCGGCGCGAATGCAGAAAACGCCACCACGCGGCTGGTGGTAACCGACTAGATACAAGCCCATTGCCCATGCTCGATGCGGACCATTCCATCATTGAATAGATTGCTATCTATCGAAGATGGTGATCCGCACCTGCTTAACCGCGACGATCGTTAGTGGCCACGCTCGTCGCGGCGGTCACGGTCGTCACGACGATCGCGATCGTGACCATAATTACTATGGCCTCGCGAGTGGCGGACGCGACCGTTGCCCCAATATCCACTGCCGTAATAAACAACGGGTGGGGCGGAGTAGTACGGATCCGGCTGATAAACAACCGGGGGGGCATATGTTCCGTAGCCGTATGGATTGACGGAAATACTGACAGCTACCCGAGCACTTGCGGCCGAAGCTGCGGTAAGCGCTAGAGCGCCAAGAACAAGTGAAAGAATTCGTCGTTTCATGACAGTTCCTTGGAATACAGTCGTGCGGCGAAAGTCACCACGACGCCTGATGAAGCTTTATTTCATTGCCCGAGGTTCGCCCTTGCCCTGATGATGCCCGGCTTGAGCGAACACCTCGTCGGCTACCTTTTTCTGCTGATCCGTCATCGAGGTATACAACGGAGAAAAAACCGCGGAAAGCTTTTTGATACCGTCCGCGTGGGCCTGGACTACATTGCCGTAGGCATTTAAGTCTTCAACGGCGGTCGTGTCTGCGTTTTCGCGTTTGTCGATTGCCGCGTCGAGTTGGCCAGCGTTATCTCGCATCGTTTGTGCCACTGCACTCCAAAGCGATTCCTCGCTTGGCGTGATGGCAAGTTTCGCGTGCAAATCGGCGATGCGTTGCTGAACATCCCTATCGTGTCCTGCGTCCGGCCTCGTCGCACCGGTCGGAGAATCGGTAGCGCGAGCGGCGCTGGTCGGCGATTGTGCGTATGCGCCAGCCGCAATAAACGCGGAAGCCAGTAGTACTGAAACAATTGCTTTCATGAGATTTCTCCAGAGTGTGCCGATTGCCGGGATTCATGCACTGGCATCGAGAAATGAGGCAATCGCGATTTCTCGAGTTTTCGGGTCCACCAAAAGCCGCGAGGGTTTGTGCCTTTTGACACTGAACCCCCACGATGGGTTGAGCCTTTCTGATGGGATAGCCAACGCGGTATCTGCACGGTCATTCGATCATAGAGGTGCCGTTTCGATCTGTTCGATACCGCACATTGAAACAAGCGCGTTTGATCCTGCGCTGATTCCACTGTCGAGCCCACCGGGTGCGCCGGATCAGCAACGTCCTCGACTAGTTCTTGTTGCGCACCATCAGCAGAAGGCCGCCGATGACGATTGCCCCGACACCGGCCCATATCGGAATATTCACGATTTCCTTGTCCTTGACCGCAATCTCGATCGGACCGATCTTGGTCTCGTGCGTTTCCTTGGTGTAACTGAAACTGCCGTAAGCAAGGCCCAGAAGGCCGGCAATTATCAGGACTATCGCTGCCATTCTCATTGCGCTCATTTCAAGTGCTCCTGAGTGAAAACATTCGTTTCACGGCAAACCATTCGCATGCAATCTAACTGCATCAGTGATGGCTGCAGACTGAATCGGCAATCAAGCCTGCGAATTTCGGCTCTTACTTACACGAAGCCACCAAGGTACGCTTCATCTGCGTGTTGCCACTGGAGTTGTTCCCTTCTGCGTCGCCGTTTCTCGCCACGATCGTGTAGCCGCGGACTCCGCATTGCGCATCTGCTTTATCAGTGCAATCTCCCCAGCCCTTGCCAGGTCCCGAGCAATCAAAGGTCGACGTCTTTGCGCTGCTGGGGGCTTTCACATCGCTCATGCAGCCTGAACTTGCGGCAGCAAAAACACTGAGCGTCAATAAAATGGTCATACGCATGGACTTCTCCTTAGGTCTTGATTGTGGACTCGACACCGCACCGTGAACCACGATCGCGAACGCAACCGCCTGGGGTTCACTGGCACTCGGTGCGTTTACGAAGCATTCTTACTCCACGCCAAGGGCGCTATTGCGTAGGATGCGGCGCATCCCTTTTTGCTTTCGCTGTCGCTTCTGCCGACTCATAGCTCGCCTTCGCGCTCGCCACGCATGCCTTGTTCGCATCGCCGAGCTGCAGCTCACAGCGAGCCTCGGCGACCTCTTCGGCGGCTTTGGCCTTGGCCGTGTCCACGTCGTACTGAGCGCCGGCAATCTTGATCTCGGCGTTGGTGCGCGCTTTGGTCATGTCGGCGCCAACAGCCGGAGTTGCGGCGTTAGGATCGTTTGCCGCATCCTTCTTTGCATCGGCCTGCATGCTGATTAGCTCTTTGTTGCTCTGCGCAACGACTTGATCGAGTTTCGCCTGGGCGTCGATGATTTTTTTCTGACCATCGGCTTCTGCCTTTGTCACGTTCGCTTCAACTTTGGCGGTATCCACTTGCTGGCTGCATGCCTGCAGAAGCATCGCGAAAGCTATCGCGATCAAACTCTGATATTGGTTTTGCATAAATATTCCTTCTAGAGAGAATCGCTGGGAGAGTGCTCCATTTGGGCGGCCCTCAGCTCGAAATGCAGTGCTGTCGCACTGGTCACGCGATAGTCGAATCCAATTCGTGTAAGCGATTCACGTTCCGTGAAAAGCCATGCACTGCGGAAATGCCGCAGATCGGTGGTAGGCAGCATGAATGGACTTCGGACATTCCCGAGCAAGGTTATGCGCACGACTGCCCGTGGTCTGTACGGCACCGCACAATGCGCAACAGGATGGGTCGCAATATGCGAGAGACCTACTAAGCGATTGTTGTTGGCCGCAGTGGTTATTCGAGTGCTGATGAGAAAACCAGTCAGCCCGGCCTGCAAAGTTCACTGCCGAATCTTATGTACCCTTTAGGCACACATCAGCCAACAAAGGATCTTGCTCGACTTGCGAGTACTTGCTTGGGGGTATGATGAAACCGGATCGCGCACCCGGAGCCCGTGAAGAAGTCGCGCTAAACGTATTGCGCGGTCTATTCGGCCTAAACAACATGGAGAGAACGCAATGAGTGACCCGATTGCAAACGGCAAGAGTCTCGCATCCACCCTCACCAAGCGGGAGGAAATCGCAGCGCGTGTACTCGCCGGATTGTGCTCAACGACACCATCTCTTGTTCGTGCGGCCGATTTGGTGAAATGGACCGCTGCAGCGACGGAGCTTTCCGATGCGCTTCTTGTCCGTCTTGCGGAGACGGAGTCAGCAAAATGATCCGACTCGTCTGCCTCGAACGCGAGCGCCTTCGTCTTCGGACCCGGTTCGCCTACGCCTGTTAGACCGCTTTTGGTCGATGCCGACCGCGCCTGATCGCGATTCGCGAACGGTATCGTGGGTAGGGGAGGGCAGCGCGATGAAGAACGGTTGCGCTCGCTGAGTCAGCGGCGACACATGTCACCAGCATCATCGACTGGGAGGAGAAGTAGTGTAGAGCGTCGCTTGAACGTATCACGAGGAATGGCGCAAATGACGCTAATTCTTCTGGGTGCGCTGGCGAACAGATGGCGCATCACTATTGGCGAATGATACTTGCGTTGGTGGCGCCTTCCAGTCCACCTGCGCACTGTTCGCCAGGAGATTGCTGCCATGAATCCGATCACAGCTGTTCTTGCCTTTTTCTTTGCTGCCCTAGGCCTCGCCTTAGGCAATTTCGTGAACCTCTATTTGGGCGCGATTTTCCTCGCGCTAGCTCTTGTTATTTGGCTCGCGCTCAAGATGGCCAATACGTGGGAAAAATTCGTCGTCCTTCGTGCAGGAAAGCTTCACAGCGTCAAAGGGCCGGGCCTGTTCGTGATCTTCCCGGTCATCGACAATATCGTCGCCATTATCGACGAGCGCATTCAAACCACAGCTTTCAACGCCGAGCAGGCGCTGACCAAGGACACGGTTCCGGTCAACGTGGACGCGATCATCTTCTGGCATGTCCACGATGCGCAAAAGGCGGCGCTCGAAATCACTCATTATCGCGAGGCGATCGATCGCGTCGCGCAAACTTCGCTGCGCGAGATGATCGGCTCGTCGATGCTTGCCACGCTGCTGTCGAATCGCAAAGTGGCCGATGGACAATTACGTGACGAGATCGCCCGCAAAACGGTCGAATGGGGCATCTCCGTGACCTCGGTCGAGATTCGTGACGTCGCCATTCCTGAGGCGCTGCAGGATGCCATGTCCCGTCAAGCGCAAGCCGAGCGCGAGAAGCAGGCGCGCGTGATTCTCGGTGCCGCCGAAGCCGAGATTGCCGGAAAGTTCGTGGAGGCGGCGCAACTGTACGCCGATCATCCCGCTGCGTTGCAACTGCGCGCGATGAACATCATCTACGAGACCACGAAGGAACGCGGTGCGACGATCTTGATACCGACTACGATGGTCGACAGCCTGAACCCTGCACTCGCCCTGGCACTTGCCAGAAGCAGTCCGGCCGCAGTGGAAAGGCTTCCCGGCGCAGCATGAAATCGCGGAAAGACGAAGGTACAGCGCGTATCGAAGCGTTTAGCGATGGTGTTTTCGCCATTGCTATTACCCTGCTCGTTCTGGAAATCCACGTACCCGCTCATGCCGCGGTCGAACAGCGAGGGCTGGCCTACATGCTTGTCGCGCTATGGCCCAGTTACCTCGCGTTTGTCACGAGCTTTGTCTCGATCTTGGTGATTTGGGTAAAACACCACTCGATGTTCACCTTGATCGAACGAACCGATCATGCCTTTCTGTACTGGAACGGGCTGCTGCTTTTCTTCGTCACTTTATTGCCTTTCCCGACAGCACTGCTGGCGGACTACTTGCTGCATCCCGACGCAAAAGTCGCGGCAAGCCTGTATACGGGAACGACGCTGGCGATTTCCGTCTCTTTCAAGCGACTGTGGCGGCATGCAACAAGGGATAAGAGACTGCTCGCGCGAAGCGGAGCAACTGCTGATGCGAGACAGATCACCCAGCAGGACCGATATGGGCCCCCTCTTTACTTGGCCGCATTCGGCGCGTCGTTCTTTTCCGAGAGTGCGAGCATCGCCGCGTGCTTGTTTTTGGCGCTGTTGTTTGCGTTCAGAGATTGGTTCGCGAAGAATTGAGATCGAAGCCGTGGGGTGCTTCAGTTCCGGTCGAATGTGTGGGTCCGCATTGTGGCAACGGTCGCCGCTCGCTATTGGCGGAGTCGGGCATAGTTCACCGCATCGACGAGACGATCGTAGCGATATCCCTGAAATTCGTACACCCCGGCACTGAACGAAATATGCAGTGTCTTCATGAGCTTTCTGTCGAGCCCATCTGGCGATTCGATGGTCTTGTCGAACCTTGATTGATACGACCCCTTCTGCCGTTGCGATCGTGCCCGCATGAGCCGGGCATAGCTGACTGCATCGGTAAGCCGGTCGTAGCGATAGTCTTCGAAAACGTAATGGAGCCCGTCATAACGGATCGACAACTTCGACATCAAACGTGCACGTTTATCCACTGCAGCACAGATCCTTATCCAATCCGGATCGAGCTCTCTTGCCAAGTAACCGCCTTCGGATGTGAACGCGTCCTCGGCGGTTTGATAAGCTTGGCCATCTGGCGAGGTGGGGATTTGCGCGATCATGAAAATCCGTCATGGCTGTCGGGGCAACCTTAGGTAGAAAGGAGAGTCCGGTTGCTGATCAGGCTCTCCCTGGCAAGCCCTTAGTTCTCCGGATTTTCAGTTGGTTTCGTTGCCTTCGGTGCTTCTTGCTTTTGCTGATTTGCCGGCGCAACTACCTTGTTCTTGTTGCCGCCATGGGGCGCATCCTTGGCTCCGGGTTTATGGCCGAAACGAGTATTGGATTTGCTGTGGTTGTTATGATTGTTCGAATTCATGATGGAATCTCCTGAGAAATTGGACCGTCCTTGGGGGAAGTGCATCTCTGCCGCGACTCGCACGCTTGAGATCGGCCTTTGGTGAAGAGCTCGATTGACGCGCACTCTGTAGCCTGCGCTCCTTGCAGGCAGGCGTTGTGGAACAGCGATACTGGTTCATGACAGGCAGCACACGGGCTGTTGCGATTCATGCGCAGACTGACGGCGCCTCGATAGCGACTAGCGCAGCGCGCGCTCGAATTCCTTGACCTGCATGTCGGCTTTTTCCTTTGCGATGCCGTAGCGCTCCTGCAACCTGCCGATCAAATATTCGCGATGGCCCGCGCGCTGGTTCACGTCGTCGTCCGTGAGCTTGCTCCACTTTTCCTTGAGCTTGCCACTCAGTTGCGACCACTTGCCTTTGATGATGTCCTCGTTCACTTCGTTGCTCCTTCGTGATTGACGCGTTTGGACCCGAGTATCGTCCCGAGTAGTGCTGATCTTGCCGGCATCGACTTCGCTGAAGTAGCGGCACGCTAGCGGCCGCGCTGGTTGACGATGAACGAGGCTGCGAACAGGGCGATGAATACGAAGAACAGGATCTTCGCAATACCGATCGAAGCACCGGCGATACCGGTGAAGCCAAGAAGTCCGGCGATCAGCGCGAGAATCAGAAATACCACTGCATAGTGCAACATGACGACACCTCCTTATGAATCGCGCTGTTGTGGGGGTGCGACAAACCCTACGCGCGACGAAACTGCAGGTCGGTGCGCCATCGCACACAAGATCGATGCGATGCACGGCAGTCTGTGTGCGCTGGCGTACATACAACTGGGTCAGCAAAGACCATGATGCATGACAACGACCACTTGCATGGATGCGACATACCCAATACTCGCTGGCATCTGCAGGAATGCTCAGCGCAGGTCGGGCGAAATCCGCCGAAAGGCGTTTCTTCCACCATCTGCAGGATTCAGGAGAGCAACATGAAACCCATTACCCGCATCGCGAGCGCATTAATTGCGCTCGGCACCATCGCTGTTTATCCAGGTCATGCGCGTGCGGATAATTCCGCCGACCTGGATTGCAAGCTGAAATTTTCCCTGTCGACCTGGTCGGCGATCTACAAGCACTCCGAAGGAAGCGGTACGGTCACCTGCGAGGACGGCAAATCGATGAAGGTCAATATCGCCGCCCGAGGCGCAGGCCTGACGGTGGGCAAATCGCATGTCGATAGCGGAACCGGACGTTTCAGCGACGTGCATCGCATGTCCGACGTGTTGGGCTCCTACGCCCAAGCCGAAGCCCACGCCGGAGTCGTCAAGTCCGGCACTGCGCAGGTACTCACCAAGGGTACGGTGTCCCTGGCGCTAGCCGGTGCCGGTGAAGGCGTCGATCTCGGCATCGACGTCGGCGAATTCACGCTGAGCCGCAGGAATTGATGTCTGGCAATGACCGCTGGCGAACAGACCTGGTCGCCTCGGCATGGCTAGTGTGAATGAAAGAAAAAAGGTGCTCGACAAGCATGGCACTCCAGGGCGCCTCGCCGAACAACACCGCATAAGCAGGCGGCCAAGTTACACGCCCAAGGATGGGCCGTACGTGAATCGATCCCGCAAGGGATGGATTTACGAAGCAGGGGGAAGCGCCATACGTGGCGTTTGAAGCATGCTGAAAAAGTCCATGACGGGCTTTTTCAGTTTTTCTGCAAGATTGGATTCGGAAGATTTCCTTCTATCGACATCGATTGTGCATTGAGCCGACTTTCCGACTCTCTCGTGGCGTGCGCGGCAGGCGCATCAGCCGTCTCTGATGTGTGCCGGCTGGCAGATTAAGAGACATCGTTGTGCGCAGGGTGAAAAACGCGGTTCCGCGAGCAGATCGACACTTCGGAGTGCGCGTCCACCCAACTAACGAAGGGCAACAAGACATGAACCAGTCCACAGCACACGTAAACAGTCGCCATCTCCGGTCCGGGATCGATGTCCGCTACATCGAATGTCTGGATCTTTGGTGTCGCACCTTTGGCGTAACCCGCCAGCAGTTGTGCAATGCGGTTGCAATCGTAGGAAGCAATTCCGACTTGGTAAGGCGGCACCTGCGGTGCGGCAATCGCTTTTCGTAAACGGACGAGACGTCGCGGTATATCAGAACAAATTGGATTCGCTGTTCTGCATCCGACGCGCTACAACCGTTCTTTGATTTAGCGTTCTTTTTCCGCCGTAGGACAAGGTCGCCACGACATCTTGCACGCGTGCGTAGATCGCTTAGATATAGCGCCGCATGCGGACATTTCGATCACCGTGGTTGCAATCGCATGCGCCAGCACCTTGGCGATCGCCGCTGACCAGAGTGATTCCCTATTCGAGAGGATGCCCAAATGAAACGTATATCCACCTTCGCGGCACTGAGTCTTTCCCTCGTCGCAATTCCTGCGGTCTTTGCCGCCGACGGCTATGTGACCGGCAACGTGAACTTGCGTGCCGGACCAGACTCGAGCTATCCGCGTGTCACCATGTTGCAAGCAGGTACGCCAGTCGCAATCGAGGGCTGCGTCGACGGTTGGTCGTGGTGCGATGTCGCTACGGCGGAGGAGCGCGGCTGGGTGGCGGGGAATTTCCTGCAGGAAGAGTATCGAGGTCAACGCGTGCTGATTCCCGAATATGGATTGCAGATCGGCATCCCCATCGTCAGTTTCGCGTTCGGCTCGTATTGGGAGCAGCATTACCGCAGCCGCCCCTGGTACGGCAATCGCGACCACTGGAGTCGCGTGCAACCGCGATACCCTGATATGCGAGAGGGTTCGTATCGAAACTCACGTGATGCGACCTACCGCAATTCACGCGGCATCACGTCAGGCGATTCGCGCGCAACGTATGCGCCCGCGTCCCGCGCGCCCGATGAGAGGAGGCGATCGGCCACGGTCACTCCGCCCCCTGCCTACCAGGGTAGGACCGCGAACACGCCGCCGTCGTATCCGGTCGCAAACGATTTGCGATCGCGAGAAAAAGTCGCTGGTCACGAAAGACCTGTGGAGCGCACCGCAGGCGGATCGAGAGCGACGGTACAGCAGAACGGGGTCGTGAGACAGCAGTCGGCAGAGTCGAACTCGCAGCACAAGGAAAAGGCCGCAAGATCGACGCCTGAACGTCAAGGCGGCAGAGACAACGAGCGCGGCAAAGACAAGGACAAGGACCAACAGCACTGAGATGGATTTTTCGGTGAGCTGGTCTTGCCTTTTTGTCGATCCAGCACTCAGCCAAGGATGCGATCGTACAGTTCGTTGGCTGCGAGGTAGCAGCCACAGGAACTGGATTCCAGACCGCGGCGGTCGAGGATCGTGATGTCGCCGCGGCGGTAACGAATCAGCGATTGTTCCTGCAGCGATGTAGCAGCCTTGGTGATGCCGACGCGCCGTACCCCCAGCATGTATGCGAGAAACTCGTGCGTCGCATAGAACGAGTCGGCGTGCGCCCGGTCATGGCTCATCAGCAGCCAGCGTGCCAGCCGCTCTTCGACCAA
>Ga0207656_10000592_pt1 | contig 12004 bp, 7 predicted proteins | sample KBSCornC12_FD_184297 | JGI IMG/M metagenome (GOLD analysis project Ga0207656, IMG submission 184297) | Corn rhizosphere microbial communities from Kellogg Biological Station, Michigan, USA - KBS Corn C1-2 (SPAdes) (version 2) | ecosystem: Host-associated > Plants > Roots > Rhizosphere > Soil ...
GTCTTGCAAACGCCGGCGGCGTTCACGAGCTCGGTAACCTTCGAGCGAACGATGTAATCCTGGTACGCCGGGATCGCGATCGCGGCGAGGATGCCGATGATGGCCACAACGATCATCAGTTCGATCAGCGTGAAGCCTTGCTGGACTTTCTTCATCTGTGACTCCTAAGTAGTGAGTGGGTGAACCGTGTTGCTGAATCTGGTCGCACGGCAGTGTGCGCGGTAGACATATGCAACCGGTGTGCCACCGCCGTTTTCGCGTCCCAACGGACTATGCGATAGCGCACAGTGCCAAAACTCGCTGCCGTATCAAGCCCTTGGGAGGGGCTTTCGCGGCCCGCGAGCCGGACGGCGTTCGCTTCGTGTGAGCTGCCTCACAACGGCCGGAACGTGCGCGGCAGGGGGTGCCGCGCTTTGGCGACATTAGTGACGTACCGCGTCACTTTGCCGCAGGCGCGGCGCCGTATCCGGGGATGCGCGACTCGTCGACCGCGTCGATTTGCTCGGGATCGAGGAATTCGCGGGCGTACGCGAGGTACACCTTCTCGCGCACGAAGATGTCGAAGAGGTCGGGGTCGATATGGCCTGAGAGCCGGAAGCGGCCGAGGATCTCCAGCGACTCGGAAAGGGTCTTGCCGGGCTTGTAGGGCCGGTCCTTCGCGGTCAGCGCCTCGAAGATGTCGGCGATGCCCATCACACGCGCCGGGATGCTCATCTGTTCGCGCGTGAGACCGCGCGGGTAGCCGCGGCCGTCCATGCGCTCGTGGTGCCCGCCCGCGTACTCGGGCACGCGCGCCAGGTGCCGGGGCCAGGGCAGCGCCTCGAGCATCTTGATCGTGGCCACGATGTGGTGGTTGATGACCTCGCGCTCTTCCGTGTTGAGCGTGCCGTGGGCGATGCTCAGGTTCTCTTCCTCGTCGGGCGTGAGGAAGCGGGTTTCCCGGCCCTGCTGGTCGCGCATCGTGTAGCGCGCGATGCGCGCAACGCGTGCCTGGTCCGCGGGGCTCATGCGCTCGCAGCCCATGTTCACGCGCCGGATGAACTCGCGGTCGTCGTCGTACTGGCGCAACTGCGCGGCATAAGCTTCCTCGGCACGGCGGGCGCTTTCCTCGTCGCCGACGGCGAAGGCATCGAGGCGGGCGCGCAGCATCTGCACCTCGGCCTCGCGCTTCAGCACCTCGAAGCGCGTCGCGACGAGCTCGATGCGGTCGTAGATGGTCTCGAGCTTGGTGGCCTTGTCCACCACGTGCACGGGTGTCGTGATCTTGCCGCAGTCGTGCAGCAGGCTCGCGATCTTGAGCTCGTAGCGGTCCGACTCGGACATGCGGAAACCGGCGAGCGGCCCCTCCTCCGCCCCCGCAGCCGCCTCCGCCAGCATCATCGTGAGGACGGGCACGCGCTTGCAATGGCCGCCGGTATAGGGACTCTTGTCGTCGATCGCGGTGTTGATGAGACCGATCAAGGACTCGAACAGCACCTCGAGCTGCTGGATGAGCAGCCGGTTGGTGAGCGCGATGGCCGCCTGCGAGGCGAGCGATTCGGCGAGGCGCTCGTCCTCGACGCTGAAGGTCGTCACCCGGCCGGTGGCGGGATCCGTGGCGTTCAGGAGCTGCAGCACGCCGATGATGTCGCCCTCGTGGTTCTTCATCGGCACCGTGAGGAACGAGGTGGAGCGGTAGCCGGTGCGCTTGTCGAAGTTGCGCGTGCCGGAGAAATCGAAGCCGTCGGCCGTGTACGCATCCGCGATGTTCACGGTGCGGTGCGTGAGGGCCGAATAGGCCGCGACCATCGAATAGTTGGGCTCGCCATCCTTGCGGTGCAGCGGGATCGGGTAGAACGGCACCGGGTTCGCCGACGTGCCGCCCATCGCGATATGCAGGCTGTCGGTGCGCACGATCTCGAACTGCAGCTTGTCGCCCACGAGGCGATAGAGGGTGCCGCCGTCCGCGTGCGTGAGCTTCTTCGCCGCGAGGAGGATGGTTTCCAGCAGGCGGCCGATGTCGCGCTCCTGCGAGAGGGCGACACCGCAGGTGTTGAGGTATTCGAACTTGTCGAGGAACGGCGACTCGGCGCCCGGGCGGCCGGCGTCCGCCGCGAGGCGCGAGACCACGCGAGCCGTCTCCTCCCCGATCGTCATTTGACGCAGACGGCGCGCACCTGCGCCATGTCGGTCACGCCCTGCAGCACCTTTTCCATGCCGTCCATCCGGAGGGTGGACATGCCTTCGGCGAGCGAGAGCGCGAGCACGTCGGAGACGCGCGCGCGTTCCTGGATCATCCTCTTGATGCCGTCGGTGCCCACGAGCAGCTCGTGCAGGCCCACGCGCCCGCGATAGCCGGTGCCGCCGCACGCGTCGCATCCCACCGGCCTGTAGAGCGTGAAGTCGGGCTTGCCGAGGCCATGCTCGCGCTGCAGGCGGTCGAACACGCGCTTGTAGCCGGCGTTGGCGTCGGCCTTGAATTCGGGTGTGGCCTGCAGCTCCGTGCAGTATTCGGTCACGAAATGCTTCACTTCCGTCGTATCCGGCGTGTACGGCTTCTTGCACTTGCACAGCCGCTTGGCGAGGCGCTGTGCCAGCACGCCCACCAGGGCGTCGGAGAAGTTGAACGGGTCCATGCCCATGTCGAGCAGGCGCACGATCGATTCCGGCGCGGAATTGGTGTGCAGCGTGGCGAACACGAGGTGGCCGGTGAGCGAGGCCTCGATGCCGATGGCGGTGGTCTCCTTGTCGCGCATCTCGCCCACCATGATGATGTCCGGGTCCGCGCGCAGGAAGGCCTTCATCGCGGTCGCGAAGGTGAAGCCCGCCTTCACGTTCACCTGGCACTGGCGCAGGCCCTTCTGCGTGATCTCGACCGGGTCCTCCGCGGTCCAGATCTTCGTGTCCTCCCGGTTGAGCGAGCCCAGCACCGAATGCAGCGTCGTGGTCTTGCCGGAGCCGGTCGGGCCGCACACGAAGAAGAGGCCGTAGGGCTTGGCGATGCACGACTTCAACCGCTCCATGTTCGCGGGAAGCACGCCGAGCTTGTCCAGCGGGATCGGCTCGCCGGCCGAGAGGATGCGCATCACCACGTCCTCCACGCCGCCGGCGGTGGGGATGGTGGCCACGCGCAGCTCGATGTCGAGCGGGCCGAACTTCTTGAACTTGATCTTGCCGTCCTGGGGCCTCCTCTTCTCGGAGATGTCCAGGTCGCACATGATCTTCAGCCGCGTCACCAGCGGGTTGCGGTAGGCCGCGGGCACCTCGATGTAGTTCATGAGAGTGCCGTCCTTGCGGAAGCGCACGCCCGTCTTGCCCTTGCCGGGCAACGGCTCCACGTGGATGTCGGAGGCGCCCTGCTGGTACGCGTCGACGATGATCTTGTTCACGAGCTTCACCAGCTCGTTGTCGGCCGCCGCGGAGACGTCGTCGCCGCCGGCGTCCTGCTCCTCGTCCAGCGTGGAGAGGAGCTCGCCGATCGATTCGGCCGCCGTGCCCTCGGCGCCGAAGAACTGGTCGAGCGTCGCCTCGAAATCGCGCTCGGTGGTCACGCGGTAGACGACGCGGGAGCGCGGAAAGACGTTCTCCACCATGCGCGAGCTGCGCACGCGTTCCGGGTCCGTGGTGACCACGACCACGCCGTCCTTCGAATCCTCCAGCGGGATCCAGCGGTTCTGCTCCGCGTAGTCGCGCTTCATGTTGCGCAGCAGGTCCGGCGGCTTGATGCGGTCCGGCTTGAAGGGCTCGTATTCGGCGCCGAAGAACTTGGCGAGCGCGAGACCGATGGCCTCGTGCTTCACCTGGAACTCCTCGACCAGCACGTCCTCCACGGACCGGTTCTTGCGGCGCGCGGCTCGGGTGGCGGCCTCGAGCTCCGCGACGGCGATCACGTTGTCGATGACGAGGTACTCGAACTTCGACTGGATCTGCCCCGGCATCTGCTGGCGCACGCGGAAGGCGATGGCGAGCGTCTTGGCGAGCTCCACCACGCCCTCGTCGTGCAGCGTGGCGAAGGGCTGCCCGGAGAGGCTGTTGATGAGCTGGATCACACCCATCAGCTCGCCGCTCTCGCCCTGCAGGATCGGCGCGATCAGCATCTGCCGCGAGCGGTAGCCGGTGCGCTGGTCGACCGCCTTGAGGAACGTGAGGCTGGGCGAGTAGTGCTTCAATTCCGCGTCGTCGTACACGTCGCGGATGTTCATGTGGCGCTTGTGCATCGCGCAGAAGCCCGCGAGCGACGACTCCGAGATCGGCAGCTTGATGTCCTTGAACGAGTTGAGCCCCGTCTTCACCTTGGAGACGATCGACTGCTGGTCCTCGCTCGCGACGTAGACCGTCATGCGGTCGGCCTCGAAGAGCTGGCAGATGTCGCGCGACACGTCGAGGATGATCTCGTCGACGTTGGCGGTGGAGTGGATGCGGTTGGTGACCGCCTGGAGCTTCTTCGAGAACGCGAGCTTCGCGCCCATGTCGGCCACGTGGGCCGATTGCGTCTTAGGTTCGAGGACTGCGCTCATCGTTTTTGCCTGCCCTGTTCGCTTCCCTGCCCGCCGGGCACGCCGGGGGTGGGGCCGCGCGGCGCGCTACAGCACGAATTCCTGCCCGTTCTCCAGCATGCGGGGCTCCCACGCTCCCGCCGCCTCGCCCACCTCGCGCATCGTGAGCGCACCCTCCCCGGGCTTGAGGTGGGTGATGTACACCTGCGCGGACACCCTCATCCGCGCGAGCTCGCCCGCGAGCAGCTGCGGGCAGAGGTGCTTCGACGCCGAGGCGAGCTGGCGCTCCTTGTCGGGGAATGCCGTCTCGATGATCAGGTACTTGAGGTCGGGCATCGCGTTCACCACGCGCCACAACCCCTCGTTCACGGTCGTATCGCCGCTATAGACCAGCGAGCCGCCCGGCCCCCGGATCGCATAGCCTACCGCGGGAACGGTGTGTATGGCAGGAATCGGGGTGATTTGGCGCTCCCCCAGATGGATGCTTTCGCCCACGGCGATTTCCCGATAGACGACGCACGGCCGCTCGGGCGAGGGGATCTGGGAAAAATCGGGCCAGATCTTCCAGTTGAAGATATGGGCGCGCAGCGCCTCGAGGGTTTCGGGCAGGCCGTAGACGGTGATGGGCGCGCGCCGCATCCAGCAGGTGGTGTCGGCCAGGAAGGGCAGGCAGGCGACGTGGTCGAGGTGGCAATGGCTCAGGAACACGTGCTCGACGGCCACGAGCGCCTCGAGCGTGAGGTCCCCCACGCCGGTGCCGGCATCCACCAGCACGTCCCCGTCCACGAGCAGCGAGGTCGTGCGCAGCTTGCCGCCGATGCCGCCGCTGCAGCCCAGTACCCTGACCCTCATCTCATGTCCCTGATCCGGCGCGGGCCGCCAGTGCGGCGCGCGGGCCGGTCGCCCAGGGGACCGGCAAGGGGCTCATTGTCCTGTCAAACCCGGGCAGCGCCTATGCGCCACCGCACAATCGCCGCGAGGGGTTCACGGCTTGTAGAAGAACTCCATTTTCACCCCGGCGATCTCGATCAGGTCGTGGTCGTCCAGGGGGTGGGCCTGCGCCCCGAGGGACGTGCCGTTGAGCGTGGGGTAGGTCGAGCCCTCGACGTGGGTGATGAAGTAGCCGTTCGGGCGCTTGGTGATCACGGCCACCTGCAGCCCGGGCTTGCCGACCGTGGTCAGGTTCTTGGTGAGGTCGAGCGTGCGGCCGGCCGCGGCGCCGGAGAGCACCTGGATCGCCGCCTCCCGCAGCCCGCCGCCGGGCGCCGTGGCACCACCCCCGGTCGCGGGCGGCCGGGTGCCGGCGCCGGTGGGCGGCAGCGGTCCCGGACTGCTCGCGGTGCCTGGGACGCTTTCCGTGGGCGAGCGCTCCGGTGCCGCGCGTTCGGCGGTGCCGGGCGGCGAGGTGGTCGTGCCGTCGTAGGCCCTCAGGTTGGTGTGCGTGTCGCCCGCCTTGTCCGCGACCGGCGCCGCCGTGGGCTTGGCCGGATTGCGGATGATCATCGTCTTCTCGAAGTCGGCTGCGGTGGCCGCCGTGGGCGCGTCGTTGAAGTACTTCAGGCGGTGCTTGCCGATCTCGACCACGTCGTTGTTCTGCAGGAAGTGCTTCTTGATCGGCTTGCCGTTCACCATCGTGCCGTTGGTGCTGCCCAGGTCCTCGATGAAGGAATCGTTCAGGATCGTGATGATCGCCGCGTGCTCGCCGCTTACCGCCAGGTTGTCGATCTGGATGTCGTTGTGGGGTTTGCGTCCGATGAGCGTACGCTCCTTGGAGAGCGTGTACTCCTTGAGCACCTGCCCGTCGACGCTGAGGATGAGCTTCGCCATGATGGTCGATTCCTGGTCCGATTACCTGAAGAGGGCCTTCAGCCGCGAGAGCCATCCGCGCGGGATGCCGAAGGGCTCGGCGACGCGGATGAGCATCGCCGAGATGTTGTCGCGTCCGCCGTTGTCGTTGGCGGCCTGCACGAGCTGCTGCACGGTGAGGCTCGGGTTGCTCTTGAGCGTGATCAGCGTGAGGCGGATCTCGTCGTCGTCGATCATGTCCGAGAGCCCGTCGGAGCAGAGCAGGTAGATGTCGTCGTGCTGCGCCTCGTGCACGTGAACCTCGGGCTCGACCACGGGGTCGATGCCCAGGGCGCGCGTCACCAGGTTCTTGTTCTGCGACAGGCGCGCCTCGTCCGGCGTGATGAGCCCGGAATCGAGCTGCTCCTGCAGCAGCGAATGGTCGCGCGTGACCTGCACCATGTCCTCGCCGCGCAGGCGATACAGCCGCGAGTCGCCGATGTGCGCGACGGTGAGGAAGTTGTCGAAGAAATGCGCCATCACGAGCGTCGTGCCCATGCCCGCGCATTCCGGATTGTTCTGCGAGGTGGTGAAGATGGCGGTGTTGGCGCGCGCGATCTGCTGGCGGATGAGCTGCTCGCTGCGGGCCTTGGCCTGCTCGCGCCCGAACCGCGCCACCTCTTTCGGGTTCCACGCGTCCACCACGCCATCGGCGATGAGCGAGGTCGCCATGCCGCTCGCCACTTCGCCCGCGTTGTACCCGCCCATGCCGTCGGCGAGGACGTACAGGCCGATCTCCGGGCGCGCCTCGATGCAATCCTCGTTGTGATCGCGCACCCGGCCGGGATCGGTCATGCTGGCCGTCTGCAGCGACTGCGAGAGGTTCATGCGCGTGCCCGCCGCGGGCGCTGGGGGCACGCGTGAACGCGTGCGAAGCCACCCGCCCGATTGCCGTGCGCCTGTCGTGTCATTTTCCGGCTATTGTTCGCGACGATTTTTCTCGGTTTTATAGTAACTTAAAATGGTTTTTTGAGAAACAATCGCGCTTGGCGCGCGATGTGTTTGATTTGTGACGCGATTGGCTTCGCACCGGCACGGCACCTGTTCCGGCGCGCCGTTTCGCCGCGCATGCAGTCATTATACGATTGCGTAATCCGGGGGCCGTCCGGCCCCCGTCCCTCTCCGCTTCGCTCCTGAAGCACTCACTCCGGGCTCGCCATGGACCGTCTGCAAGACATCGACCCGCTGGAAACGCGGGAATGGGTTGAATCGCTCGAAGCCGTCCTCGAGATCGAGGGCCCCGAGCGCGCGCACTTCATCCTCGAGCAGCTCGTGGACAAGGCGCGGCGCTCCGGCGCCTACCTGCCGTATCGGGCGCACACGGCCTACCTGAACACGATCCCGCCGCACCTGGAGGAGCCCATTCCGGGCGACCAGGGCATCGAGCAGCGGCTGCGCTCGTTCGTGCGCTGGAATGCGGTCGCGATGGTGCTGCGGGCGGGCAAGAAGGACCTCGAGCTCGGCGGGCACATCGCGAGCTATGCCTCGGCGGCCACGCTCTACGACGTGGGGTTCAACCATTTCTGGAACGCGCCCGGCGAGAACCACGGCGGGGACCTGATCTACATGCAGGGGCACTCCTCGCCCGGCGTGTACGCGCGGGCCTTCCTCGAAGGGCGCCTCAACGAGGCGCAGCTCGACAATTTCCGCCAGGAGGTCGACGGCAAGGGCATCGCGTCGTATCCGCACCCGTGGCTCATGCCCGAGTTCTGGCAATTCCCCACCGTCTCCATGGGACTGGGTCCCATCCAGGCGATCTACCAGGCGCGCTTCCTGCGCTACCTCGAGCACCGCGGGCTCGCGAAGACCAACGACCGCCACGTGTGGGCCTTCATGGGCGACGGCGAGATGGACGAGCCGGAATCGCTGGGCGCGATCGGGCTGGCCGCGCGCGAGGGCCTCGACAACCTGATCTTCGTCGTGAACTGCAACCTGCAGCGCCTGGACGGCCCGGTGCGCGGCAACGGCAAGATCATCCAGGAGCTCGAGGCGGATTTCCGCGGCGCCGGCTGGAACGTGATCAAGGTGATCTGGGGCTCGTACTGGAACCCGCTCATCGCGCACGACGGCGACGGCCTGCTGCTGAAGCGCATGGAAGAAGCGGTCGACGGCGAGTACCAGAAGTTCAAGAGCCGCGACGGCGCCTACGTGCGCGAGCATTTCTTCGGCAAGTACCCGGAGTTGAAGGCGCGCGTGGCCAATATGTCGGACGAGGACATCTGGCGCCTCAACCGCGGCGGGCACGATCCGCACAAGGTCTACGCCGCGTACGCCGCGGCCATGAAGCACACCGGGCAGCCCACGGTGATCCTCGCCAAGACGGTGAAGGGCTATGGCATGGGCGCGGTCGGCGAGGGCAAGAACATCGCGCACCAGCAGAAGAAGATGCCGGAGGAAGCGCTGCGCCAGTTCCGCGACCGCTTCAACATCCCCATCCCCGACGACAAGCTGGGCGAGATCCCGTACTTCAAGCCCGCGGCGGACTCGCAGGAGATGAAGTACCTGCAGGAGCTGCGCGCGAAGCGCGGCGGATCCATCCCGCAGCGGCGCCGGCGCACCAGTGTCGCGCTCACGGTGCCGAAGCTGCAGACGTTCAAGACGCTCCTCGAAGCCACCAGCGAAGGCCGCGAGATCTCCACCACGATGGCGTTCGTGCGCATGCTCACCGCCCTCGTGCGCGACAAGGCCATCGGCAGGAACATCGTGCCGATCGTGCCCGACGAGTCGCGCACCTTCGGCATGGAGGGCCTCTTCCGCCAGCTCGGCATCTACTCCTCGGTGGGCCAGCTCTACGAGCCCGAGGACAGCGACCAGCTGATGTTCTACAAGGAAGACAAGCACGGCCAGATCCTGCAGGAAGGCATCAACGAGGCCGGCGGGATGTGCTCGTGGATGGCCGCGGCCACGTCGTACGCGAACAGCGACGTGCCGATGATCCCGTTCTTCATCTTCTACTCGATGTTCGGCTTCCAGCGCGTGGGCGACCTCGCATGGGCCTCGGGGGACCTGCGTGCGCGCGGCTTCCTGCTGGGGGGCACCGCGGGCCGCACGACGCTGAACGGCGAGGGCCTGCAGCACGAGGACGGCCACAGCCACGTGCTGGCGGGCGTCATCCCGAGCTGCATCACCTACGATCCGACGTTCTCGTACGAGGTCGCGGTGATCGTGCAGGAGGGGCTGCGCCGCATGGTGGAGCAGCAGGAGGATGTCTTCTACTACATCACCCTGATGAACGAGAACTACCCGCACCCCGGCCTGCCCGAGGGCGCGGCCGAAGGGATCCTCAAGGGCATGTACCGCCTGAGCGACGCAGGGGCTTCCAAGGCGCCGCGCGTGCAGCTCATGGGCAGCGGCACGATCCTGCGCGAGGTGATCGCGGCGGGCGAGCTGCTGAAGAAGGACTGGGGTGTCGCGGCCGATGTGTGGAGCTGCCCCAGCTTCAACGAGCTGCATCGCGACGGCATCGCCACCTCGCGCTGGAACCTGCTGCATCCCACCGAGAAGGCGCGCACCTCGTACGTGGAGCAGTGCCTCGCGGACACGAAGGGTCCGGTCGTCGCATCGACCGATTACATCCGCGCGTACGCCGAGCAGATCCGCGAGTTCGTGCCGCGGCGCTACAAGGTGCTGGGCACGGATGGCTTCGGCCGCAGCGACTCGCGCGAGAACCTGCGCCGCTTCTTCGAGGTCGACCGGCATTACGTCGTGATCGCGGCCCTCAAGGCGCTCGCCGAGGACGGCGAGATCGCCGCGGCGAAGGTGGCCGAGGCGATCAGGAAGTATCGGGTCGATACCGACAAGCCCGCGCCCTGGACGGTGTAAGGGAAAGGCACAAGGCGCAGGGCGCAAGGCACAAGAAACAACAAGGAGAAGGCGTTGGCCGCGATCGAAGTGAAAGTCCCCGACATCGGGGACTTCAAGGACGTCCCCGTGATCGAGCTGCTGGTCAAGCCCGGCGACACGGTGAACAAGGAAGATTCGCTCGTCACCCTCGAGAGCGACAAGGCGACCATGGATGTCCCCTCGCCCGCTGCCGGCACGCTCAAGGAATTGCGCGTGAAGGTCGGCGACAAGGTGAGCCAAGGCACGCTGATCGCGATCCTCGACGGCGCCGCCGCCCCGGCGCAGGCGACATCTGCAGCGGGGGCCGCAGGCCCGACCGCGGATGTCGCCCCGGCGAAGGCCGGGGCCCAAGCCGTCGCCCCGGCGAAGGCCGGGGCCCAAGCCGTCGCCCCGGCGAAGGCCGGGGCCCAAGCCGTCGCCCCGGCGCAGGCCGGGGCCCAAGCCGTCGCCCCGGCGCAGGCCGGGGCCCAATCTCCCCCCGTAGCCCCGCAGCAGGCACCGTCACCGGCGGCCCAGGCACCTGCTGCGCAAGGGGGCGAAGGCGTCTCCCACCCCGCGCATGCGAGCCCGGGCGTGCGCCGCTTCGCCCGCGAGCTCGGGGTCGATCTCGCGCTCGTGAAGGGTGGCGGTCCCAAGGGACGCATCCTCAAGGAAGACATCCAGGCCTTCGTGAAGGGCGCGCTTGCCGGGGGCGCCGCACCGGCGGCTGCACGTCCCGCGGGCGGCGGCTTCGCGGACCTCGGCCTGCCCGCGTGGCCGAAGGTGGACTTCGCCAAGTTCGGCCCCGTCGAGGCGAAGCCTCTCTCGCGCATCCAGAAGATCTCGGGCCCGGCACTCGCGCGCAACTGGGTCATGATCCCGCACGTCACGCAGTTCGACGAGGCGGACGTGACCGAGCTCGAGGCCTTCCGCTCGCGCGTGAACGAAGAGAACGCCAAGGCCGGCATCAAGGTGACGCCGCTCGCGTTCCTCATCAAGGCGGTGGTCGCCGCGCTGAAGAAATTCCCCAACTTCAACGCCTCGCTCGACGGCGACAACCTCATCCTCAAGCACTACTGGCACATCGGCTTCGCGGCCGACACGCCCAACGGCCTCGTCGTGCCCGTCGTGCGCGATGCCGACAAGAAGGGCGTGATGGAGATCGCGCGCGAGACTTCCGAGCTCGCGGCGAAGGCGCGCGAGGGCAAGCTCGGTCCCGCGGAGATGCAGGGCGGGACGTTCTCGATCTCGTCGCTGGGCGGCATCGGCGGCACGGCGTTCACGCCGATCATCAACGCGCCCGAGGTCGCGATCCTCGGCGTCTCCAAGACGACCGTGAAGCCGGTGTGGAACGGCAAGGAGTTCGCGCCGCGCACCATCCTGCCGCTCTCGCTCTCGTACGACCATCGCGTGATCGACGGCGCGTCCGGCGCACGCTTCATCACCTACCTCGCCCAGGTCATCGCCGACCTGCGACGCGGCCTGTTGTAGGGGAGGCCGCATGGCGACGATCGAGATCAGCGTCCCGGACATCGGCGACTTCAAGGATGTCCCCGTCATCGAGCTGCTGGTGAAGCCCGGCGATACGGTGAACAAGGAGGATTCGCTCGTCACGCTCGAGAGCGACAAGGCGACGATGGACGTGCCCTCCCCGCAAGCCGGCACCGTGAAGGCGCTGCGGGTGAAGGTGGGCGACAAGGTCTCCCAGGGCACGGTGATCGCGGAGTTGGAAACGGCATCGGCAGCGGGGGCGGGACGCCCGACCGCGGATGTCGCCCCGGCGCAGGCGACATCGGCAGCGGGGGCGGGACGCCCGACCGCGGATGTCGCCCCGGCGAAGGCCGGGGCCCAATCTCCCTCCG
>Ga0207656_10000598_pt1 | contig 11929 bp, 7 predicted proteins | sample KBSCornC12_FD_184297 | JGI IMG/M metagenome (GOLD analysis project Ga0207656, IMG submission 184297) | Corn rhizosphere microbial communities from Kellogg Biological Station, Michigan, USA - KBS Corn C1-2 (SPAdes) (version 2) | ecosystem: Host-associated > Plants > Roots > Rhizosphere > Soil ...
CGTGAGCAGACCCACCTTGCCACGGACGACCGAATCATAGGCAAAAATACTGTAGTAGGCATTCTGCTGGAAAGCCGCATATCCGTTCAGAAGCGTATCCATTCCGTCCATAACGGACATCAGACTCACAGTTGAAACCGATGTATCATAAGGATTTCCGGGCATGCCGGAACTTTCGCCAAAGCCCAGGGGATGCCCCAGGGGTGTTCCGCTGAGATAAAGAGTTATTGTCCCCGTGCCATAGGCTACATTGCTAAGCGCGATGAAAGACTTGTTTGCATTGATGCCTGCATTCTTGGTACAGGAAAATGCACTGTGTATCAGCAGTATAATCGTTAACCGGCATAGAATTCCTTTAATCCCGCCCGTCCTGAACTTGTCCGAAATCATGAAATTCAATGAATTTTCCTGTTTTTTAGTTTCAGGCGTGAAAATAGCAAAACATGGCGTCTCTCCCTTCACCTTAACATTTTAATTATCAGACAGAAAACATATCTTTGCCGCTCTTTAAAAAAACCGAAAACCAATGAGAGCGCTGGTTAGCATCTTTGCAGGCTTACTGATCGTCATTTCCCTTTATCAATTATCCTTTACCTGGTTTGTCAATAAACATGAGTCTGCCATGTTGCAAAAGGCAGAACGTTATGTAAAAAATAACTACCCTACAGCGCAGGCCAAATATCCCGGTAACCAGGATCAGCAGGTGCTGTACAACGACAGCCTGAAATCGTTTGTGCGTGACCGTTTGCAGAAGCTGCTGGACTCCACAAAAGACACCAAGATCACCTGGTGGGGCACTACTTACCAGAAATCCAAGGAAAGCGAACTTCTGCTCGGTCTGGATCTTCAGGGCGGTATCAATGTAACCCTCGATATTGAACTGCAGGGACTGATCAAAGGCCTCGCCAATAACCCGCGCGACGCCAACCTCATCCGGGCACTTCAGCTGGCAAACCAGAAAAAACTCACCAACGGCGGCGCAAACTATATTGACCTGTTCGCAGAAGCATTCAGGGAAGCCAATCCCGGAGCGAAACTGGCTCCATTGTTCGCCAATACAAACAGAAACAAACTGAAATTTGAGTCATCCGACGCTGAAGTCCTCCGCTTCCTGCGGGATCAGGCATCGGTGGGTATGAAGCAAACTTACCAGGTACTCACCAAGCGTATCGACAAATTTGGCGTTTCCCAACCCAATATCCAGCTGGATGAAAATAAGAATATCATCACCGTGGAACTGGCGGGCGCCACCGATCCCGACCGTGTAAGAAAATACCTTCAGTCTTCTGCCAACCTTCAATTCTGGGAAGTCTACAATATTTCTGAACTCTCCAACGCTCTTCAGAATTCAGACAAACTGCTGCAGAAGTACCTGAACGGTGCAAGAGATTCTGCTTTGACGGCAATGGCCGACTCCTCCGACAGCGTGACCAGTGCGTTAAACCGCAATCCGCTTCGTATCCTTCGCTTCATTCAACCGCAGCAGGATTCGAAAGGACAGGTACGCTACCCTTCAGCACTCGCAACGCCCCTCATTAAGGACACCGCCACCATAAACTATTACCTGAATCTGCCGATCATAAAAAACCAGTTTCCCGCCAATCTGAAATTCATGTATGGAAAGGCGGAAACCGATGACAACGGCAAGGCCTATAATTACCTGGAACTCTATGCTATCAAGGGCGTTCCAGGTTCGGACAAGGCCAAACTCGAAGGAGAAGTAATTACCGATGCACGCCAGGACTATGACCCGGTGACGGGAGGTGTGGTGGTTGAAATGAGCATGAATAAACACGGATCAGACGTATGGGCCAAGATGACCACAGACAATGTGGGATTGCCGATCGCCATCGCACTGGATGATGTCGTCTATTCTGCTCCTTATGTTAACGGTCCGATCACAGGAGGAAATTCACAGATCACGATGGGCAGCCGTGGCTCAGACAAGAGTCTTAACGAAGCTACCGACCTGGCCAACATCCTCAAGAGTGGAAAACTCAATGCACCTGCACGCATAGTTCAGGAACAGGTTGTAGGTCCTACCCTCGGACGCGCTGCTGTAAAAGGTGGTGCCATGGCGTTCCTTATCTCCTTCCTTGTGATCTTCATCCTGATGCTGGTTTATTATAACACCGCGGGATGGGTTGCCAATATTGCACTTATCCTGAACCTGCTTTTCACTATCGGTATACTCAGCGCGATGCATGCGACGCTTACAGCGCCCGGTATCGCCGGTCTGGTGTTGACCATCGGTATGGCCGTGGATACCAACGTAATCATATTTGAAAGAATCAAAGAAGAACTTACGCGGGGAAAAAGTTACCAGCTTGCGGTGAACGATGGTTACCGGAGGTCCCTGGCACCCGTACTCGACGCACACGTTACCACCTTCCTGACCGCAGCGATCCTGGCATATTTTGGACTCGGTCCCGTACTTGGATTCGCAACCACACAGATGCTGGGTATTGCCCTCTCGCTGTTCTGCGGAATCCTGGTTTCAAGGCTGATCACCGATTTTTATACTAACAAAAACAGGCATTTTCAGTATTTCACAAAGGTTTCCCAGAAAGTTTTCCGCCACGCAAATTTCAAATTCATCGAATACCGGAAGGTTACCTATGTGATTTCGGTTATCGTTCTGGTGCTTGGTATCTCCGCCTACTTCCACGGATTCCGAAAGGGCGTGGAATTTTCCGGAGGAAGGAGTTATATCGTAAAATTCACAAAGCCCCTGAATGAACAGGAGATCAAGGATGCCCTCAACGTGCAATTTGGTAAATACCCCGAAGTAAAGACTTACGGTTCCAATCAGCAGTTTGAAATCACCACTGACTACCTGGTTAACCAGGAAGGCGCGGTGGCTGATTCGATGGTCGCCAACAAACTGTTTGCCGGGGTTCAGAAATTCCTTCCGCCCGGTACAACCGCGCAGGAATTCACGACGCCGCCGAAATTTATTCAGCAGTCGAAAAAAGTCAACCCTTCCATTTCAGATGATCTGAAAGCAGGTGCGGTTAAAGCAACCGTCTTTGCGCTGATCATTATCTTCCTTTATATTTTTATCCGTTTCCGCGACTGGAGGTATTCACTGGGAACGATCATCGCGCTGCTGCACGACGTGCTGGTAACGCTGGCGGTCTTCTCTTTCCTGCCATCCATCGTGCCTTTCCCGCTGGAGATAGACCAGCACTTTATTGCTGCCATCCTTACGGTGATTGGATTTTCGATGAACGATACGGTGATTGTATTTGACCGTATCCGCGAAGACAGTCGCATCCTGCGCGGAAAGACAAAGGCCGAAATCATCAATAAAGCCGTAAACGAAACACTGAGTAGAACGGTAATGACATCACTTACCGTATTCCTTACCATCCTGATTCTCTTTCTGGTAGGCGGAGAGGTAACCAAAGGATTTGCATTTGCCATGCTCATCGGGGTAATCACCGGAACATATTCTTCTATTTTTGTAGCTGCGCCGATCCTGGTTGACCTTGCCAGAAGCAGACCCCTGGGTGCGGCGGACGCGGAGTCTACGATCGTGTTGAAGAAAAAGCCAGTGCCAGTTAAATAGATACTATCTGTACAGATATTAAAAAACCCTCCGGAGACGGAGGGTTTTCTTTTTTGTTGCCGGAGCATTTATGGATGCGGTGGTGATGGCGGGGCTGGTGGATGGGGCGGTGTTCCGCCAGGCGGAGCCGGCGGATGGGGCGGCGTTCCACCGGGATGTGGCGGTGCCGGCGGATGGGGCGGCGTTCCGCCAGGCGGAGCCGGCGGATGAGGCGGAGCCGGAGGGCGTGGTGGTGTTCCCGGCGGATGAGGCGGAGTCGGCGGGCGCGGCGGCGTTGAATGATGCGCGTGCGCATGTTTGTAATGATGATGCTTTGGATGAGGATGAGGAGGTGGCTTTGGCGGCTGCTGAGCCATTGCGGTACAACAAAGGAAAGCCGCCACTAATAAAAGCATTGTTTTTTTCATGTACTGATGTTTTAACTGTTTGTAGTCCGCCATAAGAGCGGCTGACATCATCTGTATATGGGAAAACAGTGCCAGCCCTCCCTTCCCCATCTGCCTTATTTGATACTGAAATTCAACTCTTTAACCGCTGGTTAACCAATTTTGTACTTTTAGAAGACAGAAACTTTGTCAATTTTGCGTTCTGATTTTTTTTTGAACATGAGGTCTTCCATGCTGAAGTGGCTTGTCCTGACAGCCACTGTGTTAATCGGCCTAATCGTGGTTGTACAGCTTTACTGGCTGACCAAGGTTTATTCTTTTGAACAAAAACAGTTCAATAACAATGTGGTAAAGAGTTTAAGGGCCGTATTTGAAGACCTGTCCATGAACGACAATCCCAGCCAGAGCCTGCAACAGTTAATTCACAATCCGGCTAACGACAACTATATTTTTAAGGCGGACACCATTCCGGTTCAGGATTCACTCACTTTTTATATCCGGAAGGAATTCAGCGATTTTGATGTACTGACTGATGTCAAACTGGGCGCATACAGCAGCAAGTCGAGAAGATACCTTTATGAAGATTATATCCCCACAGCAGCATCAGGTTTTAGTGTGACGCCCGCCCGCGGCCTGCCGGTATATGAGGAAAACTATGATCATATCCTGCTTTATTTCCCTCACCGGTCTGCCTATATCCTCCGCGAAATGAATTTCTGGATCATCAGCAGCCTTGCATTGATCCTGGCGCTGATCGGTCTCGCCATCAGCCTTTTTTATTTCTATCGTCAGAAATTCCTGGCCGAGGTGCAAAAGGATTTCGTCAACAATTTCACGCATGAATTCAAGACGCCCCTTGCGGTGATAAAGATTGCTTCCGACGTGCTGGCGCAACAGGACATCAACCAGAAACCGGAAAGACTGAAAAGGTATGCCGCCATCATACAGCATCAGACAGAACACCTGCAAAATCAGGTGGAAAAGCTGCTCAAGTCCGCTACCATAGAAAACAAAAGATTCCCCATCGACAAAGACAGGGTGCAGCCGGCCCGACTGATTGAACAGGCCCTCAATAAACTGCAGCCGCTGATTGAACAAAAACAGGCCCGTGTAGATCTTAAAGTCGACAACTACGAAACGAATATCCAGGCAGACGAAAGTCATCTCGAACTGGCTATCATTAATATACTGGAAAACGCACTGAAGTATTCCCCGTCTCCCCATATCGTTGTCGAAACCGGCCGGGAGGAATCAGATTATTTTATTTCGGTAAAAGACAATGGTATTGGAATTGAAAAAAAATATCTCAAAGACATTTTTAAAAAATTTTACCGGGTCCCTACCGGCGATGTGCACGATGTGAAAGGGTTTGGAATGGGCCTGAACTTTGTAAAAAGGATTATCGACGGTCACGATGGAAAAATCCGCGTGCACAGTCTACCCGGAATTGGCACGGAGTTCCGGTTACTCATCCCCTTTTAAATTACGATCATGAACAACAAATCAAAAGTATTACTCGCAGAAGATGATCTGAGTCTCGGCTATGTCATTAAAGACAATCTCGCCGATGCAGGATATGATGTGGTGCTTTGTGCGGATGGACAGGCCGCAATGGACAAATTCAGTAAAGAAAATTTTGACATTTGCCTGCTGGATGTCATGATGCCCCATAAGGATGGATTTACAGTGGCCAGAAAGATACGCCAGCAGTCAGATATGATTCCCATCCTGCTCATAACTGCCAAGTCGCTGGAAGAAGACCGCATCCACGGATTTGAATCCGGTGCGGACGACTATATCATTAAACCCTTCAGCATGCAGGAACTCCTCCTGCGCATGGACGTATTCCTGAGGAGGACAAAGAAAATGCACTCAGAAAAAATGCTTCAGTTCAGGATTGGAAAACTTGTATTTTCCTTCAACGACCTGAAGTTGAACATCGACGGCTCAACCCATAACATGACCAGGAAAGAAGCAGAACTCCTTCTTTTCCTGTGCGAACATCCTAACCGCATTCTTAAAAGAGAAGAAGTACTGTTGAACGTATGGGGTAAAGACGACTATTTCCTGGGCAGAAGTATGGATGTATTCATCACTAAACTCAGGAAGTATTTTAAGGCCGACCCTACTGTCAACCTTGAAACGATCCACGGTATGGGATTCCGCTTCAACGCCCTTGTGCAGTAGCAAAACACACCATTATCAACAATCCATTTCCTGATTATCCGCATGTCGCTAAAAACCTTTCTGTCGGTATTTTCATTTGCTTTTTTTCAGTTTGCTTCCGGGCAGACTTCTGCAGATTCCCTGAAGCTTTCACTCGACAGTGCAGAATCCCTCTTCATCCATGGGAATTACCTTTTACTTGCCCAGAAATATAATATAGAGGTACAAAAAGCACAGGAGATACAGGCCAGGCTATATCCGAATCCCAACCTGTCCTTGTACTACAGTCTCTACAATACACAAACGAAAAAATTTTTCCCTGCCGGCTTCGGGACAGAAGGCGGTGAGCTTTCAGCGCAACTTTCACAGCTGATTTATCTGGCCGGACAAAGAAATAAACAGATCCGTATTGCACAGGCTAATACCAGGATGGCTGAATACCAGTTTTACGATCTGATGCGCACATTGAAATATCAGTTGCGTACTGATTTCTTCAACATATATTACCTGCAGCGCTCAGCAACGGTATACGACGAAGAAATCCGGTCCCTGCAACAGGTGGTCGCGGCCTTTGAAGAACAGGAAGGCAGGGGTTATATCGCAGAAAAAGAAGTTATCCGGGTAAAAGGGCAGCTTTATACTCTCCTGGGAGAATACCACGACCTGCTCAATGAGATTGCCGATCAGCAAAGTGAGTTGCGCCTTATCCTCCGGGTAAAAGGATCCTACCTTATCCCTTTGCTTGACTCCGGCCGGATCAATGCGTTTAATCCTTCTCAATTCCCGGTCACCACACTGCTCGACTCGGCTTACAGGAACCGCACAGACCTCCTGATCGCAAGAACCAGTGTGGAAGCCAGCAGGCTGAATTACGATTATCAGAAATCACTTGGCGTTCCCAACCTCACCCTGGCCCTGGCCTACGACCAGCAGGGCAGCTATATCAACAACCTGACAAGTCTGGGAGCCGCCATCGACCTCCCATTTTTCAACCGTAATAAAGGCAATATCCAGTCTGCCAGGATTGCAGCTGATGCCAATGCAGTCCTTCAGCAGAATACAGAAGCGACGGTCCAGGAAAATGTGACGCACGCATTTGAAAAAGCGCTTGCCAACGACAGAATATACCGGACGATCGATCCGAAATTTCTAACCGACTTTAACAGATTGCTGGAACAGGTGCTGATCAACTACCGCAAAAGAAATCTGACCCTGCTAGACTTCCTGGATTTCTATGACTCATATAAAACCAATACGCTTTCTTCCAACGCCATTCAGTTCAACCGGCTCAGCGCCCTGGAAGACATCAATTATTACACAGGAACAGAATTTTTTCACCCCTAAGAAATTCGCTTATGCGTCATCGTTATTTGATCCCCCTATTTTCAGCCTGTGTAGTCTGCCTCTGGTCATGCACCGGACCGAATACAGATCCCGTATCGGACAATAAAGGCTATGTGCTTCCTGACTCCCTGTTCAAAACGATTGAAATCGATACCGTCGGCAGTTCCCGCGTACTGAATACCCTTACGCTTACGGGCAAGGTGGACTTTAACGAAGACCATGTGATCAGGATTTTTCCGACGGTCAGCGGCCAGGTATCAGAAATCCGGGCGATGGTAGGTGACTTCATAAAGCAGGGACAGACGCTGGCCGTCATCCGTAGTCCTGAGATGGCAGGATTCAGCAACGATTATGTTACCGGCAAATCAAATGTTGAACTGACCAAAAAAAATCTCGACGCCACCAGCGACATGTTTAAAAGTGGTCTGGCATCCGAACGGGATCTTCTTGCTGCGCAGGAGGCCTATAACCAGGCCCAGTCCGCCTTTGAAAAAACAAAAAGAGTGCTCGCCATCAATGGTGGAAATATGGGCGGGCAATACCTGATCAAATCGCCGATTGACGGATACCTGGTGGAACGGCAGGTGAACAATAATATGATGATCCGTCCGGACAACACCACTTCCCTGTTCACGATTTCGGACCTGAAAACCGTTTGGGTGATGGCCAATGTGTATGAATCCAATATTGCTTTCGTAAAGACCGGCGACAGCGTAAACATTACTACGCTCTCCTATCCGGGAAAGATTTTCCGCGGCAGGATAGACCGTGTGATGAACGTACTGGACCCGTCCAACAAAGTGATGAAGCTGCTGATCGTGCTGTCCAATCCCGGTTATCTGTTAAAACCTGAAATGTTTGCCAGTGTCGTCGTCAATTCCGCTGAAAATAAAAGAATGATCAGTATTCCGTCGCGCGCGCTCATCTTCGACCACAGCCAGTATTATGTTCTGGTTTTCAAGTCCCGTTCCGACATCAGCATCCGGCCTGTACAAGTACTGAATACTGTTGGCGACAGGAGTTTTATTTCCGAAGGACTTTCCGAAGGTGAAAAACTGATCGGCACGCAGGCGCTCCTTATCTACCAGGAACTCAACAGTTAGCTAAATCCGATCCGATGAACAAAACGTTAAAAGGGATACTGGCTTTTTCACTCAAGAATAAATACTTCATCTATTTCGCGACGGTGATCCTGGTAATCTATGGGGTGATCACTTTCATCAACATGCCCATCGAGGCCTTCCCGGATGTAACCAATACCGAGATCACCGTCATCACCCAATGGCCCGGAAGAAGCGCAGAAGAAGTTGAAAAATTTGTAACCATCCCCATTGAAATTGCACTCAATCCCGTTAACCGTAAAACAAGTCTCCGGTCGACGAGCATTTTCGGCCTCTCCGTGGTCAAGCTGATTTTTGAAGATGAGGTGCAGGATGCCTATGCCCGGACCCAGGTGAATACGATGATCCAGAACGCGGAACTTCCGGAAAACATCAACCCTCAGGTACAGCCTCCCACCGGTCCGACAGGCGAGATCTTCCGCTACACCCTGGAAAGCTCTTTCCGCGACCCGCGGGAGCTTAAGACCATTCAGGACTGGACGGTAGACCGGGAACTCCGGTCGGTTCCCGGTATCGCTGACATTGTAAGCTTCGGGGGTACGGTGAAATCTTATGAGATAAGACTGAATCCGCAAAAAATCGCAGGCCTGGGCATCACGCCGCTCGATGTGTATACAGCCGTTAACAAAAGCAACATTAATATCGGGGGGGATGTGATCAAAAAAAATAACCAGGCCTATATTGTCCGTGGTATCGGACTGCTCAATGATATCAATGAGATCAGGAATATTTTTATCACCAATATTAACGGTCTGCCGGTACTTGTGAGGGATGTTGCCGATGTGGAAGTGTCCGGCCTGCCGCGCCTGGGGGAAGTAGGCCGCTCCGATGCGATTGACAGCGCGGGCAAGAGGAAGATAACCGACCAGCACGATGCAGTGGAAGCCATCGTGCTGATGAGAAAAGGTGAGAATCCTGATAAAGTCATCCGCGCGCTGAAACTAAAAATCAGTAAACTGAATGACCGTGTGCTGCCTCCGGATGTGAAGATCGTCCCTTTTTATAACCGTGAAGAGCTTATTCATTATGCTACTCACACGGTGATGCACAACCTGATCGAAGGCATTCTGCTCGTGACACTGATCGTATCTCTGTTCATGTTTAACTGGCGGACTACGCTGATCGTTTCCATCATTATTCCATTGTCCCTGCTTTTTGCATTTATCTGCCTTCATTTCATGGGCATGTCAGCCAATCTGCTTTCCCTGGGGGCGATCGACTTTGGGATCATCATCGACGGTGCGGTCGTTATGGTGGAAGGACTCTTTGTAATGCTGGACGAGAAAGCCCGCGCCTATGGCATGGACCGGTTCAACAGGCTTGCCAAGATGGGCATGATCAAAAGGAAAGGCGCCGAACTGGCAAAAGCAATCTTCTTTTCCAAAGTGATCATTATTACTGCACTGATTCCGATTTTTTCTTTTCAGAAAGTGGAAGGAAAACTCTTCTCACCGCTGGCCTATACACTCGGCTTTGCCCTGCTTGGCGCGTTGATATTTACACTTACCCTTGTGCCGGTGCTGGTCAATGCCCTGTTGAATAAGAATGTCAGTGAAAAGCACAATCCGTTCACCCATTTTATGACCGCCAGGATTATGAATGGTTTCCGGTTTGTATTTCGCAATAAAAGACTGTCACTCGCCATCTCGGTGGTGGTGATCGTGGCGGGCCTTTATGCGTTCAGGTTCCTGGGCAGCGAGTTTCTGCCGGAGCTCAATGAAGGCTCCATATGGGTGCGCGCAACGATGCCTTACAGCATTTCCCTGGATAAGTCTGTGCAGATTTCCAATCAGCTGCGGGGCATCATGATGCAGTTTCCCCAGGTTCGCAAGGTTGTTTCACAAACCGGACGGCCTGACGACGGAACGGATGTTACCGGATTTTACAACAATGAATTCGACGTGTCTCTTTATCCGCAGGAGGACTGGAAACCGAAGATTTCAAAAGCGGAGCTGAATGAACAAATGCGTAAAGCCCTCTCTGTGGTTCCCGGCGCAGAACTTAATTTCTCTCAGCCCATCATGGACAACGTGGAAGAAGCGGTATCGGGTGTTAAGGGATCCATCTGTGTGAAAATATTCGGTGACTCGCTGAACTATATGGAGTCCAAGTCAGACGAAGTGTACAATATCCTTAAAAAAGTCAGGGGCATTACGGATCTCGGCGTAATCCGGAATATCGGCCAGCCGGAACTTGACATCGACCTCGACCAGAGCCGTATGGCTCTATACGGCGTGTCTACCGCCGACGCCAATGCCGTCATTGAAATGGCTATCGGCGGAAAAGCCGCCACGCAGCTATACGAAGGCGTCAGAAGATTTGCCGTAAGGATCCGTTTTCCCGAAGAATTCCGCACCACGGTGGATGATATCGGAAACCTGCTCGTTCCCACCTCATCCGGCTCCAAAGTACCTGTAAAGGAAATTGCCAATATCACGCAAAAGACCGGACCCTGCCTGATCTTTCGTGATGACAACGAAAGATATTCTGCAATTAAATTTTCGATAGAAGGAAGGGACATGGGTTCGGCGATCGCAGAAGCCCAGCAAAAAGTAGAAGACACGGTTAAACTGAAAAAAGGCTACAGCATGGTCTGGCAGGGAGATTTCGAGAACCAGCAGAGAGCCTCCAAACGATTGATGGAAGTTGTACCGATCAGTCTGTTGCTGATTTTCCTGTTGTTGTTCATTATGTTTGGTAATCTCAAGGACGCCGGCCTGGTTTTTCTTAACGTTCCCTTTGCTGTCGTAGGTGGTATTGTAGCGTTGCTGATCACGGGTACCAATTTCAGCATCTCTGCTGGGATCGGCTTTATTGCCCTTTTTGGCATTTGCATTCTGGAAGGCGTACTGCTGATTACTTCCTTCAAACATAACCTCGAAAGGCTGCGGGGAGAAAATCCTCTTTATACCGCTGTGAAGCGTGGGGTGAATTCTTTGATCCGTCCGGTACTGATGACCGCGCTGATGGCTACTATTGGCCTGATGCCGGCAGCGTTGTCTATGGGAATTGGTTCGGAAAGTTCGCGCCCTCTGGCCCGCGTGGTGATCGGCGGACTGATCTGCGCCACCATATTTTCACTCCTGATTTTCCCTGTCGTGTTTTTCCTTTCCTACCGGAAAGTGGATACCCGCCACCAGGGTGAGGAAGGAGCCAGCACAACGGTAACAGGTTGAAAGTTTGGATAAAGCCCCGGATGATTTCAGACGGCAAATGAGCTGCCGCATCCGCAGGTCTTGGATGCGTTCGGGTTCCTGAATGTAAATCCGCGCGCATTCAGGCCTTCGTCCCAGTCGATTTCCATGCCGGAAAGATAGATGGCGTGCGCCGGATTCATGATG
>Ga0207656_10000600_pt1 | contig 11925 bp, 7 predicted proteins | sample KBSCornC12_FD_184297 | JGI IMG/M metagenome (GOLD analysis project Ga0207656, IMG submission 184297) | Corn rhizosphere microbial communities from Kellogg Biological Station, Michigan, USA - KBS Corn C1-2 (SPAdes) (version 2) | ecosystem: Host-associated > Plants > Roots > Rhizosphere > Soil ...
GATTGTCACATCAGGCGACATGGAAGATGCATGGACTGCTAGTCAGTATCATCGACAAATTGAGATTCGTAAACGACCTCGACTCACCAATAACCCCATTTTTGGATTATATGAAGGCTATTGTTATACATATAATTCTGAAAGTGGTATTGATTTTCTGTTGCAAAAAGCATTGGATGAACATGCTCCACTGTCCCAGCGAAACCAGGCATTATCCTTTATGACAAATGCGGTGATGGATATTTATACCTGCTCGAAAAAATATCCTCACGATTGCACAGTATCCAAACCTGAATTGCAGAAATCCACACTTAAAAAAATAATGCCGCTACTACATAAACCTGAATTGAACTACTATGCCTTCTTGGTCTATCAACATTTGTGTTATGGAACACCAGAATATGCCAAATATCCACTTACACAATTCAGGTTTAAAGAAATAATTCAGCTCTTTGAGGGAAATCGGTATAATGATACCGATTTCAGGTATGTATTAGCTGATTTTCTCGCAGAGATTTGCACTTCAAAGCAATGGGATTCTATCAGTGGCAATCAAAACAATCTTTTAATCCATCTTGCTGGCTCTGAATATGATTCTACTTATCAAAGACTAAATTTCTTTATAAATACCAACCAGCGCGACCCTAGTATCACCGAAATTCCAAAAATAAAATTTGAAAGAATTAACAATGGTCAAATTGATACATCCTTGATAAAGGAATCAATCCAATATTACAAACCTCCATTAGAATCAACCTCAGCCAAAGAAATGGAAGCTGACGTATCTGATCTTCCTCCAGGCACATGGCATTTCACAGTATTTGGTGTTGCGGGGAAAAACGAGAAAGTTCCATGGACATCTTTAGGAGGAACTTTTGTTCAGAAAGAAAAAATGAGATAAAAGTTTAGCGCCTTAGTCAACAACCACCTTCCGGGATGTGTGACACGTTCCTGACTACCGGCGCTGACCGATTTGTTCATGTGGTTCCTCACCTAACCTAAGTACATAGTTGATGTACGACTTAAGGTGAAGTTTGAAATTGAATGGAAATTTGGTGAAGTCGATACTCATTCTTTAACTACTTTAAAAATCCTGCTGATAGCGCCTTCATCCTTAAGGCCCAGCACATAAATCCCCGCAGGAAGACCGCCGATATCTACTATGGCTATTTCCGAAAACGATTTTGAGAGCAGGACTTTACCGTATACATCCATAATTCTACTCATGCGGCGAATAAGAGGCTTATTCACCGCAAAACCGGAAAAAAGCCCCATTTGCGGCGAATAAGCCTCTTATTCGCCGCAATATATGCGGTGAATAATTGATTTTGCGTTGAAAAGCCTGTATATTCGTCGCAAATTACCTGTATGGCCTATATATATCAGCAAAAAGCATGGCCTCATTTTACCTGGGATGAAGAGAAATTTAACGCCCTGCTCATCAAGGTTCGCCATAAGCAAGGAAAGCTGCTGGGACTAATGGAAAGCCTGGGGTTCAACTTGCAATCAGAAGCAAACCTACAGACCTTAACACTGGACGTCCTTAAATCAAGTGAGATTGAGGGAGAGGTTCTTAATGAAGACCAGGTTCGTTCTTCCATCGCAAAAAGATTAGGTCTGGATATCGCAGGTGTTGTTCCTGTGGACCGCAATGTCGAAGGTGTTGTTGAAATGATGCTTGATGCAACTCAAAATTTTGAAACACCACTCACGGCAGAACGCATGTTTGGATGGCATGCAGCACTTTTCCCAACGGGAAGAAGCGGTATGCATAAAATCGTAGTAGGACGCTGGCGAGAAAATGATAAGTCCGATCCTATGCAAGTGCTTTCAGGCCCGATGGGCAGAGAGACAGTTCATTTTCAAGCCCCCGATGCAGAAATTTTACAAGATGAAATGGAACACTTTCTTAAATGGTTCAATGCAGAAACAAATACGGATCCTGTGATCAAAGCAGCAATTGCACATTTATGGTTTGTCACTATACATCCATTTGACGATGGAAATGGACGCATCGCCCGCGCCATAGCGGATATGCAACTGGCCAGCTCGGACAAAAGCAGTAACCGCTTTTATAGTATGTCGGCGCAAATCAGAGTTGAACGCAATGGATATTACGATATACTCGAGAGCATACAAAAAAATACACTGGATATAACAGCATGGCTGGAATGGTTCCTGGGATGTTTGGATCGGGCTTTATCGGCAACCGATGAAACGCTTGCAAGCGTAATGCAAAAAGCACGTTTTTGGCAACAGCACAAGGATACTTCTCTGAATGAAAGACAAAAACTTATGATCCAAAAGTTGCTCAATGGTTTCGTTGGCAAACTCTCTTCCTCCAAATGGACGAAAATGGCAAAATGCTCTTCTGATACGGCTGTTCGAGATATAAACGATCTCGTAAAAAAAGATGTTTTGGTCAAGGATGAAGGTGGTGGAAGAAGTACTACCTATTCTTTAAAAATACCGCTATGACAAAGCATTAACTCCATTTAACCTACTCCCCATACCAAAGCCCTTATTTTCACCCCATGCCATTCTTTGTAAATGAAAATTCCATCGTCCGGAAAATCTGGTCCAAAAGCGATACCATCATCTTCATCTTCGCCGGCTCAGCAGCTGAATTTGCGCTGAATAAAGCAGTCGATTGGTTATACTTCACAGGGAAACTACCATCAGATCCGATCGGTCGCCTGTTTTCCACAGTGACCTATGCGCGGCAAATTGTCTTTTCTGAAAATGAAGCTGCCCTCAAAGCCATTGATAAAATAACCTCCATCCACGGTGCAGTAGAAGCCAGCCGCCAACAACAAATTCCGGATTGGGCGTATCGCGACGTCCTCTTTATGCTGATTCATTATTCGATAGCCTCTTATGAATTGTTAGAACGGAAATTATCGGAGGCAGAAAAAGTAGAAGTGTTTGACGTCTTTTATAGAGTTGGAGATCGCATGCATTTGACAGGACTACCTCAAAATTTCAGCGAGTGGGAAATCATGCGCGAAGAACATCTAAAAAATAATCTCCACAAAGGTGATTTTACGATTGATCTGTTTAAACAATACAAAAAACATCTAGGACCTATCCGTTACCAGTTTTTAGTACAAGGTCAAATCTTGGTAGTACCCTCTATCGTCAACGACTTATTACAACTCGGAAAATTTTCCTGGATGGGCCTGATTATTCCGCCTTACCTGATCAGCAGAAAATTAAAATTGGACTGGGTCATCAAAACAGTGATCCTGCCTCAAAAATATAAAGCGCAGATCAGGGAACTGGATATCCGTTAAGCGGGGATATCTACGATTAATTGTATTTCGATTAAAGTTATTTGCCCAGGAAGTTCTTTAATTGTAAGGCATTAAGTATACCCGAAGTGCTGGCTGTATTATTAAAATAAATATAAGCCTCCAGTTCAGTGTTTTGCAACAGTCGTTCTTTTAAAAGATGCAAAAAATCATCTTCATAATTGGAATGGAATAATACAGGATTGCCATGCAGCCTGACATAAGTGAATTTATTAAAATTCAATATACGTTGCGGCAATGCCGGATGATCCGACTGGCAAAAATGAATATTAGCTGATTCCAGTGCGATTGATACTTCCTCATTCCACCAACTGTCATGCCTGAATTCGACCACATTCCGAAAACCTGGTTTGAGTTGCGAGGTGATCAACTGCAATCGCTCACGGGTGAAATTGAAGCTCGGTGGAAACTGGAATAAAAGACATCCCAGTTTTTCTTTCAATCCTTCTTCACAGGCCAAATAGAAATCATCAATCTCTTGCTCGCAATCGGACATTTTTTTAAAATGAGTGATCACCCTGGGAGCCTTCACTGAGAATTTGAATTCTTCCGGACTTTCCATGCACCATTTTTCCAAAGATTTGGAAGAAGGAAATTTATAAAAAGTGGTATTGATCTCTAAGGAATTGAGATGTCTTGAATAAAATGAAAACCAATCTTTCCGACGGACATCAGGCGGATAAAACACTTCCTTCCAGTGTGCATTGTAAAAACCGGAACATCCGATCCAAAATTTGGCCATCATTAGGTATAAACAGGCTGGCAGTGCGGACAAAAAAAACTTCTCCTCGCAAATTGACCGGTGATTTTTCTAATGATCGGTCCATGGCATCGTACACAAGTTTTTTTAGTGTGTGCCAACCAGTGTTTCCGCAACACGTACTCCTTTTTCCACGCCAAAAAATCAAAACTATATTGCCGCGCTTCCTTGATCATCAAGTTGAGCTTATAGTCAGACAACCCTGAATTGATGCTCTCGGGATGTACGCGAATCCGGTATAGCACTTCATTTTTTATGATATTTCCGACCCCGGCAAAAATATCCTGGTGCAATAACGTATCACACACCATCATATCCGGATGTGCTTTAATATTTCTTTTGGCCTTTCTTTTATCCCAGGCAGGATTCATCACATCCCCTGTCCAATCGTAATGCGAATTGATATCGCCTTCCAGCATTTTGATAGAACAGGAATAGAAATAAATATCTCCATTCGTAAATTGAAGATGCAATCGCGCAGAGCGGCCTTCCTTTGGAACATTAATGGAATAAGAACCGAATAACAGGAAATGAATGCGCAGGGTAAATCCGCTGAATTCAATTAAGAAATGTTTTCCCCAGGATTGGAAACCCATCACCTTTTTACGCTGAATCCTGCTGAGGTCTATCTTTTTTGTATCACCCTCTGCTGCTATGATTTTTCTTCCTGCAAAAGGCTGTACTTCTTCCTTCAATATTATGATGGATGGTCCCTCGGGCATCCTAATATCAACCGAATCATTGATTAAATGTTCGACGAAAATTTCGACACGCTTACCTTACTTTAATAAACTATTAATGGTCATAATCGCATCCTCTGCTCCACCGGGCAAATATTCCAGCTTTCCATCCGGTGTAATTAACATATAAGCAGGAAAAGCATTCACCTTCAAATCCCGGATTAATTTCCATTCGGCAAATAGTAATTCCATCTTTATTCCTTTATCCCGCAATTTGGCCGAGACAAACGCTTTGTTCTTCAAATCAAAGCCGTTGATACCCACCACTTTTAGTGTAGACTCCGGATATTTTTCCAACAACGTATTGACGACGGGAAGGCCTTTCAGGCATGGCGCACAGCCTGCATACCAAAAATCTAATAACACATACCCGGCAAAATTTTTATCGAATAAAATGGTATCTCCTTTTTCATTCAGAAAAGGATAATGGAATAAAAGGTCCCGGCTTTTTATAACATCGATTGGGTTGATTTCCTCTTCTTCCTCCTTTTCAACTGGCAATAGTTTATAACTGTAACCATTATTTTTATAATACTCCGGCGAAAAAATGTTGTTCAAAAGATCAAGGTCCTGATTGTACTCCGAAAAATAAACCTGCTGCACCTGCTGTAAGCCCAGTTCATCATCATAATTAATGGTAATGGCTTCGGTGGGTCTATAGGTCTCCTTATCCAATATTAATTTTTGTGTAAAATCCTCACTGGTCTTCCTGAACAGGATGATATAGCTGTTAGAATCCCTTGTGCTGATTTCTTCTGGCGGAGCCGAAATAAAAGGTGACACGACCTCCTCCAATAAAAAAGAACTCCTTAAGTATTCAAAATAACTTCCCGGATCAAGTTGATCAGCCAACAATGTTTGAGTCATTTCCTTTACAACTCCATCATTGTGCATAACAAAAAGACCTTCAGGAATGAACATTAAAGTCAAGACTCCTTCTGGCCTCATTTCTTCCACCTTCCAATCATATCCATAAAGTGCATTCTTAGGATTATGCCTGTAATTGATTTTGAAATTTCGTATTTCAAATGAATCACTGCTCATGTCTTTGAACCGCTCCTGAACACGGTACCCTGCTTGTTGAAAGGTTGGTATTTCCTTAGGGGTTTTATTAATCAATTCCGACTTTTTAACATACTCATCAGGTTGTAAATAAGCAACTCTTCCAAAGAAAAGAATTGAAATAATAAGAAAGACTATCCTGGATAAATTCATACATTCAAAATTAAACATCATTTCAGTTTGGAAATAACGGCCATTGCCTTGATTTATTGGTTGGATATTACCTTTTAGCGCATTGTATTTCAACGCCTTAAATTTCAAAGCTTGCTTTCATTAAAAATATGGATCTTTCATTGCCCTCTTCTTCCTCACAACCCACACTTTTCTACCTTTAGTCACAGAAAGATCACATCTGATGAAATACATTACTCTCCTTGCAGGATTCTTATTATGGCTACCCTTCCAGGCTCATGCCCAAATCATCCTCTCTGAAGTAGCTCCTACAAATCCTTACCTACTTGCAGACGAAAACAATGACTACCCAGACTGGATCGAAGTTTACAATACCGGCACAACCGCTCAAAACCTCATCCGGTACAGCCTGAGTGATAACAGCAAAGCAAAATGGAAATTTCCCGATTTCACATTAGCAGCAGGTGATCGAGTACTTGTATTTGCTTCTGGTAAAAACAGAGGTGGCCTTGGTCAGTCCGTCATCGATCATTGGGAGACCGCATTGTATGAAGGTGATCTGTGGCGATTATTTATCGGAACAGAAAATCCTCCTGCAGATTGGACAAGCACAACATTCGATGATAACACCTGGATGAGTGCTCCAGGTGGTTTTGGATATGGAGACGGAGATGATGTGACTCCTATTCCGGATGGCACACTTGCCTTTTATTATCGACGTGCATTTAACGTTGCTGATCTCACAAAACTCGACAGTGCAATTTTAAGCATCGACTACGATGATGCATTCGTTGCTTATCTAAATGGTGTAGAAATAGCACGAAGTAAAAACATGCCCGATGGAACTCCGGATTTTATGACCGTCCCTACCACCGATCATGAGGCCCAAATGTATGGCGGAGGAAATCCCGATGTGATTTCAATTTCAAAAACCAAGTTGTCAACGTTACTAGTCATCGGTCAAAATGTATTGTCGATAGAGATCCATAATATCAGTGCGACGTCCAGTGATCTCACGGCAAGAACCTGGTTGCATTTTGGCATTCACACATCCGATGTCATCTATGGCCCCAATCCACCATTTTTCAACAACATCAGTGTCACCAACTATCATACTGATTTCAAAATTGCATTCGGAGAGACAGTTCGACTTTTTGATGCGAGTGGAATTTCGATTGACAGTGTAACCGTTCCCTATTTGTTGCCTGGTCATTCGTTGATGCGCACTGATGATACTGGTGATTGGTGTTTGACCGATAATCCAACTCCGGATGCAGCGAATGGTAGTAATTGCAAATCCGGATATGCAGACACTCCGGTCATTTCTCCACCAGCGGGTTTTTATCAAACTGATCAAACTATATCCATAACTGGCATTAATGTTCACTATACTACAGATGGTAGTGAACCTGTAGACACTTCCCTTTTATATACAGGACCAATTTCAATTAGTAGTACTTCCGTAATAAAGGCAAGAAGTTTTGAAACGGGTCGATTAGCGGGATCCACTGCATGCGCTTCTTATTTTATCGGAGAAAATACTCAACTTCCTGTCCTCAGCATCACGGCAAAGCCAGGTGATCTTTTTGATCTTGGGGATGGACTTGCAGCCTATGACAATTACAATTCAGGAATCAAAGCACCAATTCATCTTGAATATTTTGATAAAGACCGGAACCTCGCCTTTTCAGAAAACGCCAGTCTTCGTCCTGTTGGCGGTTATTCCATTTCCTTTGATCAAAAGTCCATGCAATTTTCATTTGATGAAGACTTCGGTGCAACTGACGATGTGCATTACCCGATTTTTGGAAGAGATAAACCAGGCATTACAAGTTATCACGAATTCCGTGTTCGCTGCATGGATGATGACTACGGCCTCACCCGCATACGTGATGTGGTGGCCAATCAACTCACGCTACCTACTCATTGTGCTGCTACAGGTTATCAACATATGGCTGTATTTATCAATGGCGAATATTGGGGTCACTACGGTGGCAGGGAAGTGACGAATGAAAATTATGTTCATGACAATCATGGTGCCAACCCGGACCAGGTGAATGAAATTTTCACCTCTTATTTTGAAAACAATAAATATCTCGCAGAGAAAGGCACTGATGTTGATTTTTTCGCGATGAGTGATTTTATCATTCAACATGACATGAGTGACCCCACCAATTTTGCTGATGCTCAAAAAATGGTTGACCTGGAAAATTGGGTCGACTACTACGCTGTTGAAATGCATCTTGCCAATGGCGATTGGTTTCCGAGTGTCTATTTCAACAATACCCGTTTGTATAAAGCGCCGGATCTGCGTTGGCGATTTGTCATTTTTGATATGACTTATTCACAAGGAAATGGTGTCGATGCGACCACCAATATCCTGGATGCAGCATTGGCCAATCCCGCTATTCCCAATCGATATACGGACATGATGAGCAGCTTGCTGCAAAATCCCGGATTCAAACACTATTTCATCAATCGTTTTGCCGATATGATCAATGAATACTGGACACCTACCATAGCCAACGCTATCATTGATGAGAATGCAAATGAAATTGCCGCTGAAATCAACCGGCAAAGTGCACGATGGGGTTCTGCTGATTCCCTTACGTGGAGAGATCATGTGCATAACCTCAGGGAGTTTCATAATGTACGACGCGTATTTCAGCGCAACCAGATCCAGGACTATTTCGGATTAAACAACCAGGTGGATATCAACTTGCGCATCGATCCGCCAGAAGCAGGCGTCATTCAAATCAATACTATCATTCCAAAAAAATATCCCTGGGCCGGAATTTATTTTGATGGTAATCCAGTCACCATAACAGCGGTAGCGAATCCAGGTTACACTTTTGATCATTGGGAAAATAATCTTGCCCTTAACAATCTTGCGGATTCGTTTTCTATTAACTTAACTGAGTTCTCTTCATTTACTGCACACTTTACAGGAACAGCAAAACCTGTCTCGCTTGAATTGTCAGAGATCAATTATCAATCCGATTCGACAACAGATGCCGGGGATTGGTTTGAAATAAAAAATACTGCAGACTATCCGATCGATCTTACCAACTTCAAAATGCAGGACCGTAATTGGTACCATGCTTATCCTGTTCCTGTGGGAACGATACTTCAACCTGGTGATCGTGTGGTAGTGGTGGAAGATGATGAAAAATTCAGTGCACTTTTTCCTGGCGTTGAAAATAAAATAGGCAGCAGCGGATTTAAACTGGATAACAGTGGAGATCAGATACAGGTTTTTGATCGCAGCGGAACAACCATTTTGCAATCTACCTATAACAACAAAGCACCTTGGCCATGCACACCAGCTGGATTCGGACGCACATTGGAAAGACATCCAGGTAACAATGATCCCAATCAACCTGACAGTTGGTTTGATGGATGTATGCAAGGAAGCCCAGGTGTAACTTATGCTCCCTGCGGTGATGAGGTGATCGTTGATGAAATTAATTATCATTCTTCCGCTACTGCAGATGCGGGTGACTGGATTGAAATCAAAAACCTATTCAGTACCACTGCTGATCTTTCCGGATGGACAATTCGAGATGATGATGATGAACATATTTTTACCATTCCCGATGGAACACTTTTATTGGCTGGTGAATATTTGGTGGTCTGCGAAGACGAAGCAGCCTTCAGTGCATTGCATGCCGGTGTAACACAACGGATCGGCGATCTCGGTTTTGGTTTGGGCAATAGTGGTGATGTGATTCGCTTGTATGACAACACCGGAAAGTTGCAATTAAGTATTTGTTATGATGACAGTGATCCCTGGACGACGGATGCAGATGGCAATGGATACACGCTTGAGCTTTCTGATGCTAATGCGAATTTGAATAGTCCGCTCAATTGGTTTGCAGGATGTCTCGGTGGTTCACCTGGTGGTCCTTATAATGCAGATTGTATTGCAGTTGATGTTTCGCCAATCACACCCTCTAATGAAGTATTTATTTTTCCAAATCCTGTAGATAATCAAATGAACATTCAATTTGAAAATATTGAAAGAGGAACAATTAGAGTAATTGATGTTTATGGAAAAATAATTTTTCAACAACCCATTATTGCAAAAACGAATTCTATCAGTACCCTACATTGGGCATCGGGAATTTATTTTATTTTGACAGAGATAAATGGAATGACCAGGGCTGAAAAAGTAATGAAAAACTAAGTGGGCATTCCTGATCAACAACTCAACATAGAAAAATCAGGACCTTTTATGCGATTCGGTACCTTGAATCAAAGCCTCATCGCTTCCCTACTGCTAGTATGCAGCAATTTCCTGCATGCTCAAAACCTTGTTCCCAATCCCAGCTTCGAAATCTATAACACCTGCCCTACTAATGTCAATAATGGAGAGCCGCTGCAATGTATTCCCTGGGATGGTCCCACAGATGCTTCTCCTGACTATTTCAATATTTGTGCTGCCCCTGGCAATGCTGGTGTGCCCACTAATCTATTCGGTACCCAGAATCCTCATACGGGTGTAGCTTATGCAGGCGTAGGAATGTGGTTTGTGTCTTTCTTCTATAGGGAATATATCACGGCTCCCTTGACTGAAACATTGATGCAGGATACTGCTTATGAAGTTAGTTTTTATGTGAGTCGCGCAGAGAATAGTTGTGGTGAGGATAAAATAGGCGCTTATTTCTCTGCAACCTATCCACCTAATGTAGGCATCGTTGTGCTCCCATTTGACCCCCAAGTCTCCTCCAACCTGGGCATCATCACTGATTTTTTAGACTGGACCCTGATCACAGGTTGCTTTGTCGCGAAAGGAGGAGAGCAATACATTACCATCGGGAATTTTTTTGATGATGATGAAATGAACCTAGATCCAACTTGCAACAACCCTTTTCAGAGTTACTATTATGTCGATGATGTGTCCGTCATTAAATATGGAGAACCTGGAATGTTTACTGTGGATCTTGGGGATCCGGTGATTGGTTGCGGACAATATGTGATTGATCCCGGGTATCCAACTGACTTTCATTATCACTGGGAAGATGGTTCGATTGATCCTACACTGACGGTACTGAAATCCGGCACGTATGCAGTTACAATATTTGATGGTTGTGCTTTTGGCATTGACTCTTTGGAAGTCACTATCATACCGGGTCAAACAGTTGACGTTGGACCGCCGACAGTTGAGTTTTGCGAAGGCGATACCTACACTGTTTCACTGGATCCTTCACTAGGTGATTATACCTGGCAGGATGGATCTCATGATACTGAATATGATATCACTATGACAGGAACTTATTCAGTCACACTGGATGATGGTTGTTTTCCTACAACGGATGAAGTAGCAGTGACGGTGTATTCTCCACCAGCGCCATTTTTTCTCGGACCCGATACAGCACTTTGCGATGGTGAAGAAATTCAATATGATTTTGATCCGGCATTGGGTGATTTCACCTGGCAAAATGGATGGAGTTTTCCTTCTTATACGATTAGCCATTCAGGTACTTATGCATTAACCATTTCAAACGTTTGCGGCGAGTTCACCGATGAGATACAAGTTGATTTTATTCAGCCCCTGGATATCAATCTTGGGCCGGATGTGATATTGTGTGAAGGGAATGTGTTGACGTTAACTTTGGATCCCACGCTCGGCGATTTTCTTTGGCAGGATGGAAGTGATCTTAATACATTCGAAGTGACCATGCCAGGTCTATATTCCGTCACGGTGACGAATCCCTGTGAATCCGCCAGCAGCAGTATTAATGTTTTTGGAAGCACAGAACCTGATTTTGACTTCGGTGATGATGTGACCATATGCAGTGCGGAGCTCCCTTATCATCTTGATCTTAGTAATTTATCCGGAGTTGATTTTGTCTGGCAGGATGGATCATCAGATTCGGAATTTTCGGTGACCGGATCCGGGCTATACAGTGTCACGGTT
>Ga0207656_10000601_pt1 | contig 11874 bp, 9 predicted proteins | sample KBSCornC12_FD_184297 | JGI IMG/M metagenome (GOLD analysis project Ga0207656, IMG submission 184297) | Corn rhizosphere microbial communities from Kellogg Biological Station, Michigan, USA - KBS Corn C1-2 (SPAdes) (version 2) | ecosystem: Host-associated > Plants > Roots > Rhizosphere > Soil ...
CGACCAGCCCAGCTCGGCCCCGAGCACATCGGCCACCGGCCGCACCGCCTTCGCCGAGCGCAGCTTGGGTGCGGCGAGGATCCCCAGGCGGGTGCGGCGCAGGAGCACGTCGGCGACGCTGCGCGCCTGCTCAGCCCGGGCCGCCTGCGCCACCTCGGCCAGCAGGTCGGGGCGGCCGGAGACGATCGGGCCCGCCAGCTTCGGCTCGGCGCGGGCGATCTCGAGCACCTTGCGGGCGGCGTGCCCGTAGCGAAAGGCGAGCTGCTCGGTCGCCTCCTCCCCCACGCCCGCGGGCGCCTCCAGGTCACCCGGCCGGGCCGGCATCCCCAGCGGGATCTCGTGCGTGTGGCAAGGCGCCTCGCGGCCCTCGCGCTCGACCAGGCGGTCGACGGTCTGCTTCGCCATCCGCCGCCAGGTCGTGAGCTTGCCGCCGGTAATCGTCAGCATCCCCGAGCTCGTCTCATACAGCTCGGCTTTGCGGGAGATGTCGACCGACTTGCGCGGGTCGCCCGTCGAGATCAACGGCCGCACGCCGGCGTAGGCGCCGACCAGATCCGACTCGCCCAAGGAGGTGCCGAAGAAGTCGTTGATGGCCTGGAGGAGATAGGCCATGTCGTCCTCGGCCGGGCGCGGGTGCGTGGTGTCGCCGTCGAAGTCGTTGTCGGTGGTGCCGACCAGGGTACGCCCGTACCAGGGCAGGGAGAAGATCATCCGCCCTTCGCCGGCCGGGACGATGCAGGCGGCCTTGCCCATCGGCAGGTCGGCCTGGTCGATCAGCAGGTGGGTGCCGCGACTGGGCGAGATCCGCGGCACGTCCTCCTCCCCCAGCAGCTCCTCCGGCCGCACCTGGTCGGCGAAGACGCCGGTCGCGTTGACGACGTTGTCGGCGCCCACCTCCATCCGCTCGCCGGACTCCTCCTCGACGAAGGCGACCCCTGTCGCCTTGCCGTTCTGCGAGAGGACCTCGGTCACCTCGGCGCCGTTCAGCATCACCGCGCCAAAGCGCTCGGCCTCGCCGAGGATGGTGAAGACGAGGCGGACGTCGTCGGTCTGGCAGTCGTAGAAGAGGTAGGCGTCCTTGGGTTCACGCGCGGCCAGGGCCGGGACCAGCTCCAGCACCTCGTCGCGGTCGATCGTGCGGTGGCGGTCGGGGGACCAGTAGCTGTCCTCTTCCTCCTCGCGGGCGGCGCGGCGCTCGCGGCGACTGCGGCCGCTGCGCGTCGTCGCCATCACGTCGTACATGTTCAGGCCGAGGCCGAGTTTGCGGTCGCGGCGCTCCTCGCCGAGGGCGGCGACGAGAAACGAGGTCGGGTAGATGAGGTGCGGGGCGAGCCGAACCATCAGCGCTCGCTCGACCAGCGCCTCGCGGACCAGGCCGAGGTCGAAGTTCTGCAAGTAGCGGAGGCCGCCGTGGACCATCTTCGAGGAACGGCTGGAGGTGCCGACGGCGTAGTCGCCGCGCTCCAGCAGGGCGACCGAGTAGCCGCGCGAGGCGGCGTCGAGGGCGACGCCAGCGCCGGTGATGCCGCCGCCGATCACCACCACCTCGAAGTGCTTGCCGGCGATCTCCTCGATGGCCCGCGCCCGCGTCAGCATCAGTCGAGGTAGGTCGTGGTCTGGTCGGCGCCGGGGCGCTCGGGGGCGGGCTTCTCTTGGCGCGGGTGGCCGAGGTGGAGGAGGCCGACGAAGCGCTCCTCCGCGGGCAGGGCGACGGCAGCGCGGCCCTCCTCACTGCGGAGGATGCCGGGGGTGCGCCAGTAGCCGGCGTAACCGCGGGCGTGGGCGGCGAGCAGGACGATGTAGGAAGCGGCGGCGGTCGCGTGCAGGTCCTCCTCCTCCTCCACCGGGTCGCCACTGAGGACGCAGGAGACGACGACGAGCGTCGGCGCCCGGTCGAGCTTGACGGCGCCCTCAGGTCCGGCCACCTCCTTCAGCCGCCGCAGCGTCTCCGGCCCGATCACCCGGAAGCGCCAGGGCACCGTCAGGTTGTGGTTCGGCGCCCAGCTCGCCAGCTCCACCAGCACCTCGATCTCCTCGCGCGGCAACGGCTCCGGCGCGAAGGCCTTATGCGTGCGGCGAGTACGAATCGCGGTCTCGACGTCCATCCGCCGAGGGTATAGGGCAGCCGAACGACGTTTTGCTTCACCCGCCCTTAGAGGCCGTAGCGCCAGCGCATCCAGCCCTTGCGGCAGGCGAGGCCGAGGGCGAAGAGGACGCAGCCGGCGAGCAGGCCGAGGACGACCGCGCCGGCGGTGCTGCTGCCGGGGTCGTCGGTGCTTTCGGAAGCGGGCTTGCCGGTCGCTTCTTCCGGCGAGGAAGAGGGAGGCAGGGGGACGGTGCCGGTGGTCCCTTTCTGGGCTCCACCACCGGTAGCGCCACCCCCGGGCTTCGTCCCCTTGCCACCCTTGCCGGATGGCGCTGAACTTCCGGGGACGGAACCTTCCGGCGCACCAGGTTCGACGCCGAATTTTTCGAAGATTTCGCTTGGAGATTCCCCCGTGGACGGGGAGGCGCTTGCCGGAGGGACGCTTGCCGGTGGGACGCCGCCGGTCGCTTTCGAGGTTGCCGTGCTCGACGAGCTTGGCTTTGGCTTCGGAGCGCGCGGCGGAGCGGAGATCGGGAGGTGCTGGCCGGCCAGCGGGATGATCGCGTTCGAGGTGACCCAGACCCGAGACACGTCTTCATTCGGAGCCTTGAGGAAGTAGCCGTCTTCGGCCTGCAGATCGAGCATGTAGGTGAAGGAGCTCTTGCCCGAACCGAAAGCGCCTGGGTCCTTGCCGGCGGCGAGCAGGCCTTCGGAAGCCCAGGCGGTGGACTGCGCGTTGGCGGCGAGGTTGTTGCCGGGCGCGAAGCCGCCGTTCGGGCGCTTTGCCTTGCGCAGGTAGTCGAGGGCGCTGTCGCTCGCCTCCGAGCCGGGCGTCAGCACCCCCAGCACGGAGCCGGTGATCTCGGCCGTGCTCGGGTCGCCGGGTTCGTTCCCCCAGCCGCCGTCCTTGCCCTGCACCTTTCGCAGCCACGCGACCGTTCCGGCCGTCGAACCACCCGCGTCCGCCGCCCGCAGCGCCAACACCGCATAGGCGCTGGTCGCCGGCCAGCCTTGGTACGAGCCGCTCTGGCGCCGCTGCGAGAGCAGCCGTTCGACCAGGTCTTCGCCGCCAAAGCTGCGGGGGTCGACGCCTGATGCCTCAAGGGCAAGGATCGTGCGGGCGACGTCGCCGGCGTCCTTGATTTCGTCGATGTGCGAGCGGAGGAAATCGACCGGGGACTTGCCTGACTTCGTCACGTCGAGCGGGTTGCGACCGACGGCGGCCAGCGCCAGCATCGCCCAGGAGGTCATTTCCACCCCGGCTTCACGGCCGGAATCAGCGGCAAAGCCCCCGCTCGAGCGCTGCTGGGTCTCGAGCCAGTCGGCGGCGCGGGTGACTGGAGAGGCGTGGGCGGGAGCCGGCGCAAGCGCGACCAGGGCGAGCACCAGGAGCGCCGCGACCCCGCCGCTGCGAAGAGCGCCGCCGAAGCCGCGATCGGTGCCGCCGGGGGTCTCCACCGCCCGGCCGCGGCGCCACTCGAACCGCTCGCGAAAGCGCACCAGCATCCTCACCATCGCCGGGCCGGCGACCAACGCCAGGACGATGTTGCCGGCGACGTGAGCGACTTCAAACGGGATCGCGCGACCCTCCAGCACCCAGAAGTGCTTCCACGACAGGTCTCCCCCGTAGGTCGCCATCAATGAGAAGTTCAGCAGAGCCCCGTACAAAATGCCTGCAAAGCCACAGGCGGCGGCGAGGGTGAGGCGACCCGCGTTGCGGAATCCGAGCGCGAGAACGGCTCCAAGCACCCCGCAGAGCCCCCATCCCGCCATCTGCCATGGCGTCCACGGCCCCTGCCCAAACCAGAAGTTGGAGACGAGGGCGGCGAGGGCGCCGACCGCGAAACCGGGGGCGCCGCCGAGGGCATAGCCGGCAAAGATGACGATGTCGGTCGTCGGCTTGACGTTGGGGAAGGCGGCGAAGGCGATGCGGCCGACGACCGCCAGCGCGGCCAGCGCGGCGACGAGGGCGACCACCTGCGACGGCGGCCGCGAGCGCTCGTACCAGGCGAAGCCGGCGAGGAGCACCAGGCCGAGGATGAGGAAGCTCGCCAGGTGCCAGCTCATCCCGCTTCTCCTTTCAGCGCCGCGGCGCCCTGCTCCGGCGTCACGACTCCTGGCAGGTCGAGCACCCGTGCGACCTCGGTGGCGAAATACCAGCCGCCGGAGAGGATCTCCGCCATCGGACCGTCGGCGATGACGACGCCGTCGCCGAGCAGCACGACCCGCTCGGCGAACTCGGAAGCGAACTCGACGTCGTGGGTGGCGACGACGACGGCCGTGCCGCGTGTCGCTTTTCCGTACTCCTGGTGAGGAAAAGCGACACTGGCTGCGAGGCGCTCGATCAGCGCGACGAGGTTGTCCTTGCGGGCGCGATCCATGCCGCGGGTCGGCTCGTCGAGGGCAACGACACCCGGTGGTTGCTCGCCCTCCATGCGGCCTGCCAGGGTGATCGCCAGCGCCAAGCGCTGCCGCTCGCCGCCGGAGAGGTCGCGCGGGTCGACGTCGATCGCGTGCTCCAGGCCAACGGTGCGCAGGGCGCCAAGTCCTTGCTCTCCCGGCAGCTCGTCCCCGACCCGCTCGCGCACCAGGTAGTCGCCGGGGTTCTGGGTGAGGAGCGCGATCGAGTCGACGGCGATCTTCCCGGCGACCGGCTGGTGCAGGCCAGCGGCCGTCCTGAGGAAGGTGCTCTTCCCAGCGCCGTTCCGTCCCATCAGTGCGACGCGTTCGCCAGGGCGCAACTGAAGGTCGATGCCGCGAAGCACGTCCTTCGCCTCCTCGCCCTGGTCCAGCTCCACCCAGAGCCCCTTTGACTCCAACACCGGCGCCTGGGGACGGGGGTCGCGCACCCTCCTACTTGCAATGTGTGGAGGGTGCGCGACCCCCGTCCCGCGAAGCGTCTGGCGTGCGTCCCGCACCCCCACAGGCAAGGGCGTCAATCCAGCGAGGGAAAACAAACGAGCGGCGGGAGTGCTGAGCGCGGGGTCATTTCTATGAGACCACTCGAGGAAGTCCGCTGGCACTCCATCGAAGCCGACAGCCCCAGCCTCCATCGCCACCACCCGATCGGCCGCGGCGAGGCACCGCTCCAACCGATGTTCGGCCAGCAGCACCGCCACCCCCCACTCCTCGTTGAGGCGGCGCAGGAGCCAGATCAGCTCGTCGCCGGCGACCGGGTCGAGCTGGGAGGTCGGCTCGTCGAGGAGGATCAGGCGGGGGCGGGTGACGAGGGCGGCGGCGAGGGCGACCCGCTGCAGCTCGCCGCCGGAGAGGGTGTCGGTGGCGCGGTCGAGCAGGTGCGGGATCGCCAGGGCCAGGGCGACCTCCTCGACGGCCCGCGCCCGGTCGGTCGGGGCGTCCCCGCGCATCTCCAGCGGCAGCTCGATCTCGGCCGCGACCGTGGTCGAGACGACCTGCGTCTCCGGGTCCTGGGCCAGGTAGCCGACGGCAGCCGCGAGCTCGCCGGGACCGGTCGCAAGGGCGTCGAGGTCGGCGACTCGAACCTCGCCTTCAATCTCGCCGCCGTGGAAGTGCGGGACAAGGCCGCAGGCAGCCTTCAGCAGCGTCGACTTACCCGAAGCCGAACGACCGGCGAGGAGGACAAACTCGCCGGGGGCGACCTCCAGCGAGACGTCTTCGAGCGCCCGCGTGGATGCGTGCGGATAGGAGTAACTAAGCCCCTCGACCGCGAGCGCCGGCGCCGCCCCCCGCCTGATCGCCAGCTCAGACACGCGCCACCTCCCGTCGCCTCACCCGCCGACGGGCCGATCCGTCGCCTCCCCTCTGCCGACGGGCCGATTTGTCCCGCCAGGTTGGACTGTTCGGCCCATCGGCATTGGCGGTGCGACTTTTCGGCCCGTGGGACAGGGGGGCGAGGCCGCTGAGGAGGACCACTGCGGCCATGGTGATCGTGGCCGGGCCTAGGCCGATCTCGATTGACGGGTAGGTCTGGAAGTCGTCGGCGCCGAGGAACTTGCCGGCGATCGCGGTGACGAGGACCAGGGCGGCGACGGCGTAGAAGCGGCGGTCGTAGCGGGAGCGGGCGCGGCGGTTGCGGGCGCGGGGGGCATCGAGGCTGTAGCCGCGCAGCTCCAGGGTGGCGGCGACGTCAACGGCGCGGTCGAGGGAGCCGGCGAGCAGCCGCCGCGCCAGCGGCCCCTTGCCGACCGCGGCGGCGCCGGGACCGCGCAGCGCCGCGGCGTCGCGCAGCCGCCCCGCGTCGGCGGCGGCGACCGGGACCAGGCGCGAGACCAGCGTCGCGGTCAGCGCCGAGCGCCCGGCCAGCGGCCGCAGCGCGCGCAGCACCCGGTCGGGGTCGACACAGGCCGAGTAGACCGCGAAGGCAACGATGCTCGCCGCGGCGACGAGGCCGTAGGAGAGGCCGGCGACGATCGCCTCGAGGGTGACGTCGACCCGCCCCAGCAGCGGCCAGTCGCCCAGCCGCGCCAGCACGGTCTCGCCGCGGCTGGTCACCAGGGCGTTGACCACGACCATCAGCAGCGCCAGCGATAGCCCCAAACGCAGTCCCGCGCGTACGGCTCTGCGAGCGCCCGCGAGGAGCCCGGCCAGGGTCGCGGCCGCTCCCGCCGCAACCAGCACCAGCGGGTTCGAGTAAAGGAAGGCGACGGCGACGATCGCGCCGAGGTAGGCGACGGCCGCGCCCGGCGAGGCCAGCTGCAGCGGCCCGCGTCGCGGCACGTAGGCGAACGGCGACCTCATCGGCCCGCCACCGGCAGCGGCGTCGTCTTCCCACCTTCGATCGCCACCGCGTAATGGTCGCGCAGGTGCTCCGTGTCGAGGGCCGAGGCGGCGGCACGCACCGCCGCTGCCGTGCCGCCGGTGACGAGCCAGACGGGCGGCCCGCCGTAGCGGCTCGTCGCCGCGACCAGGCCGGCGTCCGGTCCCAGATTGCGCGCTTCGTTCCCGGCTTCGTCCAGCGCCACGAGTTCCCGCCCCTTGAAGTCCGCGTAGATGCCGCTTTCGGCCGGCCCTTCTTCGACCAGACGCGCCGCCGGGTCTTCCCGCAGGCGGCCCCAGGGACCGACCAGGACCCGGATCGCGCCCTTCGGTGAGCCGGAGGAGAGTTCGACGCCTTCGCCTTCCAGCGCCGCCTGGGTCTCAGCGCAGGCGGCACCCCATTCGACTTGTGGTTCCTTTCGGTCGGTATACGTCCGAAAGGAACCACGCTTCGCGCCGGCGCATTCGACCACCACCGGGTACCGCCTCCCCGCCACCCCGTTGACGAACGGCGCCGGCCAGGAACCCACCACCGCAGGCACGTGATTCGTCGCCGACCAGTCGCGGTAGTCCCACCAGATCCGCTCGCCGCCCTGTGCGTTGACGTCGGCTGCCCCGACGGGCGACTCGATCCCGTCCATATAGAAGAACCAGTCGTAGGGGTCGCCGTCGCGTTCGCCCTCCGCGACCCCGTCAATCGAGTGGACGAAGCCGCCGCCGTAGCGGGTCTCGATCTCGGCGTTGCCTTCCAGCAGCCGCATCACGGTGTCGGATTCCTTCGCGTCCAGCGAGCGCCGCAGCACCGGCACCGTCCCGTATTCCCGGGTCACCGTCAGCTCGACCGAGCCGACGTCGGAGCCGGGGCCGAGCCCGCAGCCGGCGGCCGCGAGCGCCGCTAGGAGCAGCGCAATCGCGACCGCCGTGCCGCGGAGCCCGGTCATTCGGTCCCGCGCACCGTCACTTCGGGCACTTACTCCCGAGGCAGACCGGCAGACGCGCCGAGGGGATCTCCCCCGCCGCCTGCGCGATCAGCCGCGACGGCTTGCTCAGCGTCACCGTGGTGCGACCGTCGGCGCCGGTCGGCTCGCTGGCCCCGGTCACCTTCACACCTTTCGACGGCTTGCTCTTCCCTTTTTCGTCGTAGGAGAAGACGCGCACGGTGAACGGCATCCCGGCCTTCGCCTTATTCGGCCCTTCCAGCACCAGCTCGTCCGGGTAGGGGAACGAGGGCGCCAGGTCCCAGAGCACTTCGTCGCCGGGGTGGATGATCGCCGCGTCGCCGCCGACCGAGAGCGATGCGTGGTTGATCTTCAGGTACCAGGAGGACTTGCCCTTGGCGACGCTCGAGCCGATCCCGCACAGGGCGAGGCCGAAGTCGAAGCTGTCGCTGATCAGCAGCGGGCTCAGTGCCGGCACCGACTTCGAAGCGCGGGCGAGCAGGCCCATCGCGGTGTTGCCCTTAATCGTGACCGGGTCACCGCTGCCGCCGCTGCCCTTGCCGAAGCATTCGGCCTTGGGGCTGGTCTTGACCGTGGTGGTCGCGGTCGCGATCGGCTGTTCGGCGAGCACCTTGCCGCCGGCGCCGACCACGCGCAGCTCGGCCTTGAAGCCCTTGGCCGAAGCGCCCGTGGCGAAGGCCAGGGTTATAGAGATAGCCAGCGCGCACACGGCCGCCAGCCGGAACAGGGAACTTCTTGGCATTTACGCCACCCTTTCCTCGAGGGTTGTCTTGGCTTGGCCGGGGACAGGTCTCCTGGCTTCCGGGATCAGGGAGGACGCGCCTTCCCGGAAGCTCAGTGTCGCCTCCCTGATCCCGGAAGCGATGGCGCCTGCGAACTCCTCCACCCGGTCACAGTGGCGGGACCACGCCGGACTTGCACCGGACTTCCCTTGACCACCGACCGATATGTACGCGGCGAGTCTATCCCGCCATAGCGTCAACGTATACCGCCCGATGAGCCGCGCGCACCGCACCCCGGGCCGCCACACCCACTGGCGCATCGCCCGCCACCGCCACCGGCTGCTGCGCGCCGGCGGCCTGGCGGCGCTGCTGGCGGTGGTCGGGCCGGGCGTCCTCGCCGGCCTCTCCGACGACGACCCGGCCGGGATCACCACCTACTCGATCCTCGGCGCCCGCTACGGCTACGAGCTGCTCTGGGTGCTGCTGCTCTCGACCGCGGCGCTGATCGTCTTCCACGAGGTCGGGGTGCGGCTCGGCGTCGTCACCGGCAAGGGGCTGCTGACCCTGGTCCGCGAGCGCTACGGTCCGCGCGCCGCGGCGGTGGTGATGGCGGCGCTGCTGATCGCCAACACCGGCACCCTCTGCGCCGAGTTCGCCGGGGTCGCGGCGGGGATGGACCTGCTGACCGGCATGAGCCGCTACGTCAGCGTGCCGGTGGCGGCAATCGCGGTCTCGGCCCTGGTCTTGCGGGAGAACTTCCACCGGGTCGAGCACCTGCTGCTCCTCCTCAGCTCGGTCTTCGTCGCCTACGTCATCGCGGGGATCGCCGCCCACCCCGACTGGGGCGCGGCCGGGCGCGGGCTCGTCGTCCCCAGCATCCCGCTCAACCGTGACGCGCTACTGGTGGCGGTGGCGACGGTGGGGACGACGCTCGCGCCCTGGGGCCTCGCCTTCATCCAGTCCTATGCAGTCGACAAGCGGCTCGGGGTGAAGGACCTGAAATACGAGCGGGTCGACGTCATCACCGGTGCGGTGCTGACCGGGGTGATCGGATTCTTCGTCGTCATCGCCTGCGCGGCGACGCTGCACGTGCAGGGGGTCGACATCAACGACGCGAGTGACGCGGCGCGAGCGCTGGAGCCGTTCGTCGGCAACGCCGCGGCGACCCTTTTCGGCCTCGGCTTCCTCGGCGCGGCGCTGCTGGCGGCGGCGATCGTCCCCCTCTCCACCGCCTACTCGTTCTCCGAGACCCTCGGCCGCCGCGCCGACCTCAACGACAGCTTCGCCGAGGCGCGCACCTTCTACCTCAGCTTCGCCGTCGTCATCACGGTCGCCGCCTGCCTGGTCCTGATCCCCGGCGCACCGCTGGTCGAAATCCTCTTCCTCACCCAGGCGCTGAACGCGGTCCTGCTGCTGGTCCTGCTGCCGTTCATCCGCTCCCTTGCCAAGGACCGCGAGCTGATGGGCGAGAACGCCCTCGGCCGCTTCGACCGGGCGACGACGGCGATCGCGCTGGCGGTGGTAGCGGTGAGCGTGGTGGCGCTAGGAGTACTGGCAGTCGCCTAGTACGCGTCGTAGCTGACGCTGCGCCAGGGGTTGTTCTGGGTGCCGGGCACGGTGATGACCGACCGCGTCGCCCGCTGCGTTCCCTCGGGGCCGGGCCACTCCGCCTCGACGTCGGTGCTGCCTTGCTTCAGCCGCTCGGCGTAGCTGCCGGAGACCACGGCGGCGGCGAGCGCTTGCACCCCGGGCTTGATCTCCTCGGGGTCCTCCGAGAAGAACTCGACGACCATGCTGTGGCGACCCGGGTAGCAGACGACCAGCTGGTCGGAGTCGAAGTAGATCTCGAGCGGAGCGGCTTCCAGCTTCATCGGCTCCAGGTTGAGAGTCGGGCCGACCGCGCCCTCGTCGGCCCTTACCTCCGCCCAGCCGGCAGCGATGGCATCGCGTGCCTCCGCTTCAAGAAGCTCTTGAATTTCGCGGACTAGCTCGGACATCCTCTACCGGTTATACACGCGGCAGCAGTTGCATGCCCCTAGTTATACGTCCAGCAGCAAGTTCGAGCCCACTTTGCTCCTTCGAGATCAGACGCCGAGCGCCAAGTCGAGCACCAGCATGACCGCCACCCCGGCGGCAAGGCCGACACTGGGGCCGAACCACCGGCGCCGGTCGGCATAGGCCTGCGGCAGCATCTCGGCGGCGATCAGGCTCAGCATCGCGCCGGCGGCGAAAGCGAAGGAAAACGGCAGCAGCGCGCTCACCTGTTCGACCGCCAGGTAGGCGGCGACGGCGCCGACCGGCTGCGGCGCGCTCGTCCCCACCGCGGCCCAGAACTGCCGCGCCCGCCCGAAGCCGGCCACCTCCATCGGAATCGCCACGCTCGTCCCCTCGGGGACGTTCTGGATCGCGATCGCGACGATCACGAACAGCCCCAGCCCCGCCCGGTCCGAGGCATACGCGGTCCCCACCGCCAGGCCCTCGGGCAGGCTGTGGACGAAGAGCACCGCGAACACAAGCGCCGACGTCCGCGCCCCAGGCCCCCGGCGTCCCATAAACGCCGCCTCGGGCCGCAACCGCCGCCGCGCCACCCCCAACAGCACCCCGCCCAGCAACAACCCCCCGAGCACCTCCCACACCGACCCTTCTTCAGCCGCCGGGATCAGCAGCCCGAAGATCGAAGCCACCCCCATCACCCCGGCGGCGACCCCGAGTAGCAACGGCGTCAGCGCCGCGGCACGGTCCCCGAGGAACCAAACCGGGATCGCACCGAGGCCGGTCGCAAGCGCGGTGCCGCAGGCGGCGAGGAAAAGGATCAAGAGATCGGGCATGCGACCCGGACGCTAACGACCCACTTAGACCTCTCTTTTACAGACCGCGTTCCAGGGCCTGCAGGTCACCTCGTCCACTTTCCGGGCGAGGGGCATGGAGCTTCTCTATTCCACTCACACTCATCGTTTCCGCCGAGGATTTAGATCACAGGTGATTGTTCGATGGACAGTACGTCTACCTGATACGCCGGAGAAAAAACAACCCCACCGGGTTAACGGTTTGTTCCAGCCGAAGTAATTCGCACCTAAAAGTAGGGTCGCAAATTCTCACGAAACCGTGCAGGATGCCGCCGACTGGCACGCCGGCTATCGCGGAGTTCCAGCCTGGATAAACCGAAGAAAGGAATCCGTCTTGGAACGCAGGGAGAGCGCGCCTCGGCTGCGCCGTGGCACTTACCTCATCGCCGCAGTGGTATTGGCCACGGTTCTGACGCTGAGCATCCAGCTCGGCGCGGCGACGCGCACCGAGACCGGCTCCGTCAAGGGCTATCACAATGTCGCGCGGTTGCTCGGCGGCTACTGGTTCAAGTATCAGGACTGGA
>Ga0207656_10000606_pt1 | contig 11797 bp, 10 predicted proteins | sample KBSCornC12_FD_184297 | JGI IMG/M metagenome (GOLD analysis project Ga0207656, IMG submission 184297) | Corn rhizosphere microbial communities from Kellogg Biological Station, Michigan, USA - KBS Corn C1-2 (SPAdes) (version 2) | ecosystem: Host-associated > Plants > Roots > Rhizosphere > Soil ...
CGCAGGGCGGAATTGGCCATGATCCGCCCGGTGAGCCCTTCTTCGCGTCCGACCGATCGTGCGACGGACGGAGCCGGATGAGCAGATCACCCGGGCCCCCTTGGAGCGGGCGGCGCCGGTGTGAAGCGGTCGGTTGCGCTCGCCCGCCATGCGGAACTGGTGCTGCTGCAGGATCTCAGCGTGGTGCAGGCGGCTGAACAGGTCAAAGACGAGTTCATCAGCCTGGCGCAGTTGCAGGCCTGCGACCGGATGTTGGCGCGGGTGCTGAAGTTTGTGAGCGTGTAGGTTACCTGTGGGAGGGGGCTTGCCCCCGATGGCGATGGGTCAACTAACAATGCAGTGACTGGATGTCCGCAATCGGGGGCAAGCCCCCTCCCACCTTTGATCTTTGTTGTGCCCTCGAACTGTCAGTGCTTTGCCACGCCCACCCGCCACTGCGCAGGCGGCAGGACTCCATTGACCAGGTAATTGCCTACGATCCGCGACTTGTACACCCGCGGGTTATGGTTCGCCAGGGTGCGCGCATTGCGCCACAGCCGGTCCAGCGCCTTGCTGCTGGCGGTGGCACTGGCGCCCAGGGCGTCGAACAAGGCGGTGGTCGCGGCCAGCGTCGCATCCACCACCGGGTTCACCGCCAGGCACACTTCCAGCTCGGCCAATGCAACCTGCGGATCATCGTCATGCAGTGGCTGGTCATGGGCAATCACAGACTGCGCGGTGTACTCCAGGCGTTGCGCCGCTTGCTGGGCAATCGCTTGAGCAGCGTAGGCTTGGCTCGCGACTTCGCCAATCACCTGTAGCAGTTGCACGTCCTGGCCTGCGGTGTCGGCATTGCCCGTGGTGAAGGTGCGGGCGCGCTGGCTGAGTTCTTCGGCACCGCTGAGGGCGGCGCGTCGGGCGATTCCGGCGAGGGTGCTGAGGTGGTAGAGCTGGAAGAACGACTGTCCATGGCCGAAGCGCTGTTGGGTGGGGCGCGCGTCGTTGTCCATCACCGGTGCGTGATCGAAGATGCAGGTGCCGCTGGCGGTGAGGCGTTGGCCGAAGCCGTTCCAGTCGTCGACGATCTTCACGCCGGGGGCTTTCAGGTCGACGACAACCGTATACACGGTGCCGTTTTCACCGGTCGCGATGGTATTGATCAGGTCGCTGTAGAGCGCGCCGGTGGTGTAGAACTTCTTGCCGCTGATGCGCAATGCGCCGGCGGCATCGCGGTGCAGGCGGGTGTCGAAATCGCCACGGGCTCCGTTGCCGACTTCGGTGCTGCCGGGGGAGAGCAGGGCGCCTTGGCCGAGGCGGTCCAGCCACTTGGCGCGCCAGTCGAGGTCCTTGGCGCTGAGCACGTCTTCGCAAAAACCAAAGTGGCCGCGCAGGGCCTGGGTGATGTTGGAGTCGGCGGCGGACAGTTCCGCAAGCAGCGTGAGCAGCTCGACCAGGGTCGCATCCTGGCCGCCATAACTGGCCGGCAGGCGCCAGCGCGGCAAACCCAGGGCGTTCAGTTGCTGGATCACCGTGGCGAGGCTGGCGCGTGTCTGATCCGCCTCGGCGGCCTGCGCGAGAATGTGCGCAAACAGTGGGCGAAACGGCGCGGCCAGTTGTTCGTAGCGGGCAGTGGGCGGAGCGCCCCAGATATTCAAAGCGGGAATCGACATGCAATGGACCTTGCTGAAAGTGGTTCAGGTGCTGGGGTCCAGTGGTCTGGTGACGTCACCCTAACCCAGCGGCAGCGAAGGTTTTAATACGAAAAGCAACTAGCGACCTGTGGGACGGTTCTATCGATAGTGCCCAACAGTATTAAACCCCGCGCTTTTATTGCGTTAGCTTCTACCTGACGCGACCAGACTGCATGCCCACAGATGGTTAAACCAACCCTCTAACCCTGTGGGATTTTTCATGATCAACCGTCGAACACTGCTGTCCTTGCTGGGCGTGGCCTCCCTTGCGCTCTATGGTCCGTCGGCCAGCGCCGCCGAGCCGTTGACCCTCGTCGTGGGTGACCAGTTCTTTTCCAACCGCATCGTGCTGGAGCTGTCCGGCGAGCTGGAGGACCTGCCGTACAAAGTCGACTTCAAGCGCTTCAACACCGGTTCCCCGGTAGCCTCGGCCGTGGCCAGCGGCGCGCTGGATGTGGGCATCGTCGGCGACACCCCGGTGATCAGCCTGGCCGCCAACGGCGCACCGGTAAAAGTCGTCGCCAGCACCCAGACCAGCCTTGATGGCGTGGGCATTGTGGCGCGCAAGGGCATTCACTCGGTGGCCGACCTCAAAGGCAAGACCGTCGCCATCTGGAACGGCTCATGGAGCCAGCAACTGGCGTACAAGGCGCTGGATGAAGCGGGGGTGCCACGCAGCAGCGTCAACTTCAAATACCTGCTGCCGGCCGAGGCCAGCCTGGCGTTGACCCAGGGCGACATCGACGCCTTCGGCACCTGGGAACCCTACGTGTCGTTGCAGGAAAAAGAAGGCAGCACCCTGATCCGCAACGCCAAGGGCCTGATGAGTGCGCCGACCTACATCGTGGCGTACGAGCCGGCCCTGGCGCAGAAAAGCGCGATCATCAAAGACTTCATTGCCCGCCTGACTCGCGCCCGAGCCTGGAGCAACACCCACGTCGATGAATACGCCGAAGCCTGGGCGAAGGCCAACCAGTCGGCGCCGGAAATCGCCAAGGTGTGGTTCAAGCGCGATGCAATCAAGGTGCTGCCGATCTCGCCGACGATTATCAGCGAGGCCCAGGCCACGGCGGACTTTTTGGTGGATGCACAGATGTTGAAGCAGCGGTATGACGTGGCGCCGTTGTTTGATCGGGTGCTTTAAACATTGGGGAAACAAGCGCTCATAGTATCCATCCGATGGTTGTGCAGGTGCTGAACCAGGGTTTTTTGTTCCGGCGCTCGCCGGAAACAAAAATCCATTGGCATCGACAGGGAGTAGCCGAGGATATGCCGATCCTCGATCTGGATACGTCCGGAACCAGCGTCTATGAGGCTTCGCGCTTTCTTGACAGCCCGGAGACCATCAGTGCGTATCTGGCGCAAAGTATGAAGGCTCAAGACATGCAGGTGCTGATGAAGGCGCTTGCCGAGATTGCCAAGGCCCAAGGTGTGAACAAAGTGGCCGAGGCGGCTGGGGTGAACCGGGAGAGTCTTTATAAAACGTTGAAAGGCGGCTCGAAGACCCGCTACGAGACGATCCAGAAGCTGATGCTGGCCTTGGGCGTCGAGCTGACGGTACAGCCAATTGCAGGAGCGAGCGTGCTCGCGAAGAAAACCTAGGCATTGCGTTTATCCGGAGAGGACGCTTTATCGTTGGCGATCTTCGCGAGCAAGCTCGCTCCTGCAGGAAGGGGTTATCGCACCAGGCAGGGTTGCTTGTTGTTGAAGCGCCACCCCGGAATCAAGAATTGCATCGCCACGCTGTCATCCCGCGCGCCGAGGCCCATGCCTTTGTAGACTTCGTGGGCCTGGGCCACGGCGTCCAGGTCGATCTCCACACCCAGGCCTGGTTTGCTTGGGACCTTCACGTAACCACCTTCGATTTTCAGCGGCGCTTTGGTCAGGCGCTGGCCGTCCTGCCAGATCCAGTGGGTGTCGATGGCGGTGATGTCGCCCGGTGCTGCGGCGGCCACCTGGGTGAACATCGCCAAGGAAATATCGAAGTGGTTATTGGAGTGCGAGCCCCAGGTGAGGCCCCACTCATGGCACATCTGTGCAACACGCACCGAGCCCTGCAGGGTCCAGAAGTGCGGGTCGGCGAGGGGGATGTCGACCGATTGCAGCTGGATCGCGTGGCCCATCTCGCGCCAATCGGTGGCGATCATATTGGTGGCGGTCTTAAGGCCGGTGGCACGGCGGAATTCGGCCATGACCTCACGACCTGAGTAACCGTTTTCTGCACCGCAGGGGTCTTCGGCATAGGCGAGTACGTGGTGCTGGTCGCGGCACAGGCGGATAGCCTCTTTCAGTGACCAGGCGCCGTTCGGGTCGAGGGTGATGCGTGCATCCGGGAAGCGTTCGGCCAAGGCGGTGACCGCTTCGATTTCGGCGTCGCCGCTCAATACGCCGCCTTTGAGCTTGAAGTCGTTGAAGCCGTATTTGGCCTGGGCGGCTTCGGCCAGGCGTACCACGGCGTCGCTGGTCAGGGCCGTTTCATGGCGCAGGCGGAACCAGTCGTCGTCGCTGTCGGCTTCGTTGCGGTAGGCGAGCGTGGTGGCGTTGCGGTCGCCGACATAGAACAGATAGCCCAGCATTTTTACCGCATCGCGCTGCTGTCCTTCGCCGAGCAAGGCCGCCACCGGCACTTCGAGAAACTGGCCCAGCAAATCGAGCAGCGCCGCTTCCATGGCGGTGACGGCATGGATGGTGATGCGCAGGTCAAAGGTCTGCAGGCCGCGACCGGCGGCATCGCGTGAAGCAAAGGCGCTGCGCATCTGGTTGAGCATGCGCTGGTACTGGCCGATGGGCTGGCCGATCACCAGGCTGCGGGCGTCTTCCAGGGTTTCGCGGATGCGCTCGCCGCCGGGCACTTCGCCGACGCCGGTGTTGCCCGAACTGTCCTTGAGGATGACGATATTGCGCGTGAAGTATGGCCCATGGGCGCCGCTGAGGTTGAGCAACATGCTGTCGTGGCCGGCGACGGGGATGACCTGGAAGTGCGTAACGACGGGAGTATTCATGGCAGGTTCCTGACGGGTCTCAAAGTGGTTTGCCGAGGGCGGCGGTGGGCACGCCGCTCGGTGGCTTCAATGCGGCAGAGGGGGCCGTCCTGGCAAAAAACACCAGGACCGCAGCGAGCACCGAGGTGCCGGCCAGGCCATAGAGGCCACCCTGGATCGAACCGGTGGTCTGCTCCAGAAAGCCGAAGGTGGTCGGCGCGACGAAGCCGCCCAGGTTACCGATGGAGTTGATCAGCGCGATCACCGCAGCGGCAATGCGCACATCCAGGTAGCCCTGGGGGATCGGCCAGAACAGTGACGACGCCGACTTGAAGCCGATGGCCGCAAAGCAGATCGCCACAAACGCGAAGATAGGCCCGCCGGTGGTCGACATGAACATCCCCGCCGCCGCAATCAGCAGTGCTGCCGCGACCCAGGCCTGCTGGAACTTGAACTTGCCGGACAACGACGCGAAGGCGTACATGGCGATGATCGAGATCAGCCACGGGATCGAGTTGAAGAAACCGACCTGAACATCACTCAAGTCGCCCATCTTCTTGATGATGCTCGGCAGCCAGAACGTGGCGGCATAGATCGTCAGCTGGATGCAGAAATACAACGCGCAGAACAGCAGGATCTGGCGGTCCTTGAGCAGCTTGCCGAGGGTCGGCTTGACGCGGGTGAGGGCTTCGCGGTCGCGTTGTTCCTGGTCGATGGCATTGACCAGTGCGTCCTGTTCCTCGCGGGTCATCCATTTGGCGTCGTGGGGTTTGGAGTCGAGCCAGAACCACACAAAGAACCCCAGCGCCACTGAGGCCAGGCCTTCAATGGCAAACATCCATTGCCAGCCGTGAAAGCCAAACCCTTCGATCTGCAACAGCGCGCCGGAAAGCGGACCGGAAATCAGTGACGCGACCGCCGAGCCACTGAGGAAAATCGCAATGGCTTTACCACGCTCCACACCGGGCAACCAGCGCGTGAAGTAGTAGATCACCCCCGGGAAAAAGCCGGCTTCAGCCACGCCCAGCAAGAAGCGCAGGATGTAGAAGTGGGTTTCGTTCTGAATGAACGCCATCAGCGTGGCGACGATGCCCCAGGTGAACATGATGCGGGTCAGCCAGATACGCGCGCCGACCTTTTGCAGCAGCATATTGGAGGGCACTTCGAAGAGGGCATAGCCGATGAAGAACAACCCGGCACCGAAGCCATACGCCGCTGCGCCGATGCCCAGGTCGTGTTCCATGTGCGTGCGCACAAAACCGATATTGACCCGGTCGATGTAGTTGAGGATGAACATGATCACGAACAGTGGGAGCACATGGCCCTTCACCTTGCTCACGGCGCGCGTGAGGACGGCATCATTTTCGGGTGTGGCAGATGCATGGCTTGAAGTGGTCACCATTCCAGACTCCCCCTGATTGTTTTTATGTGGGTTTGCGTGTCGAGTTGCCAGACATCATACAAGCTGTTTTATTTTTTCTGCAACATCCTTGGGTTTTCTTGGTTATAGAGAGCTTTACAAATTAGTTGTCATACAAGTTGGCGGTTTTTTGCGCATCAACCACCCAGTAGGCGCGAGGGCCAGGTGGGGATGTTAAGCTTGCGGCTGCTCAACCCTGTGGACGCGTAATATGCCCATCGATAATGGAAGCTCTGTCCGCAGACGCTCCACCAACCTGGCCCAAGGCGTGGTCGACGCGCTGACCCAGCGCATCCTGCTCGGCCAACTCAAACCCGGTGAAAAACTGCCCTCGGAATCCACCATCGTGCACGAGCACGGCGTGAGCCGAACGGTGGTGCGCGAGGCTATCTCCAAGTTGCAGGCGTCCGGCCTGGTCGAGACCCGCCACGGCATCGGCACCTTTGTGTTGGAGCAGCAGGCCCAGCAAGGTTTGCGCCTGCATGTGGACACGGTGGCCAGCGTGCGCAACATGCTGGAGTTGCGCCTGGGCCTTGAAGTACAAGCCGTCGCGCTGGCGGCCGTGCGCCGCACCGACGCCCAATTGGCCCATATGCGCCAGGCGCTGGACGACTACCAGGCTTCCCTGGCCAGTAACGACAGCTGCGTGGAGGAAGACAAACGCTTTCACCAACTGATCGCCGAGGCCACCGGCAACACCTTCTTCACCGAAATCATGCTGCACTTGGGCAATGCGATGATCCCGCGCACCCAGGTCAAGGGCGATGAGCGCGGCGGTGCCGACTTCGCCAGGCTGGGCCAGTTGGCGAACCTGGAACACGAGGCGATCTTCAACGCGATCAAACGCCAGGACCCGGACGCCGCCCGCGCCGCCATGGTGCTGCACCTGACCAACAGCCGCGATCGTTTTTCCGGGGAGCAGGGCCGTTGAACGAACACAGCTTATCCCTGCGCCTGGAGCGCGTGGCCGCTAACGTACCGGCGAGTGCGCGGCTGGCCGATATCGGCTCCGATCACGGTTATTTGCCGGTGGCGTTGCTGCGTCGCGGCCTGATCACGGCGGCAGTGGCGGGGGAGGTGGCGACCACGCCATTCCATGCGGCGCAACGTACCGTGCGCGACAACGGCCTGGAACAGCAGGTCACCGTGCGCCTGGCCGATGGGCTGGCGGCCATCGAACCCCATGACGGCATCACCGCTATCAGCGTCTGCGGCATGGGCGGCGAGACGATCCGCGACATTCTTGAAAGCGGCAAACGGCACCTGAGCGGCCAGGAGCGCCTGATCCTGCAACCCAACGGTGGCGAACAACCGCTGCGCCAGTGGCTGATGGACAACGGCTACGCGATCCTCCATGAAGAGCTGCTGCGCGAGAACCGTTTCTACTACGAGATCATCGTGGCCGAGCGCACCGGACCGGTGGCCTACACCGCCGAACAGCTGTACTTCGGCCCCCTGCAAATGCAGGCGCGCAGCCCGGCGTTCCTGGCCAAGTGGCAGCGCCTGTTGCAGCAAAAACACAAGACCCTGGCCAGCTTCGAGCAGGCGCGGCAGGCGGTGCCGCAGGAAAAGTGGCAGGAGATTTCCCAACAGGCCAGGTGGATCACCGCGCTGCTGGCTTGATCGACCCTCATTCAAACCTGATGACCAAGGAAAACCACCATGGCAGACGCCATCGACCCCACCTTCTACGACCGCGCCGACGCGCATATCGAGCTGTCGAACGCGCAGCTCCAGGCCCACGAAAACCTCGGCCAGGTCAGCGCCTCGATGATGTTTGGCACCACGCGCTTCAACGCCTGGGCGAGTGCGCGCAACTTCAAGTCCGGCGCGGAAATGGCCGATGCACGGGAGGCGATGTTGAAGTACTTCTGCGACCAGTACCGGATGATGCTTGAGGATAATCTGGATGATCACATCAATAACTTCAGCCGGTACATGGCCGGACAGACGCAAGGGTAAGCGAGGCTGTCGGGGAGTGAAAATGTAGGAGGGGGGCTTGGATTTGTGGCGTGGTTACAAATCTGCGCTCAGTGATGGGTGGTTTTGCCCCATTTCAGGGCGCTTTGCGTGCACCGTCAGGTGCCAACCCGTCTGTATCCGGCCTCTCTACCAACGGCCCACATCTTGCTAGTGCCTTCCCAATCAATGACATGGCATTTTGCTGTTAGTCATTTCAAGGCTTCACCCGGCGGTGCACCGCCTGGGTCGTTTTTGGGGAGTGGTCGCACATGCACAGCCTTTTATCACCGGGTATCCGCCTGCTGGGGCGGTTCGGCTTTGCGCGCAAGTTCCAGATTCTATTCTTCCTGTTCATGCTGCCCCTGGCGGGCAGCCTGTGGATGATCGGCTCGGACTACCGCGACAAACTGACCGTGATTTCCAGCGAGCAATCCGGCGTTCGCCAACTGCTGGCCCTGGATGGGCTGGACGGCCAGTTGACGGCGCAGCGCAACCTGGCCGCACGCTGGAAAGCCGCCGATATCCTGCACGCCCCGACCCCGGCGGCGAAGGCGGCGATGGACAAGGTCGATGCGAATTTCCCACTGATCCTGCAGAGCCTGCAAGCCCTGGGGGATTCACTCAAGGCCCGGAATGCCGGTGCCGACGTGCTGGCCCACTTCGATGCGTTGCAGGCCACGGTCAAGGGCATGGACTCCCAGTCTCTGCGCACCGTGGGCTGGTGGCCGGACGGTTACGACCGTTTCACCTCGGCCCTGACCGCCATGCAAACCCTGCGCGAACAGATCACCCTGGACGCCGGCCTGATTCTCGACCCGTGGCTGGAAACCTACCTGTTGATGCAGATTTCCACCCAGTACACACCGGACCTGATCGAGCGCATCGGGCGCATGGCCAGTGTCGGCCAGTCGTCCATCGCCTCCGGGCAATTCACCTTGCAAAGCCGTTTGCAGATGCGTGACCTGCGCGGCCGTATCGGCGATGCGCGGGACCAATTGGTCAAGGCGGCGGCCTCGCTCAAGGCCAAGCAATATGCCGGCCTGGAACCCTGGACCACCCAGTACGACACCAGCCTGCAACGCCTGGACAACGAACTCAAAGTGCTCGACGACGGCGTGTTCGGCGGCACCATCAAGCTTGATACCGCGGCCTTTGAAACCAGTGTCGACGGCATGCTCGACAGCCTGGGCGCGCTGCGTAACCAATCCCTCGACTCGCTGGATGCGCGCCTGGGTCACTACCGTGACCGTTCGTTGCAGAAATTTGTCCCCGTCGCGGCCCTATTCAGTCTGCTGGCCCTGGCCGCGCTGTACCTGTTCATGTGCCTGCAAGCCTCGATCCGCCGCAGCGCCAGCGGCATCACCACCCTGGCCGAGTCCCTGCGCGACGGCAACCTGTGCGTGGAGGTGGCGGTGGAAGGGCGCGACGAACTCGCGGCCATCAGCACCGCGCTGAACGTGGCGGTGGTGCAACTGCGCACCAGCCTGCTGGGGGTCAATCACGAGACGCAGCAACTCGGCTCGGCGGTGCTCACCCTCAATTCGCAATCGGGCAGCACCCTTACCGAAGTCGAAGACCAGCAACACCAAATCAGCCAGATTGCCGCCGCTGCGACCCAGCTGGCCGCCACTTCCCTGGGCGTCGCCAAAAGCTGCGAGCACGCCTCGGGCAGTGCCCAGCAGACCCGGCGTATTGCCGAAGACAGCAGCCGTGACAGCCAGCGCACCACGGCCAGCATCCAGCAACTCAACCAACGCCTGACTGATACCGCCGATGCGCTGGAGCAAGTCAGCCAGCAGGGCCAGCAGATTCAGTCGGTGGTCGACACCATTCGCGGCATCGCCGAACAGACCAACCTGCTGGCCCTCAACGCCGCCATCGAAGCCGCGCGCGCCGGCGAGCAGGGCCGTGGTTTTGCGGTGGTGGCCGATGAAGTGCGCAGTTTGTCGCAGCGCACCCAGGCCTCCACCGCACAGATCGCCGGCACCGTGGACAGCCTGCGCGCCACGGTCAGCCAGGCGGTCACCCTGATGGGCGCCGCGTGTGAACAAGCGCTGGCGGATGCGGAGTCCGTCACCGGGCTGGGCACCCGTCTGGGCGAGATCGCCGGGGCGGTGCAGCAGGTGACCGACACCCTGGCGCAGATTGCCACCGCCGTCGAGGAACAAGCGGCGACGGCGGATGAAGTGAGCGGCAACATCCAGCAAGTGGACCAGGCCGCCGGGCGCTTGCTCGACGGTGCGCGGGCAGTGAACCGCGCAGCCGACACCCTGAGCAAAGGCAGCCAGGCGTTGAGCGATAACACGGCGCGGTTCCGCCTGGGCTGAGCAATGGGATGAACCTTCGGCGGATATGGGGCTCACTTGTCAGGTAGCCCTGTGTTCTTGCCGAAAGGAATCCGCATGCCCGCCACGACCCTCCCGCACGGCCCCGTGATTCGCGAACTGAGCCTGCGCGCCGTCATCACCGGCACCGTGCTCGGCATTCTGCTCACGCCCTCCAATGTGTACGCCGGGTTGAAGATCGGCTGGTCGTTCAACATGTCGATCATTGCCTTGCTGATCGGCTATGCCATCTTCCAGGGATTGGCCAAGCGTGCCGCCGAACCACTGCCGTGGACCTTGCACGAAAGCAATATCAACCAGACCGTCGCATCGGCCGCCGCGTCGATCATTTCCGGCGGGTTAGTGGCGCCGATCCCGGCCTATACCTTGCTCACGGGCAACCAGTTGGACGCTGTGCCGATGATCGCGTGGGTGTTCTCGGTCAGTTTCCTGGGCATTTGGATCGCCTGGTATCTACGGCCCTCCCTGCTGAATGACCACGCGTTGAAATTCCCCGAAGGCATGGCCACCCTGGAAACCCTGTTGCACATTTACAACCACGGTCGCGAAGCCGCGACGCGTTTGAAGGTGCTGCTCAGCGCCGCGCTGCTCTCCGGTTTGGTCAAGTGGGTCGATACCTTTATGTGGGCGTTCCCGCGCTGGTCGCCCAGCGCGCACTTGGAGCGCCTGACGTTCACTGCCGACCCTTCGCTGTTGCTGGTGGGCTTTGGCGGCATCATCGGCATTCGCGTGGGCCTGACCCTACTGCTCGGCGCCCTGCTCGCCTGGGGCGGGCTGGGCCCCTGGTTGTTGGCACAACACCTGGTGACATTGCCTGCGGACAGCAGCGGCCCACAGTTCGCCGCGTTGGTGGAGTGGTTGCTGTGGCCGGGCGTGAGCCTGATGGTGTGTTCCACCCTGGCCTCGTTGACGATACGTTTGTGGGGTTTGTACCGATCGACCCAGTCCAGCGGCGGCTCGACGTGGACCCTGCCCAAGCCCGGGCCTGCCGCTGGGTTCGCGCTGTCGATCGGGCTGGTGGTGAGCCTGCAGGCGCTGCTGTTCGGCATCGACCTGGGAATGGCGTTGCTCACCATTCCGCTGGCGATCTGCCTGGCTGCCGTCGCCGCGCGCGTGGTGGGGGCCACCGGCATCCCGCCCATCGGTGCCATCGGCCAACTGTCCCAATTGAGCTTCGGCATCGTTGCGCCGGGGCAGGTGCCGATCAACCTGATGAGCGCCAATACCGCTGGCGGTTCAGCCGGGCAATGCACGGACCTGATGAACGATTTCAAGGTGGGCAAGGCCATTGGCGCCACACCGCACAAACAAGTGATCGCGCAGATCCTGGGGGTTTTCATCGGCAGTATCGTCGGTGTATTCGCCTACCTGGCACTGATCCCCGACCCGCAATCCATGTTGCTCACCGAAGAGTGGCCG
>Ga0207656_10000617_pt1 | contig 11675 bp, 30 predicted proteins | sample KBSCornC12_FD_184297 | JGI IMG/M metagenome (GOLD analysis project Ga0207656, IMG submission 184297) | Corn rhizosphere microbial communities from Kellogg Biological Station, Michigan, USA - KBS Corn C1-2 (SPAdes) (version 2) | ecosystem: Host-associated > Plants > Roots > Rhizosphere > Soil ...
TGTCACCGACCCGCCTTGATCCGCGACTACCCGCCTTGTACTTCGGCGGCTACGCAAGGGAGCGTGGAGCCTTTCGGCCTCTGGTACAAACCCTGTCTCTAATAGCTTATGACGGCAAACCTCGGCGTCGCCTGATCATCTCCGCCTCAGCCAAAACGGCGTCATCGTGCTCACGCTGACGTTTGGCCTTGATCTCGCGTATCTCAGCCGGACTGCGGCGGCGGGAACCTAAGCCGAACGAGCCATTGCATCCGACGCCGCGGCATTTTCCTCTGTCGCCTCCGCACGAGGTGCATGGACGGGATGTGACGATGGTTTCGAACTCGTCTTCGTCATATAGGATGTGCATCAGTCTTTCCCTTGCTCACCGTTAGCGCCATTCTTCATCGCGTTGTCGCCTGATCGTAACCTCTGCCGGTTCATCCGCAGCCATGGTTCCGCGACAGCACCAATATGATCCATCGGCATCACGCCAAAGCTCGAGACAACGACATCTAACGCCGTCCGGAAGACGTCGGTAATTGTCCGGCCTCATATTGCCTTGCGTCATCGTAACCGCCGAATCGTTGTAGCCTCGGGATGGTCGAATGCACTCTGCACAATGTTCTTGATCTCTCGCTCAACGATGCGGCCGAGGTCAAGCAGCTCGTCATAGGACATTTCTTTCAGAAAATCGCCCTGCATCCCGATCGCGGCAATCATCTCGTCGGCCCAGATGCGGAGCTGTTCCTCGTGGCAGACGATCTCCGCGGCAGAGGCTGGATTGAGAATGACGGTTGCGCTCATGGGCTTACCTGAATGTGATGATAGCGCTGCTAAATCTGTGCCATGCAATGCGCGCACACTTTGATTTGCGGCGCTCCGTAATCGTCGTTGACAGCCTCGCAGGTGCATAGCCTCGGATCAATCCTGTCTCGGCATCCGGAGCAATAGTTTGATCCAACCCCGTTCGCCTCCAACCGCCACATTGGCTGGCCGCCGCAGTTTTCGGAATCGCACCGCCCGAGCCGCGCGTCACCTCTTAGCCTAAACCACGTCATGTTTTCCCAATCTGCTGAATAATGCGCGTATTCCAGAGCGCCATTGCGGCCTTGTGATCTGTGTGGATCGACGGTCCAAGCGTTCCGCATTCATTGCATCGGACGGCAGGCCAATGATTATATTCAGGGCCAGCCTCCAATTCCACGTTCGTCTCTCCGCAAAATGGGCAAGGTCTCAAATACATCGCAATCTACCTACACAGGAACATGATTGCGCAGACGGAGAGGGAGACGATTGGGCCAGTAAGCAGAATCGCCCATAGCATTCGAGCTGAAACTTGCATGTTCACGGTTCCTGTCTAAAAACGCAAATCGCGGAGAGGCGCAGCGCTCAGATCGCGCGATAAAGCTTCGGCATTTCTTCGCGACCAATTGCCCTGCTCGAACTCTGGCAAGTGGCCAAAATCGTGATTTTTCAGCAGCCTGACAAGTAGATTGGACAAGACCAATTGCTCGTCTATGGATAACTTTTCCTGCATCTCTGTTTCCCCTGACGACGCGTTAAAGTGCTTTTTGGCGGGCGACGTATGCCTTCACCAATCCGCGATGGGTGTCATCCGATAGAATCAACCCATAGTCCATCATTCGGCATCGCCAGCCATGCCAGAACGCTCGGCCGCGATTCGGTCCCGGCTCTGGGTCGCCTCTCTCGGCAGAAGCATATCCCTCAACAATTTGAGCCTCGTCCAGACTATCGAGATCGTCCAGAGTTGATACCGGCGCAAAGTTCATGTATTCCTCGATTGCTGATGCGATGAAAAACAGCGGCTCGCCCTAGTGGTTCTGCGGATCGTGGACGTAAGGTAGCATTCGCACGAGGTCTTTCCTCAGAAGCAGCCCCTGCGGGGGCTGTTTTCGTTATCTTGCCGTCACCGTCAAAACGGTATGTCGTCGTCGCTTTTACTGATCTCGAAATTGCGGCCTACTCGCCATTCGTAAAAGCGATGGGCCAGATTGCGTATCGGCTGGAACAGATCGCGCCACCACTGCCGGCGGTTCTCGCGCTCAATATTCACGTCGGAATTGGCAAGGAACTCGATCTCGGCGTTGACCTGATCTTCGCTGGCTGGCCAGTGGTGGCCGCAGATGCAGCGGCATTCCCAATCGAGGGTATCGATCTCGTAATCCTCATGGTCGCATTCCGGGCCATCGTCGTCAGGCGACGCCAGCTTCCAGTCGTCGTAACTGTCTTTCCAGCTATCATCCGTCCATGCCATCCGAATCTCCTCACCGCCTATTGCCGTTTCCCCGATCAGCCGGTAGCTATGCGGCGCCTTGAAGCTGGCGGCGAATGGTATCGATGCTAGCCGCCTTGCGCTCTTGGGCTGCCGCTGCTTCCGCAGCCTTGCGCTCATCACGAGCCCGCACCCGAGCGTCCACAGCGGATTGTAGATCGCTGAAATACTTCTCGATCACGTCCCTAGCAAAGGCGAAATCAGGCTGCAGGCCGGCAATCTTGCCCATTTCATTGAAATGGTAGATTGATGAGTACCAGATTGATCCCCTCCAGACCGGGAGCCACTCCTTGTCGACGAGGGCAACGATCGTCATCTGACAGCCGGTGCTGTGGTCGCTGTACCAAAGCTTGAATGGAGCGGGCAGGAGTTCGGTGGCCAAGTCACGGCCGGCAGCCTGCATCAATCTAACTCGCTCAGACATTTTACCTCTCCTGACATCTGAAGCGCTGCGCGGCTTCGTGCGGTTCATTCCCAACTCGGTGACTGGCGCGTCCCTTGAAATCATTCAGTTCTAAATTAACCCTTCCGTAGGGGAAAACTCCAGATTACAGAGTAAAATCAATGGCCGCGTCAGTCATGGTCAGTCAGCTAGTTTCCGGCTTGTTCCGATGCTTCATCCGGGCGATTTGGACGGTCTCGATCTTGTCCTCGGCGCCGCGGCTGTAGCGCTGGGTCATCGAGATATTGGAGTGGGTCGCGGCGTGCCGGACGTGCTCCAGATCCGCCCCGGCGTCCGTGGCTTCGCTGATCGCGCCGGCCCTGCTGTCCATGTTACGGACCGTCTTGGGCACACCGCAGGCGTCCGCAACCTTCCTCCACCACCGCCGGAACTCGCTGTTGGTCCAGGGCAGCTTGTCCCATTCGGAGACCACGATCGGGCCGCTGGCCGGACGCTCGCCGAGGATGGCCAGTTCCTCAAGCACCATGGGGGCGTTCTGAAGGTTGATTGTGATCAACTTCTGACGCTTGCTGGTCACGTGCCGGATGGTCATGTTCTGGTCGATCTCTTCCCAGCGAATCCCGCGCAGCCACTTCATGCCCTCGTGCTGCACGTCGGATATCCCCGGCTCCTTTAGAGGTATCCACTCACCTATAACGTCTTTCTGCCGAAGCATGCATTCGAACTGGAATGCCTGGGCGAGGGCGATCGAGGGGCGCTCCATCTCGTGGGCCTTGGCGCGGATGGCGACCGCCTGGGCGGCCGTCAGGCGCTCCGTGCGGGCCTTGGGCATGGCAAACCGCATCTTGCTCAGGATGCCAGACAGGCGCCCGCAATCGTCGTCCTCCAGGAGAGTAGCCCCGAAGCTAAACAGCGTCCTGAGCATTCCGATCTTGGCGTGAGCGATGGCGATCTTGCCGCCGGCGGTCCAGTCTTCGTGCAGGCGACTGAAGAATCGGCCCTTCAGATCGACCAAAAGCTTGTCGCCGTGCTCGGCCTCGATCAGGGACATCAGCGTGTCGTAGTGGACGCGGCTGTTGTAGCGGATCTTGCGGTACGGCGAATCCGGATCGGTCTTGTAGGCACGCATCAGGGACCGTAGGGTGCCATCGTAGGGCCCGACCTCAGGCAGTCCGCCGCGGGACCAGACCAGCATCTCTTGCTGCAGCTCGTTGCATCGGTCGGCGATCACGTCCCATTCTTCCTTCGTCGGCTCGTCGGTGCCGGTCCAGAGCTTGACGGACTTGGTGCCGAACCCGCGCTTGACCAGATCCGTGCGTGCCTGCCAGCGGGCTTCCCATTTCGTGCCGCGCTGTCGCCAGACGAGACCTGGTGCATTCCGGACCCTCAGGGGCTTAGTCATGGCTGCTTCTCCTGGCCGAGGCGTCCACCTTAAGCCCGTTCGTGCGGTCGAGGTAAGCCTTCACAGCCGGCCAATAGCGCCGGTTTCCCCACAAAGCTTTCTTCTGCGGGAAGCCCGAACCGCGGTCCCGATCGAGCGCGTGCAGGGCAGCCCGTGCGATCTTCTCCGGCACGCCCATGCGCCGGATCAACTCCGCGTCTGTGACGTACAGAGTATCGCGGGTGTCGTGGTCGAGCGTGTCGGTCATGGGGTCAATCGGCCGTGATGGCGTCGCGCTTGAGGATACTATCGATCATCCACTCGTACCCGCAGAACTTGCCGCTGGCTTTCTCGCGAGGGGCGGCCTCCCGAACACGTACCGCTGCAACCCATCCGTCGCCAAAGCTGTAAGTATAGCGCGGCTTGAGGCCCTCGAATTTGGATTCGGCCAGCGTTCTCGCCACGGTGTACTGGTTGCCTTCGCCGCTCCACTTCCCATTCCACGAGTTGTTCGACGGCATCGAAAGTTCAAAGATCACACGCTTGCTCATGTCGTCCTGTTCCTTATCAGTTCGTTAGCGCTGTCGAATTTTTCAGATCTCGGTATCGCTTCAGCAGCGAAGCGTACCTCTTTCGCGCAGTATCACTGCCGAGCCATTTGCGGCGCATCTCGACGATTTCCCACGTCTCGCGGCACGACCTGCGCTGGTTGTGAATGCGCGCTTCAAGTTTCAAACGCTCTGCCCTCATCCGCTCGATCGTATCAGCAGCGTCGGAACACAATTTATCGTCCCTGTCCCGAAGGCAGGCGAGCATGTGGTCCGTTTCGCTGCGTATCATCTTCATGTGCCTTTGCCCGAGGTTAGAGATGTTTCGGCGTCCTGCTTGTCCGCAAGCTCAATGTGCTTGACGAGAACGGCATCGATGTCGCGGAACACTTCCAGCAGCATCCTGTGCTCACGCGCGAACTGTCCGTCTGTCTTGAGCAGCGCCAGCGAACTTTCAACGCGACCGATGCGGGCCTTGTTGTCTGAGAGGTATCCGCGCATCGACGGCCCCCAGGTGATTCCATTGTACTTCATGGCTTTTCCTATCCGATGGTTACGGTTCAACTTTGTAGTGGAAGGTGTTCACGCTGATCTTCATCGGGCACCAGCGCAGCCCAAGGCTGACGCCAATGGCCAAGGCCGCGCCGCAAGCACCGATGGCAAACGCGGCGCCGGTTAGTATCAGCAATGCCTCGACAGGGTTGTAGTTCATCCGATGCTTCCTTTAACCAGTGGTTATGGCTTAGCTTTTGCGGCGTACTCAGCGGCGATCAATTCGCATGCTTTCTGCGTCCCAAGAGCGCAGTCAATCCGATACCAGCCGCTCTGCGCCCAAAACCAAAAGAACAGCATCATAATTCCCATTGCGAAATTCACTTCGAATTTTCTCATCGGCCTTCATCGTCTAGTACTATGGGTGAGTTTCAGGCCCGCCGCCTCAAGCGCATTGATCAGTTCGGCAGGAGTGCGATGGCCGATGCCAAACGACGGCATGAAACTCCTGATTTTCCAGATCAAATCTGTGCGTCTAGGACTATCAATCCCGTGCTCCATCATGGAGCGTGCTGCCTCTGCGACCATTTTTTCTTTAATCATTGCGGTTCCAACTCGTAAGCGTTGAATTACAGAACGTCTGCGAAAGGGGGCATGTCGTCCTCAGCGTCCTTGTAGGCGTCCGGCTTGCATGTTTCCCATCCGGCGTCATGGTGATCGCTGCAGCAGTTCTCGCACCATGTCCGGTTGCCCCAGCATGTCGGGCACTGGTGAACGTTAGCGACACCTGGGAAGCTTCCCTCGCCACGCTTTAGATTCTGGCAAGGCTGCTGACCTTGGGTGTAGCGGTTCCCTCGGTAGATCATCCGTGTTTCTCCATTCAGACGCATAGTCCTCCGCTTCTTTTTTCGTGGCGAAGCGCCTAACCCATTCCTGAGTTTGGCGATCGATGACGTTCCATCGAGTTGCGGGGCCGTCCGTGTACATGCTGACGAAATAACGCTTCATGTCAGGCTCCCAAAACACAAACTTTGGAGGGCGCGGCACTGTAGGAAGCGCCTTCGCGGCCAACCCAAGTCGCCTTCCAAATCTGGACTTCCTTGCCGCGCAGATCGGGGTGGGAGGCCAGCAGGCCGAGCGCCCAAGCCTTCAGGGAATCAACCGTCTGGAAGTGGTTGGTGAAGCCTTCGATGTGTGCTCGGTACTGCATGTCCATCTCCTGTCTTGACGATGGATAAATCATATGAGATAAATTCGGCATCGTCAATACCTCATATGAGAAATAATCGATGGGCAGAACAAAAAGATGGGCCGAGGACATGCAGGCCCGGTTTCCCGAAGGTACTTTTGACCGTATCCAGGCCGTTCTGGCTGACGGCGAGGACCGGACGGACTTTGTCCGGGAAGCCGTCGAGCGCGAATTGAGGAGGCGGGAGCGGCGCTCATGACTTGCCTTCTTCGTCAGTTAGCGCCGTCTTTTCAAGAAAGAGGCGGCATTCGCGGATCGACCCGTATCCGTCAAATTCCGGCTCATGCCCGTACTTGCTGGTGCCGGCTGCGACCGGATACGAAGCCACCACGCCTTGGATGACCTTGACGGCGCTCGCAAGCTGGGCGCGGAGGCTGGCGATCTCCTGTCCTTGCGCGTTGCGTAGTGCGGCCCTGATGTGCGTCTGAGCATTCGCTACGGCGGTCCAGTCGCATTTGCCTTTTGCGTCCACCTCGATATCATCGAGGAAATCAGCGGCGCACGACCAATCGTTGCTATAATCACTCATTTCGAATGCCTTTCCCAGACGGGGCAATAACGAAAGTCAGGCTTTCCCGACGACTTCGGGCTGACCTTCAAACCGCGCAATCATCTCGCGCATCAAGGTCACCACGTCTCGGCGGTCAGCCCCGTTCGAAATGAAGTTGCAGCGCGCGCCGGCAGCGTCACCGAACGGGAAGACGAGCAAAACAAAGCCCGTCCCCCGCGCTGCGCCTTTGGCGTCGCCGTTGAAAGCTTGATCCAGAGTTCGTGCCACAGCATTCATCATGTCGTGGTATTCCTGCTGGATCGGGGCGTCGCCTAGGCGCCCGGTCACGACGTCAGCTCCTTGACGATCCACATGATGGACTGCTCCAGGGAGGTCATCGCCAGCGAGTTGTAGCGGCCGGCCTTGACCTTGCCGAACAGCGCTTCAAGCTCGCCAGCCTTGTCCTTCAGAGCATCGTGCAGCGCCTTCTCATCGTCCGTCAGGGCACGGTACTTCGGACGGAAGCGGCTCACCGGAATCGCGGTGTCTGCCTGCCGGCCATCGGGTTGTCCTTCAAACACATGGGCCATTCTATTTCCTTCATTTTGAGGTTGGTACGCACGGCTACAGAGTTGCTTTAATTCCCAAAGACGGAAAACCTACAGGTTCTTCTCGATGTAGTCGGCGATCTCGGTGAACGAGCATCCGCCATCATTTTGGCTTGCGAGTTCGCGCCTTTCGGCCCCGCTCAATCCGCCATTGACGGCATCCGGCAACGTCTCTGAATAGAGAGAGTCGGGAAAATATTTTTTCCACTGCTCGTCCTGAATTGCGCAGAGAACACCTAAGCAGCAATAGCAGCCATCTTTTTCAAGAAAACCATTACCCTGCGGGTACTCTCCGCTTCGCAGCGCCGCGACCCACTTCGCTTTCAATTGTGCGTCCATTTCAAATCCCTCGCTGTTTTCCCAAAACGGATGAAATTACCGCTCGCGCGGCGCGTGAACAATCGTCCCGTCAAACCGTCTCCAAGCCCTGATCGTGCGGGGCTTCTTGATCCCGAGATGGTTTGACCGCTTGCGGTAGACCTTCGATTTCTCGGCTACGTCTTCCGCGGTCTTGGCCTTGTGTGGGGCGGTCAGCGCTGGCGCCAGGTTCGTTTCCCGGTGCTCCCCGCCGTTGACCAGCGCTATGATGTGGTCGCACTGCCAAGCCTCGCCGGCCCGGATGAGACGGCCTGAAATATGGCACCGGCCGCCGTGGCGTTCGAATACCCTGACCTTGACGCGGGGAGGGATTGCGTCGTCGTCTCTCTTGGCGATCCATTCGGGGGTTGATCTGCTCATGCGCCGACTCGCATCCACGCCTGAAATTGGTCGTCCAACTGCTTCCACAGCATCCTTGATCGATGATTGGTCGCAAGCTCGCTGCGTGACTCCACGCCGCAAATCTGGCGCACGCAATCTGCGGCTGGATCAATATTCCCAGCCTGCCGCCATTCGAGCGACCATTCCTCTTTCAGGAAGGAAACGAAGGCGACATCCTGGCACCGAAGGAATGCTTGTTCTGCCGGCGACACATCCCGCCAATCACGCCTGGCCCGAGCCGGCCGGGGCTGGTTGACCGGCTCGGGCGGCGCCTCGACAACGGGGGGAGCCGCCGCTGTCGGAGCCGGTAATTCATCGTCGCCGATCTCCACCAGCACCATGGCAAACCGCGTTCCCATGGGCGCTTTCGTCAGCCGATCGCTCATGTCGATTGCCTGAACGGTGAAGGACATCTTCCAGTCGCCTGATTGCTTCTGGACGAGGCCGTCTTTCTTCGCTTCAAGCGATATGGCGGCGTTGATGGCTTGATCGGCGACGGTCATTGCTCAATCCTCAGAACGGGATTTCGTCATCGTGAAATGCCGGCGGCGACTCCATGTTGTCAGAGACGCCGCCGATCGCCCGCTGTGGCGGAGTGATCGGCCCGCTCGAAATCGGGTCTTCACGACGCGGCTGCTGGCGATTGTCCTTCGCGGTCGGGACGCGGCAGCGGATGGCAGGCGCAACCTTGCCCTGAAAATCGACCATGACGGAAAACAGGATAAGGGGCTGGTCGTACCAATCTTCCGTGTCGTCGCCGTAAGCGTCGGAGATCGTGCCGGCGTTGGTTTTGTTCAGGACAACGCCCTTATCCTTGCCCTTGAAGTAGAGCACCGGCTTGGTGTCGTCGCCGATCTTCTCGCGCTCGACGTTGGCCATGGTAACCCGGACCTCGCGGCCCTGCAGGTCTGCGGCTTTGAGGTACTTGCTGGGGAACTCTTCAGACATCTTCATTTGGGTATCCTTTCGTTTCGTCTTGAGGTGAACATGGGGCAAAAGCCCCCATTGATTCCGGTGCATTTCATGTAAGGAGGATCTATCCAGGAGTTTGGAGCGATCGGGTTTAGTCCACGTAGTTTCGGGAATTTTACGCACTGCCACTGAGTAAAAGATTGCTTGCGAGTATCCGCGTGAACGTTGTCGCAGTCCTCGCAAGGTGTTGGTGTCATGCTGTTTCCAGCGGCTTCGCCTGATAGGTGTTCTGTGCGATGATGACTTTCGTCAGCGCGTCCTGCAGGGTTTCGCGAGCCTTCTGCAACTCATCCTCGGCGAGGGTTTCGAAGCCCGGCCTGATCGGGAGCGCAGCAGCATGACGCGCGGCCATCGACGCGCCGGCCTCGATGAATTGAAGGTGATGGCTTACGTTCTTACCCCAATCTTCCAGTGTCATCTTCAATCCTCCACCTTATCCAGGCCACGGCATTGCGAGTAATCGTCTGCGCTCGGCTGTCCGATCTGCCACGTAACGAACAGGAGGATGACGACCGTCAGGGCTCCTGCGATGTATGCAATCACTCCGCCATCTCCGCTCTTACCGCTGCGAGCACGTCGGAATAGCGGACGTCCAGATCCACCGGCGCCTTGAAGAAATCCGAGATCAACCGGTCGATCCGTTCTTCCGGCGAGAGCTCTCGCATGGCTTGCCATCGGGCGAGTTCGAGGTTGGCGCGATCTTGTGGGGTCATTTGCCAGATCCCTTCTTTGCAGTCTTCAAAGAAGCCTCCGGCACGAACTCAATTGCATTCAGGCGCCCCATGATGCGCCCCAATTGGCCGCAACCGCGCTGGTCAAAATCGCCACGACAGGCCACGTTTTGGCCTGCGATCGATGCCTTGTGGCAGATGAAGTGACAGTCTTTTCGCGTGATCTCGCGGATGATCTGCGACCGGCGCGCATTGCTAACGATCTTGTCGGAACCGTAGAGGCATTGATCGCAACGCTCTTTCATGACCTTGAATGTCACTTGCATAGCTCCTTGAGAGCGGTGCGCGCAGCCTTGTCGATACGCTGAAGCTCGCGCCAGAAGTTATCAATCACCTGGGCATACTGATCATTGCTCGTGATCTGGTAGCCGTCGTAGGATGTACGGCACGACATCAAAGCGGCTTTCAGCTCGCCGTTTTCTCGGGTGAGCCGATCGACATGCTCAGCCGTGTAAACCGTGCCGCCGTCGTAGTTCGGGACGGATACGAAATACGCGCCATCGCGCCATGTGATGTCGAAGCTGGTCGGCTCACCCATTGGCTGTTCCTTCCTTGAGAGAGGAGAGGGCGGTGCGGGCGATCGCAACTGGCTGGATAGTGGATGCCGGCGAGTAGTCAGAAATCTGATACAGCGCCTTCCGCATCGCCTCGTTCTCGCGGGTGAGGCGGTCGTGGTTGTTCACGGCCTCGACGATGAAGGCGGCGTTGGAGATTTGCGTCTTGCGATCAATTGTGGGGGACCGGCCGCAATCAGCTATCGATGGCGAACGCACGTCGTTGGGGTCCTCATTCGTGATGTATGTGCCATCCAATTTCCACGGCAGTTTCGTGTGCTCAGCCATTGGCCACCTCGTGCTTGCGGGCCGGGGCCTTTGCACATTCATTGATCGCAGCGGCAAGCCGCCTTGCTAGGGCCGCGTTGTCAGTGAAGATCGTTATCTCCGCCTGATTGAACTGCTGGTCAGAAACGTCCTCCGCCCCATGGAGGATGATCTTGAGCGCACCGGGGGTGTTCGTCTCTGCGGTGATCCGCTCGACCCAATGATAATGGGCGCCGGTTGAAATCATGTAGGGCATCACACGCGCTCCCAGTTCTTGCGGAGATCATGCGCATGGTCGAACGCGGCGGCCTGACGGTCGAAGTCTTCCGGCTCCTGCAGGTCGAGCGATTCAACGAGGTCGGCGATCGCAGCGAACCGGGTGTGGCCATAACCACGGACGCGGCCGTCATGGCGCTCAAGGTAGGCGCCGAACTCGCCGTTCGGGCAAAGCCCGGTGATGACGTCGCCGTTGTCGAAGTGGTGGGTGCGGGTCTGTTCCAAGGCGGCTCTCCATCAGATGGCCTGATGAAGACACCGTAAGTCGGAAAAGTCCGACCGTCAATAGAAAAGTTGGAAAAATCCGACTGAGGCTATGCGATGCGCCGCACGACCCTTCGCTTCGTTATAATCAAGTCCTTGAAAGGTATAGAATATCGTTCGGCGATCGCCAGCATGACCTCAGTCTTGAGGGATTGCTTTCGGCCCTCCAGGAAGTCCCTGAGGTGATTCCGCTCCAGCTCCATATCGAGGGCGACCTCAACGGGGCCCTCGTTCTTTCGCTGCATGGCGAGCGCAATTGTCTGCCGGATTTCGTCCACTGTTGCCATAGCGGATTTGTCCGACTTTTCAGCAGGCGCGGCTAGTTGGAAGTTTCCGACTTTTTCCTCTTGCGCGGTCGGAAAACTCCGACTATGCTGCTCAGCCATGGAAACAGAATTGCGCTCAA
>Ga0207656_10000620_pt1 | contig 11627 bp, 11 predicted proteins | sample KBSCornC12_FD_184297 | JGI IMG/M metagenome (GOLD analysis project Ga0207656, IMG submission 184297) | Corn rhizosphere microbial communities from Kellogg Biological Station, Michigan, USA - KBS Corn C1-2 (SPAdes) (version 2) | ecosystem: Host-associated > Plants > Roots > Rhizosphere > Soil ...
GCGCTCGGACATGCCGAACCGCATCACCATCTGCTTCGCCGTCTCGGTCACCTTTTCGAGGTCGTTGGAGGCGCCGGTGGTGATCTCGCCGAAAACGATCTCCTCGGCGGCGCGGCCGCCCAGGGTCATCGCCATCGTGTCGGTCAGCTCGGCGCGAGTGGTAAGGAACTTGTCCTCGGTCGGCAGGCTGATCGTGTAGCCGAGCGCCTGGCCGCGGCTGATGATCGAAATCTTGTGGACGGGGTCGGTGTGCTCGAGCAACTGGCCGACGATCGCGTGGCCGACCTCGTGGTAGGCGGTGACGAGGCGCTCCTTCTCGCTCATCACCCGGGTCTTCTTCTCGGGGCCGGCGATCACGCGCATGATCCCCTCCTCGAGCTCCTGCATCGTGATCTCGCGCTTGCCCGAGCGGGCGGTCAAGAGCGCCGCCTCGTTGATCAGGTTCGCCAGGTCAGCACCGGTGAAGCCGGGGGTCTGACCGGCAAGCGTGTCGAGCTCGATTTCGCGCCCCAGCGGCTTGCCGCGGGTGTGGACCTCGAGGATCTTTTTGCGGCCCTTGCGGTCGGGGCGATCGACGACGACCTGGCGGTCGAAGCGGCCGGGCCGCAGCAGCGCCGGGTCGAGGATGTCGGGCCGGTTGGTGGCCGCGATCAAGATGATGTTGTCCTTCATTTCGAAGCCGTCCATCTCGACCAGCAGCTGGTTCAGCGTCTGCTCGCGCTCGTCGTGACCGCCGCCCATGCCGGCGCCACGGTGGCGGCCGACGGCGTCGATCTCGTCCATGAAGATGATGCAGGGCGAGTTCTGCTTGGCCTGCTCGAAGAGGTCGCGGACGCGGCTGGCGCCGACGCCGACGAACATCTCGACGAAGTCCGAGCCGGAGATCGAGAAGAAGGGCACGCCGGCCTCGCCGGCGACGGCGCGGGCGAGCAGCGTCTTGCCGGTCCCGGGCGGTCCATATAGAAGGACGCCCTTGGGGATCCGGGCGCCGAGCGCCTGGAATTTCTTCGGGTTCTCGAGGAATTCCTTGATCTCCTCGAGCTCCTGCACCGCCTCGTCAACGCCGGCGACGTCGCGGAAGGTGATTTTCGGCGCGTCGACCGACATCCGCTTCGCTTTCGATTTGCCGAAGTTCATCACCCGGCTGCCGCCGCCCTGCATCTGGTTCATCAGGAAGATCCAGAAGCCGAAGAAGAGGACGAAGGGCAGGACCAGGGTCAGCAGCGAGAGCAGACTGGAGCTGCCGGAGCCATGGACGTCGGTTTCGACTTCGTTTTCGTCGAGCAGGTTGACGAGCTGCCGTTCGCCGTCGGGCGGGTAGCCGGTCGAAAAGCTTTCTTCGTTCTTCAGCTTGACGTCGAGCGTGTTGTCCTTGGTGTTGACGTCGACTTCTTTGACTTCGCCTTCGACGACCAGCCCCGTTTTCTGGTTGATCAGTTCGTTGTAGTGGTGCGTCTCACCGCTGCCACCGCTGCTGATCACTTTCTGGGCGATGAAGGCAAGGATCACCACCAGAAGGATCGGGAACGCCGCGCTTTTGAAAAAACGCCTCAAGGTCGGAAATCAGCGTACCAGGGCGGAATTTGCGGTCTAGTCGGCGAGGGCGGCGACGAAATCGAGGTTTCGGTACTTCTGAGCGTGGTCGAGCCCGTAGCCGATCGCAAACCGGTTAGGGATCTCGAACCCGACGTAATGCGGCGAGAGGTCTACCCGCAGCCGGTCCGGCTTGGTCAGCAGCGCGCAGGCCTGCAGCGAAGCCGGATCACGGGCGTTGAGGTTGCGGATCAGATACTGCAGCGTCAGCCCGGAATCGATGATGTCCTCGATGATGAGGACGTGACGGTCCTTGATCGGCGCGTCGAGATCCTTGAGGATGCGGACGACGCCTGAGGAGTCGGTCTGGGAGCCGTAGCTGGAGACCGCCATGAAATCGATCTCGCAGGGGACGTCGATGTGGCGCATCAGGTCGGCGAGGAAGAGGACGGCGCCCTTCAGCACCCCCACCAGGATCAGCTCTTTCCCCTCGTAGTCGCGGCTGATCTCCGCCCCCAGCTCCGCGATGCGGCGCTGCAGCTCGTCTCTGGCGACGAGGGTCTCGCCGATCGCCGGATCGCTCACGGCGCGCAGTCTAGATATAGAGCGAGGCACGAAGGATGCCGCCCTCGAGGACGGCGCGGACGCCGCTGCCCAGGTCGAGAGTCGAGCCACCGCGGTGCAGGGAGGCGACCTGATCGGCAAAGCGGGCGGCGCCGGCGACGGGGCGGCCGGCGGCCTCGTCGGCGAGGCGCTGGAGGACGAGGCGACGCAGGGCGGGGTGCAGTTCGGCGAAGCGCTTGTGGGCAATCGTCCCCAGCTCGACCCCCTCCCCGCCGGCCAGCTCGGCGTCGACCAGCGAGTCGAGCAGCTCCGCCTCCTCGCGCAGCAGCGCCGCCGTGCGCAACACGTTCTCCTTGGCGGCGGGATGGACCTTCTCCAGCCCAGGGATCAACCCCTGGCGGATCCGGTTGCGGGCGTAGGCGTCGCCCTCGTTGCTGGTGTCGTCGCGCCAGGCGAGCCCCCGCTCCTCGCAATAGGCGGTCGTCTCCTCGCGAGTGGCGCCGAGCAGCGGCCGCGCCAGGCGCCCGTCACGCGGGCGCATTCCCAGCAATGCCCGCCGGCTCGGCGAGGAGGCAAGCCGGTAGAGGATCGTCTCGACCTGGTCGTCGGCAGTGTGGCCGGTGAGGATCGTCGCCTCCCGCGCCTCCGCCAGCCGCGCCGCGGCGGCGTAGCGGGCCTCGCGCGCCCATGCCTGCAAGTTCCCCGCCCCCTCGGGCCGCTGGGGTCGCTCCACCTCCAGCGCCACCTCGAGGCGCTCGCACAACTGCGCGCAGAACCGCTCGTCCTCGTCAGCCTCCTCGCGCAATCCGTAGTTGACGTGCAGCACGCCCACCGCCTCCGCGCCCCGCGCCCGCACCGCGAGGTCGAGCAGGCAGACCGAGTCCCGACCCCCGGAGAGCATCACCAGCAGCGGCTCCGGCCCAGCCATCAACCCGCCGGCCTCGACCCGCCCAAGCAGCTCCTCTCCGATCATGCCGCCCGGACGATGAAGAGCTCGGTTGGCACCGGGAAGCCCTTGAGGTTGACCTGGCCGATCCCCTCCAGCTCGAGCCGGTCGCTGCCGTCGATCGTCTCGCAGACCGCGTCGGTGACCAGAACCTCGCCGGCCAGGGCCCGGTTGACGATGCGGTGGGCGAGGTTGACCTGGCTGCCGAAGTAGTCGCCGTCGCGGTAGACGGCGTCGCCGAAGTGGATCCCGACCCGCGGTTGCGGGCGCTGGGCGAAGCGGGCGAGGAAGTCGACCGCCCACTCGGTCAGTGAGGCCGCATCGGGCGAGACCACCATCACCTCGTCGCCGATCGTCTTCACGATCGTCGCCTCGCGCGGCAGCGTCGCTTCGACCGAGGCGACGAAGTTCTCGACCACGTCGAGCGCCTCGATGTCGCCCTCCTCCTCGGTGTAGCGGGTGAAGCCGGTGAGGTCGATGAAGCAGAGGGCGACGTGGACGTGCCCAAGTTCTATTTCGGCGGTGTCGACGCTCGCGGCGCCCGCCTCCATGTGGCCAACCACGTCTTGCTCGACGAAGAAGCGCAGGTAGCGCCGGTGCAGGTAATCGGTCAGGGGTGCCGCCAGCGGCAGAATGTCGGCGGCGAGCTCCCCCATCTCCTCCGCCATTTCCAGCTCCGGCACCGCGTCGCGGATTAGCGGCTCGTGCACGTAGAGGTGGAAGAGCCGCACCTCGGCATCGGCGATCCGGCGCATCGACTGCGCGTAGACGCGGACCAGTTGCAGGAAGGCGACGAGCGGGAAACCGGCCGCCAGCACCCGGGCGCAATGGCGCAGCGCCGCCGCGTCCTCCTCGCCGACCTCGCGGCGGCGGTCCACCGGGGTGCCGAGGATGACCAGGATCCGCTCGACCAGTTCCGGCTCCATCCCGGTTTCCGCCGCCACAGCCTCGACCGTCAGCCGCTCTTCGTCGCCAGTGAAGAGCTCCTCGGTGAAGCCGAAGGCGAGTCGACCCTCCCGCCCGGCCGTCTTCAAGTCCTCCAGCGAATACCCCCGCTCCCGCATCCGCGCCACCACCCGCGCCTGCGCCGCCGCGGTCGCCGTCCAACGCCCCCGCCGCACCGGCACGATTTTCTCCTCCGCCCACCGTTTCAGCGTGCTGGCCGGCACCCCCGACCGCCGCGCCGCCTCAGTTAAAGAGATCCGCTGGTCAGCCACACGCCGAGGCTAAACCGCGGCGGAGCGGCTGGGGAGTCCGGTCACCCTTCCCGCTCAACTTCTTTCGGTGGGGCCGCAGCTTTCTGCCGCGGGGTGTGGACGCCGAAAAAGTACAAGCCGCGGGAAGGGTGACCGGACTCCCCACGACACGCACTCCAGGACGGCTCAGGGTCAAGTAGCTCTTTTAAGAAAGCTGCCGGCCCTTGATCGTCTATCTGAGTTCGATCGTTGGAGGGGTGGGTGTCCCTCTCGCGCCCGGCGTCTTGTTCCTCGCACAGACCACTCGGCGAGAGAAGTCCAGTTAAAGGCGAGGAACCCAGGAAGCGAGAGGGACACCCACCCCTCCCCTCACCCGACCCAACAAAAAGAGCGGGGCGACCCGGAGGCCGCCCCGCTGCTCTTTTCTGGGGGAAATGCGTCGGAGCGCGAGGGGTTACGCGGGAATCTCCGACTCCTCGTGCAGTTGGAGGACGGCCTCGCCGTCCTCGCCGGTGCGGATGCGGATTGCTTCCTCCACCGGCAGCACGAAGATCTTGCCGTCGCCGACCTCGCCCGTGCGGGCGTGCTTGAGGATCGTCCCGACGACCACGTCTTTGTCTTTGTCCTCGATCACGACCTCGAGCTTGAGCTTCGGCCGGACGTTGACCGTCAGCGTCGACCCGCGGTAGTGCTCGACGATGCCTTTCTGGCGGCCCGAGCCCTTGGCCTCGATGATCGACAGGGAGGGGAAGCCCTTGTCGAGCAACTCGGCCCGGATCGGCTCGAACGCCTCGTGACGGATGTACGCCTCTACCTTTTTCATCCAGAGACCAAGCTATGGAGGCGGCGGGGACGGGTCTTTGGACGGCTGGAGCAAATCGCCCGAAGCGGTTTCTCCCCGGTGTCGGGTAGCCGATGGCTAGGGTCGTGGCCGCAATGCCCGCCCGCCTGCGACCCACCGCTCCGAACGCCACCGACGCGATCCTGGTCGGCGACCCAGGCCGCGCGCTGATGCTGGCCCAGGAGCTGCTGGAGCAGCCGAAGATGAGCAACCACGCGCGGGGGCTCTGGGGCTACACCGGCGAGACCCCGGAGGGCCACCCACTGACGATCCAGTCGACGGGGATGGGAGGCCCGAGCGCGAGCGTCGTGCTCGCCGACCTCGCCGAGCTGGGCGTGCGCCGGGCGATCCGGATCGGCACCTGCACCTCGTTGGGGGATCTGGAGCTGGGCGAGCTGGTGGTCGTCACCGAGGCCTTTCCCGAACCCGGGGGTTCCCTGCGGGCCACTGACGCCGAAGAGGAACCGCGACAGCCGGTGGTCGAGCCGGACGCGGTGCTCACCCACCGGCTCCTTCAGACTCTCGGCGACGCGACCGGCGCGATCGCGGTCAGCCTCGACGTCCTGCATCGGCCCGGCCAGGAGGCGCCGCCGGCCTCGGAGGTGGCGGACATGCAGACGGCCGCACTCTTCGCCACTGCCTCCGAGTTCGAAGTGGTGGTGGCGGCGCTGCTGATCGTCTCCCAAACCCGCGAGGGGGACCATGTCTCCGACGAGGACCTCGAAGCGGCGGCGAAACGGGCTGGTACCGGCGCCGTAGCCGTACTCTCACCCTAAGGTTGAGGGTTAGACTCCGTTTTTTTCTTCGTCTTCTTCGCTTCGGTCTTCGCGTTTTCCCGCCGCATCGCCCCTAACTCGCGGCTGAGGTCGTCGATCGCCTCCTCGACGTCCTCGAGGCGCTGGGAGAAGGAGCGCAGGCGCCTCTCCAGCCGTTCGACGTCGGTGGCGGAGGGCAGGTTGAGGGCGCTCATCGCCGCTTGCTGCGCCTCGATCGCCTTCTCGCGCGCCCCCAGAGCGGCGGTGACCGCGTCGTGGAGAGTGGGGTTGTCGATCAGGGCTTGCGCCAGCTCGCCGAGCGCCTGCTCGGCCCGGGCTCGCAACCCATCCTGCTCGTAGTCCTCGACGGTCAAGTCACAGCAGCTTAACGAGCGCATCCGGCTCGACTGAAAATCTCCCGTTACAACGATGTTGCAGATGTTGATTAAGCCCTTGTTGGGAGCGGCAGAAGCCGTTGTGGACGTAGGGACTAGTGGGTAGCCTGCGTTCGGTTACTGCCCGGAGAGGGATATCCGGCGCGGGCAGGGGAACCCTCGGCATGAGAACCAAGTTCGCTTCGATATTCGCCGCACTCGCCGCGTTCATGGCGGTCACCGCCGTCGGTGCAGCCTTCGCTGGCGCCGATCCGCTCTCCGAAAGCTCGGCCGTCAGCCCCTCGCTGACGACCACCACCGCGATCCCCTCGCTGCAGGCGCCGGCCTGCGCCAATGGGCTCGACGACGACAAGGACGGGCTCGTCGACATGGAAGACCCCGACTGCGAATCGCCCGAAGACACCACCGAGGTTCCCCCCGCCACCACGCCGGCCGAACCGACTGAAAGCGAAGCGGTCCCAGCCCCCGCCCCCACGCCGGCTCCTGACAAGCCTTCCGGCGGCGTCAAGCAGGGCAGCGAAATCGACGGCGGCGGCGCGAATGGCGGCGCGAAGAAGGGGACCACCCGCAACGACGAAATCGCCGCGCCGGGAACCGGCAACAGCGGCGGCGTCACCGCCCCCGGCGCCAACGGCGGCGGAGATCAACCTCTACCTAAACCTGAGGGTTCTGACGGCGGCGCCCAGTTCACCGAAGGCGGCGCCCCCACCACCGCCAACCCGACGACGACGATCGCCCCCTTCGGTCCGGCGCTGATCGGCGTCCCCAACTTCGTCATCGACTCCTTCGAAATCCCGCCCTTCCTGCTGCCGATCTACCAGGCCTGCGGCACCGAATATGGGATCCCCTGGGAGGTGCTCGCCTCGATCAACAAAATCGAGACCGCCTTCGGCACCAACCTCAACGTCTCCAGCGCCGGCGCCCTCGGCTGGATGCAGTTCCTGCCCTCAAGCTGGGAACAGTTCGGCCTTGACGCCAACGGCGACGGCAAGAAAGACCCCTACAACCCGGTCGACGCGATCTGCGCTGCGGCCCACTACCTGAAGCTGGCCGGCGGCAACAAAGACCTCTATCAGGCGATCTTCGCCTACAACCACGCCGACTGGTACGTGCAGGAGGTGCTCCTCTACGCCCGCGCCTACGGCCGCCTCCCCTCCGACCTGGTTGGCTCGCTGACCGGCCTCACCGAGGGCGCCCACTTCCCGATCGCCGCCAACGCCCGCTACGCCGACGACATCGCCGCCCGGGCGGCGATGAAAGAAGGTGGCGAGAGCATGGGCAGCGCCGCCGAAGTCATCTCTTCCTCCCCCACCCCACGCGGGATCAACATCTTCACCAAGGAGGGGGCGCCGGTCGTCGCCGTCAACGACGGGGTCGTCCGCAAGCTCGGCCACTCCGCCAAGCTCGGCAACTTCGTTGTCCTCGAAGACACCTACGGCAACCGCTACACCTACGCCGAGCTCGGCAACCTGGTCCGCAACCACCGGCTGGTGGTGATGCCGACCGGCAAGGAGAAGCGGGTCCCGGTCGAAAGCGAGAACCTGCGGCCGCGGCTGCGGGCCTTCCCCGACCGAGGTAAGGGCAGCAACGAGGCGAGCAGCGTCGAAGCGGCGCTGGCGGCGAGCGGCGAGGGCTCGATCCGGGTCGGCTCGAAGGTGGTCGGCGGCACCGTGCTGGCGCGAGTCGCCGCCGGCGAGGAAGGCATCGACCCGCACATCAACTTCTCGATCCGCCCGGCCGGCAAGGGCGCGCCACGGATCGACCCGAAGCCGATCCTCGACGGCTGGAAGCTGCTCGAGGCGACGGCGATCTACCGCGCCAAAGGCAAGACCCCGTTCGCCGACCTCAGCGGCGCCGGCGTCCTCCTGCTCTCCAAGGACGCGCTGCAGAAGCGGGCGCTCGACGACAAAGGCCTGGACATCTACAGCTGCGGGCGCGAAGACATCGCCGCCGGCAAGATCGACCGCCGCATCCTCGCGGTGCTTGAGTACCTGCGCACCAAAGGCTTCAAGCTGACGATCACCGCGCTCGAGTGCGGTCACAGCCTGCTCACCACCTCGGGCAACGTCTCCGAGCACAGCACCGGCGACGCGGTCGACATCGCCGTCATCAACGGAGTGCCGGTGACCGGCAACCAGGGCCCGGGGACGCTGACCGACGAACTGATCAAAGACGTCCTGCAGCTGCAGGGGACGATGCAGCCGCACCAGGTGATCTCGCTCGAGGACCTGCCCGGGGAAACGAGCTTCGCCCTGCCCGACCACTACGACCACGTCCACATCGGCTACCACCCGATCGAAGGCGGCCCCGAAGCGCAGTTCACGGCGCTGCTGAAACCGAACCAGTGGCAGCGCCTGATCAACCGCCTCGGCCAGATCGAAAACCCAGACGTGCCGGTCAGTCCCTCGAAGTACGCGGAACCCGACACCACCAACGGCGGCCTTGCCGCCGGCTCCGGCGACTGAGTCCGCACCTCCCGGGCTGAGCGGCGAGAATCGCGCCGTGGCCAAACTGTTCGGATTCGTCCAGTTCGACTTCGCCGGAAGACTGCCGCTAGCCGACGGGCGCTATCTCGCCGGCACGGCGGAACCAAGCGCGAGCGACGAGGTTCCCGAGGGTGACTATGTCCTGGTCCTGAAAACGATCGGGGCGCCGCCTGCACCAGGGCGCAGGCGGCGGCGTGGGCGCGGCGCCTCGGCCGAGCCGGAGCCGGCACCACTGAGCCTGACCCGGGTCACCGCCATCCGTGCGCACTCCCCCCACGGCGACCAGGCCGAGGCGGCGCGCTGGCTCGACGAGGCCTGCGAGGCCGAGGACACGATCGAGGTGCTGGCGGAGGAAGCCATCGCCCCGCTGAACCGGGCGCTGCACGCCCACGCGGTTGCATCCGCCGACCCACAGGGCCGCGAGCTCTCCACTGAGGACGCCGAGCGGGTATTGATCGGCTACGGGAGCGGCGAGGAGACGGCGGACAGCCGCTTCACCGACGCCCGTCATGTCGACCTCACCCCTCGCGCCTCGTCCCGTCGCCGTCACCGCGAAGAGGAGTTGCGCCCACAGGAACGGGTCGCGGGAGTCCTCCGCGGCCGCGAACGGCTCGACGCCTGCGAGACGATGCTGCTGCGAGCCCGCGCCGACCTCGACGCCGGCCGCGAGCGCGAGGCGGCCCTGCAGCTGCGGGTGGGACTCGAAGCGCTGCTGGTCGAGCTGGAGAACGCAGTCGAGGACCCCGGGCACAAGAAAGACATGGCGGCGCTGCGGGAGCGGCAGGCCGAGGCGGTCGCCGCAGCGAAGACAGCGACTGGCGCCGACCCCACGGCCGAGCAGCGCTCCCAAGTCGAAGAGCTGCTGGAGATCTCCGAGCGCGTCCTCCGTCGCCGCCGCGTGCTCCGCGGCTAGAGCGAGAGACGCTGCGCCACCACGTCGTCGAGCAGCGACTCGGCCAGGTGGTGCGCCTCGTCGAGCAGAACACCGTCCACCGAGGGAATGCCGATCACGGTGAGCCCCGCGGCTCGGGCAGCCGCCACCCCCGTCGGCGAGTCCTCCAGCGCAACCACTTCGGGGCCGGCCTCCACCCCCAACCGCCGGCAGGCCTCCAGGTAGGGGTCCGGCGCCGGCTTCGGCGCCGCCACTTCGTGGGCGCTGAGGACGACGTCGAAGTGGTGCTCGAACCCGGCCAACTCGATCGAGCGCTGCACGAAGCGCAGCGGCGAGTTCGAGACCAGTCCGAGCGGGATGCCGCGCTCGCCGAGGCGCTCGAGCAGCTCGCGGGCGCCGACCATCGCCTCCACCCCGTGCTCGAGCTCGGCCACCACCAGCTCGTTCAGCTCCTCGATCAACTCCCCCGCCCGGCCCGGCTCGCCCAGCCGCCGCTCGAGGATGCCGCCGGCGATCTGCGCCGAAGTGCCGACAAGTTCGAGCTTGTCGGCGGGGGTGAACTCCAGCTCACGGAGCTCGAAGAGGTCTTCCTCGGCCCGCGTCCAGACCGACTCGGTGTCGAGCAGCAGACCGTCGTTGTCGAAGACCACGGCGACTGGCAGCGAGGGCGGCACGCGCGGGATCATCCCAACTCTCGCGCGCCGAAACCGTTAGCGTCGCGCCATGGCTTTCCACGTCGAAGTCAGCACGGGCCTGCGGCACGCCCGCGCTTTCAACCTCAGCGCCGAGGAGGTGCGGCAGGCAGTGCTCGATCCGTGGCTCTCTCGCCGGCAGGTCAACTTAGGCGACCGCAAATGGGATCCCGAAGAGAGCGAGCTGCGGGTGCTGGAGGGACCGGAGCTGAGCAACCCCGAGCTCTCCTTCGGCCAGGGTTGGGCGAACGCCGAGCGTGCCTCGGAGGACGTCACCGCGCGGGTGCTCGGCGCCGCTCAGGAGGCACGCGGCGCGAGCGCCGGTCCGGCGGCACTGGTCATCGAGACGGACTCAGCCGTGAAGACGGTGGCGGATCTCGCCGCTACCCATGGCGCCCGCACGGTCGAGCTACAGGAGCTGAGCGAGCGAATCGACAGCCGCGACCCGGAGGTCGCGGCTGTGATCGTGGTCTTACAGCGACAGCGTTAAGCGCTGCTCAGGCCGGCGCCGCAGCACCGAAGTCAATCGAGACCCCGCGCGGAATCACCAGCACCGGGTAGCGCGCATCCTCGACCGCGTAGTCGCTTTTGGCGCTGAGGACGACCCGGCCCTCGGGCGCCTCGGGCCGCGAGCCGACGACGAGGAGGTCGATCGACCCGGAGCCGTACTCGGCGCACGTGGCCCCGAGCGCCCCGGCGAGGCTCTCGGCCGTCTGGCGCGCGCTGGGGTCGCCCTCGTCGATGACGCCGACGGTGGCGACGCTGACGATGGGGTTCTCGTGCAGCCCGGCGGGAGCAACGGCGATCGCCGAGGGGCCGCCGAGCAGCAGTTTGTGGGCCGAGATCCCCGGCTTGACCAGGCCGCGAGCGGTCCGGTATTCGGAGCCGAAGGCGATCACGTCCGCCTGCTCTTTCTCCGCCAGCTCGGTCAGTCCGACGCTGGTCGCCGGGTTGACGACCACGTGCTGGGGCATCTCGGGCTTGCCGATCGAAGCCGCCCCCCGCGCCAGCAGCTCCTCGGCCTGTTGCTGTTCGAGCGATTCGCCGAAGGAATGACGGACGTAGGCAAGCGCGAGCTCGCCGCCCGGGGTGGCGAGGAGACGACCAATGGCCAGCGCGTCGCGGTCCATGTCGGTGTCGTCGTAGGAAACGATGATCTTCAGTGACATTCAGGTTCCTCCGGAAGGAAGGTCAAGTGTGTGGTCCGAGGTTAGAGCCAGAGCCGGAACCGCCCCCGGAGAGGTAGGGGCGGTTCCGGCCTGGTTTCGCCCTCCTGTCGCCAGGGCGACGCTTTAGGCGGTGCCTCCAGCAGGTGCCGGTCGAGGAA
>Ga0207656_10000624_pt1 | contig 11604 bp, 7 predicted proteins | sample KBSCornC12_FD_184297 | JGI IMG/M metagenome (GOLD analysis project Ga0207656, IMG submission 184297) | Corn rhizosphere microbial communities from Kellogg Biological Station, Michigan, USA - KBS Corn C1-2 (SPAdes) (version 2) | ecosystem: Host-associated > Plants > Roots > Rhizosphere > Soil ...
GGAAGTTTCGACGCGGTTAAAGCCAATCCGGCTAACTTTGGACCAAACAATCCGCGCCGGTTTGCTTTCCACTACTCTTTGTTTACCCACCAGCAGGTCAGCACGTCCACCAGTTCGGGATGTGGAGAATTCCCAGGGAATGACTTTCAGGTCGCTCTGATTGGAGGGACTGTTCAACAGCAGGCTGGAACTCTGATGCACGAGTTCGGTCACAACCTCAACCTGGGCCATGGTGGAGGTAATAGCGTTAACTTTAAGCCTAACTACCTCAGCATCATGAGCTACCGCTACCAGCTCTCGGGTATTCCACCGACCGATCCGGATGGCGCCGGTCCGCTTACCGGACGGATCGATTACTCTCGCTCCGCACTTGCCTCTCTCAATGAAACTAATCTGAACGAGGCGGCAGGCATCGGCGACGGCACTGACACCGCGTTCTGGCGTTGTCCCAACGCATCCATTCGTTCAGCAGTCGGAAATGGACCACTGGATTGGAACTGCGATAACGATACTGTCGATAACGGCGTTAACAACGATATCAACGGCGATGGGCTGACCAACACGCTGACGGGCTTCGACGATTGGAACAACTTGTTATTCGATTTCCAGAGAACCGGCGATTTTGCGGACGGCGACCATACCCACAGTATCAAGGTTGAAGAAGTAACCATGGAAGATTTCGTGCAACAGATCGCGCCTGATCTCGAGATCACCAAAACTGTTTCACCTGATCCAGTATTAACCGGCTCGAACGTCACCTATTCAATTGCAGTACAGAATAAGCGTCCCGACGCAGCTACGTCGGTACTTGTGACTGACCTTTTACCGGCCGGAACTTCGTTCGTTAGTTGCTCGGCGAACGGTGGTGGCATCTGTGGTGGCTTGAGTAATATGCGGACCGTCTCATTCGCAACGATTCCGGGTGGAGCGACGGTCAACATTCAGATTGTTGCCGCTGTGACTTGCTCGCTCGCGAACGGCACTGTGTTGAGCAATTCCGCAACAGTGTCTGCCGCCCTCGACGTGGACCTGAGCAACAACTCTGCGAACGCATCAACCACCGCGTCTAATCCGCCGCCGGTAATCTCGAACGAAGCGGTGAGCACGCCGACGTTGCTGATACCTAACCACGCGATGAACGACGTCACGGTGAGTTACGACGTCAGCGACAACTGTGGGCCACTCACTAACACTCTGACCGTGCAAAGCAATGAGCCTATAAACGGACTCGGCGACGGCGATACGGCCCCCGATTGGGACATCGTCGACTCGCACCACGTACGTCTGCGGGCCGAGCGATCCGGCACCGGTTCAGGTCGAATCTACACGATTACAATCACGTCGACGGATAGCGCGGGCAATTCCGTTAGCAAGCAGGTGTTTGTGACTGTGCCTCATAGCAGACGTGCGGTAGTGACGACCCATGCGCCAATCAAAGCTTCGCGCAACGGGCAACAGTCAACAGTCAACCAGGGCAGGGCGGCTGGTGGCGCCCTCAACCCGATACCGCAAAGTACCAGGAAGATTTACAATGCTGAGTCGGTCATTAAACTGATGAGGAAATGAATATCTTTCGACAGTGCGCAGCCGGCATATTGGCAATTGGCATGGCAGTCTCGATCCTGGGTCAAACAGGCGAGGACCAAACTCATGTGATCCTGGATTTCGGAAGTTGTGTTCCAGAGCGCAAGGGCGTCAGCTTCGCTTTCGGGTCGACAACTTACGAGCTGAAGAGAGCACAAAGAAAAACGTGCCGGCTGCGCTACGGGACTGAAATCGAAAATCCGCTCTGGGACGGTACTTTAGACACCACTTGTATCGTCCCAAGACGGCTTGGGAAGCAGAAATTTGTGATTACCGGCGAGGGCGTTGATTTTTCTTCACTCGCACGGTATTGCGTAAAAAGTCAGAAATCAGGGTTGAGGTCAGTACCGTAACGCGGTAGCGTCGGGTCGATCCGGGTCACACATGCTCATCGCCAACCCGATGCTACCGCGTTGCGGAACTGACTTCATCCAAGCTAATGTTCACATTCCCAGAGAATTAGCGCCTCACGAAACATTTCTCTTTGCCTCCCTCAACAAAAAATTTATGATGAGGTTGGCTCATGGATGACAGACGTTCGAAACCCCGGCTAAGTGTTCACCTGGATGCGGTTTGGCATGGCGGCGAAGAAAGACATTCAGCCCGCATCACCGATCTTTCCGAAGGAGGCTGTTACCTTGATACTGTGGGAGAGGTAATGGCCGGCGAAATCGTGGCGTTTCGCGTGCTCCTGCCTGACGATGATTGGCTTTACCTCGAAGGTGAAGTCCGGCATCATCGCCACGGATTAGGTTTCGGCGTTCAATTTGTTGATCTAAACGAAGAACAAACGGAGAAACTTTTGGTGCTGTTGAAAATCGCGCGGGAAGCCGGACCTGAGGCGCCGGCGATTTCAGCAGACCTGGTCGAGGATTGAGCCCGCATTCCGCTTTTCGCAACTCCGCAATCAATTACATGGCGTTCAAAGGCACTTTGAAAACAATGAACCTGACTGACCTGTTGCAGTTTTTGGCAGCAGGGAGAAAGTCAGGGACGCTCAAGTTCGATCACGGCAAGATCACCAAGCAGGTCTATTTCAAAAACGGAATGATCGTCGGCTCGAAGTCGAACGATCCGAGAGAGTACCTGGGCCAGGTACTGCTGCACTACGGAAAAGTCGACGACGCTCAGTTAAAAGCCGCGCGGGAAGTGCAGCGCACGTCCGGTGCGAAGCTCGGTGAGGTTTTGGTCCAGCAGGGATTTCTAACTGAAGACGAGGTGCTGGCAATACTCAAGACGCGAACGTTGGACGCGATCTACGATCTGTTTGTTTGGACCGATGGAGAGTTTGAGTTTTACGACGAGGAGCCACCGCCCGAGGATCTACTGCTGATCGAGGTTGAGCCGACCAACGTGATCATGGAAGGCATCTACCGGATCGACGAGCTGGCGCGTTACAAGACGCTCGTACCGTCAGACAGGAGCATACTCGAACTCAACGCCGGCTGGACGGCGTCACTGAAACTCGGCAAGGAGTATCGACAGATTCTTTACTTCGTCGAAAAGCGCATGTCAGTGGCGGAGATCTGCTATCACATGCATGCGTCGGCATTTCATGTTTACGGCCAGCTTTATACGCTGATCAGTGAAGGTGTTGCGCGCGTCATCGGTGAGTTACCGGCGGGCAGTCCTGCGCCCGTGCCTGAAGTCGAGGACCTGCCGGAGAGCGTGACGGAGATGGTCTGGTCCGCTGAACGAAAGCTCGAACAGGATCCTGAAGCCGCTTTGCTGATCGTACAGAAAGTCTTACAGCAACAACCAAACAATCCCGAAGCCCAGTCGTTGTTGCCGGTTGCGGAAGAAAAATACATCAAGCACATGTACACCGCCGGCGGGCTCTCGCCGAAGTCAGTGCCGCAGTTGCTGGTTGCGCCCAGCGATCTGACGACGCAGCAGATCGATCCGCAGGAGGGCTTTGTGCTCTCGCGCATCAACGGGAGTTGGGATATACAATCAATCCTCTCGATCTGTCCTTTTCGTGAGGCAGATTGCTTACGCATGATCAAGAAACTGGTGGAGCGTGGAGTAATCGGCATCAAGAGTTAATGGGCTTGTGAGCAAAGCGAGCTGCGCATTATTGTTCGTGCTTTCATTGAGTTTGGCGACTGCGTCGAACGTTGCACAACTGCAACCCGGATGACGATTACAACGGAGAAGAGAAGCCGGTCCACCATTCACAGGGAATTACGATCACGCCTCCCAAAAATGGCAAGCAGGTAACACTCAATTGCCGGGAACGCGCGAAGGCTCAGTACGGCGATCTTGCAGATGTGTTCCCTGCGGTCGAGTAGGTTTCCTCGCAAAGACGCAAAGGCGCAAAGCTTGGAGCGAGGTTGTCTTGGCGTCTTTGCGTCTTTGCGTGAGAAACTGCCTTAACTACAAAGAACCGTCGCGCTACCGGATGGGCCAGATTCCGCCAGCGTGACAACGCACGCTCCTTCACGATTTCAAACCCCGACAAGCTGAACGTCCGGCGCCAGTCGTGCTCCATCTGAAATGTGCATGGACCAGTGCGACCACGCCACTGTCGATTGTGTGTCCAACATACCGCGCGATCCCACCAGATCGAAGGTATGTCTTCATAGATAATTGCGAGCCCGCCTTCTCGCAGCACTCGGCTTACCTCGTTCAGCACGAGTCGCGGGTCTTGCGCGTGATGCAGCACATAACAAAGCAGGACCGCATCGAAACTCCGGTCTCGGACAGGAAAGTGCCGTCCGTCGTAGGGAAGGTAATTGATGCGAGCGGCAGTGCTGGCCCCGACGTCTAATCAAACAACCGTCGTTCCGAGCATGCTTTGGAGATGGTGTGCAATGAACCCGTTACCACAGCCCACGTCGAGCACGTCGGCGCGCGGCGGGAGTACGCGTGCGACTTCGAGCGCCATGTCGTATGCTCGTCCCACTTTTCGGCGCCTGCGCATCCGCGCGAAGCGGCGTTTGATCGTTGTGGTTAGACTTGTCACCGGCGCTGTCTAGTGCAACGCCGATGCCTCAATGGTCGCGAATCAACAATCCGGAAAAACGGCTGGAAAAACGAGTGTCGAAATCAATTGGAGTAAATATATGTCGCAAGGTTTTGCTGACGATTGACAGTGTCGTTAGTCGAAGAAATTTGGCAAAATGCCTGCATGACTAAACTTTTGATGACCGCGTTACTACTGACTCAAACTCTCCCTGCTGGATACTGGCCGCTCGAAAAGAGCCAGCCAATCATCGACAAGACGCAGACCATTCGTCTGTCGCCTGATACTTCAAGACTGTCCGAGGGCGAGCGCAAGGCAGTTGCCAAGTTGATCGAGGTCGGTCAGATTTTTCAGAAGCTTTACGAGGAGCAGCGACATCCGGAAGCGCTCTCTTCGTATCAGACTCTCGTCCAACTCGACAAGCGCACCGGTTCGACACCCGCGACGCAGAACCTGCTGACCCTGTATCGCCTGTTTCAGGGACCAATTGCGACGACACTCGAGAACAAACGAGAACCGTTTCTGCCGGTCGATCCACTGAAGCCTGGAAAGAACGTCTATCCGTGGGGAATCACGAAGGACGCGATCGACGAGAAACGCGCGGACCTGATCGATTTGCGGACCGTAGTTCGTTCCGCGACTGCCAAAAACATCCAGGAAGACATCGCGAAACTCAACAAGTACCCGGCACTGCAAACGTTACATCCAAAACTGATGGGCGAGCTGAAGGGTCTAAAACCAGGACCGCAGGTGTACAGCGTGCCGTATTCGCTCGCGTACGCAGATGATTTGATGAAAGCGTATGGTCTATTGAACGAAGCTGCCGATGCAGTGGACAAGGACGACGACGAGTTTGCGCGATACCTGCGCAATCGCGCGCGCGATCTGCTTTCAAACGATTACGAGTCAGGCGACGCGAGTTGGGTAACAGGACGCTTCAAGAACCTCAACGCGCAGATCGGCTCATACGAAACTTACGATGACGAGTTGTTTGGCGTGAAGACTTTCTTTTCGTTCTGCCTGTTTCAGACGCGTCAGGATGAGACGAACGCGTTGCGGCAGGCAATGAAGGGCATACAGGCGCTCGAAGACGCGCTTCCATACAAGAACCACAAGAAAGTGCGCGAGGACATTCCTGTTGGCGTCTACGACGTCGTTGCAGACTTCGGACAGTCTCGCGGCGGCAACACGGCGACGATTCTTCCGAACGAGAGCTATCTCGCGCGACGTTATGGCCGCACGATCCTGCTCCGTGCAAACATCATGCGCGACCCGAGTATCTTCGAAGGAACTTCGAAAACGCTGGCGGCTGCGATCGGCGAGCAACAGGCGAAGGAACTCACACCCGATGGCAATTTCTATCGCACGCTGTGGCACGAGGTGGGCCACTACCTCGGCGTGGATCGCACGAAGGATGGTCGTGAGCTCGACGAGGCGTTGCAAGACAACGCAAACGCACTCGAAGAGATGAAGGCAGACCTCGTGTCGCTCTTTGTTGCGGAGGCGCTTCACAAACAGGGTTACTACACGGATGCGCAGTTGCGGAGTGTTTATGCCGGCGGGATACTGCGTGTGTTACAGAACAACCGCCCACGCAGAGATCAACCCTACAACACGATGCAATTGATGCAGTGGAACTTCTATCTCGAGAACGGTCTGCTGAGTTTCGACCCAGCGACGAAGACGCTGCATGTTAACTACGACAAGTATCACGAGGTGGTCGGTAAGATGCTGGAGCAGACGCTCGCCGTCCAATACGAAGGTGATAAGGCGGCGTCGGACAAGTTTATCGATCAGTACACGAAGTGGGATGAGAACCTGCACGGTGTGATCGCCGCAAACATCCGAGCGCAGCAGCGTTACAGGTTCAGAGTTTTCAAGTACGCAGCCCTGGGCGAATAGAGCCCAGAAGAGGTACACAAAAAGGCACAAAGAGAGCCCACAAGAGCACACGTTTTGTTTCTTTTGTGCCTTTTTGTGGCTTCACTTAGCAGCCTGAATCGACTGGCCCGCAATTTCCAAGTACGCCTGCAACCGCACCTCCGTCAGCGTAATCTTGTCTGTCGCGGCCTTCGCCCGATCGAAATCGATCAACGCGAGCGCCCCCAGCGTTCTCGAGAGTTGACCTGCAATCGTGCCTACGCTGCCGCCGTTATAAAGACTGAGTTCACCCTCTTCGAACGCGTCAGAACCGAAACCATCCAACGCCCGCGCGGCGGCACTCAAGTCATTAAACTGATCGATTAAGGGATCGAGTATCTCGAAAGCACGTTTCGAGTCGTAACGAGAAAACGCTCGCGCGATTTCGAGCAGCGCATTCATCTGATCCTGATCCGCGGCCTGCGGTGAAGGATTCAACATGGCTCGCGCCTGCTCGAGCAGTTTGAGCGTAGCAGCCCGCTTTTGTCCGGGACCGATTTGACTAACAACCTGGGCCAACTGCTGTGCGCGCTCCCTGACATTACGAAAGCTGCCGAGGGCTCGCAGTGCTTCGTCGGCTTTGCCCCTCTGCAATGCCTGATACATTCTTTGTTGGTCGATACTGTTTAGAAACTGCTGGCGCTGGTAAGAATTCGGAATGCGGTCGTTGAGGATCTGCTTGGCGCGTTCGACGTCACCTGTATTAGCGAGCAGATTCGCAAGCTGCACGTAATACTGCTCCCTGGATGCGGCTGGTGCTTTCTCAATCACCGAAAGCGACGCGTCTACCGAACCACTCGCCAACGTGTTTTGGACATGCTGATCGAACTGGACCGTTGGATTGGTGGGACCATTCAGTTCATCGATTCTCTTGCGAACTGCTGCTTCACCACCCGGTACGATCGCATCGATCGCTGAACCCAACATCATTAGTCCATTGAGCAAATTCCACGCTGCATCCCTTTCCGGAGTTTGTGAATAAACTCGTTCCGGTGGCGAATACGCCAATGCCTCTGTCAACATCTTTTGGACTAGTTCCCGGTACTGATCATCCGCCAAGAGCCGCGTCGTGGGCGCGCTGGAAGAGACCTGGGGACTGGCATCAAACGCAATCGGCGAGCTGCGGTACATCCCGACCAGGCCGGATGCAAGACTTGACGCCTCTGTGCTCTTTAATAAATTTTCGTCCGAGAGCTTGCTCAGGATGTCGCGTGCCAATTCGGCAGCCATCTCCGGATTCTGGTTACGCAACTGCCCCAACGTGTTAACAAGATTTTGAGAGAGTCCTTTCTTGAGGTTTTGTCGCGCGAGCTTTAACGCCTGAGCAGGATCCTTGCGGGCCATTTGTTCTGCGATCGACAATTCGACCGCACTTTCCTGCGACGATCGTTCACGCGGATTGGTCGCTTGAGTCGAGTGTAGAAAGTTGAGCGCGGCCGCCGGATCCCTTTGCGCGATTGTCTGAATCATCTCGTAACGCAGTTGCGACATCACCGAATACGGCTGGAAATACTTGTCGTCCTGGTCAATAGACGCGAGAAACTCTTTGAACGACATCGTCGCATCTGCGAAGAATTTCCCGGCGAGCTTCTCGTCATCCTCCCACAACATATTGCCTGCGGCGAGCTGCGCTTTAATGCGACTGTAAGGTGATTTGGTTTCCGCAATGATGTCTTGAATGTCCTTGATTAAAGCAAGGCCGCGTACTTTCACGGTGCGGAGGTTGTTGCTTGCATTGAGTTCCTGCTCGTTTGCGGGTCGCACTTCGAGGAGCTTGATCTCAAAACTGCCGGTACTCTTGTCCCACGGATCCAGTGGTGACACTGCAATGCGATACGTTCCAGCGGCGGCGGATATAAAAGAGACGTGTTCAGGCCCGTCATTGCCGTTAGGCGAATCATATTCGCCAACGGGCTTACCGGAAGGCGAGAACACCCTGACGATAACGTCTACACCCTGCTGCTCGACCACGAGTTGAAGCAGGTTGTTCTCTTCAAGGTTGACGGTGAAATCGTGAGACTGGCCTGGTCCAAGCTGGCGTTCGACGGGAGTGCCGAGTTTGAGCGTGCCGGTTCCTCTTTGAGCTGTGATGGCGAGTGGGGAGCCAATAAAGCAAGAAACAAGGATCAGTGCCCGTAGTTTACCCATTGGTGCACCTCATGCAAGTTCGATTTAGGTTTGGCGAGTGATAAGACGCGCCAACCGGGCAAATGGTTCCCTATGTTTACAGCGCGCTGCTGCCGAGGAAATTTTGACGGAGGTACGCGACGGTGTCGTGCAGCGTTTCGCCTGGGTCGCGTGGCTTGAAATTGAGTTCGCGGGCGGCTTTGGAGCAGTTCAGATACCAGAAATACTGGGCCATCTCGATGGCGCCGGGTTCAACGGGCGAGGTCATGTCCCACTGTTTGAAAAGGGAATCGACAAGGTGCGCGCCCGTGATCGCCAGTCGCGAAGGCAGTGCGATCCATGGCGCGGAGACCTTCGTGAGGCGTTCGAGACGTCCAAAGAACTTCGAGAACGTCCAGTTTGCGGCGCCCAGTAGATAGCGCTCGCCGTGACGACCTTTCTTCATCGCGACTCTAAACGCGCGCGCTGCATCGCGTGCATCGACAAAACTCACGCCTCCGGTCGGCACAGCGCCAATCTTGCGCGCCATGAAGTCGAGGATGAGTTTGGTTGAACTCAGACGATCGTCACCGGCACCGAGCAGTAAACTCGGGTTCACAATGACCAGCCGCAGGCCTTTCCCCTGGAAACGTTCGAGCGCGGCCATCTCCTGGTACGCTTTGCTCGCGTAGTAAGGCCAGCGAGAAATGATGTCGAGCGGCATGGGATAGCTTTCATCAGGAACGACTTCGCCGTCTTTAGTTACGGCAATCGTGCCGCTCGTTGAAGCGAGCACGATTGTTTTTACCCCGGCAGTTTTGGCCGCGTCACACAGAAGCCGCGTGCCTTCGACGTGAACGTCGTACATCTCGCGAGCATCTTTACGTTCGCGCGATACCTTGCCTGCGAGGTGATAGATCTCGCTGATACCTTCGACTGCCCGCTTGTTGTCGTCTGCGTTGGTGATTGAGCCCTGGAAAGTCTCGACTCCGAGATCGACGAGCCAGTCGGGAATGGAAGTCGCCATGACGCGAATGTCCTTCGCGCCTTCTTCAGTCAGTTGGCGAACAAGATGTGACCCGAGAAAGCCTGTGCCGCCGGTGATGAGCGTGACGGCGCGTTGGCGCTTCTCGATCGCCGCGCGTCGCTTGGTTCCACTGGTGGCCGGGGTCATGCGCGCGGTGCGTTTGGTAGAAGTTTTAGAAGGCATGAATTCCAGAGCTCAGCGAATCATTTGTCATTTGTCATCTTGCTCGGAAGCCGGAGGTCTTCAATGACAAATGACAAATATCAAATGACCAATGACCAATGATTGGATCTATACAGCCACCTCCTCCGCGAGCTCCTTCTTCCGCTCGCTCTTCCAAAGCCGTCTCAGGCTCTTTGCGTCGAACGGGTGGCGCGTGCCATCGCGGAGATTCACGACCTCATGCCTGACGCGCGCCGCGATCAGCCTGTAGGCCTCAGCGCGCGCCATGCCGCGCGTCATCTCTTCGAGTTCCTCAAACGAAAGAAAACGCCCGATGCGAGCACCAACCTCTCGATTCTTTATTAGCGTCGTTCCCTTCGGCATCGCTTCATACGTACCGACGAGAAACATCGGCAGAATACCGACACGTGCGTGCAGCGCCAGGTATCCGACCACGGGTTTGAAGTCCGCCATTATGCCCGTCATCGAGCGTGTGCCTTCGGGAAAGATCAACGCGTTGTAGCCTTGATCGAGAAACGATCGCGCATGGCGAAGTGATTGACGCAAGGAGCCAGTGCGCTCCATCGGCACAAGATTCGTGAAGTTCTCCATCACGGCCCGCTTGTACTTCGTGTCGAAAAAATAATCCGCAGCCGCCAGAGCGACGAGATCTTTCCCGTACTCGCCAAGCGCCATCTTGGTAAGGCCCATGTCGAGGTGAGAACAGTGATTTGCCGCGACGATGAAGTTCGTGTGCGGCGGAATGTTCGACTGTCCTTCGTAATGCGTGCGCAGGAACTGGTCGTAGAGAAAACGTTGCAGGAGATCGCCGGCTTTGTTTCCCGCCGTGCGAACAAACGAAGGCACGTGGATCTCCTCGTCCTTCTTGCGCTCCTCCGGTCGCGATTCCTGCTTCGTCGAAACACCAGGTTGACGGCTAACGACCGTCAACATCTCTCTCACGTCCTGTATTTCGTTGAAGCGTTCAGGCGCCGAGATCGATCCGCCGGCGCTCTCGATCGCGGTCGCCAACTCGACAAACATCAAACTGTCAAAACCAAGATCGCTCAATCTCGAGTCGATCGAGACTTCCGAGCGCGATCGATTTGAAACGATCGCAACCAGGCCCACTAACCACAGCGCATCGGCATTTGCTGTCTCCTGCACACCGCCGCGCCGTCCTGATTTCTGGCTCGCTTCGAGTGACTCCATGATCTGCACCACCTCGCGGCGCTTCACCTTGCGAGTCGCCGTACGCGGGAGCTCGTCGTCGGTGAAGTGCAGAACCTTGACGCGTTTGTAGTAGGGCAGTGAAGCAGACACTTCGCGGAAGTGCTCTTCCACGAGCCGGTGAAGCGCGGCCCGCGATAGTGAGATGTCGTATTCGTCGTCGGCAACAACAAGGCACGCCACCTTCTCGCCAATCCCGTCAGGCAAACCGACGATGCTCAGCTCTTTGACGTACGGAGAGTTTGCGTAGATTTCTTCAAGCTCGTCCGGATAGACGTTCTTGCCATTCGTATCGACGATGATCTCTTTCGAGCGACCGACGAGGTAAAGGTTGCCATCGTCGTCGACGCGCCCGAGATCGCCCGTGTAGAGCCAGCGGTCGATGAGTGTCTTACGCGTCGCGGTTTCGTCTTCGTAGTAACCCAGCATCACGTTTGGACCACGCGCGATCACTTCGCCGACTCCGGTCGGATCCGGATCGGCGATGCGGACTTCGACGCCCGGTAAAGCTTTACCGACTGTGCCGACGAGCATGCGGTTTTCCGGTCGCGTGACTGTTAGAACCGGCGAGGCTTCTGTCAGGCCATAGCCTTCGAGCATCGTGAACCCG